>Ga0179594_10000363_pt1 | contig 11101 bp, 2 predicted proteins | sample CZOMad1_1_08_16f_FD_148625 | JGI IMG/M metagenome (GOLD analysis project Ga0179594, IMG submission 148625) | Vadose zone soil fungal communities from Angelo Coast Range Reserve, California, USA - CZOMad1_1_08_16fungal (Illumina Assembly) | ecosystem: Environmental > Terrestrial > Soil > Vadose...
CTTTGTGGCGCATCCGCAGAGGTGGCCAGTTCGCGTTGCCATTCTGAAAAATCGACATACTGCACGGGCTCTTCCAACACGTCCTCGCCCATGACACACGATGCGTAGTAGCGGCCCAAGTTCAGCGCCAATTGAAGAAGGGATTCTGCGTCGGCACATAGCGCCGGTTGGTTGATGATCAAGATGTGCCTGTCCCGCGAAACATTGAATATGGCGCAGCGAATGAGGGGCGAAGTTTCCAGATCGAAAGCGATCTGCCGTTCCTCGATCAACATCTCTTCCACCTGGCTGCTCAGGTCGCCCTCACGAAGAGCAGGCCCACTGACGTCTTCGCTAATGACCTGCACCGGGAACTTCATGCCGGGCAATGAGCGAAACGAAGTGCGCAAGATCTCGTGACGGGAGACGGCCATCCGCAAAGCTTGCTGCAACGCCTCTTTCTTCAAACTGCCTTCGAGCAGTAGCGCGCACTGGGAGATGAAAGCGCCGCTGTCTCCTTGCACCGACCAGAGGTGCTGTTGTTGTCTCGAGAGCTGAAACCCCTCCACGACTTCTTCTGTCACGTTTTTCTTATTCTCCATTTGCTATTCGGGTTTCTCTGTGCACCAGACAAGAATTCACTACACGGCTTGATAGTTCAGAGTGATGCGTTCGTGAAGAGCTCGGCCATCGCCACCAGGATACGGCGAGTTCCGGTGAAGGGCTCTCGACCGTGCGAGGCGAGGAAGTTATCAAGGAGCAGGACGTCGCCCTTCTCCCAACGAAAAGTCACTGCCGCTTCCGCGTAGACTCGTCTAATCTCGTCGAGCACTGGACTTTCAATAGGTGAACCGTCTCCGTAGAAAGCATTTCGCGGGAGTTCGTCTTCCTTGAAGTGGGCCAGCAATGCCTCGCGGGCCGATCGCTCTACGTTAGAGATGTGGAACATATGTGCGTGATTGAACCAGACGGTCTCGCCAGTGCGCGGGTGGGTGGCGAAGGCCTGGCGCACCGACCGCGTTCGCAGACGATCGCCGTCTTGCCACTCGCAGGTCATGTGCGCGTCGCCGCAGTATTTTTTCACGGCCGCGCGATCCTCGGTCTGGAATGCTTCCTGCCATGAAAGGTCGAGCCCCTCGCCGAAGTTTCGAACGTACATAACCTTTTTCCGTGCGAACTGCTCTTTAATGGCCGGGTCGATGAGCTTGATAACCTTCCGGTCGTTCGCTATGGGAGTGGCGCCTCCGCTCAGCGCAGGTTGCGCACAGTAAAACCAAATCTTAATGGGCCAGTTGTGTGAGTAAGACATCTCATGGTGCAGCGGGATTGGCTGGTCAGCCGGATACTCCGTTGACGTGTAGATGTTCCTGGCAACTTCTCGGCGTGTGGCTGCACGCTCGAAGTAATCGACCAGTTCCGGAGTGAGTGCCCTGGCAAACTGTTCGAAGCGCATCACGGAGTCAACGCCGAAATTGCGGAACAAGAGAGACCCATGTTTCAACAACTCCGACTCGACGAAGGCACGATGACTCCGGGCCCAACCCATCAGGTCAACGCCCGCCTCGTTCGGCCGGATCACGAGGGGAAAATTCTCGCGGTCGGTCGAGAGATAACTGGTCGTCACCAGCGCCGCGTCAGTCAACCTGATGGCCCTGCGCCTGACCGATGAGAAATTTTCACTCATAGATTTGAATTCTTTTCGGTGCAGTTTTTCCAGAGATGCGGATCAGCCAAGCCGGTAACGATCCGGCGCTGGCCGCTGAACGGTTCACGTCCGTGCGCGCAGAGCATGTTATCCAGCATCAGCACATCAAACTGTTGCCAGGTGAATAGAGTCTTTTCCTGGAGGTAAGCGTGACGGAGGTGGTCCATCACTTCAAGTTCGATGCGCGAGCCATCGCCGTAATAAGTGTTGTTCGGCAAATCCTCCTCGCGAAACTCTGCCAGCACGTGTTCACGGATGACCGGCTCAAGGGTTGACACGTGGAAGAAAGTCGCATGATTGAACCAAGCCTGTTCTCCGGTCCGCGGGTGTATGGCGATTGCGGGGCGCACCTGCGCAGTGCTTAACCGATCGCCAGTCAACCAATGGCAATCGATCTGGTGCTGCCGGCAGTAATGCTCCACGTCTGCTTTGCTGCTGGTCTGAAAAGCGTCCTGCCACGACAGCCCGAAGCCGTTGCCGAAATTTCTTGTGTACACGTAGCCCTGGTCTAAGAAACGCTGGCGAATGTCAGGCCTGATCGAAGCGAGGATTCTGCGCGTGTCGGCCACCGGCGTTTCACCGCCATTGGCAGGCGGTAAGAGGCAAAAAAAGTAAATCTTTAGAGGGAACTGCAAGTTATATGACTGCTCATTGTGCAGAAATATGCTCTCCGAGGCAGGGTAGTCGGTCGAAGTATAAATATTGCCACTGACTTGGCTGCGCGGCGACGAGCGCTCGCTGTACGGCAGCGCCCCGCCTGAAGTGACCTGGATAAACTGTTCGAAGCGCTGCACAGACCGGATGTTGAAGCCGCGCAGCAGCAGCGCGCCGTAAAGCGACAATTCGTGTTCAATGAACTCCCGGCGACCATCGGCCCACGCCACCAGGTCGAGATCCGTAGATGACGGTTCGATCACCAGCGCCGTTCTGCGCTCATCATCAAGGTAATAAGTCTTGACCAGAGATGCTGACGTGAACCGAACAGGTTTGCGCCGCGCGGGTTTAAATTCGATCACTTGATTTCTCGGCCACAAACCAAAAGCACGTATAAAATCGTTGTGCCTTTGTGCTTCTTTGTGGCTTAACTCGTGCTTGCGACGGTCCTGACAACCCGCCGCCTGACGGACAGTAGCTTACTCACGCTTGACGCTTCCGACTCTTGTTCGCGAATCGCCGCCTGTCTCTTTTCATCCTCGGAATAAATCTCCAGCGCGGCGAGCCGCGACTCAGGATTTTTGACAATACTAAAAAGCAGCGTTTCGAACCGGCTCTGCATGAGCTTGATCGTTTCCGGCCTGAAGAGGTCTGTGCTGAAGGTCCAGGATGCCTCCAGCTCGCGTTCACCCTCGAAAACCCAGAGCGTCAAGTCGTATCTTGCGAGGTCTGTGTCGAAGCTGAGAGGGCTCAGTTCAAGTCCCGGCAGCGTGAAGCTTTGAATGCGCTGGTGTTGCAGGCCAAACGCAACCTGAAAGAACGGTGACAGGGTAACAGTGCGGTCAGGCTGCAGCTTTTCGGCCAGGCGCTCGAACGGAACGTCCTGATGTGCGTAAGCCTCGAGTGTCACCTCGCGCACACGTCGCAGCAACTCCAGAAACGTCGGGTTACCGGAAACATTTGTTCGCAACACGATCATGTTGATGAAGATCCCGATAAGGTTTTCGAGTTCGGCGCGATCGCGGCCAGCAATCGCGGTACCGACGATCAAGTCATCCTTGTGCGTGTACCGGTAGAGCAGCGTTTTGAACGCGGCCAGCAAAGTCATGAAAAGAGTGACGCCTGCGCGGCGACTGAGTTCGCGCAACGCCTCGGAGAGTTCCGCCGGGAATTTTTGGACCACTTTTTCGCCGTGCAGCGTCGGCTCAGATGGGCGCGCGTAGTCTAGCGGCAGCTCGGACACAGGCAGTGTGCCTGCAAGTGTTCGCCTCCAGTAATCGAGCTGGACTTCCAGCATATTGTCGCGCAGCCATTCGCGTTGCCAGTGAGCATAATCCGCGTACTGGATAGGCAGCGTCACGAGTTCCGCGGATTGGCCCATGTGAAGCGCCTGGTAGAACGCGGCAAACTCTTTCACAAAGATGTCCATTGACCATCCATCGGCTATGATGTGGTGCATTGTCACCAGCGCGACGTGTTCGTCTTCGCGGAGTCGCAGAAGCGCGACACGCAGCAGCGGTCCCTGCCTCAGATCGAAAAGCCGGTTCAATTCGTCCTTCGCCAACATTCGCACTTTCGTCTCGCGCTGGTCTTCGGTTAGAGCAAGCAGGTCTATGAAATTCAGCGGGGCACGCTGCGCCGCAGAGATGATCTGCGCAGGTCGCCCGTCGACAGCCGTGAAACTAGTGCGCAGAATCTCGTGACGGTCGTTGATTGCGTTGAGTGCCTCTGCAAATGCCGTCTCGTCCAGTTCGCCCCGTAAACGCATCCCGCCAAGGATGTTGTAGGTTGAGGTACCCGGCGCGAGTTGGTCCAGAAACCAGAGCCGTTGTTGCGCAAATGAAAGCGGCGAAGTTCCCTGCCGCGAGACTGCGGGAATTGGCGAGGAGAACGTAGATGAATTCTCAATGATTTCGGCGAGTCCGGCGACGGTCGCTGTCTCGAAGATACTGCGCAGCGGCAAGTCAACTCGAAACTCTTCGCGTATGCGAGAGACGAGTTGAGCGGCGAGCAGCGAGTGGCCACCCAGTGCAAAAAAGTTGTCGTGGATGCTGACCTGGCGGCGATTGAGCAACTGCCCCCACAGGTTCGCCACACTTGCCTCGACCTGTGTGCGCGGCAACACGATTGCGTCTGCCTCGACTTCGTCGCTCGCTTCAAACGCAGGCAGGGCGTTCCGATCGATTTTTCCGTTCGGTGTTAGCGGCAACTCGGCGAGCGGTACAATGAAGGCCGGCACCATGTGCTTCGGAAGACGTTTAAGAAGATAGTCTTTCAGTTCCCCTGGCGGCGCCGCTTGTCTGCTTTCACCGACGAAATATGCCACCAGATACTGGCCCTCCGCGTTTTGACGCGCGACGACGACCACATCGCGGACCGCTGGATGCTCTCCAAGGATCGCCTCAATCTCACCCAGCTCGATGCGGAACCCGCGCAGTTTCACTTGATGGTCGACACGCCCAAGGAATTCGATCCGACCGTCTGACAAATAGCGCCCGAGATCGCCTGTGCGGTACATGCGCATGCCGGGTTTGGATCCGAACGGATTCGGCACGAACTTCTCTGCTGTGAGATCAGCTTGGTTCAGGTATCCGCGTGCCAGTCCGTCGCCCGCGATGTATAACTCGCCGTTGACGCCGAGAGGCACGGGCTGCTGCCGAGCGTCGAGTAGGTAAATCTGTGTGTTGGCAATTGGACGGCCTATGGTAGGCGCCTGGGAATCATCCATTTCGATCAAAGCCCAGGTTGAATAGGTCGTGTCCTCCGAAGGGCCATAAAGATTCAACACTCGCTCGACGCCATCCAATTCGTAAACCCGCTGGGCCAGCACGTTTTGGAGCGCCTCACCGGCGAGGTTCACTACTCGCACCGTTTCGGGCACACCACCCATCCGGATCAACTCCGTCATCACCGAGGGCACGGTGTTGATTAACGTCACTTCACTCGCCGCCTCGATCGTTGGTAACTCGAGAGCGTTGGCGGCAAGTATTGCTTTTCCTCCCGAGCATAGCGGGACGAAGATTTCGAAGACTGACAAATCGAAGCAGACGGATGTCGAAGCCAGAACGCCGGCGAGTTCGGTGGCAGTGAAGAAGTCGCGCGCCCAGTGCATGAGGGTGACGACGCTGCGATGTTCGATGGCCGCGCCCTTGGGTTTACCAGTGGAACCTGAGGTGTAGATCAAATATGCAAGCTGTGACGGTATGGTCCAACATTCGGGATTGTCGCTACTCTCGACCGTAACGTTTCCCCACTCCATATCGAGACAAACGACGTGGGCCTCGTGTGGCGGCAAGTCGTGCTTCAGACTTTGCTGCGTCAGCAACACTGCGACACTTGCGTCTTCCAACATCAAACGCAGCCGCTCGCGTGGGTAGGCCGGATCAAGCGGCACATAAGCGCCGCCTGCTTTGAGCACACCGAGCAACGCCACCGCCAGGGAGATCGAGCGCTCCATCAGAACGCCAACGAGAGACTCTGGGCCAACGCCAAGCGTGCGCAGATGATGGGCCAACCGGTTAGCCCGTTGATTCAACTCGCGATAGCTCAAGCGTTCACCGCCGGAGACTAATGCTGCTGCCTCCGGCGTACGCGCCGCCTGATTTTCGAATAGCTGATGCAGACAAACATCTCGCAAGTACTCTTTCTTGGTATCGTTGAACTCGATGAGAAGACGTTGCCGTTCGGCTCCTGTCATGAGTTCCAGATCTGCGATGCGCCGTTCCGGGTGAGCCAGCACGTTCTCCAGCAAAGTCTGGAAGTGTTGCGCCATCCGCCGCACTGTTTCTTCATCGAGGCATGCGGTATTGTATTCCCAGCAAGCGACGAGTTCTTCGCCTCTCTCTTTCAGGAAAAGAACCAAATCGAATTTTGGCGCAGTAGCAGCAAGTTCGATCAGTTGCACCTGCAACCCGGGAAGATCGATCTGCGGCAGAGGTGGGTCCAAAACAATCATGACTTGAAAAAGAGGCGTGCGGGTCAAGTCTCGTTCGGGCTGCAACTCCTCCACCAGCATTTCAAACGGAACGTCCTGATGCGCGTGCGCTTCGAGCGTCATCTCGCGCACTCTGCCGAGCAAATTAACGAACGACGGATTTCCGGAAAGATCGCCACGCAGAACGAGCGTGTTCGTGAAGAGACCGATCAGTCCTTCCGTTTCGACGCGCGTGCGGCTGGCGACGGGAGTGCCGACTACAACATCGTCCAGCCCTGTGTAACGTTGCAAGAGAATCTGAAAAACCGTCAGCAGAGTCATAAAGGGAGTCACTGCGCTTCTGCGACTAAAGTCTTTTAGACGCTCGTTCAACGCCGGCTGAAGCGTGCACGACTCTGCGGCTACGCGAACATTAAGCGCCGGCTGGCGTGACCGCTCGCCAGGCAAAGCGAAAACCGGCAGAAGGCCTGCAAGTTGACGCTTCCAATACCCGAGCTGTTCGAGCGCGGCTTCACTTGCCAAGTGCTCGCGCTGCCACCGAACGAAGTCGGCGTATTGAATGGGTAACTCCGGCAGCGGTGACGGCTGGCCCATGCCAAACGCCTTGTAAAGAGTTCTCAATTCGGTAGTGAAGACTCCTAACGACCAACCGTCGCTGACGACGTGATGCATCGCCAGCACCAGCAGGTGGTCTTGCGCATCAAGCTGCCACACGGCAGCGCGCAGCAACGGTCCTTGTGTGAGATCGAAGGGCCGTTGCGCTTCGTTCGTCGCATGGCGCAGCCCTTCTGCCCAACGGTCTGCTATCGCCACATCGAACAGATCAAAGACGGGCAAGCGCCACTGTTCCAGCGGTACAATTTCCTGCACGGGACTGCCGCTCACGCTAGTGATGCTGGTGCGCAGGATTTCATGGCGGCGAATGATTTCCTGCACGCTTCGCTCCAACACCGCCAGGTCCAACCGGCCGCTGAGGCGAAGGACGATTGGCATGTTATACGCCGAGTTCAGTGGATCGAGCTGCTCGAGAAACCATAGTCGCTGCTGTGCGAATGAGAGTGGTAAGTTGCTTTCGCCCGGCGCGCGTTTAATCGACTGCTGTTGTTGCGGAGCACCCGCGCGCATCGCAGTCGCAAGGTGTTGCGCCATCGCATCGACGGTCGGAGTTTCGAACATCTTGCGCAGCGGGAAATCGATTTGGAACGACTGGTTAATGCGAGCAACTATCTGCGTCGCCAGTAACGAGTGCCCCCCGAGTTCGAAGAAGTTGTCACGAATGCCTACTCGCTGCAGAGCCAGGACCTCTGCCCAGATCCTGGCCACCTGCTCCTCGATCTGATTGCGTGGCGCAATGAACTCTTTTGCCAACTCGGGCCTTAAGTGAGACGGTGCCGGCAGGCCGCGACGATCAATCTTGCCGTTGGGCAAGATTGGCATTGCCTCGAGCGACACGAAGCATGCGGGCACCAGGTAATCCGGCAATCTTTCTTTGAGGTGGCGGCGCAGTTCTTCGGAGGTTGCGCCGCTTTCACCTTCATGGACCACATACGCGATCAACCTAACGTCGCCCGGTCCAACTTCACCAGTGGTCACCACGCATTCCCGCACTGCGCGGTGTGCACTGAGTACCGCCTCAACTTCTCCCAACTCGATACGAAAACCCCGCAGCTTCACTTGATGGTCCTTGCGCCCGAGGAATTCGATGCGGCCGTCAGAAAGGTAACGCGCCAGATCGCCGGTACGATACATTCGCCCGCCTGCTTCTGAACCGAATGGATTTGGCACGAACTTCTCTGCCGTCGAAGCGGGTCTGTTCAGGTAACCACGCGCTAGTCCATCACCTCCGATAAACAACTCCCCAGTAACCCCGATGGGCACGGGTTGTTGCTGAGCATCAAGCAAATAGACTTGCGTGTTTGCAATCGGCCGTCCTATGGTCGGTGTACCGGATTCCCCTTTTTCGACCGAAGTCCACGTTGAATAGGTCGTGTCTTCCGAAGGTCCGTAAAGGTTTAGCACTCGCTCGACACTGTCTAACTGGCAAATCCGTTGGACCAGGATGTTTTGGAGCGGCTCGCCAGCAAGGTTTACTACTCGTACCGAGTCAGGTAGGCCTCCTATCCGCATCAACTCAGCCATGGCCGATGGCACGGTGTTAATTAGCGTTACCTCGCGCGTGGCTTCGAGCGTTGGCAGTTCCAGAACGTTAACGGCAAGAATCACTTTTCCGCCCGCAGATAGAGGCACGAAGATCTCGAAGATTGAGAGATCGAAGCAAACAGATGTCGAAGCGAGTACGCCGGCGAGTTGTGTCTCAGAGAAGCAATCTTGCGCCCAGTGAATCAGCGTAACGACGCTATGATGTTCGATCGCTGCCCCTTTGGGTCTACCTGTAGAACCTGAGGTGTAGATTATGTACGCCAGGTGTGAAGGCAGTGTATGGTGCTCCGGGTTTTGGCTGCTCTCCTGGGCGATGTTTTCCCATTCTCCATCGAGACAAATAACGCGAGCGTCATGAGGCGGCAAGTCGTTCAGTAGACTCTGCCGCGTCAGTAACACTCCCACACCCGCATCTTCGAGCATGAAACGCAGCCGCTCGCTCGGATAGTCCGGATCAAGTGGTACATACGCTGCTCCTGACTTCAGCACACCCAATAACGCCTCGATCAGTGAGGTCGAGCGTTTCATCAGTACGCCCACCAACGACTCGGGGCCGACACCAAGCTTACGCAGGTAGTGGGCCAGGCAGTTCGCTCGTGAATTCAACTCCCCGTAGCTCATCCGCTCGCGACCTGAAATTAATGCCACGGCGTCCGGCGTGCGTGCCGCCTGAGTTTCGAAAAGCTCGTGCAAACAGACACCACGCGGATAGTCCGCGCGGGTGTCGTTCCACTGAACCAACAACTGCTGCCTTTCAGCCATCGTCATGAGTGAGAATTCGGGGATACGCTGATGCGGATCGGCAGCAATACTCTCCAGCAGGTTGTGGAAATGGATCAGCAGACGCTCAATCGTCGCCGTCTCGAACAAATCAGTGTTGTACTCCATCGAGCCGGCCAGCATCTCGCCCGCCTCCGCAACCTCAAGCTTCAAATCCAACAGCGCCACACGCCGCTTCAACGCAACTGACTCCAGTCGCAATTCGCCGAATTCCAATTGCGCCCCGCTTGCGCCAAGTGCGAACAGCGACAGTCCCTCAGCACCGACCAGGGGGGACTGTTGCATAACAAACATGTGTTGAAACAACGGACTGCGACTGGCATCGCGCGTGGGCTGCATGTGTTCGACGAGCAACGCAAACGGAAAGTCCTGATGGGCCAGGGCGCCAAGCACTGTGCCTCGCACGCGTGCAAGCAAGTCGATGAATGAGGGATTGCCGGAGACGTCAGCGCGAAGCGCCAGGGGATTTACGAAGTAGCCCACGATCGGCGCAAGCGCCGCTGAGTTACGGCCCGCAACCGGTGACCCTATGACAAATTCCTTCTGTTCGGTGTAGCGGTAGAGCAACGCCTGAAACGCTGCGAGTAGGACCATGTAAAGCGTTGCGCCGTAGGTCCGGCCAAGCTCCCTAAGTTTGAGCGTCAAGCCGGCGCCGATTTTGAAGCTCTGTGAGTAACCGCGGAAAGTCTGCACTGTGGGGCGTGGCCAGTCGCTCTGAAGATTCAACGCCGGCAAGGCTCCTCCAAGCTGTTTCTGCCAGTATTCCAAAAGTTCCTTACCCCGCGGCCCTTCCAGTTTCTCTGTTTCCTGGCGCACGTGATCTGTGTATTGCAGCGACAAGCAAGCCTGGCTGGCAGCATTGCCACGCTGCTCCGCTTCGTAGAGCATGCCAAGTTCCTTCATCAACACTGCCAGAGACCAGAAGTCGACGATGATGTGATGAACTACAACGAGCAGCACATGTTCATCGTCGGACCGCTTCAACAAGTTCACGCGCAGCAAGGGCCCTTCGCATAGATTGAAAGGACGTTCCGCCTGTTCCGCCAAACGCTCGTTCACAACTGCTTCGCTCCATGACGAGGCGTCGAAATACTCGAAGCACACGGGCAAATGTTCGTGTACTTGCTGGGCCGGAGTGGGACTATTTTGGGAGAACGTGGTCCTTAGCATGGCGTGACGCTGCACCAGAGACGCAAAGGCGCGATGCAGAGCTGCCGCATCCAGGGCGCCGCGGAGGAGCAATGCGCTGGCAAGGTTGTAGGCCGCGCTATCAGGCATCATCCGGTGCAGAAACCAGAGCGACTGTTGTCCAAAGGAGAGCGGATGTTCCGACACCGTCCTCTCCAGAGTGCCATGACCTGTCAGCCCTTTGGTCTCTGGGTGCATCTCTTGAGTATCTTGGACCAAAGCGGCGCCAAGGCGGGTTGTTAGCTGCGCGATGGTCGGGTTTTCCAACAGAGTTGTAAGCGACATCGCTACACCCAGGCCCGACTCAATGCGGTGTGTCAACTCAGTCGCCAACAGTGAATCCAAGCCATAACGCAGGATCGGCTGATGAATGTTTATCTCAGACTCATCTATCCTCAGTACCGTGGCAAACTGGTAACGGAGCCAAGTGTCAATTTGTTCTGCCTTGCGGGAGTCTCCCGGCATGAAAGAATCGGACAGAGTTTCCTTTGTGTTGCGCTCTGTCTCCCGCCAGTGAGCGACTATCTCCAGACCACCTTCCAAAAACAATTGGCAACATGCTTTACGTTGAATTTTGCCGCTGGATGTTTTCGGGATAGTTCCGGCCCTTACGAGCGCAACTGCATACACCGGTACTTCATGTTCTTCGCTAATGGCCTCGCGCATTGATGCAATGAGAGACTGAAGGTCAGCCGTCTGGC
>Ga0179594_10000366_pt1 | contig 11072 bp, 12 predicted proteins | sample CZOMad1_1_08_16f_FD_148625 | JGI IMG/M metagenome (GOLD analysis project Ga0179594, IMG submission 148625) | Vadose zone soil fungal communities from Angelo Coast Range Reserve, California, USA - CZOMad1_1_08_16fungal (Illumina Assembly) | ecosystem: Environmental > Terrestrial > Soil > Vadose...
ATGATATTCACCACCCCGCCTTCGGACTGGCCATACTGCGGTTCGAAACCGGCTGTCTTAACCTGCACTTCCTTGACGAATGCGGTGGTTATGCCGGTGCCCAGGCCTCCGTACGAACGCGAGAAAGTACCGATGCCGCCAAACGCCGAGTCGGTGATATTTACTCCGTCGGCGATGTACGAATTGTCGAGCGCGGAACCGCCGGAAATCGACGGATTGTTTGCTCCCCCTCCCAGACTGTCGGTTGCTCCGGGAGCCAGATAGAACAGACTGGTAACATTTCGCGGCACTGGAATGTTATTGAAGAGTTGGTCGTTTAGGTTGGAACTGGTGGCCGAACTCTCCCGGTCAATCGCTCCGCTGTCGGTTACTTCCACCGTGGCCGATAGTTCTCCCGGCTCAAGCTTGAGTGTCAGCGTGGATTGCTTGCCGACTGAGACCTGCACGTTGCTGTCGACCGAGGTTTTAAAACCCGAGCTCGTCACCTTCACCGTGTAAGTTGCGGGCGCAAGGTTTTCTACCAGGAACACGCCGTTGCTGTCGGTCGTTGCGGTTCGCTCTCTTTCCGGGCCGATAATTGTGACAGTGGCACCGGGCAACGCCGCGCCGTTCGCGTCGGTCACCGTGCCGCCGATCGAACCTCTTGTTTGAATGTCTTGTGCGCGAACAAGCATGCCGACACTCGCGGCCAGACATATGATTAGCATCAATCTAAAGAAGCATTTCACCTTCATTATTTCCCTCCCCTGAAATCAACTATTTAGCGCAGCCGCGGACCCCCTGCGGGACTCGCGTGACGCAAACAGGAACCATGGATTGCTCTCCGTGATGACTGATAAGGGCACAACAGTTTTGGAACAAATCTCCTGCGTCAACTCAATGACTCAGGGTAAAGCGCGGAAAAAAGCAAACCACTACTGTTGAGGCAACATAAGTGCCGGAAACGCGAAATACGAAGTTCGATACTCGTGTTTCATTTGCGTGCGCTACAGACGTCGAAGTGTGGAGTGCGGCGGCAGCGACGCCGCTATTGAGTTTCAGCAGTCTCTTAATGAAGCCGTTACAGTGGTGAGTTCGCGGTGCGTGGCAATCGCGAGTGATCAGCATGTTCCTTCAACGGCGGTGTCGGATTTCGTGTTGCGTCCTTGTGCTTCCGCAAGGTTCGCCACATCGTGGCCTTGCTGATCCGTATCTGCCGTTGTTGTGCCAACCGCTCACACAGACCGGAAAGCGGCAACAACGGGTCGTCAGCGACCAGTGTCAGGATGAGCTGCAAACTTTCTTTGTCGATCTTTGAGCTCATGCTTGAGCCGCGTTTTCTGGGAGCCATGCTGCCGGTCTCACGGTAGCGCTTAAGCAGGATTCGCACGAAAGTCAAACTGACATTGAATCTTCGCGCAATCTCTCGCTGCGATTGCGCGCCCTGCTGGTAGGCGCGTACCACCCGAATCCGAATGTCTTGAGAATAGGGTCTCACTTCATTCTCCTTCTCATTCCGATTGGCTCAGGCACCGGTGTCTATCAAAGTGTGTAGCACCTGGATGAAACACCGCTTATCTGCCGGCTCTGACCTACCTCCATGAATACGCAAATCGATCCGACGCTTTGTTGTTTATTCAAAATCCTGGAAATTCACAAAGTTGTTGCGCTCTTTACACAATCCACTTTCAGGCTTTGGCCTGATTGTTCGCGCTGAGCACTCGGTGCGCCCTCGCGGGACGACGAGCGGCTTCCAAACGCGAAAAATATTGAGCATTTAGCTGCCCCGTATTTATGCCGTAGTGTTTGATCTTGGCGTTCAGAGTGGTCGAATTCAGCGCGAGAAGCTCTGCCGCTCTTCTTTGATTTCCGCTTGCGTGCTTGAGGGCGCGCTTGATGAGGGCAATCTCATAGCGCTCCACCTCGTTATAAAAGTCGATGCGAAAATCAGCTTGTCGCGCGTCCGTTGGAGGTTCGGACTCGCCGTTAGAATCGATACGGGTCGCCGCTACAGCCAGGTGCAGCAACTCGAGTTCACCCAGTAGTGCCGTAGTCAAAGTCGTCAGTACTTCTATCTGCTGATCCAGAGTTCCTTCTGCTTCTGACTCCAAAGCAGTTTGGACGCTTCCTGCCCCGATTGTTCTTTGCATGTTGACCCCGATGATGATGGTGCGGCCCGCCCGTTGATAAGACCCATGAAGACTGAAAACTAACGGTCCAGCCCGCAATCAGCAGGCTTCCCTGTTCAGTTACATGGCTCGGTTCCGTAACGCCGTCTGCTGGCTTCAGTTGCAAGCTGACAGTGGCGCTAGTAACCAGGATTCTGCTTTTTTGGAGGGCTGGCTTTTTTGGAGGGCTGGCTTTTTTGGAGGGCTGGCTTTGTGGGGCTGACTTGATGTGGAACGGTTGAATCGTACGGAACATAGATGAACAGGATCCGAGTAGTGTTGCCCGACAAAAATCACACAAACGGGAGTCACTGAGAAAATACCGCGGGTCTTTGAGAGAAAGGTCTTCGCAGAATAATCTGAGCTTTGTTTTGATGAGGAGCCTGACAGGCTGCTGAAAAAGCGACTACGATCCACGAAATTACACGAAGCAGCACGAAGTCATACGAAAACGGCGCGGTTTTCTTAGTGTTATTTTTCGTGCTCGTTCGTGTGATTTTGTGGATCGTATGGATTACTTGATCTATATAGCTTGTTCTGCAGCGGCATGCCCGTGAGCTTCTGCCCAATCAGATTCCCAGGAAAGCCAGTTGATCTATTACCTGGCGCATCAGCATTGTGGTGCGGGGATGAGAAGCTTCCAACTGCGCCACGGCCTCGCTGAGGCGCTCGCGCAGGCCGCTGTAACGTTGCGGATGATCGCCCTCTTTCTCCAGGACTTCCTTAACGTCCCTTGCCACGCTCTGAATGATCTCCTGATGGCTGGCATCTGGGGACTCAACCTGTCGAAGTTCCGCCTGCAACTCTTCGAGATGCCCATGAAGTTGTTGCTTGTCCATGCCTTGAGTACCTCCATCGGGTGAATTTTGAGATGGGTAGATACTAACACTCAATGGGAAGGAATGCTGGCGGAAGCAGGCGCAAAAATTTGGAGCGCGGGCGCAGCGACGCCGCTTTGGATCGTGAACCGCTCACTCAAAAACAATAAGAGGAAGAAATCAATCCAAAGCGGCGTCGTTGCCGCCGCGCTCCAAAATCAGGCCGTTAGAGCTTGAGCTTTAAGACAACAGGGGCGCGCAGTTGTTCCTCTGCCGCGAGTTTCCCGTCGTCGCTAATCTTTCCCCACTGGCTGTTGGCCAGAAAAAGAAAATGATCGTTGACGATCACTCCCAGGCTCGGCTCGTCAAAAACCGGGTTGTTGGCAGAGAGGACCCGGAAATCAACGATGCTTCGTTTGTCTGTACTCAAGCGAATGCGAACTACACGTTGGGGGTTGACGCCGTTCTGGACACCGATCAGATCGCCCTCATAGAAATACAGGCCGTCGATGCCTAACTGGGTCACGCTGGCCGGAGGCGATACCGGCTGCACCTCTCTTGTTTTCGTCTCGATGGCAAACAGACCGCTGCCATAATCAGCCATGAAGAGCCACTTTTCATCCGCGGAAAACGCCAGACCCTGTGGCGAAGAAAAGCGACGATCAACCATAAAGGGCTCCAGGCGATCACTACCACGACGGATCACGTAGATCGCGGGCGAGAGACTGTCAGTCGTAAAGACATCGCCGTTCTTGCTCAGAGTTAAGTCGCCCAACACGTGCTTGGCCTCACGGTTTTCGAGAACGTATCTCTTCAATACCTTGCCGCTCGCCAGGTCGAACTTTAGGATTGCCGAGAACCCATTTTCAGCGGGGTTAAATTCGATCATCTGCGGAATAGCCGCCGTTGTCACCCAAAGGCAGCGACCCTCGGTATCCACTTTCATGCCCATCGCGGCCCAAAGGCTTTGCTCAGCAGTGGCAAAGTCGGTGGCCTTTCCATTCCGATCCACTCGCACGATCTTGCGCTTGTGTACGCTGCTGATAAAGTAGCTGCCAGTCTGCTGATCGTAAGCCAGTCCCTCAGTAATCAATCCCTTCTCTGTGATGGTGAAAGCCTCGGTCGCTTCGCCAACGTTCGCCTTGTTTCTTTCAAAGGCCGCGATGATTTCCCTGAATTTGGTCGACTCGCGCAGGGCGCCGAAATTTTCATCACGCGCGGCCGGCATTACCAGGCGCATCTCCGCTAAACGGGCGAGACTGGCCAGCGCTTCGTCCGGCTTACCGTTCAGTGCGTACGCCACCGCCAGGTTGTACATCAGACGCGGATGATTGGGACGAAGATCAGCGGCCTTGGTTATGTTCAGCAGGAACGCTGGATAGTCTTTGGCCGCATAAGCCTGGCGCGCCTGTGCTTCGTAATAGCGGCCATCTTTTGGCTGTTCCACCTGAGCCAAACAAACCAGGTGAATCAAGAGCAAGCAAACACACGACAGCGCGGTGAAGGCGAAGCGCACGGGTAGGATTTCTTTGCAGGTGGTTTTATGCATGTCGTCTTCTGTAACGCAGACTGTTAGTTTGCGATTTCGGATTAGAGGCACTCAACATACATTCGCAAGCTAACAGCTTGCGTTACAAATTCTGGCTAGGGCTTCGACGGCTCAGGCGGAAGCGCATTGGCTACATCCATCGCGATCTTCCAGTAGCCCTTATTATCCCGCTTCCAAACACGTGTGTAGTACCCTTTCTCCGGCACTCCCTTTCGCAGCAAGGAATACTTGCCATAGCTGTATCCCAGGTCGGCGGACTGCGACAAGCCGGTCGCGATGGGCTCGTACGAAACACTGGTCCATTCCTGCTCATCGAGGAAGGCTAGAATCGAACTGGGGTCCGCCAGCGGCATCACACCGGCACGATGCAGTCGAGCATCCGGCAATAAGTACTGACGATAGGTGGCTTTCATGCCCTGGTTGGCTGATTGCTCCGCCATCTCGCTGTCGAGTTGTGCCAAGGTAACGGAGTCGTCTAGCCCGGCCTTTGCCGCGTCGCGCTTCCAGCCTGTACCCATTGCTGGTTTGAAGGCCGGGCGGCTTTCCGGGTGCGCGGGCGCCGGGGCATTGGTGCCGAGGTCGAGCAACACCTTCCAGGTACCGTCGCTCTGTTTTCGCCAAATGGAAAAGTAGTAGCCAAAACCCGTCGGATTCTTTTTTGTGTTGTCCGAAAGAACGTAAGGGCCGGTGGTGAAACCCAGATCACCTGCCTGGGAAACATCGGCGAAGACCGGCTCCTAACTTAGCGTGAAGCTCCGTGGTGCGGCAGGCGCAGGATGTTGGCGAAAATTCTCTTGAGCATTCACCGGATGCGGCAGGAAGCGTATGCCATCTTCAGCAAAAAACTCGATGAACGAAGCGCCCAGGCCTTTGGCAACACAAGTTCTGGAAAACGAGCGCTCTGCTTCTACGAGCGAGGCCAGAGACGGCTGCAGCTTCTGATCCTGAGGCGATGCAATCAGCAACAGACTTGTTACAAGCAGGACTAACGGCAAAATGATTTTCATCGTTGTTGGGACCTTTCAGGACGTAATCCCTTCGCACGGATCTCCGCGGAAGGGAACAATTCAGTGTCGAGCGGGCCTCTGCCCGGGACGAAGCGCCCTGGGCCCAAATCTTAAATTTGAAATCTTGAATTTGAAATCTCAAATTTCAGATCTCAAATTTGAGATTTCAGATAATCTCAGATCAAGTCTGAATTCTCTCGTAGTAACCCGAGGACGAGCACGGTCGACAGAGCACTCCGCCTGGCCCTTTTACTTCGCGTCCGTCATTGACACCTTCGCCACAGCGCGCACACATCACTCGCGAACGAGGCCGTCCAGGCGCATCCATTTCACTATATTCAACCTTTACTTGCTCGACTTTGAATAACTCATTGTCGGCGGCTTCACGATAAGCGCGAAATTGGCGTTCGCTCTTCTTTTCGATTTGCGGGTACCGTGTGTCTGCCAGCCGTCGCGAATCTTCAAGAGCCACGATGCGCACCGCTGCGCCGGTTTCGGTATTGAGAAAAGTGGCCGCAACCTTGCCGTAGTCAAAATATTTCAGGCTTCGCTTTCCCAGGCGCACACCGGTCACAGCACTGATTGCATCGGCCATACAACGATCGATCTCCACCCAAACGATGAGTTTCTTTCGATCAGAACCACGCGGATCGTTAAGGCCAATCTGCTCGCAACCGAGAACCGCCATGCGCGCGCCGAGCAACTGTCCGGCACACATGTGCCCATGCAATCGACCGCATTCTTCCAGGAGTTGATCAAGAGATTCCATCTTGGTCGACACGTTCGAGCGTCAATTCAAACTGCAGTTTCAGAAAGCGAGTGTGTCATCAAGGCGTGCAACCGCGAGACGATTTGGGGAAGATCTTCTCGGGTATAGATGGGCACGTCCGATTGTAGCTCAGGCAAACGAGTTCGCTCACACCAGCCTGCGAATCGTTCTCTCGGTGATCCGCCGGCGCGGTGCTTCGCCGGCTCACCTGCCAGACTCGGGTCTCTGCCTTCGTTCGGCTCAGAGAGATAGAGCCCCGAGGCACGACGCAAAGCGCGACGCGCCGAGGCCTTGATCTTTTCTCCTTCGGCACGCGCAACCATCAGGACAAAGTCCACCGGCGCAAACTCTGTGAAGCTGTTGCCCTCGACGAAGACCCCCGGTGCGGCAACGCGCTCAAGAGTTCGTTTGATGCCTTCTTCTACCTGTTCCTCGGTGACAATCAGCCAATGAACGTTCGCCGCGCCCGCGTCCCAATAACGACCCGTGTCTTTTCCAATAGTGTAGGTCGCTTCGCGTCCGGACCGGATGACAGGCTCCTCAGTCAGCAGATGGGTGACACAGCAAGTGTGTGGGTCTTTGCCGCACGAGCGATAGTGTCCGCGCGTCGTCTTGATCGCCTCCCAGCCGGGCAGCACGGACAACAGATCGCACATTACGGTTGTCTTGCCGACTTCTGAAGTGAAGCCGCCGACGGCTACTATCACCGGACGTCGCATTAGACTCACCTCCTGGAAAAAACCTGGCCGCGGATTGACGCAGAAGAGCGCGGATTCAAAACAATCATAACTCAATAGTTCTGATCCGCGCTCGTCCGCGTTAATCCGCGGCCATAAAGTTCGGTCCTGGTTATCAGACCGTACTTAGTATTGTCCCGGGCCTTCGATGAAACTCTTCAACAGACGCGCCCGAGATGGATGTCGCAGCTTTCTGAGGGCTTTGGCTTCAATCTGGCGAATGCGTTCCCGCGTCACGTTGAAGTCCTCGCCGACCTCTTCGAGCGTGCGCTCGTGCCCACCTTTGTCTAAACCGAATCGCAAACGGATAACCTTTTCTTCGCGCGGGCTCAACGTCTGCAGCACGTCCCCGGTGATTTCGCGCAGGTTGTTGGTCATCACTCGCTCGGCGGGACTGTCACTCGAGCGGTCCTCGAGCAAATCGCCCAGTTGCGAGTCTCCGCCTTCACCGATCGGAGTTTCCAGAGAGACCGGCTGTTGCATCAGCTTCAACGCCTTGCTCACCTTGTCGACCGAACTATCCATCTTCTTCGCGACTTCTTCGGTCGTTGGTTCACGTCCCAATTCCCGGACCAGTTCCCGCGTGATGTTCTTGACCTTGTTGATGACCTCGATCATGTGCACGGGAATCCGGATGGTTCGCGCCTGATCCGCAATCGCACGAGTAATCGCCTGGCGAATCCACCAGGTGGCATACGTTGAGAATTTGTAACCACGCCGCCAGTCGAACTTATCGACACCCTTCATCAGACCGAGATTGCCTTCCTGGATCAGATCCAGAAATTGCAGCCCGCGATTCTGATACTTCTTGGCGATCGAGACGACGAGGCGCAAGTTTGCCTCGGTCAACTCGTGCTTGGCCTGAGCTGCCTGAGCCTCACCGATCGCGATGTTTTGATGCGACCGTTTTAGTTCCAGAGCCCCGACGTGATTTTGGGCTTCCATTTCCTTTAACTGGCGTCTGGCCGCGGCAACGTGTCGCGTGAACTCTTTCTTGTCCTCAGCGTTCAGGCGTTTCCGGCCCAGCTTCTCCATGTAAAGCTCAATCTGTCGCTCCTGTTGCCGAGTCTCTTTGTAAGCAGCACCGATCGCCTCAACCAGCCGCTGTCGGGCAGCCTCTTTGAGACGAAGAGTGCCGATCTCCTGCGCGATTTCAAGGCGCGTCCGCGCCAGCTTACGCTTGAGCCGCAACGACTTCTTTGACCCTTTGGCGCGAGCCAGCTTCTGTGCTTCTTTCAACTGCTCGAACTCTTTTAGTCCTCGACGGTAGTGCTTGCGAACATTTTGAATACCTTCAATAGTCCACTGGAGATACTCTTCCGCCTTATCTTCAAGCTCTTCAGTCTCAGTCTGATCGGAAAAAGCGACCACGTCTCGGATACCCAACGTTCCTGCCTGGATCTCATCTCCAATTTTCAGAAGTTCAACCACGGCAATCGGAGAGCGAGAAATCGCGTTTTGCGCCCGCTTATGCCCCCACTCAATTCGCTTGGCGATGGCGACTTCCTGCTCGCGTTTGAGCAACGGAACCAGACCCATCTCACGCATGTACACTCTGATCGGATCAGACGTTTTATCCAACTCGCCCGGTGAAAGGTCGAGTTCTACATCCTCGGGAAAGGACTCATCATCTTCCTCAGCCGTCGTGGTGGAAGCGGATACCTCCTCCGCTAACAGCTCATCAGACCCGATGCTTGGTGTTTCGAGTCTCCGCAGAACTTCATCAATATCCTCGGGTGGGATAGGATCTTCAAGCAACTCTTCATTCAACCCCGAAAACGGATGCTCATTCGAATCGATGAGCGCGATACCACCTTGTTCTCTTTCAATCTTTTTCAATTAGCCACCTCCGCATCAAAATCGTAAACCCTTAGAGACCTATCGGCCGCGTCTGGTCAACTGAGGTTTTACTTTTTCTGTGATAAATAGTTGCAATTTTTTCCGACAGCAGTTTTTCAAACGCCCACGGTGCTCACGCACGGCTTCAAGCGCCCAACAACGTCCCTGATTGTGATCTTTGCCAGCACCTCTTCCACGGCCGAATCCACTTCTTCCAGCACCTGTCCTAATACCGTCTCGATATTTACCCCAACCGGGCAACGGCGGCTCGGATGTTGGCGGTGCAAAGAAAAGACACCGCGACATTCAACCGCTCGATAAACGTCAAGCAGAGTGATTTCTTCCGGCCTCCGGGCGAGTCGAGAACCACCCATTGCCCCCGTCTGCGAGATTACCAGCTTGTCTTGCGCCAATTCGCAGAGCATCCGCCTGATTACCACCGGGTTTGTGTTCACACTGTCGGCCACTTGCTCTGACTTGAGAGGCTCATCCTCAGCCCAAGCCATCAGTGACAAGACATGCACGGCGACTGCGAACCGGCTATTCGTCGACATAACAGATAGAAAGCCCCATCCTTGGAAAAAGCCCACTTCGGTCTGTAACAATTCTAGTTACAGTTCCGGGATTTGTCAAGTACTATCACGAGTTATCAACCAAAGCTGATTTCAGAGCGGCCGATTCCCTGGGCCGACAAGCACGGGATGGCGAAGGTATACACGGTTGTGGACTCGAAGAAATCGGAATTTGAGCTGCGGATGGGAATAATGTCTTTGGTGTTTTCAGGCCGTTTCCCTTTTGATCGCGTCAATTCGTCTGGCCTTCCTGTCGGAGGTGCATGAGCGAGACGAGCGTCAAGTACAGCGAAGCAAAGAAAGTCGCGAAGATGATTGAGAACACAATCGTCTGATAATGCGCGGCGGGATGCCGCACACCTTCCAAAATGCTCCCGATAATCTGTATGGGCGCGAAAAACAGATCCCAACTATTCCAACGGAGGAACCTTCCCAGATAAATTCCAAAGCCGCTCAGCCCCAGAGCCGTCAGCGCAAATATCCAGCTAAACACCGGACCGGTCGCACGGCGAACAATTTCCTGCATGAGGTAGAGCGACACCAAACCCAGAAAGCACCCGGTCCAGGCAATCGCCACGAACAGAATCAGGTCAAACCAGAAGGGAGAATCCGGCCTGTGCTGCAGGTGAATGATGTCGGTGACCAGATAGGGCGCGTTGGGAAAGAAGGCCAGCCAGATAACGGCGCAGGCGAAAACCAGGAACCAATTGAGCCGCGAGTGACGCCAGGAAACGTTATACGCCAGAAGCGCGAAACCGAGCGGTAACCAGGCAAGAAAAAGATTCCACCATAACCAGGCGTAAGTGGAATGATGCGAGTGCACCACCCGCAAAATAAGCAGCGCAACGCAAAGCAGGGTTGAAAAGACGAGCGAAGCGACCACTCCTAATTGACGAGTGTGCCGGAAGACATGCACGCGATTGAACATCTTCAGCCCCTTTTTCTTTGGAGTACCGGCCCGGAATCTGAGGGGATAACGAACGGCGCTTGAGAGATGTTCCCTGCCGGGACTCGCACTGGCACGTGAGATCCTTCTTGTCAGTATCATCGGAGGTCGCTGGCAGGCTCCTCCTGCTGGAAGTCAGCGCGAGGGCAGTTGGAAACCGCCGCCTTTGAGGAGGGCAGCGAAAGTGAGCCGAAACTCTTCCGAGCGCTGACGGTGCTCACGCACCCAGCGCGAAACGACAGTCTTCATCTCACGCTCGGAGGGTGCTGCCGGTCCCGGTACGGCTGCACCCGTAGTGCCCACGCTTTCCGGTTGCGGCTTACTCTTTCTGATGAGTCGAACCCGTCGCTCTTCTCGCATCATTTTGCCTTCACCCTATAACGCGTAATCGAAGTCGAAAAAGGACCAGGATGGGAAGAAATTTCGGATTGCCGATTTGTGTCCGACAAACTTTCAGTTTGTCGAATTGAGTAGCATAGAGTTCAGTCTGTGATCGCCGCCAAGGGCTCAACTCTGTTTCTGCCAAGCGCTCACAGACTGAAGTCTATGCTACGACAGTCTATGCTCCGAATAACGACGACAAACTGAAGTTTGTCGGACTTCAGGGTTTGTCGGACTTCAGGGTTTGTCGGACTTCAGGGTTTGTCGGACTTCAGGGTTTGTCGGACTTCAGGGTTTGTCGGACTTC
>Ga0179594_10000367_pt1 | contig 11050 bp, 12 predicted proteins | sample CZOMad1_1_08_16f_FD_148625 | JGI IMG/M metagenome (GOLD analysis project Ga0179594, IMG submission 148625) | Vadose zone soil fungal communities from Angelo Coast Range Reserve, California, USA - CZOMad1_1_08_16fungal (Illumina Assembly) | ecosystem: Environmental > Terrestrial > Soil > Vadose...
TGGTTCAAGGAGTACAACGAAGAACGACCACATGACTCTCTGGGAGACATGACACCCAGGGAATATCTGCTAACCCAAAACCCGGAAATCTCTATTAATGGGTGGTCCTAATCGCGGGGGACTTACAGTAATGCTTCATCTGGAGAACTGCGCGTACTTGGTCTAGGAGTTTGGGCATGTGCGGGAGTTTAACACCAGATCCGGGTTTATGCCGCAGATCTGTGGTTGAATACGTGTTATACCGCTTCTTATCTATGAAAGGTTTATCGTTATGGCAAAACAAAGAAATCTCCAGTGGGAGGCTACACTGCGCCGCATGCACCGCTTGATTGCGCTCTATTCGGTGATTCAGTGCTGGATGAAGGGTGTGGATGGTTTGGTGTTCACACACTCTGATTTAATCAAGATCCTGAATATCAAACGGCTGGAATGGTCTCATCTCAGCCAATTCGCTACGAACATGCGCGAATTCTTTCCCTTCGTCGTGCCGATATGGTTACCGTCGACCAAACAGGTGTTCGCATGCTTTATTTCTCGGCGTCGAATCGAAGGCGTTCCTAAGAATCGACAAATTGATATTCCTAAACAAATCGCCGTCCTGAAGCAGCAAGGCGTTGATGTTACGACGTTCTCGATTTGGAAACTCGAACAATCAAAGACTCCATTGGCGGCTCTAAAACCGCAACTAGTTTCTTTGGCTCAGGGCGGCCCTAGCGTTTCCCTTTTGAAACACGTCGGCACTCGGTAACTGCGGCGCGGTATAACAAATCGGGTATGAAAGTCGGAGTCAAGCACAGATCTCTCCGCGGCCGCCAAAGTCCTGACTGACTTCGAGGGCGGTGTTAGTTCACGCCGGCTGGCGTTTCAAGCCGAGTCATCGAGTTGTCTGCCAGTCACCACGTCGTTAGCCTGAGCACCATCTTATCGACCGTTTTTGGTTTTTTGCTTTTCCTGCCATTCAGGTATTTGAGACTCACGCACGTAGGCGCGGCCTATGGTCCAAATTGGGCTTCGAAAGGCACCCCGCGCGGGGTCCGCAAATCGGTGCGAGCCTAACCATTGGACGGGACTGCGAAAAGAAAACGAGTCTTCCTCTCGGTCCACGATTTAGTTTAGAGACTCCGCACCGCACCCGCCGGTGTTTGGCTTACGACCTCAATAACTGCTCACTCGACTCATCCGTCCTGGCGTTTCAGCAGCGTGCAAATGGCTGTCGCTTTAACGGCTCAGTTCATCGCGATAAGGTGTCCTCGAGATCCAGATTGCTCTCATGGTCGAAAGGATCTTCCGTTGCACCGTCAGCCGCGCGTGCGTTTTGTCGTGCGTGGTCTCGAGCGCGCGCTGGTACGCACGCTTGAACCCATTGTCGGCGCGTGACCTCAGCGCCGCTTCGAAGGCTTTGCGCGAAACATCCTTGAGCCTCCCACAGCCGCTGGAGTAATCGAGTTTCGGCCGGCGCAAAGGTTTGCCATTGCTGCTGCGGTGGCTGACACTCAGCCGGGAATACTTCCAGAGTTTCCGCTTCGAGCTGAAGCGTTGCGGCGTGTGAATGTAAGCACTGAAGCGACACGCGCCGATCGGTCCAACGCCCGGTACCGTCCGCAGTAGTTTGATCTCCGGAAAGGCTTGCGCCGCGTGCAGCATCAGCAGTCGCGCTTGCTCCTGCGCCGCCACACTCTGGTCCAGGACTTCGTAGAGTTGACTGATGGCCGTGCGCACATCCCGTGACTCGATCCGGGCCAGCACCGCAGTGCGACCGGTACGCGAGAAGAGACGCTCGCCGGTCACAATCACGCCCTGCATTCTCAGTCGCGCTTTGAGTTTGGTTTTCCAACGGGCCTGATGTCCGGTCAGCTCATCGTAATGCTGCACCAGCTGTTTGAAGTTGCGCCGTGGTTGGTCCGGCGCGTAATGCACTTCCTTGAAACGGTTGATGCGGAGCAGTTCGGCCAGCTTGTAGGCGTCTACCCGATCACACTTGTCACCGTCTTTGGCGATCCAGGCGTTGTCCTTCGGATGCGAGCACACTACGCGCTTGACCAACGGCGCGATGATCGCTGCCGCCCAAGGCGCCAGTTCGCCCGCTTCCAGATGCACGTGAATCTCTCCGCGCAGATTCGCAAACGCGCTGCGCAAGTTTGCTTCGCTGGTCGGGTAACTGCGGTTCATGATCACGACGCCATCATCATTGATGACTGCCTGTTGAAAAGTACTCGACCCCAAATCCAGTCCGACGTACACTTTATTCATGCAGATGTCTCCTCCTTAAGGTCATTGGGAAATGCCGTTTGGAAAGCAGGATGATTATCCTGCCGGAGACATCTGCTGCTTGAAACTAATTTGTTGCCCGTACTTTCATCGTACCATTGGACGCGAGCGGCGGGAGCGTGTTTCTCAACTTGCTCGGTGCGGCGAAGGGTGCTTTGATTCGCGCCGCCGCGTCAACTCAGACGTTGGGCCGCTCATTCGTGCTTTAAATGGTCACCGCTCAAATTACGCTCAAAGCTCTGTGGGAATTTCTCAGTCCCGTCGTCGGCGACAAGCTGAAGGAGTCTCTCAAGAAAAAAGATTCGGGCGAGATTGCGAAAGACCGCACTTACAAACTCTACAAAGCCCTGGGGAACGTAAAGGCCCGAACCTTTGACTTCATTACTGCGCTACAACTGTACGCAACCTTGCTTGAAAAGAGCGTTTCACCAGAGCAACTCCAGGAATCCAAAGATTCCTTATACGACCGGACCGATGAACTAATGGCCGCGACCGCTGATATGATGGACGCGTTAGATGAACTGTCGCCGCAACTGGAAATCCACGATTACCCTCTATACCAAACAATTGCCTATTTCAAAGGCGGACGTGAAGCTTATGGAATAACTGACGCTTGGTCTGGCGAAGAGGTCCAAGTTGCACTTGAAGATGCGGAGGCGGGACATCCTGACCAGCTAAATGGAATTCTTGCGCAGGAAGAACAAAATTACCGATCGATTGATCGGTGCTTGGCAAACTTCCGTGTTTTCATTCGTAAAGAACTGCCATTCAAAGAAGGGTTTTGATATCGACGCGCCCAACAACTCGTTGCAGGTGAGCGCGGGATAGCACCTTTCGCAACTTGCTCGGTACGGCGCGGCTTGAATGCTGCTCGCCCGCGCCACCTGAACTCGGACGTTGGGTGCCTCCCGATGCCCGGCACCAGAGTAATGAAAGCTTGGCTAATCACATGGGACTGGGTCGGTGATGCAGCTTCGGTCGTAGACCGCGTCGTCGGAATTCTGAACCCTCGCAAATCGTCAAAGACCGTTGCAGAAATTGTTGAATTTCTTTATACGCAGCAGACCGCTACAGTTACTGGACTAGCGGGGTATGCGCGGAATCGTAAGCGAATACCGTATCGCGCCGAAATCGATTTCAATGATCGGGTTGTGTGTGGGCACAATCCTTTCTTGTTTGCAGAGCTCGTCAGTGACTTGGAGATTACTACCAACCCAGAAACGGGAATCGAAACGATCTCATGGAAAACGCAAGCCGTGTATAGGCCGACGGAAGATGGGCCGAGGAAAATCACGCCGCCACAGCAGCGAACTGTGACCCGAATAATCACAGGTCCAATATCGAATGAACATATGTGGGACCGATCTCTTGGACGGTTTAAGAATGGATTCTTTTCACAAAACTATTAGCGAGACGGTCGCCGCGCCCAACCTATAACGTCGTTGGACCGGGGCGGCGGTTGTGCGTTTGTTAAGTAGCGTGATCCTTTCAACCTTGCGTTGACTCGCGCCGCCCGGTCAACTTGGACGTTATACGACAAGGTTTGGGCTAACAAGCAACTGCGATATGGCAAAAAAACGCACACCGGGTGACCGAAGACAAAAATGGCTTGAGGAGCTGAATGACGAGTTCCGCTATGAAGTGGTTCTCAATGAGTCCGACCGCGGCGCTGTGTTGGTAGCAAGCGCGTTCATTGAAGAAGCCCTTGAGCATCTTCTCCGCCAAGTACTCACAGTAAAATCTTGCAATACCTCCAACGACAAGTTTCCCATGCATTTGAACCTCTTACTAAAACCGGGGATCGATGCGCCGCTTGGCTCGTTCTCGGCACGGATTACAACTGCATTCGTCTTAGGAACGATCGACGTCGATTATCTCAAGGCGCTGGAAGCACTTCGCAATCTACGGAACAGCTACGCGCATCGGAAAGCTGATGGTACGCGTCCAAAACTCACGACTGAAGCAATCAAAGACATTTACACGGCGGTCATTGGTCCGGGCATTTGGGACATCCGCTACGTTGGGCTTTTGCCCGACGATGTGGATTTCGATTCCACGGTGGCAACCGCTGGTGTACCTCGCGTCACTTTTGCACTTGCCGTATGGATGCTGCTGCGTTCGATAATTGACGAAACGAATTGGTGGAGGGACAACGCAACCGCAGCCACGCCGATAAGGTCGGTGCCCAAGTTTTCGGGGCCGACGTTTCGCGCGGTGTGAGGTGTGCGACAGCGTCGGCTCTGCAATCGCGAGCCGCATAACAATCGTTGGACCGGCGGATGATGACGAGGTCCGGAGTCATACGCGAGACCAAGTGATCGCGCTGACAAAGAAGGCGAAGGAAAAGCTCGTCAAGCGGCTTCGTGATCGGGCCAAAGCGCTCAGGGAACGCGCGAAGAAACTACGCGACGAAGGGAAGACTGATCAGGCGAACCGGACGGAGCGTCAGGCGACGGAGTTCGACATCTCGGCGGATGAGGTGGAGAAGCAGACAAAGTAGCGCGAGGCGGCAAAATAACCTTCCAGCCGCCGCCCAACGGCGTTGGACCGGAGCGCGGGTCGCGCGTTCTTCAAGTTAATTGTTGGGCTTCGACGTGGATGCAAATCGCCGCGTCCGGGCGCTTCGATTTGAAACGGTGTCTGTGTTGTTCGCCGATAATGCGGATCGATTTTGTGACAATCTTGTGACACAACTACATGCGAACCGGACGTAACAGGTAGTAAGATATGGACTTGCACTTGCGGGGGGTCGCCCATGCCTGCTGCATGCGGTAGATCGTTCGGCAGCGGCCAGATGCGGGCGAGCAGTGGAATGAGGTGTGTCCTCGCATAGGTGAACGCGAACTCGATGGCCTGCGACGGGGGGGCGGCTGGCGCCGTAGTATCGCGGGCTTGAGGTCGAAAAGGGCGGTGATGAATTCCCCGCGATCTTTCAGCGTCGCGCGCCCGATGATGTCCGCCTGAAACTCCGCGAAGGCTTCACCGAGCAGCCACGACTCACGCTGCAAAAGACGAACGAACAGCGTGAGGTCGCTGTCGCCGATTGGTGGCGTCACCGAGGTCGAGTGACCACTCCAGGAACAGACCGCCCGGCTGACCTGCTCCATGACGAAACCCCTCCACAGCCCGACCGCCGTCGCGTGCCCGGATCTGTTTTCGATGAAGTAGGTCACGAAGGCGGGGCGCCCTACGCTTCCATCGATGTGTGCGCCGAGCTCGCGATCGAGCGCGATGCACTGTTCCAGCAGGAGCGACGCCACGGCTTCGTGCTCGAAGCTGCACGCAATCGTGAACGCTTCGGTGACGGCGGCGAGATCGTTTCCGTGCTCATCGAGCGCGGTGCGAACGGGGTCGATGTTGCCAAGCGCCGCATGGAACTTGAGGGTGCCGGGAAGCAGGCCTTTGCGTCGAAACCGCTCCAGTAGCCCCCTCGCGCGCGATCTGAGCAGGCCCTCGCACACCGATGGCTGCACGACCGCACCGGCGTCGATCAGCAACTCTGCGCACGCCGCGCGGGTGAAGTGCTCTTCGCTGATTTGGTCGAAGCTGTCGCCATAGGAGCCCGTGGCGATGCCCAGCAGTCCGCCGTTGTCGTCGTTGCCGTGCCAAGACAGCAGCGCCGGATATTCAGCCAGCAGCAGCTTCAGACGTTCGACGTCGTTGTCGTGAATGGCGCGTCGAGCCTGCACGGCCGCCCACTCGAGACCGCTGCCGAGGCGTCTGCTCACTTCAGCGGTGAGGTCCTGCCAGCCTGCGTAGCCGTACTCACGCGCGATCACGAGTTGCGCGTTGCGCTGCGATAAGGGCAGGTCAATATTTGGCAGTTGCACCCGTGCACGGGCGATGGCACCCGCGTCACCGGCGGCAATATCGCGCGCCAGTCTCTTTGACTGTTTACGTAGGGATTCGAGAGACGGACGGGCCGGGAGAGACTTCGAAGTGGTCATTGCGACCTCCTTTCATGAATCGCCTGTGCCCCGCTGAAACCAGGCTGAAAGAAGGTGCACACGCACACGACTCAGATCACAACAGGTGGGAGTGTTCCCTTGCCGCGGGTTGGTGGCACCCTGTCAGCGCACTGTCGGTAGTATCCATAACCTGTCGCCTTGCTGTCAACGCGGATTCAGAAGCGGACATAGACAATCCAGCGCAGAGTTGCCGTGGCTAAGTCTGGCGCCAAAATTTCCAGTGACATGAATCGCCTAATGAACCTCAGGGGCGCTCAGGATGCTAAATTTGTCCGATGCGATTTCAGTATTGCAAACCGCGTGTAACAGCGGCGGGGTTCGGCCAGACGTTGATTGCGTCCTACGTGTGTGCACCAGCTAGGGGCACTTTGGCGCGCAAGCCATTTCGGATTCTTATCTTGGTGTAATCCTTGAAATGATGGGTGTCTGATTGGCCGGTCGGAAGTCTATTCGGTGAATGCCCCGGACCAAGTCGCTGACGTATCTTCTGAATCCATGTGCGGTCGTTTCACCAGGAAACGCTTGAATTTGCCGAAGCGATCGGAGATCTGTTCGTACAGAACCGGGCTCTCGAGTTGCGTGCCGCGCTGGATGTGATATCGATAGAAGCTGCTTACAGCGGCCACGATCGTGTTGACCGTACGCTCACTCAAGTAGCTTTCATTCCTCCTGGTTCGATCTCGCAGCCATTGAATGAAGTGCACCAGATCGTCTGGCCAGGCGCGGCGCCAGTCGACTTGCTTGCGCTCCAGGAAGACGAAATAGCGAGCCAGATGGCGGCAGTAGTGCTCCAGTGTGTGCGGAGATTTCTCCAGTGCCGCCAAGTGGTTAAATACAACTTGACCGGTTCGATGAAGTCGCACCGTTCGTCGATGGGATACAGTCGCCGGCGACCTTCAGTCTTGGCCCAAACCGTTCTTAACATCGGTGTCTGTTGGAAAGGCTCGCGTTACCTGGAATTGGAAATGTTGAGCTTCGAATGTTTTATTCAAAAGAGAAAACACCGCCAAGAATCATAAAGGCTCACACGGACTCCATTACTGCGATGTCAGCGCAAACGAACGGACAACTCTTTGCAACGTGTGGCAATGACAAAACCCAGAAGATTTGGAATGCGTTTGACTGGGGAAAGCCGTTCAGAACCTTCGACGAAGCCGCAAAAGATCTCGCCTTTAGTTCGGATGGAAAATGGTTGGCGATTATAACGGCAGATAGGAAAGTGAAACTGTTTGATACCCAGTCCTGGCGGAGTCGAGTTCTATATCAACGAAACGACGGCGGACTGGATACTCTATTTTCACACCCGACAGTCGAAGATTGTTTTCACCGCCGGATATGGAGTTGGCGATCAGTATCTATAAGACGGCTCGATCGTTGATCCAGGACTGGGCTGAGAATCCACTGCTCGTCGATACTCTGCTTGATCATCCAATCGGTCCAATCAAGCTGGCAACGTTGCGCCACACTATCAGAACTCGAGACTCCTCTTTCTCTGCAGGCCTTAGTTAACTTCTCCTCACATCCGATGCAAATAGCCAACCCAACTTACACCTTCTTGCTTCTTACACACACTTTTACATCACCAGTCCGCACCAGGATGTTTGACACGGCAATCCAAAAGTACGATACTCCGCAAGACTCACAGATTTGGTTCCAGTGTTATCGTTGTAAGCCCAGGACGAAAACCCGATACAAGAACTCTCCGGTTATTCGGCAGGGTGATCTATGCTTGGGGCATCGCAGAAAGTAGATATTCAAAACAGGATTCTCGCAGCGCTTCCCCATCAAGAGTTGGGCCGCATCCTCCTGCATGCGGTAAATGTCCACCTGGAAAGAGGTCAAGTAGTTTATGTAACCGGCGATAGAATCCACCATGTCTACTTTCCGAACAACGGCTTACTCTCGTTGCGTTGCACAAGCGAATCCGGCTCCACCGTCGAAGTTGCAATGGTCGGTAACGAAGGCGTTGTAGGACTTCCGGCGATCCTACGGAATTGTTTGATGCCTCATGAGGTCACCGTTCAAATTACAACCGAGGCATTCAAAATCAGGGTGGAAGACTTTCAGGAAGAGTTCAACAAAAGAGAAGCGCTACAGGAATTGATGTTGCGTTACCTTAATATATTGATTGCGGAAATCTCGCAATCATCTCTCTGCCATCGTTTTCACACTCTCGAACAAGCGCTCAGCCGTTGGTTGCTCACCACTCAGGATCGACTGTCTTCGGCTAGTCTCGACGTCACGCACGAGATTATTTCGCATGCGCTGGGTGTTCCGAGGACGGGTGTGACGATGGCCGCAGGTGCATTACAGCGAGCCAGCTTAATTCGTTATAGTCGCGGCAAGATTGTTATCCTCGATCGGGCCGGACTTGAGGCTAACTCGTGTGAGTGTTTTCGAATAGTCCACGATGAGCTCAACCACTTTTTGAGGGATGGATTTTAAGCTCCAACTCTCGTTAGGTAAAACCATAAAATCGTACTCTGTCTACTTCCAGACTCAGTCCGCTTCACGACAGACAGCGCCGTTCATCTTAGGTAGAAAGATGGCGCTCTGACTATCGGATGATTCCAACCCCCGAGGGCGCTTTTCCGACCTTCCAATAGTTCAAGCAATTTAGACAAATGTCTGTGTTATCGCCTGACGGAGACGTGTCTGTGGGATTGCTTCCGGCGTCATGGCCTGAGTATTCGGCCACCCTCATTCACTCATTGTCCAGTTACCGTCATCGTTAAGACTCAAAAATGAGTCGATGTGCAGGAATGCGAGAAAGGAGGCCCCGCCTTGATTATTCAGGCTTTCTTCAGGCTCGCGTAGGCAGCGATAGTTTCGTCGAGGTAGCCGAGACTCTGAAACCTGGCGACACGGTGAGAGTCAAGGATGGACGGTGGAAAGCTCTGATCGGTGTAGTTGGGCGTGACGTTAAGACAAGTGAGAGGATCACGATTCTATTGGAATCTATCAAGTATCAGAGCCGCTTAACAATTGAAAGTTATTGGGTTGAAAAGATCGGTTAGCATTCAGGATAGACCCGTCAACACTTGATTGAGGTAAAGAGAAATCAAGTGTTTTCGTTCCCGGCTTCACTAACAGTGAACGAATTCGAGTGATGCGGAGACTCCGCCGTGAGGCCTTGGAGTCTCAACGCGTTCTCATTCGAACACTTGATTTTTACCGGGAAACTTAGCTCAAGAATTGCACCACTGGCGCAAAGTGCGGTAGCTCTGCCCGGCAGACTATTCTGAAATTCGATTTGGTCTTGGACCAGGCAAGTTCTTTGTCAATGAACACGAGCAGAATCACCGTTGTCGGTAGCAATACTGAAGTGCCGTCCGATTCGTCGACGCTCGTTGATCTTCTTCGAAGAAGAGCGCGGCTTCATCCGGATAGGGTGATATACATCTTCCTCTCGGATGGGACCACGGAAGAGGCCACGCTGACGTATGGAGAACTCGACCGGCAAGCGTGCGCTATGGGTGCGTGGCTTCAGTCGCTGACTGCTCGCGGAGCACGAGTACTCCTGCTCTACCCGCCCGGCCTCGATTACATCAAAGCTTTTTTCGGTTGTTTGTATGCGGGGCTAATCGCTGTCCCTGCGTATCCACCCAGACAAAACCGCAATCTGCGGCGGTTGCAATCACTGATTACGGACGCGCAGCCCGCCATCGCCTTAACCACCGCACCAATCTTATCCAGAGTAACTGCTTCATTCGCCCGAAATCCGGAGCTAGCTAAGCTTTGCTGGGTTGCGTCTGAAAACAAAGCGACCGCTGAAAGCGAAGACTGGCGAGCGCCGGCAATCGCCGGCAATGATCTGGCGTTTCTGCAATACACATCGGGCTCGACGTCGGCTCCTAAGGGCGTGATGCTGAGTCATGACAATCTCCTGCACAACGATCGACTGATACAGAAGGCTTTTGGACAGACAGAGCAGTCAGTCATCGTCGGTTGGTTACCGCTTTATCATGACATGGGCCTCATTGGCATGGTCCTGCACTCGTTGTCCGCCGGTGCGCGGTGCATTCTTATGTCGCCGACAGCGTTTTTGCAGCAGCCTTTTCGCTGGCTGCAAGCCATCTCTCACTATCGGGCGACCACGAGCGGTGGACCAAACTTTTCCTACGATCTCTGCGTGCGAAAGATTGGTGACGAGCAGCGGGCCTTGCTTGATCTGAGCTCATGGAGTGTGGCGTTCAATGGCGCTGAGACTATTCGCGCCGAAACAATGGATCGGTTCGCGGCAGCCTTCGCGCCGTGCGGCTTTCGTCGCGAGGCTTTCAGGCCTTGTTACGGACTCGCCGAGGCAACCTTGATTGTTTCTGCTCGCCGAGAATCCAGGACCGAAGAAAGCCAACCCGTTGTCAAAGAGGTTTCCAGGAGGGCCCTCGAACATAACCGTATCGTTGAGCTTGAGGGCGAACAGCCAGACACTCGCAGGCTAGTTGGATGTGGCGAGCCGCTATTGGACGGGGAAGTGATCACCGTCAACCCTGATTCATTGACCAGATGCACGTCAGGTGAGGTCGGTGAGATCTGGGTGTCTGGTCCAAACGTCGCTGCCGGATATTGGAACAACCCCCATGAGACAGCGCGAACATTTCGAGCTGTTCTAAGAGATGATGAAGCATCGTACCTGCGTACCGGAGACCTGGGATTCCTGCTTGACGGCGAACTGTTTCTGACCGGACGGCTCAAGGATTTGATCATCACGCGCGGCCGGAACCTCTATCCTGAGGACATAGAGTTAACTGTTGAGCATTGCCACCCATCCCTGCGGCCGGGCTGTGGCGCTGCCTTCTCGGTGCCGATCCATG
>Ga0179594_10000369_pt1 | contig 11046 bp, 9 predicted proteins | sample CZOMad1_1_08_16f_FD_148625 | JGI IMG/M metagenome (GOLD analysis project Ga0179594, IMG submission 148625) | Vadose zone soil fungal communities from Angelo Coast Range Reserve, California, USA - CZOMad1_1_08_16fungal (Illumina Assembly) | ecosystem: Environmental > Terrestrial > Soil > Vadose...
CCTACCTGATGGCCAGGTAGCTCAGTTGGTAGAGCGCGGCCCTGAAAAGGCCGGCGTCGGCGGTTCGATTCCGTCCCTGGCCACACCAAAAAAAGTCGAGAGTCTGGAGTCGCGAGTCGTGAGTCAAAAGCTTGGCTTGACTCTTGATTTCGTGGCTTCGTGACCTCGCGACTCGCGACTCGCGACTCGCGACTCGCGACTTCTTATCGTTGCCAGTAATGCTTGATCCGCTCCTTGAGCATCGGGAAGGGCACAAATTCAGCAGCCCGGCCCGCTCCTCTCAATACTTCCACCATACGCATTGCGCCATCGGCGTTTCTCGTGTGCACAAGGATCGTGGAAGCCCGTTGCAGTTCCGGACTGGCCGCCAGCCATAGCGCGATTGCGTATCCCGTACGTTCATCATCCTTCGTGTCGGAGTGATAATGTTCCGGTTGCAGGTCGTGATCGAGGAAAATGGCGTCGTAAGAGTTATTGGTCAGTAGTTCCTGCGCCTTTTTCACGTTGTCGGCAATGTCCAGGAAGTCTCCCTTGAAGCGCTTCACGAACCAGTCGTGCCGTCTGGAATCGTCTTCGAGAACGAAAACGCGAATCGGATGGCGTTCCGCGGTGACCTTGCTGAGACCCAGTCGGGCGAGTAATGACCTAACAGAATCCATATCGGAGTGAAAATTCCTTCGTTGGCTCAGAGCGTCTTCTCGCCTGATCAAGATTGGATTGAGGCAACATCGCTCTCGGGAAAATATAGCACAGGCACTCGGCCAGGGACATTGGCGCAGCGTCGGGCGTAATGCCCAATCTCAGCTACTTAAGACTCAGTCAGAGCAGTAGTAGAGTTCAATGTTAGCAGCTTGCCGAAAAGTGATTACGATCCACGAAATTACACCAAGCAGCACAAAGACACACGAAACGAGTAAACGTTCTTGCTCGTGTACTTTCGTTCTTTCGTGTGATTTCGTGGATCGTATGGTTTCTTGGCCGATGCGACTCGTACTTCAGCAATCAGTTGGCTTGCTCTCTACAGACTGAAGCCAAAAGCTTGAACTCCATAAGCCTGCTCGCTGCATTCCAATCCCACGATCCATTTTACAGAGGCTTCGTTTCAACGCATTCGAGCGAGTGGTATAATCCGCTCGCTTTCTTTTCCAGAGTCTGAATTCCTGACTAATGTCTTGCCAAGAGTTGACGCTTAATGCCTACGGAAACTGCGAACAAACCTGCAATTCGAATAGTTAAAGACGGCGACGGTTCCGAGACTCAATTTGATAGAGTTCAGAAGTCGCCGGCTGAGTCGACAGTGTGCGAGGTCTGCTTCGGCACAGGCGTCGAAATCGTTCCGGGCAAAGGAGCGCGAACTTGCGGCTGTCGAGCGGATGACGTTCGCCGGCGCTTTCGTGAGTCGGCGCGCATTCCGGACAGATATAAAACTTGCACCTTTGATACGTTCAGTCACCCCAATACCTCGCAAACCCGTGCTCTTCAATATGCGCGTACTTTGGTCGACGATTACCCGACTGCCGATAAAAGAGGTCTACTCCTAATGGGCTCGGTTGGGGTAGGCAAGACCCATTTAGCAGTCGCCATCTTGCGAGGACTACTTAGCAAAGGTGTACCTTGTCTTTTTTATGAATCTGGATCGCTGCTCAAGAGTATTCAAGACTCTTACAGTTCGATTTCAAGAACCTCTGAACGGGGCGTATTGGCGCCCGTTTATGAGACAGAGGTTCTGCTGCTGGACGAGTTGGGGTCGGCAGTCTGGACCGACTGGGTTTCCGATACCATGTACCAGATCATAAATACACGCTACAACAGTAAGAAGCTGACGATATTCACCACAAACTTTTTAGACGATCCGCGACGCAGGCAACATGAAGCAGAGGAGATCTCCGATTTGGCCCCAAGGTCACGGCGTAACGCCGCCAAGCTAACAGTGAACTGGCGAGATCAGCCGCTAACAGCGCAGACGCTTGAGGACCGTATCGGCACGCGCCTTCGAAGTCGCCTTTATCAGATGTGCATGAGACTTTTGATAGAAAGTGAGGATTACCGCCAACAATATAAAGAACTTGTATGACCCTATGACTCTGATTGGTCCAGAATCCCAACCAGTTCATCGTCTGAACAGCCGGTTGTATCTAGAGGTTCGGCGCGGCCGGCGGCAATGTCATTTTCAGCTTGAGCGATGAGATCGTTGAGCCGCCAGGCTTTGATGTCGCCTTCAATTTGGACGTCGTCGACATAGAGTTCGACTAGCCACCGCAAGCTGGCATGTTCGTCTTCCGAAAGTTCGTGATTGCGTCCTGGATTTCGGTGACGGGGCTCATGGGCCTCGCCTTACGGTGTCTTGATTTTGTCGCATTGCCAAGCTCTTATGAGCGAAGTCCCTCAGGCCAATCGTTTGCTTCGGTGCCGCTTGCCAAGTGCTTGCCACAACCCGTCGCTTTGGGCTGGAAGTGAATAACAGGTTCAGATAAACTGCGGCCATGAATGAAACCATCGAAGCACGAGGCCACACTACGCGAGACGGCATGCTCAACTTGAGCGTAGATGTCGGATTGGCGGATGTCGATGTGGCTGTCGTCGTTCAAGTGAGGGCTTTGCCTCGCGCAGTGGATCTGGACGAGAACGGCTGGCCGAAGAACTTTTTTGAGCAAGTCGCGGGCTCGATGCCCGAGTTGCAGCGCGGCCCTCAGGGAGAGTTCGAGGAACGGCGGCCTTTCGAATGATTTTCCTCCCAGATACTAACGCTTGCATAACGTTATTGCGCCAGCGCAATTCGCCGTTGATGGCTCGCTGGCAATCAATCAAGGCTGCGGACGTCGTCCTTTGCTCTGTTGTAATCTACGAATTGCGCCACGGAGCAGAGCGCAGTTCGGACCCAGTCCGTGAACATGCAAAGTTGGACCTGTTTCTCAGTCCGTTCGCTTCACTGCCTTTCGACGATCAAAGCGCGCGGCTATGTGCTGAAGTGCGCGCCCAGCTCGAACGAAGCGGGAAAGTGATCGGCCCGCACGATCTGCAAATCGCAGCCATCGCACTCCAGCATGGACTTACTCTGGTGACCCACAACACCCGGGAGTTCAATCGGATTACTGGATTGAAACTGGACGATTGGGAGAGCTGATTCGTCGAAGTTTTGAAGCAGTGCACTCTCTTCTTACGGCAACACCTTCAAGTGCCTCGTTTGAATGAATTTCTTAAATGACGAGCGCAGGCTGGGCTCGATCTGAAACGCCTTTGAAAAATCGCTGGTGGCCTCGGCATTCCGGCCCTGTTCCGCTTCAATCACGGCGCGATTCGCGTAAGCCAGAGCCGAGCGCGGATCCAATTGAATAGCCTTCGAGTAATCAGCCACCGCGCCGTTCAAATCTTTTTTTGCCTGTAGCGCCGTCGCGCGCGCGTAATAGACGCCGGCGTCATCGGCCTTGAGATCGATCGCGTGGTTGTAATCCGAGAGCGCGCCGTCGAGATCCCCCTTAGCCTGACGCGCGCCGCCGCGATTTACGTAGGCGTCGCTAAACTTGGGAGCAAACTCGAGCGCTTTTGAATAGTCTGCAATCGCGGCGTCCAATTCCTTCTTCTCCTGCAGTACTGCGCCGCGGTTGTAGTATGCGTCCGAGTACTTCGGGTCTAACTCGATAGCCCGCGTGTAATCACTGAGTGCGCCTTCAACGTCTCCTTTGGTCTTTCTGGCGGTGCCGCGATTGCTGAAGGCCAGGGGAAACTTCGGATGCAGCTCCAGAGCCTTTGAAAAATCTGTGATGGCTGCGTCGACGTCGCCTTTTGCCAGCAGGGCCATGCCACGATTGTAATACTGTGCATAGTCACCCGGCTGGATCTCGATGGCCTTGGAGTAGTCGGCGACCGCCCCGGCAAAATCGTTCTTACTAAGCTTGGCATTGGCTCGATTGTAGTAGATGGCCGCCAGCAGCAGTGGCACCGGTCTGAGCGAGATGGCTGTGGTAAAGTCCTCGATTGCCCCGTCAATCTCTCCGGCGTTTTGTCGTTCAAGGCCGCGGTCGTTGTATTGCTCGGCGGTGCGCGGACTTTTTGTTTGCGCGCCGGCGAACTGCAAACCAAGGATGAGAACCAGAAGTAACGGAGTTATCTTCGTAAACATCGTGCCGTCGCCTTAATTGGTAGTGCCCTGATTTGAAATCAATTCTTCGTTTAGCAGGCTGCTGAAAAGTGATTACGATCCACGAAATTACACGAAGCAGCACGAAGTTACACGAAACAGTTGCGGTTTTCTTAGTGTTATTTCGTGTTCGTTCGTGTGACTTTGTGGATCGTTTGGATTCTTTGATCTATACCCCTTGTTTTTCAGCAGCTTGCTAAATGGAAATTAGGTCACTACTCCTTCTTTCTCTTGATTCCTGGTCTGGCGAATAGTTATGTAGAATGTCCCGACTTTTTGCAAGTCCAACCTGATCACTTATATTTAGCTTCCGAAATGCCCAAACGCACAGATCTCCACAAAATCCTGATCATCGGATCGGGCCCCATTGTCATCGGCCAGGCTTGCGAGTTTGATTACTCCGGCACGCAAGCCTGCAAAGCGCTCCGCCAGGAGGGCTACCAGACCGTGCTGGTCAATTCCAATCCAGCCACGATCATGACTGATCCGGAAACCGCCGATGTTACCTACATCGAGCCGCTGACGGTCGAATCGGTCTCCGCCATCATTCGCCGCGAGCGGCCGGACGCGCTCTTGCCGACAGTTGGCGGCCAGACGGCACTCAATCTCGCCATTGCGCTCGCAGATTCCGGCGTGCTCGAAGAATGCGGCGTGGAAATGATTGGCGCCAAGCGTGAGGCGATCAAAATCGCCGAAGACCGCATGCTTTTTAAGCAAGCAATGGACGAAGCCGGCTTGCAAATGCCGAGGGGTGGATTTGCCAAGTCCTGGAGCGAAGCGCTGGTGATTGTTGAGGAGACTGCGTATCCGGCAATCATCCGTCCGTCTTTCACTTTGGGTGGGACTGGTGGCGGTATCGCCTATAACCCTGAGGAATTTGAAGAGATCGTGCGTGGCGGTCTGGCGGCCTCACCGGTTCATGAGGTACTGATCGAAGAATCGATCCTCGGCTGGAAAGAATTCGAATTGGAGGTGATGCGCGACCTGGCGGATAACGTCGTGATCATTTGCTCGATTGAAAATTTCGATCCGATGGGCGTGCATACCGGAGATTCCATCACCGTCGCGCCGGCGCAAACGCTGACTGACGTCGAGTACCAAAAGCTGCGCGACATGTCCATCACGATTATTCGCAAAGTCGGAGTGGAAACCGGCGGCTCGAATATTCAATTCGCGGTCAATCCCGATAATGGAGAGATTCGCATCATCGAGATGAACCCGCGTGTCTCGCGCTCTTCCGCGCTGGCTTCGAAAGCCACCGGATTCCCGATCGCCAAGATCGCCGCGAAGCTCGCGGTGGGTTACACGCTCGCCGAAATACCAAACGACATCACCAAAAAAACGCCGGCGTCTTTCGAGCCGACGATTGACTACGTGGTCGCGAAGATCCCGAAGTGGGACTTTGAAAAGTTTCGTGAGGCTGAAGATGTGCTCGGCACGCAGATGAAATCGGTTGGCGAAGTCATGGCCATCGGGCGCACTTTCAAAGAAGCGCTCTTCAAAGGTCTGCGTTCGCTGGAAGCCGTGAAGCCTTTGCGACTCGAGGATGTTTCCGAGGACGAGTTGCAGCGCAAACTGGCGCGCCCCAACTCACAGCGATTTTCTTACGTCACCTACGCCCTGCAGCATGATGTGCCCATCGCGGAGATCTACCGGCTGTCGCGCATCGATCCCTGGTTTCTCGAGCAGCTTCAAGAGGTGATGGAGATTCAGCGCGAGATTGAGTCAGTACCACCGGGTGGGCCCAGCGCGTCGCCAGGCAAAGCTGTGCGGCCAACGCTCGAACAAATCTCGCCGGATCTGTTGCGTTCGTTTAAGGAGGTCGGCTTGTCTGACCGGCGACTGGCGTACATGACCGAGCGTACCGAGGATGAGGTGAGGGCGTTTCGTAAAAGCGCGGGCGTCGTGCCGGTATACAAACGCGTCGATACCTGCGGCGCCGAGTTTGAATCCTTTACGCCCTATCTATATTCAACTTACGAATCGGAAGACGAAGCGGCGCCGACTGATCAACGCAAGATCATGATTCTGGGTTCGGGGCCTAACCGCATCGGGCAGGGAATTGAGTTCGACTACTGCTGCTGTCATGCATCGTTTGCCCTGCACGAGGCCGGCTGGGAAACGATCATGGTCAATTGCAATCCGGAAACTGTTTCGACTGACTACGACACTTCGGATCGTCTCTACTTTGAGCCGCTCACGTTTGAAGACGTGATGAACATCGTCGACGTCGAAAAGCCGGCGGGTGTGATCGTGCAGTTCGGCGGCCAGACGCCTTTGAACCTGGCAATGCGTTTACACAAAGCCGGCGTGCCGATCATTGGCACCTCGCCGGACTCGATTGACCTGGCCGAAGATCGCAAGCGATTCGGTTCCTTACTAAAAGAACTGGGGATCCCGCAGCCAGAGAACGGAATGGCGGCGACCGGCGCCGAGGCAATTCAGGTGGCGGCGCGCATTGGCTATCCGGTTCTGGTGCGCCCCAGTTACGTGCTGGGCGGACGCGCCATGGCCATCGTCTACGACGAAGAGAGTCTGGCTGATTACGTGCGCCAGGCCGTCGGCTTCACACCGGATCGGCCCGTGCTGATCGACAAGTTCCTGGAGCAGGCGGCAGAGTTTGACGTGGACGCGCTCGCCGATGATTCCGCCTGTGTGATTGCCGGCATTCAGGAACACATCGAAGAAGCCGGTATTCACTCCGGTGATTCGTCGTGTGTACTGCCGCCGCTGCGCATCGATCCGGAACATATCGAGACGATGCGTCACTACACTCGCAAATTGGCCGAAGCGCTGTCCGTTCGCGGTCTGATGAACATTCAGTTTGCGATCAAGGACCACCGCGTTTACGTGCTCGAGGTCAATCCGCGGGCTTCGCGTACGGTGCCGTTTGTTTCGAAAGCTACGGGAGTTCCGATTGCGCGCATTGCGGCGCTGGTGATGGCCGGGCAAAGTCTGAAGGAGTTCGATCTACCCGAAGAGTTGACGGTCAATCGCTTTTTCATCAAGTCGCCCGTGTTTCCTTTTGCCAAGTTTCCCGGTGTCGATCCGATTCTTAGTCCCGAGATGCATTCCACCGGTGAAGTGATGGGTATCGGCGAGACGTTCGGTGAAGCCTATGCCAAAGCGATGATGGGAGCCGGTCTGACTTTGCCGCACAGCGGCACCGCTTTCATCAGCGTCAACGAGATCGATAAAGGCCAGGCGGTGTTGCTGGCGCGACGGTTGTTGCGTTTGGGTTTTGGCGTGATGGCGACGCTGGGTACGGCGGCGCGTCTGCGCGAGGTCGGCATTGAAGTGAAGAATGTTTTCAAGGTCAACGAAGGCCGGCCGAACATCGTGGACCATATCAAGAGCGGTGAGATTGCGCTTGTCATCAACACGCCGCTGGGCCGCGTATCGCACTTTGACGAGCAGGCCATTCGCCGCGCGGCGTTGCAGTACAACGTTCCCTGTGTCACGACGATGACCGGCGCGCAAGCCATCGTCGAAGCGCTCGGCGCTCACAATGCCGGAGCCTCCGGGAGTTTGCATTCACTACAGGAACTGCACGCGATCAGCAGCGAAGCTGTCCGATGAAGTGTGGAACTTCTCTCCCGAACGCTTAGAGAGGGCACTTGTGCCCCTGATCCAGCAGCGGACAAGTCCGCTCTCTAAACGAAGAGCTTAAAGGCCAACTGAACCTCAAGGTTCCCGTTGAGTTTCTGGTTCCCGTTAAGTTTCTGGTTCCCGTTAAGTTTCGCATTTAGAAAGCGGACTTGTCCGCCGTTTCTTTACGGCGCAAAGGGTAACCTCAAGAAGTGTGGGTTTCGATGCTGCGATGAAAATCAACGACCCGGAAGCCATCAAACAGATTCTTGATGAATGCCGCACCATCGCGGTCGTCGGGCTTTCTTCAAACCCAATGCGGCCGTCGCACGATGTAGCCTCTTACATGCAACGGCACGGCTACCGAATCATTCCCGTAAATCCGAATGAGACAGCAGTGCTCGGCGAGCAGGCTTATCCCGCGCTCGCCGATGTTCCCGAGAAGATCGATCTGGTCGATATCTTTCGCCGCCCCGACGAAGTCGGCAAGGCGGTTGACGAAGCCATCGCAGTGGGCGCCAAGGCCGTCTGGATGCAGGACGGCGTCATTGACAACGCGGCGGCGCAGCGGGCCCTCGACGCTGGGTTAATGGTCGTGATGGATCGTTGTTGGTTGAGGGACCACGTGCGAAGATAACGTCCGACAACTTTCAGTTTGTCGCTGCTCACGTTCGACTCAAGCCGACAAGACAGCGACCACCTGACAACTTCAGCGTTGCCAAAAGGAGGGACGAGAGAACCATGATGCGCCGTCATCGTCACCGCTTAAGCGTCGTTAGCTCATACTTGATCCGCCTTCTGGTAGCAGCACTCCTGCTGCTGGTCATCCCTGTAACGATGGCCCAAACTCCAGCGAAGTCGGAACTGCAAGTGCGATGTGAAGCGCTCATGTTGAGTGGCGCCACTCACCTGCAAAAGAAGGAGAACGATCAAGCGATCGAGGATTTTTCGGAAGTCATTCGCCTGGCCCCGGGCACCGCGGATATGTACCTTGCCAGAGGCACGGCCCACTTTAACAAGCATGAGGATCAGAAAGCCGTAAAGGATTTCACGGATGCCATCAGGCTCCAGACAACCGCCGACATGGTCTACGGCTTGAGGGGTGTAAGCAATCTGCGGCTCAAGGAGTTTGATAAGGCGATCGCGGACTTCTCGGAATTCCTGCGCCGCGAGCCAAAGAATGCAACTACGTATGGCTACCGCAGTCAGGCCTTTAAGAGGAAAGAAGACTACGACAGCGCGCTCGCGGATTTGAACGAAGCCATCAAGTTAGATCCGAACAACGGCACTTTTTATGAGGCTAGAAGCGAGATTTACCTTGCTAAGAAGGATTATGATCACGTCATCGTCGACGCCACGGAAGGCATTCGCCTCAATCTGAAATCCCTGGGCGTGTATCTTTATCGTGGCGAAGCGCTATTCTACAAAGGCGATTTCCAGAACGCCATCAGCGATCTGAGCGAGGTCATCCGTCGGGATCCGGCGGGCGTTCGCGCTTACGCTCTGCGGGGCCAGGCATATCGTAAAGTCGGCAGGGAAGACCTCGCAAAGCTCGATGAACAGAAGATGGAAGAGATCAAGAAGGCTGCAGAGTTGAAGAAGGATGAAGAGCTTAAGCCTAAGCAATGAAAAGGATTGAAATCCGCGCAGTTGTAATCACAGTCAGCGATGCCTGCTCGCGCGGCGAGCGGAAGGACACATCGGGTGAGGCACTTGTGCAATTGCTTCGAGACGCCGGCGCCGAGATCGTGGCTACGACAATCGTCTCTGATGATCTGGAGCCGCTGGCGGAGACGATCCGCGCCTTCGCCGATCGAGCCGATGTGAATCTCGTGATTACTACTGGAGGCACCGGCTTCTCACCTCGCGATAACACACCGGAAGCAACGCTGGCAATCATCGAACGCTCAGCTCCCGGTCTCAGCGAAGCGATGCGCATGGAGACTCTCAAACAAACTCCCATGGCCATGATCTCACGCGGCGTCTCAGGCATCCGCTCGGGCGCACTGATTATCAACCTTCCCGGCTCACCCAAAGGCGTCGGCGAAAGCTTCGCGGTGATTCAGCCCGTGCTGAACCATGCCATCGCTCTACTTGCGGGCTCACCTGACGGCAACCTGCACTAGACACTTCTCGGCGTCGTAATCGGAGAAATAGGTTTCCCGCTAACCAGAACAGCGGCGGTACAAGCGTATGGTTCTTAGCGGCGATTATTCAGCGGAATAGTGATAAACTTCGCAGCGGATATTTAAGGTAACTTGTTCTCACGCGCACTTCATTGTCGCGCACTCGGTTTTCTCAGCGCTTTCCGAGTTGGACCCGTTCTCATGAGCGCCAAAAAAGTCTTCATCAGTTACAGCCACGATTCACCAGAGCACAGCGAGCGGGTGCTCAAGCTTTCCGACGCACTGCGAGGTCACGGCATCGATGCGGAGCTTGACCGGTATAACGTGCGTCCTCCTAAGGGTTGGCCTCAATGGTGCGAGCAGCAACTCCGTCCGGAGAACTCGGCGTTTGTTCTGATGGTCTGCACCGAGACATACCTCAGGCGCGTTCAAGACCAGGTGCCGGCGGATGAAGGACGCGGCGTCTTTTGGGAAGGGGCGCTTATCTATGACTGTCTCTATGACGCCAAGGGCAACACACGCTTCATCCCGGTTCTCTTCTCCGAGGGAAGCACCGATCTTATTCCCGCTCCTGTCCGCAATCACACGTACTATCGCGTTGAAGCGTTTGACCTCACCGATGATGGCTATCAAAAACTGTATCGGGAAATAACCGGACAACCGCTGGTGACGAAGCCGCCGCTTGGCGCGCCCGTCAACCTTGGCCTGACTCGATCCAGCTCGGTCGAGCCACTCGAAACTCGACCTGTCAAAACAAACTTTCCAGCCTCAAGCATCCCGACAGTTAGGGCTGTGGACATCTCGCGGATCGACAAATACGCCCCGGCGGAACTCATCGGGCGTGATGACGAACTCAGGCTTCTCAACGACGCGTGGGACAAAGTCAGGAAGGCCGAGGCTCAACGCCCGCATGTCCTCACGTTCGTCGCCCTCGGCGGCGAGGGGAAGACCTCGCTCGTTGCGAAGTGGGCGGCGGAACTCGCGTTTCAGGAGTGGCCAGAGTGCGAGGCTGCCTTCGCGTGGTCCTTCTACAGCCAAGGCACGCGCGAGCAACTGGCCGCATCCTCGGACCTGTTCCTCAACGAAGCCCTCACCTTCTTCGGCGACGACGCGGACAAGCAGTTCGCCGGCAGCAACGCAGGCGCGTTCGAGAAGGGACAACGCCTCGCCCGCATCGTCGGCCAGCGGCGCAGC
>Ga0179594_10000371_pt1 | contig 11002 bp, 8 predicted proteins | sample CZOMad1_1_08_16f_FD_148625 | JGI IMG/M metagenome (GOLD analysis project Ga0179594, IMG submission 148625) | Vadose zone soil fungal communities from Angelo Coast Range Reserve, California, USA - CZOMad1_1_08_16fungal (Illumina Assembly) | ecosystem: Environmental > Terrestrial > Soil > Vadose...
GACCGCGCTCAAGCCGTCGCGGGCGATCAACGGCCGGCATGCCTGTCCGCCCGCGAGCAAGGTTTCGCGCACCACCGCGCCGGCAAGCCCGGCCGATCCGATCGGCGGGTCGACATTCAATGCGGCCAACAGCAGCGGCTGCACCAGGCGCTGATAGAGCGTGCCATCGCAGCGGATCGCATCGCCAACCAGCGTGCCCTGCCCTGCCCAGACCAGCGGCATCAAGCCGAGATAATCGCGCAGCCCGGTGTCGGGGACGCGGCGGCCCTCGTCGAACAGCCATGTTGGAAGCCGGCTGTCGCCGAGATCCAGCAGCCAGCGCTGGCCGGTCGTGATGTCGACAAACGGAAACTGCGCGGTCTTCGGTCCGATCAGCCCCGCCTCGGTGCCGATCGACCTAGCATAAGCCAAGGCATGACGATTGCCGGACAGCAGCAGATGGTTGCCGTTATCGATGGTGAGATTGGTCGCCGCATCGAAATAGGAGCGGCAGCGCCCGCCCGCCTGTTGCGTCGCCTCGTGCAAATGCACCTTGTAATTTGCATTTGCCAAGCGAACGGCCGCTGCGAGGCCTGAAATTCCGGCGCCGATAATGTGAACTGTCTTTTGCATCAGATGAGAGCGTAGCGGAAGACGATGGCGAGGCGTGTGACTTTGCTCACGCGAACCGGGGCGCGCGGTGCGGAAAAGCCTCGCGCGATCAGCAATTGCAAGATCGCCCCATAATATTTCGACATGATCCGCGGCGCGCGCACGACGCGGCGCGGATGACGCGCCATGATCTCATCGGATTTTTCAAAATGCTCGCGGGCGCGCGCGACCAGCGGCGCGCACACGTTCGGCACGCGCGGATCGGCCGCGACCTGCCGCGGGTCGTTTCCGGTGATGCCCGCCTCCAGCAATCCCTCGCGCGGCAGATACAGCCGTCCGAGGGTGGCATCTTCGTCGATGTCGCGCAGGATGTTGGTCAATTGCAGCGCCCGGCCCAGATGATGGGCGAGCAGGATGCCGTCATCGGCGGGCAGTCCGAACACCCGCACCGACAGCCGTCCGACAGCACTCGCGACACGGTCGCAATAGAGGTCGAGCGTGGCAAGGTCCGGCGCGCGGATGTCCTGCGGCACGTCCATTTCCATGCCGTCGACGACGGCGAGAAAATCCTCCCGCTTCAGGTCGAACTTCTTGACGGAGGCGACGTAGTCGACGAGCCGCGCGGGCGGACGGCCCTGGTAAAGCGCATCGATATCGTCGCGCCATTGCTGCAGGGCGGCCAGCCGCTCCGGCCGCGGCCCGTCGGAATCGGCGATGTCGTCGACCTGCCGGCAGAAGCTGTAGATCTGGAACATCGCCTCGCGCTGCTCGCGCGGCAGAATGCGCATCGCCGCGTAGAACGAACTGCCGGAGGCCGTCGTCCCGTAATTCGTGGGGGTTGCAGCCGTCTCCAGCGTCATGCGCCGGCCGCCGGTTTGGACAGCGGACGTCGCCCGGACGCACGTCTTAAGGTCTCGCTCGCGGCGCCGCCGACACTGTACGCGAGCAGTTCGACCGGGTTCAAATGCACCCGTTCGCTCAAGGGATCGCGGATTTTCAACAGCCGAACGATCTTTTCCGCGAACGCCTGGATCACCGCAACCTCGAGCCCGAGGCGGAAATCCCTCACTTCAGAGCTGAGCGGCTTGCCTTCGCCAAGCAGCGTCTGCGTGCGCGCGGCGAGCGCATGGAGACATTGCAGCAGGGAGGCCGGCGCCTTGTCGAGCGCAAGCGCCTCGACGGCAGCGCCCGCGGCCTCGAGCGCGTCGAGCGGCAGATAGACGCGATTGAGATTCTTGTAGTCCTTGCCGCAATCCTGCAGGTGATTATTGATCTGCAACGCCGCGCAGAGCGCGTCCGACGCGGCCCAGGTCGAGGTGCTTTCGCCGTGAACGTCGAGTATGAACCGCCCCACCGGCATCGCCGAATAGCGGCAATAGTGAATGAGCTCGTCCCAGTTGGCGTAGCGAAGCTTGCTGACATCCATCTTGAAGGCGGTCAACAGGTCGAGCGCATGGCGTGGCGGCATCGAACGCTCCGCCAGCGCCCGCCTGAGATTGACGGCTTCCGGCTGGCTGTCGCCGTTGCCGAGCAGCTCGGCCTCGAGCAGATCGAGATGAGCGAGCTTGACGTTCGCATCGAGCGTCGCATGATCGGCAATATCGTCCGCGGTCCGGACAAAATTGTAGAAGGCCAGGATCACCGCCCGGTGACGAGGGTGGATGATCCACGACGCAACCGGAAAGTTCTCGTCTCGGTGAGTCTTGCCGGATCGCAATTCGCTCGCGCTGGTCATCGGAAGCTGGTTACTACATTCGTCTGAGCGTGACGGCTCGAAATGCCTTGGTATTAAGCCAACCGAGCGCATACCCCATATAGGGGAATACGCTCTCAAAACCAATGCTGCGATTTCCCGCCCGGGCCGCCTCCAGCCCGCCGACAATGGGCGTCTCACGACCGTCCTGGGGCAGCCCCGCGACGCCTACTGCTTGTGGCTCTTCAGCACCTGGGCGCAAGCCTCCGAAAGCTTCGGCCGGTTCTGCTGCAGGCAGGCCAGGATGGTGAAGTCACCTTGATCAATGACCGGGCGGCAGAAGCGCTGGACGTCGCGGGTACAGGCTTTCTGTTCCTCGTCCGTACCGCGCCCCTGAGCGAGAGCCACGGTGGGGAGCGAAAGCGACAACAGGGTGAGAGCCAAGAAATATTTACGCATCGTGTTCCTTCATTTTGACAAGCGACGTTTCCGCTCCGGATTGCTCGGGGCATTGCGGGGGGATGATTCGGGTGACAATCGCCGCCGCGTGGCGCGAGCGGAATGCACAAGCGCCGGGAAATGCGGCCAAATTTACGACGAACTGTCCCCGTAATGACACACCTTCGAAGCAACCTTCAATGGCATATATAAGCAATTGATACCAGGGCAGTATTTCCACCGACCGTTTTTCGCATTTGGCTGTTGCAACTGGGTACTGCTGACCATTACATGCGTTCCGCGATAAGGCTTGTGGGTTTGGTTTCGCGAGCGGAACAACCGGCTCCTCCAGCGCTCGTTCGATGCGATGGCGGCGACATTCGCCGAGCAGGGGGTGCGGTTTGTCATTTGAACCTAACACACTGCGACGACACTAAATCTTCGATGCGGCGAGACGTTATCTCGGGCGAGAACGTCATTTTTGAAATGGGAAACGCGATATGAAACTGCTTGGCTTCAGTCTGTTTGGACAGGCGATTAAGGCTGCCGGCGTCGGCGCCGCGCTGATGTTGTCGGTATCAGCGGGCCATGCCCAATCCGTTGGGCCATTTGCAGGCTTCGACGGCAACTGGTCCGGCACCGGAACGGTTGCGCTGTCTGACGGAACGACCGAGCGCATCCGCTGCAAGGCCGATTACAAGGTCAACGGGACCGGCCTGGGCCTGAAGCAGAGCCTGCATTGCGCCAGCGACAGCTACAAGTTCGACCTGAGCAGCGATGTGACGAGCCAGGGCGGCCGAATCTCCGGCAACTGGACCGAAGCCAGCCGCAACATCTTCGGCAATTTGCAGGGCACCGCCGGCGGTGGCCAGATCGAAGTGTTCGTCGAAGCCAACGGATTTGCGGCCAACCTCACCTTGCGCACCACCGGTAACAAGCAGACCGTGCAGATCAACTCCAAGGGCGAGATCCGGGGCGTGAACATCACCATGGTGAAGGGTTGACGCCCAGCCCAGCCCCGCGTCCATCCAACCTGTCAGACTTAAAAGCTTCGGTCCTGGTTGAATCCGGACCGAAGCGTTTTTAGAGCATGATCCGGAAAAGCATGCCCTCGGGCCGCGACCCGATGGGTGGGTACCGGTTTCCCTCGCGACAAACGCGGAACGCGTTTGCGCGGAGATCATGCTCAAACAGCTAGCGCGCCCCGCGGAGCCGGTGCGACAGGTTGATCAGGAACATCGCCGTCGGCCGCAGGATGAAGAGATCGGCGACGAGCGCCGAGACCATCGAGAACGCGCTCAACCAGCCGAACAGCCGCAGCGACGGCAGATCCGAAAACACGGTCACCACCAGGCCGCAGGCCAGCACCACCGTGGTCAGGATCAGCGCCGGCCCCACCAGCACGGTCGCACGCTCCACCGCCTGTTCGGAGCCGACGCCGGGTTTCGACTCCAGCCGCAGCCGGTTGAGGAAGTGAATCGTGGCGCTGAGGCCGAGCCCGAACGAGACGGTCAGCGCAACCACGCTCGCGAATTGCAGCCCCTCACCCATCAGGTAAAGCACGGTTCCCGATAGCACCACGGGAAAGATGCCGGGCAGGATGCAGGCGAACATCACGACCCACGACCTGAACGCCAGGCCGATGAACATCGCAACCAGCACGAACTCGATGGTGAGCCCGCGATTGAGCTTCTCGATCATGTTGGCCGAGTTGCGCGCGGCGATCGCGGACAGCCCGGTCACCGCGATCTCATAGCCCGGATGCTTGTTGCGGATCTCGTCGAGCTTGGCGTCGAGCGTCTCGACCATCGGCAGGAGCTGGCTTGAGTCAAGGTCAGGCACCCTGCCCGATACCACGACCGCGGTCTGGTCGGCCGAGATGAAGCGCCGGACCAGATGCTCCGGGATCAGATTGACGTACTCCTTCAACGTCGCGACATCGCCGCTGCCGGCCTTTTCGGCGAGCCAGCGGCGCAAGGTCTCCAGCGACCAGACGTTGCCGACGCCGGCCGCGGTCTCGACGGTCGCGTGGACGTCGGCAATGGTCTGCAGCGTCTGCGGCGAATAGAGCGTTTCGCCCTTGGGGAATTCGATCAGCACGTCGATCGGATTGGCGCCGGTCAGCTTGGCATCGAGGCGGCTGGAGGCCGCGACCGCCTGCCGCTTGTCCGGCACCTGGTCGGCGAGCCGGTAGCGCGGCTGCAGATTGGCATAGACCACTCCGAGGCTGCCGACGAACAGCACCGCGATCAGGCTGAACAGCCCCGGGCGGCTGACCATGCGCACGGCGATCCAGTAGCAGAAATTGCGCAGTGCCTGGACGCCTGCGTCCGCGCTCTGAAATTTCACCGCGAAGACATTCTCGTTGCGCACCAGCAGAACGCCGAACACCGGCACCAGCGACAAGACCGCGAGCAGCGCGATGATGGTGGCGGCAAGGCCGGCCTCGCCGAATTTCCGGATCAGGTCGGAATCGGAAAACTGCAGCGCGATGAACGAAATGCCGGCGGTGCCATGGGTCAGAACGCAGGCCGGGCCGACCACGAGCACGGCGTTCTTGAACGCGGTGTATTTGTCCTGGCCTGCAATCAGACGGTCGCGTGCGGCGAAGGTGAGCTGCATCGAGTCCGAAAAGCTGATCACCATGATCAGCGGCGTCATCACGTTCAGGAACATATTGAGGTTGAAGTTCGCCCAACCGAGTGCGCCGAGCGCGAGCAGGATCGCGATCAGCGGCGGGAAGGCCGCGACGACCATGAACGATATCTTGCGGAAGAAGACGATCGCGATGATGCAGCCGGCCAGAATGCCGAGGATGTTGTAGGTCAGCCCGTCGCGCTCGACCGCGTTGCGGATTTCGAGCTGCATGACGGGAACGCCGGACAGTTGCACGCTGAGGCCGGTGTCGCCCAGATCATCCTTCATCAGCTTGCGGATTTCGCCGATGGTTTTGCCGAGCTTGCTGCTGGCGACCACCTCGGGTTCGAGCGACAGCACGACCAGCGCCAGCGTGCCGTCCTCCGACAGCAGCTTGCCGCGAATGATCTCGTTGCTTTTGACGGTCTCGATGAACTTGTCGTAGTCGGCGCCTTGCGGCAGGTCGGAGGGAAACAGCGCGGCCGGCAGCCTGCCGGGCGCCGGCGCCTGGCGCGCCGAGAACAGCGAAATCAGGCCGCGCGTGCCCTCCACAAGCTGCAGGTCGGTGACGAAATCGCGCAGCTTCTCCAGATTTTCGCGCGCCAGAAGGGTCTTGCCTTCCACCACGACCAGCACGTCGAATTCCGTGGCCGGAAAGCGCTTGGTCTCCGCTTCGTATTGCCGGTATTCCTTGGAATTTGAGCGAAACAATTGGCTCAGCGAATCGTCGATCTTGATGCGGTCGATGCCGAACGCCGCGCCGATGATCAGCCCGACCAGAATGATGCAGGACAGGATCGGCGCCTGAACCGCGACCAGCCCGATCCGCTCCAGGCCGAAGGCGATGCTTCCCATCGGCCGCTGCTCGACCTTCTCGACATGGACTTCACGGTCGCTGTTCTTCTCGAGCATGGCCTATCCAGTTCTCACATCGGCTCAAACGGTGTCACGTCGGGTTTTAAGGGGGCCAATGGGGCCTTTAATGGGCCATGCTTGATTGGCGCTAACCCTTGAAAACATATGGAAAATTGCGCAAGGACGTTTAGCAGGTCTGCGACCGATCTCGCAAGCTTGGTCCGCACTGCGGAAGCCGCGGTTATTCGGCTTTTTCCGGCCACAAGTCGCGTATTTGTCACACCGGCGCGGGTTTACCACCAATGCGCTGCGGCGTTCCGTCGCCGCTTTCGTCCTTCAAGGCCACCCCGGTCACTTTTCGCGCCAGCCCCTCGCGGATCAGCCACGCGATCTTGACGGCGGCCTCGCCGTAGCTGAGGCCTTCGCGATGGATATTGGAGACGCAATTGCGGTCGGCGTCGGTGAGACCGACCTTCGGCGCGAACGTCAGATAGGCGCCCATGCTGTCGGGGGCGGACAGGCCCGGACGCTCGCCGATCAGCACGACGACCATTCGCGCGCCGAGAATGGCGCCGATCTCATCGCCAAGCGCGACTCGCGCCTCCGATGCAACCGTGACGTGGCCGATCCTGATCCGCGCGGCGTCGAGCCGCGGCATCAGCTCGCGCATCAGTGGAATCGCATGCGCATGGATCGCGGTCGGCGACAATCCGTCGCCGATCACGATCGACAGGTCGCAAGCATCGGTCGCGCCGCACTCACCCAGGCGTTGCACCGAGGCCTGGTCGAGCTGCCGCCCGAGGTCGGGACGCCTGAGATAATCCTTCCGGTTGCCCGCACGGCTGGCGGCGCTGTGCGCCTGAAAGCCGAGATCGCCGAGGCCCGCGATCAAGGCAGGCGCGTCGAAAGCGGCGTGAACCGCGTCGCGCGCGCGGGCATGATCGAGGGTGAACTCCAACAATGCGCGGGTCGGCAGGCTCGCGCCGGACCGGCCCAGCGCCACCCGCGCCGGCGTCAGGTCCCGAAGATCCGTCATCAGTCGAGGCGGCAGCGCTGGCGCTTTCATGCAACCGCTACTCGGCTGGCACCGTCGCTCCGCGCAGCCTGAGCGAATAGTTCGAGGCGTTCTGCTGACCGCTCGAGGCCGCGCGTGCGAACACGATCAAATGGTGGGCGATGATCGACGAGGCCAGCAAGCCTTCGATGTCGCCGTTGCGCAGCCGCTCCAACGCGAACTTCCAGAACACCTTGCGATAATCGCCGAGCACGCCGACCTTCCAGAACACATTGCGCAGCATGATCAGCCCGCGCCTGATATTGACCCAGCTCTTCTTCTCCGGGCTGACCGGCACTTTTATCCGGTTGGCGTAAGTGTACTCGCATTGATACTTGTAGCGCGCAAACAGCTTCTCCGGCTCGTAGGCGGTCTCCATGCATTTCTTCCACGAATTGACGACCTGGTCGTAGGGCAGCAGAAAATCCACGTTGGAGTCCCGCCCCTCGTCGTGGACTAGCCGGTTCTCGCGTTCGAGCCGGTCCCACAGCGGCGTCTTCGGCAAGGCCTGCAGCAGATTGATCGTCAGCAATGGGATCCTGGACTCCTCGACAAAGGATGACAGCGCGTTGCCGGTCTCCGGCTTGTCGGTGTCGAGCCCCATGATGATGCCGGAGACCACCTCCATGCCGTAGGAGTTGATGGTCTTAACGCCTTCGAGGATGGGGACCATCATGTTGTGATCCTTCTGCATCGCCTTGAGCGCGTCGGGATCCGGCGTTTCGATGCCGCAGAAGATCGTCACGAAATAGGCCTCGCGCATCTTTTCGAGGATCTCCGGACGCTTGGCGATGTTGAGCGTCGCCTCGCAGGCAAGCCGGGTGACGTAACCGGTCTTTTTCTGCCATTCGACCAGATGCGGCAGCAGGTCCAGCGCCGCCTTACGGTTGCCGATGAAATTGTCGTCGACGAAATAGACCGTGTCGGTCATGCCGCACTCGCGCAGTTTCTCGAGCTCCGCGATGATCTGCGGCGGCGTCTTCAGGCGCGGATTGCGGCCATAGAGGCCCGGAATGTCGCAGAACTCACACTGATAGGGGCAGCCGCTCGAATACTGGATGCTGCTGAGAAAGTATTTCCTGGTCTCGACCAGCTCATAGGCGGGAATCGGAAACTCGCTCATGGCGACGCGGTCGACCGTCCTGAGCACGACCGGCTCCGCGGGCCGCGACGTATCGCGCGCCAGGCGCGCGATCAATTCATTGGTCGCGTCCCCTAATTCTCCAACATGGAGATAGTCGAACGAGGGATAGTAATCCGGGCAGGCGCTGACGGAAGGACCGCCGAGCGCGACCGGCAGATCGAACACGTGAGCGCGGCGGCAGATGTCGTTCATCTGATAGCGCTGGATGTGCATGCCGCTGACGAACACGGCTTCCGCCCATTCGAAGTCCTCCCTGGTGGCGGGGCGGATGTTTTCGTCGATGAACCGCACCGGCCAGGTCGAAGGCAAATAGGCTGCGATCAGCAGCAGCCCTTGCGGCGGCATGAAAGCCATCACTCCATCGGTCAAGGGATAGGCGTGCTCGAATGTACCGAAAGCAGACGTGTAGCGCGGAAAGACGCATAAGATGCGGCGAACCGCCTCAATGCTCTTGGCTCTCATCACACTTCCTCAAGGCGACACCAGATCGAACCGGCTCAGGATAAACCTGCGCCGCAAAGTCGGGCTACAAATTCTCGGCATTTGCGGGCACCCCATTTCTAACCGCAAGACGGCCAAATGGTTGCCTCGGTTCACATTTTCAAGGCGTTTTCCGCGATGAGCTGCGAGGCAAAATCGGGCAGCAAGCCGGCATGGCCCGCAAGGCGGAAGGTGCCGTCGGCAATCCCGACCTGGAGCAGCCAGTTGTCGAATTCCGGCGCCCGTTTCAGGCCAAACACCTCGCGGACGAACAGCGCGTCATGGAACGAGGTCGATTGATAGTTCAACATCACGTCATCCGCCCCGGGAACCCCCATGATGAAGGTGACACCGGCCGCAGCCAGCAGCGTCAGCAGGTTGTCCATGTCGTCCTGGTCGGCCTCGGCGTGATTGGTATAGCAGACATCCACGCCGAGCGGCAGGCCCAGCAGCTTGCCGCAGAAATGATCCTCCAGTCCGGCGCGGATGATCTCCTTGCCGTCGTAGAGATATTCCGGACCGATGAAACCGACGACGCTGTTGACCAGCAGCGGATCGAAGGCGCGCGCCACCGCGTAGGCTCGTGCTTCGCAGGTCTGCTGATCGACGCCATGATGCGCGTTGGCCGACAGCGCCGACCCCTGCCCGGTCTCGAAATACATGACATTGTCACCGACCGTGCCGCGTCGAAGCGACCGGCCGGCTTCATGCGCCTCGCGCATCAGCGCAAGATCGACGCCGAAACTGCGATTGGCGGCCTCGGTCCCCGCGATCGACTGGAACACCAGATCGACCGGCAAGCCCTGCTCGATCAGCTTGAGCGTGGTCGTGACGTGCGTCAGCACGCAGCTCTGGGCCGGCATTTCGAGCCGCACAATGAGTTCGTCGAGCAACCGCAGCAACCCGCCAATGACCGCTGGATCATCGCTCGCCGGGTTGATCCCGATGCAGGCGTCGCCCGATCCCAGCAGGAGGCCGTCCAGGATCGAAGCGGTGATCCCCTTGGCGTCGTCGAAGGGATGGTTGGGCTGCAGCCGCGTGCTCATCCGCCCGCGCATGCCGATCGTGTTGCGAAAAGCCGTCACCGTCTCGCATTTGCGCGCGACCAGGATGAGGTCCTGGTTGCGCATCAGCTTTGACACCGCGGCCGCCATTTCCGGCGTGATGCCGCGCGAGAGTTGGCGCAATTCCTCGCTGGTCGCCGCATCCGACAGCAGAAAGTCGCGGAACGAGCCGACGGTGAGCGACGAGATCGGGGCGAATGCCTGCGCGTCATGGCCGTCGATGATCAGGCGGGTGACCTCGTCGTCCTCGAAGGGAATGACGGCCTCCTCGAGGAACTGGCCGAGCGGAACATCCGACAGCGCCATCCGCGCCGCGACCATCTGCTCGGCGCTGTCGGCAGCGATGCCCGCCAGCCGGTCGCCGGAGCGCGGCGGCGTCGCCTTGGCCAGCAGATCGCGCAGATCTGCGAACACATAGCTCGTGGCATCGATGGTGTGACGATAGACCATGGCGGCTCCGCAACCGCTTTGGCGCGACCACTTCGCGCTTGCGGTCCAAAATGCTTCATCAGGCGGGAACCACCGCCGACCCGGGGAGTGCCCCCCTCCCCAGGTCGCCAAACCGTCCCGTATTGTTACGTGCGGCCTCTATAAGGCGGACGCGGACCCAAGGCTATCTTGCAACCATCTGATTCTGATAGGCAATTCCTGCGTAAGTTGCAATGCATCAAGGTTCCCGTATTAATCATTTTTCCATCAAAATCCTGCATGGTTTTTGGACAGCCGACGGTGCTCATCGGCCTCTCCAGGGCTGCATCTTCAAAAACCATGACATCCGACAACCGCTCTTCGATCACTTCCAAGGGGTCCGGCTTCTCGCTCGCCGCAAGACTGTACGCGATCTTTGCCCTGTTCGCGCTGTTGACCGCGGCGATTACCGCGCTGTCCGACTACAACGCCCGCTACAGCCGGGAACTCACGGAAGCCATTGAAACGGCCAATACCGCCGCACTGAACGTCGAGCGCGTCAACGGGCTGATCTATGCGGTCGTGATGGAGTCGCGCGGCGTCTACATGTCGACAAAACCCGACGTCGTGAAGAAGTA
>Ga0179594_10000372_pt1 | contig 10984 bp, 7 predicted proteins | sample CZOMad1_1_08_16f_FD_148625 | JGI IMG/M metagenome (GOLD analysis project Ga0179594, IMG submission 148625) | Vadose zone soil fungal communities from Angelo Coast Range Reserve, California, USA - CZOMad1_1_08_16fungal (Illumina Assembly) | ecosystem: Environmental > Terrestrial > Soil > Vadose...
CGATACGATCCACGAAGTCACACGAAGGAACGCGAAATAACACTAAGAAAACCGCGTCGTTTTCGTGTGACTTCGTGCTGCTTCGTGTAATTTCGTGGATCGTAATCACTTTTTCAGCAGCCTGCTAGAGCCTGCTTTAGCTGCTGAAGCGATTCCGGGAAGGACGCTGAAGCGCCCTTCAGATTTCGTTTCGCCGAATTACCAGCGCTACAAGGGCTGGCCTAGTAACCCTGCGGGCAAGCCGCGTGAACGCGGCTAGCCCGGATTATTCATGAAGAGGTAATGAGAGAGCAAGAGCGCGGGATTTATTGGTTGGCATGTGTGTCGGGGTGATAGTTGGAACTCGAAGGGGAGGGAGGGGGCGATCTGTTTGATTTTGGAGTTAGGTTTGAGATGAGGTGTGGTGATTTGTGAGACGGGTGAGCGCAAGGTTGGCGGGGCTGAGTTGTGAAAGTCTGTGGGCGGATTGAGTGGTGGAGATCAGCCGGGTGCGGCGCCGAGTTGGCGGGCGATGCGGGTCCACTCGGTGGCGTAAGGGAAAGACTGGGGCAGCTGGACGACGATGCGGCGCACTGATTCTTCAATACGGGCGGAGAGTTTGAAGAGGCGCTCGCGCAAGGTAGTGACTTGGGCGCGGGCCAGGGTGGTGCGGCGAGCGTGGCGTCTGATTTCCTGCATCAGGGCGTAGGCGGCTGCGGTCAGCAGGACACGAAACTGGTTGGCCCAGAAGCGGGGACAACTGGTGCGATCGATCTCCAGACCATGATGCAGTTCTTTGATCCGGTTCTCGATCTCGCCGCGCGAGCAGTAGGCTTTTTTGTAGATGAACTTAGGCGACTGGCGTTGGTTGGTGACGACAAAGCGGGGATTGTCTTTAGGCTCGCCGCGGTGATTGAAAACGAGCTCGGCTTTGATGATCACACGGCGCTGATGTTTCCAGGAGCGGGCTTGATAGCGACACTCGCCAAAGACCTGGGCGCTCTGGTTAGTCAGTTCGGCCAGCTTACGCGCTTGCTCCAACAACGGTTCTGCATCTCGTTCCAAGACCGCGTTTTTGGGCATACCGCAGACGTATTCGAGGCGCGGCACACTGTCGAGATAGGCGAGCATCACTGGACCAGTAAAGCCACCGTCGAGCCGCAGCTTGAGCAGCGCTTTGGGAAACGCGGTGCGCACTAAGTCGACCAGGCGTTGCAGCAGACCAACCACGACAGCGTGCTTCTCGCTGGCATTGCCGGGTCGCAAGAGGGCCGTCACCAGATATTGTTCGGGCTCGTCATTGAAACTGAGGAAGCCGAGCAGCGGCAGATAGCAATGACTGTCGTAGTGCCCATTGAAGAAAGAGAACTGCTGCTGCCCATGCGTGGGATCAGCCGTCGGGTCGAGATCGATGGTGATGCTCCGCACCTTGCCGCGCAAACGTTGCTGCTGCCGCGCAATTACTGAGCGGGCCAGCGCCAGACCCAAGCGATAGTTCTCGCGCGGGCCAATGGAGTTCTCAAAGCGGCTCAAAGTAGGTTGTGAAGAAAGCTCGCTACCGGTGATCGGTGACCGGCCCAGCAGCAATTTGAAGATCGGCTCGTGGGCCAGGCGCGCGGCATCATTGGCGTCAGCATAACCGCCGGCTAAACCATAGATGCGCTGGCGCAAGAGATCGCTGAGACTGTGCTTGACCTTCGCCGCTTGCCGCTCATCAACCAAACAAGCGGCCAAGGCCGTAGTCAGTTGCAGTTTCTGATCTGCCGCCTTCAGCAGCAACGCACCACCATCGGAACTGCTGTGCGGCTCATCGAATTGATAGTGGGTTGGTTTGCCAAACAGTTCTGGGAAAATCAAACGCTGTGTTATCTTTTCCATGCTCAACCTTAATTCCTTTCTGCGCAAAGTTTCTTGGCAAAAGCTACTTTACAGCAGGCAGCGAATTACGGTTGGGCTTTCTTTATGAATAATCCGGGCTAGGTTCGCAGCTTGATCGTTCTTCGATGTCATCTATTTGTGACGCGCTCCACTTAGGAGGAAAAAACATGACGGATCTCAAGTATGACAAAGAGATCACTGCTCTTCGATTCGCTACGTTGAGTCGAACTGAAATCAGCAAGTAATCTTCAACACTCAATCAATCAAGGAGGACTTATGGTAACGACAGCAGCAGCCGCGGCAGGAACGATGAAGGTGGCCCAAGTTTCGAGCCCCGGAGCAGAATTTCAGATCGTCGAGCGCGAGATTCCCAAGCCCGGTGCAGGACACGTGCGCATCAAGGTGCAGGCCTGTGGTGTTTGCCATAGCGACGCGCTCACGAAAGAAGGCGCCTGGCCAGGCATTCAGTACCCGCGCGTTCCCGGACACGAAATCGCGGGCATCATCGATGAACTGGGCGCCGGTGTTTCCGAGTGGAAGCAGGGACAGCGCGTCGGTGTCGGCTGGCACGGCGGCCAGGACGGCACATGTCTCGAGTGTCGCCGCGGAGATTTTCGGAATTGCCGGAATCTGAAAATTTCTGGCATCAGTTATGACGGTGGATATCAGCAATACATGCTGGCTCCGGTGGAGGCGCTGGTGGCGATACCCGACAGTCTCAGTGACGCCGAAGCGGCGCCGCTGCTCTGCGCCGGCATTACCACCTTCAACGCGCTGCGGCACAGCGGCGCGTTGCCCGGCGATCTGGTGGCGGTGCAGGGTATCGGCGGTCTGGGCCACCTCGGGATTCAATTCGCGAGCAAGTTTGGTTACAAGGTCGCAGCGATCGGACGCGGGTCAGAAAACGCGGCGCTCGCTAAGAAACTCGGGGCGAGCGTCTACATCGATAGCAAAGCGACGAACGCCGCAGACGAGTTGCAAAAACTTGGCGGCGCGCAAGTGATCCTGGCCACGGCCCCGAACTCGAAGGCGATGTCCGAGTTGATCGACGGTATGGGCGCGAACGGCACGCTCATGGTTGTAGGTGCGACATTTGATCCCATCGAGGTCACACCGTTCCAGCTCATTAGTAAAAGTCGAACTATTCAAGGCTGGGCCTCTGGAACACCGACTGATTCCGAGGACACACTGCGCTTCGCCGAACTAACCGGCGTGCGGGCGATGATTGAAACCTATCCGCTCGAACGGGCGGCCGAGGCTTACGCGCGAATGCTAAGCGGCGATGCGCAGTTCCGCGTCGTGCTGACGATGTGAAGCTGAAGTGATCACTCGCTGATGTGCTGACTCTGCAGTGCGTTGAAAGTATTGCGTTCGGAGTTCCGCCTTCAGGCGGGCGCCTACGGCCAAGAGCAACCGCCTAAGGCGGAACTCCGAACGCTGGGCCGTCGAGGTCGATGGTTTTTGATCGGCGTTAGCCTGCGAGGTAGCAAGAGGACTGCGCGTAATGTCCGACAAACTTTAGTTTGTCGCCGATGTTCGCAGGATAAACTTCAGTCTGCGATTGCCAAGCGGTCACAGACTGAAGTCTATGCTAGCCACTTCGACAAACTAAAGTTTGTCGGACCATGAGGGAGGGTTGTACGATGGTCGTTACTTGGTTTTCGGATGAAATGGACACCACCTAACGGCTGCGCTTTTATTTGGGAGCTGGTCCTGCTGGCATTCCTCTTTATCGTGCCGATTGGCTGTGGTTCGCGAGTAGCCCACACCGGACCGTCGATCACATTCAGTGTGGTCCCCGCAGCGGAGGAGGGTGGTCCGGATAAGCTTGTGACCATCGCCGGAAACGTCAGCGGCGCGCGCCCCGGTCAGCAGATTGTTCTGTTCGCAAGAAGCGGAGCATGGTGGGTGCAGCCGCTCGCCAACCAGCCATTCACGCCAATTCAAGCAGATTCGAAATGGCAGAACTCGACACACCTCGGCACTGAGTATGCCGCACTGCTTGTCGAGCCTGGATATCGACCGCCCGCGAGGGTCGATGCGTTGCCGGGCGAAGGCGGCGCAGTAGTAGCAGTGAAGACTGTGGCAGGAGCGAAGTCTGAGCAAGCGGCTCCCAAGCCGCTCCAATTCAGCGGCTACGAATGGCAAGTTCGCAGTGTCGCAAGTGATCGCGGCGGCAGATCGAATAATTACGATCCAGCGAATGCCTGGACGGATACTAATGGTTTCTTGCACCTGCGCATTGCCCAGAACTCCGGACAATGGACTTGCGCCGAAGTGAGGCTTACACGCAGTCTCGGCTATGGCTCGTACGTATTCGTTGTTCGTGACGCTGCGAATCTCGAACCGGCAGCGGTTCTGAGCCTGTACACCTGGGATGACCTGAACGCCGGCCAGAACCACCGCGAGATGGACGTTGAGCTCACTCGTTGGGGCGATCCCGACAACAAGAACGCTCAATACGTTGTCCAGCCTTATTACGTCCCCGCGAATGTTGCGCGCTTCATGGCGCCGCAGGGAGTCCTCACGCATTCGATTCAGTGGGGACCCGGGCGAGTGGCGTTCAAGACAGTTCGGGGCAAAGTAACCGGCGGCGGATCAGGGGTTGTCGCTGAGCACGTCTTCACTTCAGAAGTTCCGTCACCTGGTGGCGAGTCGGTTCATCTGACTCTCTATATTTTCGGTAACGCGAAAAATCCTTTTCAAAGCGATGTTGAAGTTGTCATCGAGAAATTTGAATTCCTCCCGTGATAGGCCTGCACAGATCTGGCCGCCGAGGTGGATTCTGGCAATGCTCGTGTTGGTATGCATGGGCCACACCGCGTACGGTATCGATCCCAATCGCGAGTTGTCTCAGTACATCCGCGATCAGTGGGGAAGCGCGAAAGGCTTTCCCGGAGGACAAGTTTACGCCATTACCCAAACGGGCGACGGTTACTTGTGGATCGGTAGCGATAAGGGACTGGTGCGCTTCGACGGATTGACCTTCCAGCTCTTTCAGCATGCAAACACGCCGGAACTTCCCGCTGGTCCAGTGCTGGGTTTGCTTACGGACGCTGAGGGCCGATTGTGGATACGCCTTCGGAGTCCAGGCATCCTGCGCTATAGCGAGGGAAAGTTTGCAGATGTTGCCTCTACTCTCGAGCAGGAAGAACGCGATATCACGGCGATGGGGCGCGGCAGTAATGGCGAGGTGCTGCTTTCAGCGCTCGTGAACGGAACTCTTCGGTACAGCAAGAGTAGATTTGTCAGGCTCGCGCCGCCGGTCGCGCTACCTAACTTTCTGGTGATTTCGCTGGCCGAAGGAGCGGACGGAAAAATTTGGATGGGCACGCGCGATCTGGGTCTCTTTGCTCTGAACAACGGCGCGATTTCTGAGATTGGAAAGGGACTGCCTGACCGGAAGGTCAACTGCCTTTTGCCGATCACGAATAACGAGTTGTGGATCGGCACGGACAACGGAGTGGTACGTTGGAACGGCGCCGAAATCACCAGTGCCGGTCTGTCACCTTTACTGAGCCACGTCCAGGCGTTGACGATGATTAGGGATCGTGATGCGAATGTCTGGGTCGGAACCGCAACCGGCCTCTTGAGGGTCAACGCACAGGGCAGCGCGACGTTTGCCGAAGGCAAGGCACGCTCGGGCCTGGCCGTGACTTCGCTGTTTGAAGATCGCGAGGGCAACGTCTGGGCGGGAACTTCACAGGGTATCGAGCGGCTGCGTGACAGCGTTTTTGTAACCTATTCAACTGCGGAAGGCCTGCCCGCGGAAAATAATGGGCCACTTTATCTCGATGCTCAGAACCGGGCGTGGTTCGCTCCAGACAGCGGCGGGCTATATTGGCTCAAGGATGGAAAAGTGGAACGGCTGACCAGTGCCGGACTAAGCGGCGATGTGGTCTATTCAATCACCGGCGCCAAAGACGAGTTGTGGATCGGCAGACAAAAGGGAGGGCTGACTCACCTGCTTTCCAAAGGTGATTCATACGTTGCCGAGACCTATACGCAGGCGCAGGGGCTGCCTCAAAACAGTGTCTACGCAGTGCATCGGAGTCGAGATGGCACAGTCTGGGCGGGAACGTTGAGCGGCGGCGTGAGTCACTTCCGTGCCGGCAAGTTCACAACCTACACGACCGCGAATGGGCTGGCTGCAAACACCGTGGACGCCATTCTGGAGAGCGCTGATGGGACCATGTGGTTTGCCACTCCGAACGGCGTAAGTTCGTTTTCAAAGGGCCGCTGGCAGACCTTCGCGATGCGGGAAGGACTACCATCGGAAAAGGTCAACTGCCTTTTCGAGGACTCGACTGGTGCACTTTGGGTGGGGACCGACGAGGGACTGGCAGTCCACTATGCCGGTCATTTCAGCGTGCCCGCAAAAGTTCCGGCGTCGCTGCACGAGCAAGTTTTTGGTCTGGTCGAAGACGAGATGGGATCGCTCTGGATCGCCACCGCGAATCATGTGCTGAGAGTGACACGCGACAACCTGCTGCAAGGCGTATTGAGTGAGCACGACGTCAATGAGTATGGGCCGCCTGACGGGCTGCATGGCAGCGAAGGAATAAAACGGCAAAACTCGGTAACCACTGGTCCCCACGGAACGATCTGGTTTTCTCTGAGCGGCGGAATCTCGGTGGTCGAACCGGCTCGCCTGGCCAAAAGTTCGGTTCCAGCCATCGTTCACATAACTGCGATGGCCGCAGATGGCACCGCAATAGATCAGCGCAGTCCGATCCGTATCCCCTCTACCAGTCAGCGAATTTCATTCAGCTTTGCCGGCATCAGCCTGGCAATACCAGAGCGTGTTAAGTTCCGTTACAAGCTCGACAGTTTTGATAGTGCATGGAGCGAACCAATCGCGGCTGGTGAGGCGATTTACACCAATCTTAGCCCTGGGGTTTATCGCTTTCGGGTGATCGCGAGTAACAGCGACGGCGTTTGGAACAGCGCGGAAGATATGATCGGATTCGAGATCGCGCCCGCGCTCTGGCAGACCTGGTGGTTTCGCATCGCCGTTGTGCTGGCTCTTGGTTTGACGGCTTTGGCCTTCTATCGAATGCGCCTCCATCAATTGACCAGACAACTGAATGTGCGTTTTGAAGAGCGACTGGCCGAACGGACGCTGATTGCACAGGAGCTGCATGATACGCTGTTGCAGGGTTTTCTGAGCGCTTCCATGCAGCTCGACGTGGCCGTGGACCAGTTGCCTGCAGATTCACCGGCGCGGTCGCGCTTGAGTAAGGTGCTCGAATTAATGAGACAGGTCATTGACGAGGGCCGCAACGCACTTCGCGGACTGCGCTCGGCTGATGGCGGCGCTTCGTTGGATCTCGAACAGGCGTTTTCCCGCACGCAGCAGGAACTCGGCATTGTCGAAGAGGTCGCCTTTCGAGTGATCGTGGAAGGCTCATCCCGACCGATGCAGCCGGTCGTTCGTGATGAAGTCTATCGAATTGGTCGCGAGGCCCTGGTGAACGCCTTTCGCCACGCGCGAGCGAAGAACATCCAAGTCGACGTGGCGTATCTGGCCAACCACCTGCGCGTCCTGGTGCGCGACGATGGTTGCGGGATCGATCCTGACGTATTACTTTCAGGACGCGAAGGGCACTGGGGTCTTTCTGGCATGCGCGAACGGGCCGAAAGAATTGGCGCTCGTCTTAAGGTCAGGAGCCGGGACGGAGCGGGGACCGAAGTGGAACTCTTTGTGCCGAGTCAGATTGCCTTTCAGGGCCAGCCTGCAAGTCGTCCGTTGAGTTGGTTTGCGAAATTGTCCGGACGCCAGGCCGCAACCGGCTCTCCGGAAACGAAGAACGGATCGCAGCAATGAGCGAGCAAATCCAGATTCGCATTTTCAGTGTTGATGATCATCCGCTGTTGCGACAGGGAATTGCTGCGATCATCAACAACCAGCCGGATATGTTACTGGTGGCCCAGGCGGCCAACGGTTTTGAAGCGATCCAACAGTTTCGCGAACACCAACCCGATGTGACCCTGATGGATCTGCGACTTCCTGACATGAGCGGCATCGACGCGTTGATCGCGATCCGCAACGAATTCCCAGAGGCCTGCGTCGTGATGCTGACAACCTTCGAGGGCGACGTTGAAATCCAACGCGCGCTTGAGGCCGGCGCGCGGGGCTACTTGCTCAAGAGCACGCCCGCAAAGGATCTGGTCGACGCAATCCGTCAGGCGCACGCCGGGAAAAGGCGCGTCCCCGCTGAAGTAGCAGCCCATCTCGCTGAACACATGGGTGAGGAGGCGCTGACTCCGAGGGAGGTAGAAGTCTTACGGCATCTCGCCGGCGGCAACCGCAATCGAGACATCGCCGAGCGGCTCTTTATCTCGGAGGAAACAGTCAAAGTTCATATCAAGCACATCATGGAAAAGCTCGGCGCCAGCGATCGCACTCAAGCAGTCGCCATTGGTGTCCGTCGCGGAATCATTCAGCTCTGAATCGCTCTCTCCGGATCTCCAAAACCTGATAATGGCTTTGCACAAAAATTCTTATTTCGTGTTCTTTCGTGACGTTTCGTGTAATTTCGTGGATCGTATTGCTCCTGGTCCTAAGCACACGATCCACGAAATTACACGAAACGTCACGGAGCAACACGAACCCATGCTGATCTTAGACGCTCAGCGGTCTGCTTCAAACGGCCGGCGACTTTCGTGCAAGGCCCTGATAACACCAATGAGGTATTGAAAGTTACCTTGATCTACGGATTCTTTGCGGTGGACTTTCAGGTAGTTTCTCGGGAGGGAGCGCTATCAAACGCTAAAACACCAAGGTAGTTGCTCAGTTTGGTTTTCTCTGCGTTGACTCTGCGTGCTCGGCGTCTCTGCGGTGGAGAACAGCGCACAAAACACTCACCGCCGAGGCGCCGAGAACGCTGAGGACGCGCAGAGAATTCCAACTGAGCCCTTACCAAACGATAAGGAGAGTCGTCTGCAAAAGTTATTTTCCACGTTTCCCAGTGAATGGCCCGGTCTCGGACTGCTGCTGCTGCGAGTGTTGGTGGCCGTGCGACTGACTGTTCAGGGCGTGGGTTATTTGCAAACGCCGAACCGGACGCTCAGCACCTGGACCATGGCGGCGCTCGCCTTTGCCTGCGCAACTTTCCTTTTGGCCGGCCTCATGACTTCGTTGATCGCTCTCCTGGTAGCCCTCGGAAGTATCGCAATCGTGGTTTCCTGGGTTCCGTTTTCGATGCAGGATCTGTTCGGCGGCAATTCTGGCCTGGCTGATTTGATCTTCCTCGCTCTGGCAATTCTTTTTCTTGGACCAGGCGCCTTTTCTGTTGATGCTCGAATGTTCGGACGCCGCGAGATCACGATCCCGATCAGTTCTCACGACCGGAAGAGTCGCGAGTCTGGAGTCGCGAGTCGAGAGTCTGGACTCCAGAACTAGAGTCGCCGTGACTAAGACTGAAGGATCGACGATGTCAGGCAATCAAGGTGTCGTGCCCTGGTAGCCGTCTGTAACGCAAGCTGTTAGCTTGCGCGCGGGTTGAATGCCATTCAATCAGCGCAAACTAACAGTTTGCGTTACAGATTAAGACACTTGTTGATTCGTCAGCTTGACGGCGTGGCAAGACAGGTTATAGAGTGCCTTCACTCGCGCTGGTAAAATAAGTTGTCGCGCGTATTGTTCTTTGGAACTTCAATAGCTAGATCGCTTTTTCAGCCCGTCATCGAAAAGGATGCGGGTTGACCATCACAGGTGCCCATGAGGGTGACAAGGGAAGCGGGTGTGAAGCCCGCACGGTTCCCGCCACTGTGTACCGGCAATTGCTTAGCTTCCATCAGTCATGGCCACTGATCTCATTCGGAGATTGGGAAGGCCGCGGAGCTTAGGCGTTCGAGCCGGAAGTCAGGAAACCTTGCCTGCTGTTCGATGGAAGCGACCACTTACGCTCCGGGAAAGGGCGAGTGGCGTCGAGCGCTGAGATCAGTGTAAGGGCTCCGCCAGTTTCGGTAGTCCATCAATTACCTGATTACGCAAACAGTGAAATCTTAGGACGCCCTCGATCTTCTACATAGGAGATCGAGGGCGTTTTGTATTCCTGCTGTCCGGTTCACCGCCTCTACCCCTCCGATCAATTCCCGCTTCGTAAATTGAATCAACCTGTTGGAAATTCGGTAGTTTCTTGATGTCCCTTTGCGGCTTCGTTTCTTTGCGGTCTTTGCGTGAGCCCATCGTGCAGTTACAAAACATTTCACGCAAAGGGGCAAAGGGGCAAAGGCGCAAAGACTGAAAGTAGGACCTCCTTGAAGTCTGGACTGTTTGACGGGAAAGATTGCGAGAGTCTCTGAACTCCGGCAATTTCCGCTTTGATAAACACGATGCGCCAGAGGTGAGCGGGAAGCGCGGTGTGATACCGCCACTGCCCTCGCAACTGTGAACGGCAACGAAATCCGCGACGAAAAGCCACTGTCCCAGATGGATGGGAAGGCGCGGAGAGTAGGCAAGCATTTCGGCCGTGAGTCAGGAGACCGACCTCTCAAAAAGCGCGTCTTTGCCACTCTTCCGAAGGGGAGGAGAAGGAGACACTTTTGTCATGAAGAGAATTAACTGCCAGAGTTTGGTTTCGATCATATTTGCGCTGGCGCTCGCGTTTGCACTCGCTGGGTCAACGCCGGCGTTGGCCCAGACGAGCGCCACGACCTCGATCACCGGCCACGTCAAAGATCCGCAAGGAGCAAGTCTGGCGGGCGCGGCCGTCACACTTTATTCCCGTGAACGCACTTCCAGCCTGACGACGACCACGGACTCAACCGGCAGTTACCGGTTTGAGAAACTGACACCCGGAGAGTACCTGTTGGAGGCTGAGGCGCAAGGATTCGCGTCCGCGAATGCTGAGCAGGTAACCGTTGAGCGAGGTCAGGTGGCGACGCACGATATCTCCCTGGAGTTGTCAGGTGTGCACAGCACGGTAGTGGTCACGGCGTCCGACACTCCGCAGTCAGTCGACGAAGTTTCCAAAGCTGTCACCGTTGTCGACAAGCAAGCCATAGATGATCGCGACGAGTCGGCGGTCGCGGAATCATTGCGCACAGTCCCCGGCTTGCGCGTGCAGCAGCTTGGCGGCCCGGGCTCTTTCGTTTCGATAAAAACACGCGGTCTGCGCAG
>Ga0179594_10000375_pt1 | contig 10968 bp, 11 predicted proteins | sample CZOMad1_1_08_16f_FD_148625 | JGI IMG/M metagenome (GOLD analysis project Ga0179594, IMG submission 148625) | Vadose zone soil fungal communities from Angelo Coast Range Reserve, California, USA - CZOMad1_1_08_16fungal (Illumina Assembly) | ecosystem: Environmental > Terrestrial > Soil > Vadose...
ATCGAGTGGTCGAACTCCGAACAACCTTCTTGATGGCGGGTTCGATGTCAACGACTTCCTACCGGACTATCTGCGGGCTGACCGGGGTCGGAGCCGCCTGGCGGATCAGCAGCGTTTCCAGCTCCCGGGTACGGCACACCCAGCAGACCCGAACGCGGTCCTCGACACGTCCTCTTCCCAGAACCCGAACGATTGGCGCATCAAGGGGCAAGACCCTCTCGGGTATGACTACAACACGTCACCTCCGAAGACGGCGATTGACGCGGTCCTGGGTCCGGACCAGAAGGCGCCTTACCCGGCGCCGAGCATCGCTGGTGGACTTCCGACGAGTGAGAACGACAAAGGTCTCACCCTCGGTTCGGACGCGCCAGGCTCCCCACGGGACACGTCGTACGACAACCTGACTCTTGGCTCTGACGCGCCCGGTTCGCCGTTGGGTGATCCTACCCTGGAGCAGTACAAGCACCTGCGTGCGCAATGGTTGGATGCTGCGTCCAAGGGTCTCACTGCACCCGATACCGGCGCGGACGGAGAATTTGGAACGTCCACCACGTCAACATCGACATCAACCACCATGGGTGTGTCGGCAGCCACAGCATTTCAATACTTCCTCGTCGGCACAGGCAAAGACAAGACCGTCGAGAAGGGCACAGACCTATACACCAAGCTGGTTGCTGAAGCCCTCGCAGACCCCCTGAGGGCGGGGGAACTCATGGCGAGCATGGTCGCTGTTGGTGCTTATCCGGGTGCGCAAGAGAAGTTTGTTCAGGACCGCCTGTATCTGGCGAAGGACAAGAATGGGCAGCCCACCCTGAAGGGCAGGTTCACCCACGACGATTTGATTGCATTGATCAACGTGCTGCCCATGCTTGCGTCGGACCAGGCGAACATTGCGGACGCGGTCCTGGCTCGTGGTGGCAGCGTCGCCGAGGTGCCCGGGTTTGAAGAATTGCTGGCGCAGCGCGGCATGGAACGTCAGGGTATGGCCGCCACATCTACGCCAGCTGGTAGCAGTTCGAGCGGTGGTGGCGGTGGCGGTGGGTTCCGCCGTCGCGGGGGCGGTGGTGGCGGTGGTGGAAATGTCAAGCTCACCGACCCAGAACAGTTGAAGAATCTGGTTGACAATATTTCCCGTCAGAGGCTCGGCCGTGTTCTCACCAATGACGAGGCACAGGCGTTCGCCACCTACTACCACGATCAAGAGGCAGCGCAAGGCGGTATCAATTTCACGTCTGGTGGTGGCCGGGTGTTGGACCCGGAGAGCCAAGCGATTATGTGGATTGAGTCCCGGTATCGGGATGAGGGCGCCAAACAGCAGCAAGGACAGTATGTGCAGACGTTGCTGAAAATGTTGCAGTCTAGCGCGTTCACGGCGGGAGGTCTCTAAGTGTCGCAGCCGATTGTTCCGCGCCCTGATCCGCCGAAGCCGGAGGATGTGCAGGCACAGTATGGGTTCGTGACGCTGTTGGCGAAGCAGATCCCGGAAATCAGTGGGGTCCTGGATCAGGCAACCCGCGAGTCCTGGACGTCGGATCGTTTCTCCATGGCCATCGCGAACACGAACTGGTGGCGCACCACACCAGCCGCAACCCGCCAGTGGGTGACGCAACAGATTTCCGATCCGGCCACCGCCACAGCGGCGATGAATACGGGCGCGTCGAAGGTCGAAGAATATGCGGTCCAGCTCGGGGCGGACACACCGTCTCTGCAACGGGCCGGGGAGGTGTGGCTAGCCGGGAAACTGTTCGGCCTGTCCGACAGTGAAATGCTTCCGCACACGGCGAGGATGCTGCTCGGCGGTGACGCGAACCCTGTCCGTGGTGGCCTGTCCGGTCAGTTGATGAACAAAATGTATGCGGACGCTATCAACTACGGCTATAACGCTCCGGACATGGGCCAGGAGATTGCGGATCAATCGAAGTATTTGCTGTGGGCGGGGTCCACGAGCCCTGACGCGTGGCATAGCAAAATGATCAACTATGCGATGACCAAGTACGCCCCGTATGCGGATCGTATCCGGGGCGGTGAAACGGTCCGCGATATCGCGACCCCGTTCCTGGAGTCCAGGTCAAAGATACTCGAAGAGCCCACTACGTCGCTGCATGACCCGCTGATTGAGCGCGCCCTTCAGGGACAGCTTGTGGACGGCAAGAGTACAGCTCCGTCGCTGTACCAGTTCGAGCAGGACCTTCGGAAAGACCCCCGGTGGGGGTATACGCAGAACGCGAGGCAGGCCACGGCTCAGGCTGCGGCTTCCATTGGTAAGACGTTCGGGATGATCGGGTAAACGATGACCACACCGACATTCGACAACAATGCGTTCACCATGCTGGACACTCTGCTTCGACAGTGGGGTCTTGATTCACTGTCCGGCTCGGTCCGCGACATGTTGACGGCCGGCGATTCGCAAGACGTCATTCCGTTGAAACTGCGTGAGACGCCGGAGTATCAGAAGAGGTTCGTGGGGAATGAGGCGCGCCGCAAGGCGGGACTGCCGGCTCTGTCGGAAGCCGAGTATCTGTCGACGGAAGCGTCCATGCGTGAGGTTGTGTCCCGGAATCTGGGTTCCGGCACATTTGACACTCCGGACAATCTGGCGAAGTGGATTGGTTCGAATGTGTCGCCTCAGGCTTTGAACGACAGGATGACTGCGTATCGCAAGAATTATCAGCAACAGCCGGATTGGGTGAAGGAGGCGTGGGCTCAGCACGGTTTCACGCCACAGCAGGCTGTTCAGGTGATGATTGATCCGAGTGTGTCTGAAGCGCATCTGACTAAGCAACTCGGGACGTTCGCTCTCGGTAGTGAAGCGTTGCAGGCGTACAAGGGCAGCTACGATTTCAACACGTCCCGTCTCGGCCAGTTGTCCGACGCTGGTGTCACAGCCGACCAGGCCAGGCAGGGTTTCCAACAGGTCGCTTCTCGGGACCAGTACGAGGGTTTCTTGGGTCGCACGTCCGGCGTGGACTTGACGCGCACGGAGCAGGAGAACGCGGCCCTTCTGAATGACGCCACGGCGGAGGCGAAGCGGAAGAAGGTTTTGGCTACTGATCAGGCTCGGTTCAACGAGAACATCACGGGCGGCACGAATTCGATGCAGAAGAACACGACGGGAAGCTACTAGGATTTCGGCCCGTATATAATCGGAAACGCGAGCGTAGCTCAACGGAAGAGCACCGGTCTCCAAAACCGTGTATGCAGGTTCGAGTCCTGCCGATCGTGCGAAGGGGAAGGTTCGGGTTCGAGTCCCGGACGCGCCCGGCACATCGGGCGGTTGGTGTAACGGCAGCACATCCCCGCGAAAATTTCCCTGAAGCACCCGTGGTGCGGCCAGATATAAATGGACGGCGTGGGTTCAACTCCCACCAGGGGAACCATTGGGGCTGTAGCTCAGAGGCAGAGCGCCGGACGTCTAATCCGGTTGTCGCGGGTTCGAATCCCGCCACCCCACTCCCGCACCGCCTCCCACCGAGGGCGGATATGCGGCGTATGGATCGGTGTCGGCAATCCCGTGTGAACCTCCCCTCGTTCACGCGGCGTGCCAGCAAGAGGGCGGAAGGAACATAATCGAAGATGGCTGACGAGTTCGACGCTGACGAATTCTTGACCAGCATTGGTGTTGAAGAGAACGAGTCCAACAGTAATGTTGTGAAGCTTCTCCGGAAGCAGCTCAAGGATTTGGGTAAGCAGCTGAAGGACGCCACCACCCAGATTCAGTCTTTCGAGGCTGAGAAGGTGAAGGCTTCCTTGGACGGCACCTGGAAGGACTTGGGTGTTCCGGAGGTGCTGCGTGAGGACTACCACGGTGAACAGACCGCTGACGCGGTGAAGACGTGGTGGGAGGCCCGTAAGGGCTTCTTCAACCTCCCCACCGAGCAGCAGGCTACCGAGGTAACTCAGCAGCAGACCCAGCAGGCGCAGGACCTTCAGGCGGTCACTCAGGCCGCGAACCTCGGCCAGGACCAGGTGAACAACCTGAGCTTGGACGCGTTCAAACAGAAGGCCGCGGAAGTTGTGCGGACGTCGCCATCCAAGAACCCCAATGCGCTTGCGGATCTCTTGAATGGTTTTGGTATGACAACCGGACCGGTTGACGTGCCACGGTTCTAGATGATCGGCCAGCGCCCTTGTAGAGGAAAGCTGGCATGGCCGATACATTCACCACCACTACAGGCAACTGGTCGCCACTCGTCCAGACTGCCTTCGATACCGCAACGAGCTGGTATCTGAATGACATGGTGTTCTTCCGAACCCTTGTCGATAAGCGACCGGTCGCCCAGGCCATGCCTGGTGTCACGGTCACGCTCACCATTCTCGGTCAGCTCCCGGTCAACTCCACTCCGCTGACCGAAAACCTGGACGTTGACGCCCAGGCAATGCCGGCCCCTCGCCAGGTTTCCGTGACTCTCGCCGAATATGGCAACGCGGTCACCACCACGGCGAAGCTGGAGAAGACCGCGTTCACGGGCACTGTGGTTTCGGATGTGGCTCAGGAAGTCGCAACCAACATGGTGGAATCCCTGGACCCGGTGTACCGGACGCTTCTGGATAACGCAGCGAACAAGCTGTACATCCACACCAACGGCACGATCCAGACCGCGGACCCGGCCGCCAACACGGGCAGTATTACCGCTAAGGGTGCTGCTGCTTCGGTGACTCTTCTGCGTGGCCGTAAGGCACCGACGCGCGATGGCTTGAACTATGTCGCGTACATTCACCCGGACATTTCTTTCGATCTTCGCACGGAGGCGGGTTCCGCGTGGACCAACGCCCACTCGTACGTCGACACCGGGGAAATCTACCGGGGCGAAATCGGCACCTTCGGTGGTGCGCGTTACATCGAGACCCCGCGATGCCTCAAGGTGACCGGCACCCCGAACGTGTACACGACGTACTACCTCGGTCGCGAGGGTCTTGTGGAAGCGGTCGGCACCGAGCCGGGCACCCGCGTGGGACCCATTGTTGACAAGCTCTCACGTTTCCGGCCGCTGGGATGGTACGCCCTTTTCGGCACCACCCGGTTCCGCGAGAACTCACTTCAGATCCTGAAGAACTCCAGCTCTATCGGCACTCTTGCCGGGGCATACGACCCGAAGGCGTAATCACGACTGGACCCCCGCCCGTGTGACGGGCGGGGGTCTTTCCCTAAACAGGTGGTGGACCCGTGACTACATGGCGTCTTGTTGCACCCAAACACACAGACAAATATCGAATCAAAGGCAGCCTGGTGTGGGGCATGACCCGGCAGGAAACTGTGTTCGGGAACGACGTCACCCTCACCTCGTCGTACGAAGGCAGCGTGGAAATCCCGTTCGGGACTAAATATATTTGGGCGGGCGGTCACGACAACACCACCACTGACCCCGCTATCCGCGCCTTGTGGTTGGCGAATGGTTACACGGTTGAGGTGGCGGTGCCCTAATGTGCACTACCGGTTGCCCTAGCCCTGGTTCTCACCAGACCTGGGGCGAATGTCTTAAGGCGAAGGCCCCACAGTTCGGGCCTGCGGAGCGCAATGCGCGTCTCGCCGATCAACGTGAGCTTCAGGCGTATTACGACGTGAGGATGCAGGGTATTCAGCCTAAGGGCACCCGCATGCATCAGATTGAGCAGGCGAAAGCGTTTTCTGACGTGACGCAGGTCGGTGACCCGTGGCAGTCACACTAGGCACATTGGTGAGCCAGGTTCAGGGCCGGCTCGACCAGTACAGCACGAACCGAACTAAAGCGTGCACATTCAAGGGCTGGGTCACATCCGGGGCAACGAAGGTCGGTGTCAAACTCGCGGATGTCTCCACGGGTTCGAAACTCACCAATGTTGATGTCGAGTTGGGTACGGAACTGGTTCGGGTCACGTCCTATGACTCCGGCTCCACGATCGCTACCTGTCCACCGTGGTTCCGTCAACAGCAAGGCACCCCACTGAATGACGCGTTCCCGGTCGATTCGAAGGCCGTGGTTAGCCCACGTTGGCCCGCCTATCACGTGGCGGAAACACTGTGCGACGGGATCACCACCCTGTATCCGGACATTTTCGCGGTGAAGGAACAGCAGTTGACGTCGTCGGTGGCGTCAGGTAACTACGAGGTGGCCACGGATGTTGACGGTGTTTTGAAAGTGACCATCGAAGATTTCGGTCCGTGGAAGACCCAATTCGAAATCAAGCAATGGACGCTGGACACTCTGAACCCGGACGGCAAGAAGTATCTGCGGATGATGCCCGCGGCCGTGAACGGCCGACCCATCTATGTCACGTATCGGGCGAAACCTGTAGTCCCGGACCCGGCTCTCTTGGACACCACGTGGGCATCCACTGGGCTCCCTGATTCCTCGGCTGACCTTCCCGTGTTGTACGCGGTGATGACCCTGATTGCGTCTGCGGATGCCGCGAAGACACAAACGAACTCGATCGAGCAGTCGGATAGGTCACGGTTCGTCCAGGCGGGTGCCGCGAGCAGTTCTTCCCGCCGGTTCCAGGAAATGTATACGAACCGTCTTGCGATGGAAAAGCGGAAGCTGTCCGACCGGTTCCCGCCCCGCGTCCACAAGACGTTGAACGGATAGCATCATGGCACACGTTTCCACCAACACAGCGTCTGTCGCGCAACTCAACTCGGGTGTTGACGCGGTCACCACGACCATTGTGCTATCGGCTCCGACGTTCACCGGTTGGCCTACGACGTACCCGTATTGGGCAATTATCGCCCGGGGCACGTCGGTTGCGGAAGTCGTTGAGGTCACGGCGGGTAGTGGCGCGACGTTGACGGCGACGCGGGGACGTGACGGCACAACTGCGGCACCGCATAATACTGGTGACACGGTCGAGCACATTATCCCGGCGGACACAGCCAATAGGGCTGAACAGCATATTGACGCGACTGTCGCGCATGGCGCGACGGGGGCCGTGGTTGGTACCACGAATGCGCAAACCCTGACTGCGAAGCTGTATCAGGGTGGCCACAAACATGTGTACTCGGATAGTAACCCTGCGGGTTTGACTGCCGGTTATGAGTCGGTGGCCGATAGTGCGGCTGCCAGGGATGGGTTTGTTCACCGGAACTCTGCCGCCGATGTGAACAAGCACGCGTTCCTTGGCGAGCAGTCCGGTACGCCACGGTTCGAGGTGTTCAACGACGGTACGGTTCTGGTCACCCCGAATGGTTCGGCGACCCGTAAGGGTATCGAGACCACCACCAGCCTGAAGGCTGGCACGACACTCGATGTGGGTGGAGTGTCCACCCTGACGGGGAACACCACGGTCGGCGGGACACTCGCGGTCACGGGCGCCACCACACTGTCCACTGTTGGCACGTCCGGCGCCGCCACCGTCGGCGGCACTCTTGGTGTCACTGGTGCGTCCACCCTGGCCGGTGCCACGATCACCGGCACCACCGCCACCGCTACCTTGTCGAACTCCACGGCGGCCACGTTCGCGGCCGGCGCTTCCGCGTACGGCTCAGGCATCCCCATGTTCGCCGAAGTGACTTCGCTCGGCTCTGTCACCACCCCGGTCACAGACCAGCTGGTGATGCTCACAACCGACAAGACGGTGTACCGCTACACCGGGTCGGCGTGGCTGCCTGTCGCCTCCTGGTCCACAACGGATTCAGGCATCAGCACCTACAAGCGCACTACCGGACAGACGATCTCCAACGCGACCAGCACGAAGGTCCAGTTCGATACGGCCGAGAAGACCACGAGCCTGGTGACCGTGTCCGGTACGGGCAACGTCGACTTCCTACTGAACCGCACTGGTCGATGGTCGATGGACTTCACGCTGCCGTGGGCGTCAGGCTCTGCTGCCGGTGACCGGTGGGGGTTTGTTGGGTTGTCCACTGACAGCGCTACCCGATATCTCGCCAACACAATGCCGGCCGGCGTTTCCGGCGCCGTGCCGATCTGTAGCACGTCGAGGACGAAAGTACTCAGTTCGGGCACGTCACTATCGGTGTACGCCTTCCAATCCTGCGGCGGCAACCTGGACATCACCACAGCTTCAGAGATCCACTTTGATCTCACTTGGCTCGGACCGGCGTAATGGTATCCACGAACGTCCTCCCCGGTACCCGTCCGCCACTTGTCCTGTCGGGGCAGTTGGCGCAAACCGGTGTGGACGCGGCCGGCGATATTATCATTGAGGGAATCCCGTTCATCGTATCCCCCTCCGACCAGGACCCTTATGTCAGGCAGTCCAGTGAGGATCAGCGGGACCAGTTCGATTCCAGTCGTGAGGCTGGTGAAAACTCGCTGGGCGCGTGGTGGCTTCGGTCACAGGCAACCTTTCACGGCGGTCAGGGTCAAACATATTTGGAGAGCGCAGGCCAGGGCCAAACAGAACTCGCCCGCACCCGGTTCTCCAGTTCACGGTACGCGTATATACACACGCCTGGCCAGTTGACGCGGGCGGGTACGGTCACGTCCACGGCGGCCACGCGCAAGGGCGCGAAGATCGTGACGTGGTCGAGTGTGCAAAAACTTGTCACCATGTCCACGAGCACGTTCCAAATCAATGTGGCTACCTTGCCTGGTTTAACGTCGCCCACGACGATCAACCTGGGCGCTACTGGTGTGCCTACGGCGATGACAACCGATGGTTCGAATGTGCATGTCGCCATTGCGGACAAGATCTATCGCGTGAATTCTAGTGGCGTCGCCACCCAGACACACAACCTGACGTTTAGCGGCCCCGTGACGATGGGTTTCGCCAAGCAACGGCTGATCGTGACGGTCGCGAACAAGATTTACGAGTTGGACCCGAATCCGCCGTCACCGCCGGTGACTGTTGGTGCAGCGTTTTACACGAACCCCGCGACCGACTATGTGTATACGTCGATCGGTGAAGGCGCGACCGGTATCTATGTGGCCGGATATTCGGGGACGAAATCGGAAGTCGCATCAATGTCGACCACCGAATCCGCGGGTACGGTCGTCCTCGGCCCACCGGTCGTGCAACTGCGTATGCCACCCGGTGAACTCATCAACGACATTTTCTTCTACGTCTCCTCGTTCTTCGCCTTAGCCACCACGGCCGGTGTCCGAATAGGGTCATTCACGTTCTACGGTCAGGCCCAAATGGGTCGACTGTTGATGCCGCGCACACCCGTCTACTCGCTGACCGGGTCAGGCACACTCATTTGGGCAGGCGCGAAAGACTCGATTTGGTGGATTGACCTGTCTAACCCGATAGACAATACCGGCGGCTACGCCCACTCCATGTATGTCGACACCATTGGGTCCACCCCGAGCGACCCAGTGTCAGCGGTCGCCGTCTATACGGGTGGTAGCGACGATCTTGTGTTCGGCACCACCACAGCCGGTTGGCTCATTTCACAACCAACATGGACAGCAGCCACCTCGGCGACGCTCACCACGTCGTGGGCGCGGTTTGACACCGTGGAACCGAAACGCCTGTTTTATGTGACGATCGAGGGCGACAACCCGACATGCGGTGTCACGGTGGAAACCACCACTGGACAAACATTGTCGTTCACCTGTGATGGTACGCGGGCGCGGTACGAATTCTCCACTGCCAGCCTGAACCCCGCGCAAGCGTTCCGGTTGACGTTCTCCCTCACCGGGGGGACTCTCCGGTCCTATCAGTTGAAAGCGCTACCGGTCCCGCAACGTTATAAGGAAATCGTGTTGCCGTTGATGTGTTTCGACTCCGAGGACATCATGGCCGGCGAGTTGCGCGGATATGAGGGTTTCGCGCAGGAACGCCTCCTCGCGATGGAGACACTAGCCGAAACGAACACGCGGGTGACCGTTCGGGACACGATTCTGGGCACGTCGTATCAGGCGATGATTCGCCGCCTGCAATTCAGGCAAACACTGAACCCGACCCGGCAGGGCGGTATCGGTGGAATCCTCAACATTGTTCTCCGATTGGTGTAGGCCAGTGTTGCCGCAACCCATCATCATCGGTCTCGTCATTCTCGTCAGTTTGGCGTGGACCGCGAACCTCATCGTCGGGTATTTCCGATTAGCGGATACAGAGCCGTCCGTGAACGCAGTGTTCGCGATCATCGTTGGCGCATTATTCGCGATGGGCCGCAAGAAAGGTGACCGGCCGTGACCGTACTGCTGTATAGCCTGGAAAGGCTACCGTGGGCCGGCGCTGGGCTTCTGATCGGTTACTTCCTTGGTTTGCAATTCCGACGCACCGCAGGAGCAACCGTGACTAGGAATGGGCGCCGGTGGCGACCCAACGGCACCTACGTGTTCGGATTGATCCTTGTCCTGTTGGGTATCGGCACCGCAGTGCAAGGCATTGTGCAATCCAAAGCAAACGATCGGCTCACGAACTGTATCGCCACGTATTCCAATGACCTTGCTGACGCGATCGAAGTGCGATCGAAAGCGAGCATTGAGGCGCAGCGCGCTTCGGATGTGATGTGGCAGACGATTGCGAGCCTGCCGCAAACGGACGAGGGCAGGGCTCAGGCACGGAAGGTGTTCGAGGACTACATCAAGGCGCGGGAGGCGGCGAACCGTGCCCAGGCGGAGAACCCGTATCCGGCTCCGCCACGAGCTGTGTGTTGAGAGGAATGGTCGTGAACGAGAAGACCAAGGATCTGTTGGGTAGGCTGTTGTGGACTCTGCTTCAGGTCACTGGGGCTGAGATCGTGGTTCTCCTGGCCAGCTGGCCACAGTGGGTTGCTGTCCCCATTGCGGGCGCGTTGAGCGCAGTAAAAACCGCCCTCCTCAACCGGTACGGTAACCCGGGTGAGAGGGCGGTAGGGCCGTCCGACTAGTCGTTCAACGTGTCGTAGATCGGGAGCTTACTCAACGGTCGAGATTCCCCGGTGTTCTTGTAGTGGGTGACACCGGCCTGGAACCGCAGGTTGCGGATCTCGTTCAACGTCGCCTCATCCACGCACTTCTCGCACAGATCCACTTCCACCACGTAGGCCGGGAACGCAACCCTGTGGTGCCCGCCCTGTTTGTCACCCAATTCAGGGTGAGGCAG
>Ga0179594_10000383_pt1 | contig 10806 bp, 14 predicted proteins | sample CZOMad1_1_08_16f_FD_148625 | JGI IMG/M metagenome (GOLD analysis project Ga0179594, IMG submission 148625) | Vadose zone soil fungal communities from Angelo Coast Range Reserve, California, USA - CZOMad1_1_08_16fungal (Illumina Assembly) | ecosystem: Environmental > Terrestrial > Soil > Vadose...
TGAATCCCAAAATCCACATCTTTGTACGACACCCATTCTCCCTCAAATCTCTTTTCCGATGGACCTGCGTAGAGATTTGTCACTGCACTCGCTAAACAGATAAACATTATTAAACGAATCATCTTTCTCATAACAACCTCCTAAACCGGCAACCAATCACTTGTTGAATTTCAAGCTCGACATCATCCTATCAAAAATTTCTTCCAGCGTTTTGTCTGTCGGCTTGTGATCATTGGGACCGTAGGATATGTGAAATATCAAGCTTTTAGATTTCACGATTACTAAACGCTGATCTTCGGGAAGCCTAATGAAGTACGCCGGCATTCCATCGAGTTGGCCGGCTTCTTTTGAGATAATCTTTTGATTCTGCATCTCCTCATCGACATATTTTTTTACCTCAGCCTGCGGAGTTGTGCTGGCGGAATAGATTTGGAAATGACCGCAACGCGCTTTGCGTTCATAACAATCTTTAGGACCATCGAAATTTACGTTCTCGCTTTCTCGAATGGACAATTCTGGTCCGGAATCGGGAGCTTGCATAACATACGCTTCCCAAGAGGCCGGGTAAGTGATGCTCCATCCGTGGGTGTTATTGAGCTGCACCCAATTATCGGATGCTCTGACGCCGCTTACCACTAACATTGAACAAATCAAAAATCCCGCGAGGCAACGATTCATAGATTTGTCACCTTCGATGGCCAACTAGGATTCGGCTTCAATTCGTTTTTTTGAGGCTGCATCATTGGGCGTGTATCGCTACTAAGAGTGAACCCCAGCAATACCCGGAGATTAAAGAATGCGGAGCGAGTGGAGGATTTCTTTTTCATAGGATGAAGGCTGCACTAAGCAGCGATTTTAACGGAACCGACGGAAAGCGGTTCAGGAACTTTGGCCATCTGTTCGGGGGCTTTTTCAGACCGGGCTCAAGCTGCAGCATGCTTGTAGTTGAGGCGCTAAAGGTGTGTCAACGCTTTTTGTTGTCAACAGGCAGTCAGATCTCACCTAATCTCATATGGGGCCTCGCCTGATATTTGACCCGATCGCGGCGGTAACAGCATTTTTCTCAGTGCGCCATCCGCGCGGTTAGGGTCGATATTCCTTGGGGTTTAGCTTGACTCGGTGCAGAAGGTTTTGTCAGGCTTGGTTAGATCGAGGCCTCAAATGTACACGCGAATTATCAACCGTTACATTGTGGACTGTTTGATTTCTTCAATGCGCAGAGTTTCGGTCGTTTCTTGGCTGACGTTGAATTCACTTTTGCAGCCTATGCATTCCGCAGAGCTGACTGGCACCATAACTGGGAAACTCTGCTATCCCAGTGAATATATTCCAGAGATGACCATCTACGCTCGGAACGTCAAAACCGGCAAAACTTTTTCTACACATGTCAAAGAGGGCACCGCTGTCTATAAGGTTTCGGTCCCACCGGGTAGATATTTTGTTTTTGTCTGGACACGAACTGAGAAGACATTGGGTCGAATTGGTGGGTTATACTCTCGCGCAGTTCCGTGCGGGCTAAATGTGTCCTGTGCTGACCATCGTCCCATACCGGTCGAGGTAGAGCCGAGCCGGACGGTCACTCATATTGATCCATGCGATTTCTACTCCCAAAAGAGCGTGCCACAACCCTGAAACACGGCCTAATAAAGCGCCTGGATCGAGTCAGAGTAGCGCCGATGTTATCAACGAAGCCTGCACACGTTCACGAAGTCCGCCCCGCAGAAATAAACGCGGCGTCGATCTGATCTCCGATGCGCTGCCATTCGGTCACCTGTGGTACGGCGAGCCAAACGCGGCCAGTAATGCAGTCGACTACGCGAAGTTTCGCAGTCGCTTAATCTTGGTCGACCACCACACAGTTGACCACGCGGGTTTCGCCGGTGCCGTAATAATAGACATCAATGCGAGTGCCAGGTTTGATTAGGTGCTCGTCGATCCCTCTGCCAGCTTTGTTCACGTAACGAACCGTCTTGTCGAGCACGAAGCCAAAAGTATCTGGCCCGCTTTCAGAGCCGACCACGATTATTTTGCCTGGTTCATAGGTGGTGGTGACTGTGCCGGAAGCAGTTTTCGTCTTCGCTGTTGGTGGTTGATTGGTTGTCTTTTGCCCTGCATTCGTCGGGCTCGTTTGCGCAAACGCCAAAGGCGCGATCAGCACGCAGACGAGAGCGTTGATTGTTTTCCTCACCATGAATTCCCCCCCGTTTTTAAGTTGATTTTTTTACCCCAAGCTTCGTGGCTTTCGGGATTCGACGGACAGCAGCCAGCCGTTGCCGATTCCACATTTTGACCGACCTGCCCCGGCGCTGTTCAAACTATCAACGTTACATTCACGTGACGTGTCACACTTGCGCCGCCCGGCGACTGCGCAAAGTTTTTCAGCCGCTCACGCAATGCTGTAATTCGTGTTTACGATGAAGCTGGCAACGTGATCGAGACGCACGAGCACGCCGGCGAGTTCAAGGAGCCGTAAGCGTCACACGTAAAACAAAAAACCGCCATGCTGTGAAACATGACGGCTGATTGTGAAATGCTGCTGCTTTATTGGAGCGGGCGCAGCTTTATTGATTGTTGTTGACCACTTGCGGCGCAGGTTTGCTCGCTTCAAGCTGTGCGCTCACCTTCTGGATTTGCGCTGCCTGCTCTCTCACCGTCGCTGTGAGGGTTTGAATTTCCTGCTCCTGCTGTGCAGTAGTCGCCTCCTAAAATAGCAAAACGTAGCGCGGTTAATTCTTCACGGCCTGTTCTCAATGAGTGCCTCATAACGACCGTTCGTCTGTGTGTCACTCGAGAGAACAAATGCAACGTCGTGCTCAAGCGTCATTGTTACGTATGCCGCTTTGCCTTTCTTATGGTCCGTCACTGTGTAAACCTTGTGAAGGGGGTTAACGATGCGTTCCCTGCTCCCATTTCCCGCGACTACCGCCGCGGTGACATCAAGGGCCACATGGCGGAGTTTATCTTGTGTTGGTGTAACAACTCCCCACCTCTCAAAGGTCGTCCTGCCCATGACTTTTCCACTGTTCACGTCCGTCAGCGTGATAATGCCTTTCTCCACACTGACCCGAAATTGCACAGGCAGCGGTGTTCGCGAGTCTGCCTGACCTTCCAGCAGGGGAAGTCGTTGCCCTTCTGCATCTAGGCACATGCCAAACGACATCGTCGCTATTGCCGCCAGTATCAAAATTATCGTCTTCATATCTATCGACGAAAAAACTGCGGGGCGGTGAGCCCCCGTGAAGCAGAAAAATTTCATATTTCGATGGCCTTCAATTTGTGGATGCGAAGGACCGCGAGCAGCCTCTCCCACCAACTGCTGTTGTTGGGTTTAAAAGTGCCGGCGTGGCGAAAGATCGTTCGCTGGCTGTGAATATCGACGCAGATCGTGCGCTTATAAGTTTCAAAGAAATGCCAATTACGCAGGTGGAGGCCAACCACGACGCGCTCAAGGTCGCGCGTGGGGAAATCGACGGTCTTGCCGTGGAGCCAGCCACCCTCGTAAATGACTTCGAGGGCCGTCAAAACCCTGCGCTCCTCGACATTCTCGAGTTCGACGGATTCATCTGGGAACCGGACCGCAATCGCCGTCATTGACTTGGAAAATCTCCTTTCCTGGCGTGTCCAAAAGTCGAGGGCGCGAGGAGTACAGCGATACACTCGTTGAATCCCCTTCGCGTCAAAGTGTCGAGCTGTTCCATGAGACGCGCCTCGTAAGAATCACACATGGGGGATTCGCCACTTGGCTCGACCCATTCGGGATGTTGGATCCGCAGGTCGTCGTGAATCTGTTGCCGGAGTTCGGTGTAAGTGTGGATTTGGTGAGGCACGGCCATTGGCTTGGTGCGACTAACGAATTTCATAAACCGCCTTTCATTTGGGGTTGACTGCTCCAAATCCGCGCGGAACGAGGAATCATCCTAACGAGGCGCTTTGAACAGCGGCCTCACTTCGGCTGACTCGGGGCTCCAGTTGAATCTGGAGATCGCGCTAAGCGGTGCCTCAGCGAAGGTTAAGCTCCCCAACCGGTTTTTAGCCCGGCCGAAGATACGTTGAAACGTCGGGTAACGTAATCCAAGACATTTTTACCAGCAGTCCCGACAGCCGCATATAGGACTTTAGTCCTATGCGTTTAGGGAGCCGCAAAAGACGGCAAGGGAATCGGCGAAATCGCCAGATGTCTTTGAAGCGCCCGGGGTCGAGCCTGTCTTCTCGGAGAAAGAATAGGCAATCAATTATGCGCAAAACTGCGCGAGTTTTCGCTCAGGCGAGATTCTCGACTCAACTGGCAAACGGGTTGAGTTAATTCGTTAAATTCGTTTGCCCACGAAAACGTTCAAGACGCGAACGGCCTTCCAACGGCAATTTCTGCTACGCATCTGACAAGATACGGTGCGCGCCCCTTGTGGGTGAGCAGTAGGGTGCAATCGTGAAAGCTCAGCTTGCCACCGATGTCCTCCGCGATCCTGACCAACTTTGCACCGCGGAGCACAGCCCTCAGGCTCTCTTACCAAAGGTGCCTCCCGGCCTAGAGGCCAAAGCGGAACGAGCATTCCAAAAACTCTGCGGAGCACTATCCATGGCCGAAGGAAGTAGTGAAGCTCTTGGAGGATGCCGGGCACATCGTGATTCAGATCGGCTGCACTGGAGAAGGACAAGTATCCGACAGGCTTCGCAAAAACTTTGGGCAGCGGCTTAAATGCGGGGAACATAAGGTGCCGAAATTGACGTAATCAAGCCGGCCCTGCCTGCCCAAACTCACGCTCCGAATCGCTATTCACTTCGCTTTCGAAATTTCGGTGTTGGTGTCGATTGTAAATTAGTTCTGGTAATTCTAGTCCCTGCCGTGAGGATCGCGCTTGTGCTCTCGATCTTCATAGGAAATTATCGGCGCTCTTGGGCTGGTTATCCGGGAACTTCGCAATGCGCCGATAGGCTACGAGAGTGAAGATGGCTTTCGCATAGGCGAGCAATCTTTCCGCCGCATGTAATCGGCGCTACAAGCCATCTGTCTGCCTTTGTGAAGTGCATACTCCACAATTAGTCCTCCCGGACTTGCACATTTAGACTGTTAATGTTGAGCACGTTCAGCGTGAACGGTATTGGGTGCCTTTGTCGTCCCAGCTGTGCAGTACGCTTGAACTTGCGGTCATGTGCCGATGCGCCTGGGCGTGCTTGATCACCTTTGAGCCAGGCATCTTCGCCAACGTCTCGGCAGGCCGCTGCATACTCGGCGGCAGAACAGAATGCCGCATACGAAACAAAACCGAAAGCAGCAAGAGGAAGCCACGGGACAGGCGAAGCAATCAGCCAAAGAACAAGCTAACATCCAGCGGAATATGGATCAGCTTCAAAATGTTCAGTCGCTGCAAGATCGTCACGTCGCGCTCGAACAACAGCAGGCGGTTCTGTCGCAAAGAGTTGGCGAACTGCAGAAATTGCCTCAACAGTTGTCTGTTCATTCCTACATAGGAAACCGAGGGCGGCGCCATCGGTACGTTTACAATAACCCGGGACGAGCAGATTTACCCGCGTTGCAAACCCAGCTTACCGCCGTTCGCAAGGAAAAGGACGAAGTAGAAAAGCAATTAAAGAAAGCAGAACATTAAATCGAAAGATCGGGTATTTAGCGCCCGTGAAATACTGGGAGATCATCGCTGACAATCTCAGCAAAGCCGGTTGGAGCTTGGGCTACGTGTCAGCCGTGGATTGTTGCAGGCGAACGTCCTTTTTCGGCTCGGTGCTATTCTCTTATTTCCCTTTCTGTTCCTTTAATCGCTGCTCGGCTTGGCGCTGCTCGGTTTGCCGCCTCGCGATGACGAAATGGTTGTTTTCGCCGTAGCTCCTCCAGGGACCCGGAGGCACATCCCGCGCCTCGACAAATTGCCAATCGGTCGTGTCCGTCGGTTGGAGTCGGAGGTAATCGCGGACTGCGGGAGAAACATCCAACCCAGCCCCGTCGTTCAGATTTGGCGTTGGCCGTTCATTTTGGAAGACGTATTGGAAATGATCCGTGCGAAATGGGCCGCAATCTTCCCATTGCGCGTAGCAAGTGCGATTTTCCTTTCGAATAGCAACCCAGCGATCCTTGCACACTGATTGACCAGGTCCCGTGTAGGCCTGTTTGAACCATGGGATAACAAGCGGCGCTTCCGGTTTAAACTGGCCGTGCATGACATCGTTGTACGGCAGCGCACAATAGAAGGGATTCTGGCGGGGGATAAACGCCACCGGAATACAGTTGCGTCGCGTCGACGAATCGGGGTTGTCAAGTCCGCCGTAATTGCCTGTCCAATTCGCGTCCCAGGAACTTCTGTAGTTCGACACCGGATTATTAGCTCCGGCCTGTTCTCCAACCCAAAACACCGTGGTCACGATATTCGTTTTCCATGGGAAACGTTGTATCGCAGGGCGCGAACTTGTCGGGATAAAGACTGGCGGCTCAACTTTAAGCAATGCCTGCTCTCGCAGCTTCATTGCATATTTGACAAGATCCGCCGCGGTCGCATATGGCGAAGTTGATTGTTCGTCACCTTTAGCCGCAGCCGCGAGATCGGCTAGCAGGATTACAATTCCAGCGAGAATTATGTCGTAAGGTCGTTTCAAATGATGGTGTGGTTTGGTTTACCGTCTAACGACAATTGTACCGAATTATTCGCAATTCAGGAAGCTGAATCGGCGGCTTTTTGACCGTGAGCTTTTACGACAGACGCGACGATGGCTGGCAACTTCTTCGATCCTGGCAATTGTTTGGCCACATGTATACGCGACCCAAAGCACTGACAGCGGAGCAACCTGGTCGCCGAACGTCCGCATGACGAATAATCCCCGGGACCATTGTCGTTGCCGTCAAAATTCGATTGTGCAGATGTCATCTACTCCGTTCAACAGCGCGGTGTGGCCGTTCTTTTCAGACCATCGCAACGCTAACCCTCAGACTGCCTCCGGCGGCGGGTTTGATGTGTACATTGTGAACGTACAATAAAACTTGTCCTGAAGTAAGTCGCGCCTGCTTTAGTCTTCGTTGCAGATGCGCATCGCGGCGACGGAAAGCGGTTCGTTGTGCGTGCGGATGAAAAGCTGACCGCGTTTTTGGAACTGGAAGCGGCGATCTGTGTCCGACGCTTCCAGTCGTGAATGCCCTTTACTGGCAAAAAATCACAATATCGAAGCTACGCTTCACAACTGAAAGATAGAGATTAGCCTGGAGCTTCACGGTCACTAATTCTGTGGTCTTCTCGTTAGCGACTTGAGGCCCTATCATTTTAGGACATTCCTCTGTCGGGCATTGTAACTTTGCCGCGCGCGCGGCGGCGACTGCATTTGCGAATCCATGAGCCATATCCATCGCCACACTCTTCGCCTTAGCCTTAGTTGGCCCCATTCCAAATCCATGCACCGGCACGGGCTCGGTGATCTTGTTTTTTCCACAGTCCAGTATCTTTGCCATCGTTTGTCTCCTCCGTTAGCTGTTAGAGCCCGTGTTACTGGCAAGAGCCGGCGGCTGCAAGTCGAAAACGGTGGATGGAGCGACTACGGTTCACGGAACTCTCGTGCGTGCTCGTGCGTCTCACATTCCGAGCTGCATCGTAAACGCGAATCACAGCATCGTGTGAGCGGCTGTAAAACTTGGCGTAGTCGATTGCGTTACTTGACTGCGTTTGGCTCACCGTACCACAGCCGACCGAATGGCAGCGCATCGGAGATTAGATCAACGCCGCGATGATCTTTACGCGGGCGAACTTCGTAGACGTGCTGTTCTTGTGCCACATGGAAATCGACGCAAGATTAAAAACGCCATTTTTTGATGCAAAGCTTTCTCACCTACTTCTCAGAACGATGCAAATGGGCATCGAAAGGGACAGGTGCAGTTTGCGGATGGGTATCTCTCATTGTTGGAGTGACGCTGGCGGTTCTAATTTGGTTTTCCCCACGGTGGTTTCACGACCATGTCTCGGATCGAATGAGCGCATTTGTCCTTGGTATGGTCCCGTTGCTTGCTGGAGCAACCGTATTTCTCATTCGGTGGTTCGTATCTCCCTATCCAATTTATATGCAGGTTCGACGGGAGCTAGACGCGCTAACCGACACTAAGAAGGAGGAACGCGCCAAAGCTGTCCAAGGCTGTTTTGAGCGCAGCGCTTCGATCCTAAAACAACACCATTCGGTCTTACTGTCCTTTCACGCACTATCGCGTGCGGAGGGGCACAGATTGGAATCTAATCAGGAAGTCGCCGAGGTTTGCGATCTAATCGAAGAGGCCGGATACGATCATCCATTTGAGGGAATATCGCCGGCTTACGTACCAGAAAAAGATTGGCTGCCTTTTTTAAAGTACGTCAGACACGCTCCTAATATCAATCCGGAAGAGGGCAAAGATTATCTTGACGCTGCCGATCGGTGGCGACAAGACCACGGCTATCCTTTGCCACCTGACGATGCTGATTTCGTATCATTAGTGGAAAGAACGGTGCTGCGATGATGAAAATGGGCAAAGCCGCGTGATGACACGTTCTCGATGACGTTGCCAGCTTCATCGTAAACGCGAATCACAGCACTGTGTGAGCGGCTGCGAAACTTCGCATATCCAATTGCGTTCACGATTGCATCACCTTTTACAGATGATGGTCCCTGCTGTAACGCGTTTCTTTGATCGCGCCGTGTTTTGTCTCTTCTGAGAGCAGAAAGCCCGTGCAAGATGATCGTTTTCTGCCAAAATCGTGCCAGTGAAATTTCGCTCCGTCTTATTTTGTCTGACGCTACTTCATATCTCCGCTGTGTCCGGACTGTGCTCGAACGACGATTGGAATACGCTGAAAACAGCCCAGTGGTTCGCGCTAGGTGGAATCGGGGCTGCCGGTACCATGTCAAAGGAATAAGGAGCGCTTCGCAGTTTGCTGCACGAACCGAATGCCGCTAGTAAGCTAAAAGCACTTCTCTCCGAGGGAAATCTCGCCGGTCAATGTTACGCATTGCTTGGTCTGTACGTGCTGCGTGATGCAGGTTATCAGGAGAATTTTTCCCGCTACAAATCCAGCGACGCCCGTGTGAAAACGGTCGCGGGTTGCATGATTTCGGAGCAATCGGTCAGCAGCGTGGTCTCGAACATTGAGGCTGGTCGATATGATGGGATGTTGAACGCTCCCATTCATTAACGGGCAAGCGGTTGGCTGCAGCGATTGGTTAGGTCTTTTTTTGCGTTTTACGCTTCTTTAAGTCGGCGAGAAAATCCAACAGCTGATCAGATAGCTCCCGCCGGGTGATGTATGTGTCCTGCGCGACGTGCCATGCGACTCCAAAATCGCGACTAATTGTCGGGTACGCGATGGCACTGTCTGTCGGAAATCGGCGCGCTGTCTCCATTTTTGCGAGTGGAATCCGCAGCCGTTCCATCCTGCGCTTCAACGCGGCAACACGGTTACTGGACTCGTCCGGCAGAGTTGTCGCACCTGTGCGCCAACGCTGGTCTAGCGTGCGGACAAGCTCATACGCAGCAAGGACCCAGAAATAGGACAATGTCAATCGGTCGGTGAGACGGGTACTCTCGTGCAACGACGATGATTGCTCCTGATTGAGAGCGGCGAAACGGGCGTCTTCGTTGATGAGATGGCAATCGAAGCGACCGAGTCCCTGAACGAGAGGGATCATGAACGGCTCGACCGCACCCGCTGCGGAGGATGCGTCAACCCAGCGTTGAAAGCGATCATCAGGCATGGTGCAATAAGACCTGACTAGAGCAACCCCATTCCGGCTGCGTAAGTCGTCCACGCGATCAAAATTATCATCTTTGCTTCGGCTTTCCACTCGCACGCGCGCGTATGAAATCTGAAGTCCCCCGCGTGCTCTTGCGTCTCGATCACGCTGCCCGCTTCATCGTAAACGTGAATCGGCGACTCGCGCATGCGGCGAATTGATTTGACGCGCTGGCGGGCGGCTCAGGATAGCGGCAAGGGTCTATCGAAACGATCAGCGGTTGGCTGCAGTGCTTGGTTAGGCTCGGTCATTGAGTCTTATCTTTAACGGACGGGAAAAACAGCGCTTGCATACATGCATCTATATCGTGATCAAACCAATATTTTTTGTCGGCGTCTAAATGAACTTCACCCCGCATGGAGTAAATGTCTTGCCATATCCATTCGATAGCGGTCTGGACCGAGTTTGCTTTGATTGAATTCCTCGATAGCTGTCGATACTCCCACAGCAATTGATCCATTGTTGCGTCCTTAAAACCCGCGAGCTTATATTTTGGGCGCTGGAGATGTTCGCTGAACGCAACCGAGTACGTCGTGAAATCGTGTGCAGATTCTAACGAACCCAAAAATTCCCATCCGTGAGCCGTAATTTCAAATCGAAGTCGGGACAAGCGTTCTTGCGCGTCTCGCTTCGTGTGCCTCGTGTCCTGAACATATCCATATAAAAAGCCTAAAGAACCCAACATCACCGACGAGAGGAGCCACAAGCCAAACGAAGAGTTTACAAATCCCCAAAGGCTCCCCGTCCTGGAAGTGACCGCGCCCCTCTTCTCAAGCTCCGCCCGGACTTCACGGCGAAAAATTTCTTCTTCCCTGATTAGCTTCTTTTGGTTGTCGGTTAGCATAGTCGTGAGCGTGTGTGCATAAACATCTCACCAAACCAACGGCAATTTCTGCCACGCATCTGACAAGGTACGGTGCGCGCCCCTTACGGGGGAAGGAGTAGGGTGCAATCGTGAACTTTGGGCAGCGGCTTAAATGCGGGGAACATAAGGTGCCGAAATTGACGTAATCAAGCCGGCCCTGCCTGCCCAAACTCACGCTCCGAATCGCTATT
>Ga0179594_10000386_pt1 | contig 10710 bp, 31 predicted proteins | sample CZOMad1_1_08_16f_FD_148625 | JGI IMG/M metagenome (GOLD analysis project Ga0179594, IMG submission 148625) | Vadose zone soil fungal communities from Angelo Coast Range Reserve, California, USA - CZOMad1_1_08_16fungal (Illumina Assembly) | ecosystem: Environmental > Terrestrial > Soil > Vadose...
GACCATCTGCTGGTTGCGCCGCATCCCCGCTCGCTTCCCGTACTCGCGCCATTCGGCGGGCCACGGCTCGGCGATGATCCAGTAATCCGGGTGCCGCGCGGCGATGATTTTCGAGCGCGCCCACCGGTCGGCGATGGCGTCGAAACCCATCGGCCGCCGCGGTCGTCCGTCTGGGGAGTCGCCGTGGACGATGATCAGGGTCGAGGTCGGCGGCAGGCCGGTCAACACGTTGGTGAACGCCTGGTCGATGGAGGCCCAGTGGCTCCAGTTCCGGCTGCCGGTGCCCAGCAGCCGGAACTCGACAGGTTCCGTACTCAATTGGTCGGCTCCAGCCGTGAGCGGCGCACTCACGTCACGTCTCCCCGATGTCATTGGGCACCAGTCGGTAGTAAAGGACCGCTACCTCGGCATCATCAGGCAGCTCCAGCTGCTTGGCGGCAAGGCGCGAAATATTGGCGAAGGTCATTTCCTGGGTCTCGGCCCTGGTGATCGTCACGATCCCCGACGCCGTGTTGGTTCCGAGCCCGCTGGGCGTGGTGTAGGTGAGGGTGGCGATCCAGTGGTAGTCCATGCGGCTATTCCTTCTGGGGCTGATGCGGCATTGTTGCTGCTCACACCGGTTTCGGCGGTATGTTTTGTGACAGTTGTCAACTAGAGGTGGGTGTGTCCTCGTCCAGCACGAACGTTCGAAACGCGTCCGCGTAGTCCATGTCCTCGAGTTCGCTGATCTTCCGGTCGATGATGGAGGAGCCGATGAACTCGCGCAGGAAAGCGGCGGTCGCGTAGTGGGAGTGGGACAGGTACATGTCCTCCCCGGCTATCGCCAGCTGATGGATCCTGTCGTAGGTGACCTCGCGCTCTACCACTCCGTCTTCGGCGAGTTCATCAGCGGCGGTGACCAGCATGTCGCCGGAGTAGTCGCCGTTGTGGTGGATGGCAAGTCCGGGGTGCTGGGGGAGTGTGAAGGTGTGCATCAGGATTGCTGCTCTTTCTCGATGTCGCGGACGGTTTGCAAGACGGTGAGGATGCGTTGTGCATCCGTGAAATGCCGGGCACGGCTGGGCGTCGACTCCTCGGCCCACACCTCAGCGGTGATGTCGGCCACGTCCACCCCGGCGTCCTCCGCCAGTAGCGCCTTCGCGGCCCGCGTGACGGTCTCGGGTGATGTGTAGTCGATCATTTCTGCTCCTCGGTTTCGGTCTGTTCGGTGTTCCGGAGTTGCGCGAGCGCCTGTTCCAGGGCTGGTATGTCGTCGGCGGTGAACATCAGCTCGCACTCGGTGATCCCTGCCGGGTAGCGCATGTAGGAGAGGTCACGCGCTGTCTCGAGGGTGGTCGCCGCTACGTAGGGAACGACCTTGTCCTGCTCGTGCCCGTTGGCGATGTAGATCTTCACGAGTGCTCCTTGTTTTGTGCGCGCAGCAGCGCTCGCGCATAGCCGCCGCCGGACCCGGCGGAGTCCAACCCGACCGGCAGCACCTTGTATGCCTGCTGGAACGCAGCGGTCATGGTGCGACGGAACTCCGGTCCGTGCGCGGCAGCGCCGGGATACAAGTGGTCTACAGCCAGGTGGGCGAGTTCGTGCACGAGAGTCTCGCGTACATCAGCGACGGTCAGGCCCCGGCCAGGTGGCGATGATGATCCGGTTGAAGGCAATGTCGGCTGAACCGACACGACGCGGTTCCCGGCTGCGTGCGCTGATGACCAGGTGTGGTGGATGAGTGTGCAACCGGCCCCGCGGCCCGCCGAGCGCTGCGAGCCGGGTGAGTTTGCGCATCTCACGGCGCAGATCGACACCGTCCACGGTGTGGCGGTCGGTGACGGCTTGACGGGCGCGCGCCCGGGCGGCCGCGGTACGGGCTTTTTTCTTCGCCGCCTTTTCGCCGGCGCGGGCACGTTGCGCTATCACTGTTGGTGCGATGCGTTCGGTGACCGCACCGGTTTTCTCGTAGCAGCGCTCGCAGTAACGGACGGGGTCGTCGCGTCGCGGCTGTCGCGGGCCCAGGACGGTGGGATGCAGGTTGCGTGGGCATTCCCAGCGCACCCGCCTGGTCCGGGTCATTGGTTCTCCAGATTTCGTCGTCGGGAAATTTTCTCGGCCGCGGTGATTGCCCGTCGGCCAGGGTTGGTGACCTCGGCTTCACCGTGGTCGGCTGCTTCGGTGCCGGAGCTGAACAACGGCACCGGGGTGGTGTAGGCGCGGACCGCTTCGGCGACGTCGGGGCTCAGCGCGCCGGTGGCTTTGTGGAGTCGCAGTGCCAGCAGGTGCTCACCGTCGTGGCATCCGGCCCAGCCCGCGCAGACGCGGGACCGGTCGGAGTCCGCGTCGTTCAGGTGGCACAGGAACACTGCGACCGGCTGGTATGGGGTCTGGCGGTCGTACTGGCGCAGTTTCGCGTACTCCTGTGACTCCCATATCCCTGACGGCACGTCCGTGCGGTAGGGGCAGAATGTGCACGGCTTGGCCGCAGGCGGTTTGATCTCGCTCACTGCTCGTCGTCCTCGGTGTCTTCGATGGCATGGAATTTCAGGACATACTGGGTGCGGGCCTGGCGGCTGGCGAACGCTGTCGCGGTGACAGTGCCTTCCTGGTAGACGGCGAGCCCGTAGACCGGTGCCATGAGGATGTCGTCGTCGTCCGTGGCTGCCACGTTGGCGTAGGCGACGATGACGTAGGGCCAGTCCCCGTAGAGGTGAGTGGCGGTGCCTCCGACCGGCCGCCACGGTGTGCGGAACAGCGATTCCATCCAGTCGTAGCCGTCGCCGTATCCAGCGGGCGGGACGGGAGGGAGCTGCTCGCGCAAGGTGAGCATTACGACACCTCTACGGTCTGGCTCACGACACGCAGCAGCTCGCTGTAGCTGGCGCTGTTCATGACCTGGTCGAGGAACGCTTTGCGTTCGGCGAGAGGGACATCACCGAGCTGGAGGGCGGCGCGGACGTGGGCGATGAGGGTGTAGGCGTTGTCGTCGGCGGCAGTGAGGTGGACGTGGACGCCGGGGTATTTGGGAGTGGACATCGGGTGTTCTTTCTCTGGCGGGGTGGGTGCGTTGGCGCGCGATCCCAGTCGACCTGAGTGGTCGGTCCCGTGTCCGGCGCAAGCCGGGCACGAGGCCCATCAATCAGGAAATGCCAGCGAGCTCGACTGCTGCTGTGTACAGCTCCTCGGCGGGCAGGCCGGTGACGGCGGCGAGGCGGTCGGCGTATTCGCGGGCGAAGCTCAGGGACATGGAGCGTGTCTGGCCGGTGCGTCGTGCTGCGCGGGTGGGGACTGCGGGGCGGGTCGCGGCAACGCGGGCGTGGGCCATGAGCCCGCCGTGGTGTCCACTCTGGGGGTTGTTGAGTGCGGCGAGGATCTTGGGGGAGATGGCCATTGCGGGCTCCTTCTCGATGGCGTAGGTCAATACTACAACACTACGCTGTACTATGTCAACGGGAGGGGGTGAGAGGTCCGTCATCGTCCCCATACCAGGACTCACCAGCGAAGTACGGATCGAAATCCGCAGGCTGCTGGTCGGGGTAGTCCCGCCGAATCTGCGCCTCACGCAACGCCGACTCATCCATGTGGCGCGCGCATTCGTAGATGATCGTGCCGGTGCCCGCATAGGAGAGCCGTCCACTGACCGCGCCGCGACAGCTCCCGCTGCCAGCGTGCAGGCACGGCTCCATCGCATCCTGGCGCGCCTGCTCCAGCACCGGGTCGGGGACGATGGTCTGGCAATCCCAGCACCACATCTGACCCGGCTTCAGGTCAGCCTGCTCGGGGTAGACCGGCGGGTTGATGTAGCGGTAGCCGCTGTAGTGGGGACACAGGGGAGTGTCTGTATCAGACATCGGTGTTCGATCCTTCTCTGTCGCTGCTGGGACGCGTTGGCGCGCGTCTGGTGACCTTGCTGGTCAATACCGTGTCCGGTCCCGCAAGACCGGACACGATGTTCACCCACCGGTCTGATTTCTACACCCGGACCAGACGCGGGTTGTAGAGGCGCCGGTCATCTTGGATGCGGAAGGTGCGACCGAGGATGGAGACGAGGTCCCCGTCCTTCACGTGGATGCGCTGCTGGGTGTTCCAGGGACGCGGGTTGGCGCTGATGATGGTCGGCAGGGCGGACATGAACGCCCATTCACCGGTGATGATCGGGCCGCCGGTTTCACGACGGCTGGAGGTGGTGTCATCGAAATAGGTGATGGTGTAGTCGCAGTCGTGGCCTTGGTGACGGAACCGGCCGTTGAGCACGACACCCGCGGCGCTCTGAAATTCGTGCCCGTAGCGATCTTCCCCGTGGGTGTAGAGCTGGTGTTCGGGGCTGGTGGTCATCGGGATGACAATCGGGCCGCCGGTTTTGTCGACGATCTCGGCGAGCTTCTCCATCGCGAGCGTGCGCTCGTGCTCTGGGGTGGCGGGATGGTTGATCAGGTCCTGGAGGCGGCTGATGCGGGTGGGCTTGATGGCGGTGCTCATCGGGGTGGTCCTTCTCTCGGGGTGGGGATGTTGGCGCATCCCCGCTTTTTCCTATGAGTCAATACTACAACACAACGCTGTAATATGTCAAGCGGGATCAGATTTCACGGAGCTCGATCCACGTCCACGCATCGGGATACACGGAGTGCTCCACCAGGTCATCAATGATCGACTGCGGGATACTCTTCGCATTCCAGGCAGCAGGCATGGTGCCGTCGAAACAGGCGTACAAGCCTTCCGCGCTCCGAATCCCGTACTTGCGCGACGAGACGAACGACGAGCGGCCCTCAGGAACCCTCCAGCTCAAGCCGGAGATGTTGCAAGCGGTGAAGCCGAGAGCGCTGGTCATCGGGTTACCTCGGCAGCGACACCCTCGAACACGATCTCAGCGTCGAGCTCCTGGTAGTAGGCGAGGAAATCGCTCTGGGTCTCGATTTCTACCCGGATCATCTGGCGCGGCCCCACGGTCACCTCAGTGGCCGAGACGAACTCCCCGGTGTGGATGGTGGGCACCGGGTGGACGGTGCCGATCGCGGGACGAGTCAGAGTGATCCTGTCGCCGACACGGACGGTGGCGGCGAGCTGAGCGGCGGTAACAGTGGTCATGATGGTGGTCTCCTTCTCGGTGGGCATGGTTCAATACTACAACACAACGCTGTAGTATCGCAACCCCTTGGACAGGAACACCCAGACGGAACACCATCACCACAGGAAAACGATCACGACGGCACAATCAACGGACCACTACGCTCCGCGACCCACGTCATCGCCGCATTCACTCCGGTAAGGAACGCCAGAGCCTCCTCCTTGGTCTCCAGCTTGACCAGACGGCCACGGACACCTATCACCCAGGACTCACCCAGCGGTTTGGTAGGCAGGACGTACTCGATCACGCCATAGCCAGCGATTTTGTCCAGCTCAGCCAGGATGTCCTCGTTGGTCGGTTCGGTACGGTCGGGCTCAGTCATGACAGTGGTCTCCTGTTGTCGGGGTTAGTGCAGTGCTTGGAGGATCGCGCACACCAGCCAGATCAGGCCGCCGATCATCCCCATGGCACCGAAGATGATGAGCAGGAACGCGAGGAAGTCGGTGCCGAAATGATCGTCGTCTGCGGGTGTGCGGTCAGGCTTCATTGGCGTCGCACCAGCGTGAGTTGAGACGGATGGTGGAGGTGCACGGTTCGCTGATGTCGGCGAGGACACCGACCTCGACCAAGGCGATCAGCAACGGCCGCGGCAATCCGGCGTACTGGTCTTGCTCGAGCTGACGCGGTGTCAGATAGTCTCCGGCGTTGAGCATGGCCCGGATGGATGGTTCGTCAGGGTGCCCGACGGCGCAGGCGCGCACACGGGTTACGGCGACGGCAAGGGGATCGCGCAGATCCCATCGTTCGGTGTTCATCGGGTCTTCTTTCGGTGTCATGGCCGGTTACCGCCAGAGCGCGAGGTCGGAGTTGGCGCGCATACCGTCCGGGTCGCTGGGGTCGATGTTCATTGCCTGCGCCCAGTCCAGCTCCTCACTCGCAAGGACAGCGTCCAGAGCTGTCTGGCAAGCGGCGAGATCAGGATGATAGGTCCGTTCGCCCTGGGCGTCATCGAGTGCCCAGCCGGGGATGTGGAGCAACGGTCCGGCGTACCAGCGGTCGTCACGTGTGCGGTAGACGTTGTCGCACAGTGTCTCGCGGAGTTCGTTGTCGATGTTCGACATTGATGGGTTCCTTTGTTATCGGTTCGGTCGTTCCCCGCCCGGTACCCGAGAACTCGGATACCGGACGGCCAGCGACCGGGTCAGGCTTCGATCACGGGGTGAGTGACGTGCGTGAGGGCAGCTTTCCCGCGTTGCCCGCAGGCATAGCTGTTGGTCTCGTCGGTGACGGAGATGGTGTAGGCGCCGGTCGCGGTGTCATGGTTGGCGGCGACGTTCGCGCCGGTGTTGATGGCGAGGGCGAGGTGCCAGAGGGCATCCTCGGCGGTGGTCCGGCCACCCGCGACGCGATGGCTGTCTACGGTGACCTCGAACTCGACGGTCCTGGTGTCGTTCATCGGTGTTTTCCTTCTCTGGATGGTTTGGCTGTTGGCGCAGCCGGGTTCGGTCGGCGCACCGATAGGATCGGTGCGCCGGAGTGCAGTGGAAGACTTGCCGTGAAGCCCAGACACCGGCTTCTCCGGCGTCCACCCTCAGGCGTTGAGTGCGTTCTTGAGGGTGAGGTGGATTTCTTGCAGGTACGCGACGTGGGCGGTGTTGCGTACGCCGGTGCGCTCGGTCCAGTAGGCGGCTTCCTCGAGCATGACGTCGACCCGGTTGACGGCTTCACACAGCACCTGTGTGGTGGTGAAGGTGAGCGGGGCTTTGTTGTCGCTCAAGCTCTCGAATGCGTAGCCGATGGCGTGCAGGACGCCGGAGCGGACCTCGGTGGTGAGGCCGTCCATGTCGATGTCGGCGGTGAAAATATCGGCGAGGGTGCTGGAGCTGGAGATGACGGACATGATCGCGGCTTTCTGGGTTGTTGTTGTGCTGGCAGGTCAGGCGTGGACGGCGAATCCGGCGAGCCGAGCGTTGTCGATCTCGGCCTGCGGGATGCCTTCGTAGGCGGCGTCCTTCAGGGTGCGGGAGAGACGCTCGGCTGCTGCAAGGAGCGCGGTGGCGTCGTCGGTGTCGGCGTTCTTGGCGGTCCGCAGGTCGGCGTAGCACTTGGTGATGTAGGTGATGGCTTTGGCGGTGTCGGTGGCGTTCATTGTGGGCTCCTCGGTTGGTGTGTAACTCCATACTACAACACAGTGCTGTAATATGTCAAACGGGTAGGTTACAGCAGGTCAGAGCAGCGCGGGCACTCATCAGGCACCTCGCCCTGCTCATCATCCACACGCGCATCACAGCGGGCGTAGTAGACGGCGGCGGACACATCCGCGGCCATCTCGGCGGTCTCGCGCCGGCGCTGTGACTTCGCCTTACATCGCGTCATCGTTCGTTCCCTTTCTATCGGTCCGCTTAGCGGCCAACCACCGGCTCCGAGCGTTGCCGCTCGGAGCCCAGGCAAGCCGTTAGGAGGTCTTGTTCTCCTTGCCTTCCCGGACGCAGGTGATCGCGCCCTCTACGACGTAGGCGACGGCCATGATCGCGGCGGGGACCGCGAGGTGGCTGACGGCGTCGACCGAGTAGCTCAGCGACATGACGGCGGTGACCAGAGTCTCCGGACGGTGAGCGACCGCGGAGGCGTGAGCGGCGACCTTGCCGCCGGTCCAGGAGTACGCCGCGGTGACCTTGGTGACGGTGACGGTCTTGGCGGCGGTGACGTGAGCGGTGATGATGCGCATCGGGATGTCTTTTCTCGAGGAGGTTGTTGGCGCAACCTGTGGGTTGTTGCTCGGGCTATGAACCAATACTACAGCACTCTGTTGTACTATCGCAAGTGGACAGCCCCATTGAATATTACAACACAATGCTGTAGTATGCGCGTATGGACGACCGTCAACTCACCTACCAGGAATGCTGTGACCTGATCTATGAAGTCACCGGCCGCCGTATCGCAGCGTCCACCTTCCGTGGCTATGTCAGCCGTGGCCAGATGCCCGCACCACTGCCCGAGAGCAAGCCACGCAAACCACTGTTCAGCCGCAACCAGCTCGTAGCGCACCTGCGCGACCGCACCCGCCAACCACATCCGGGCGCAGGCCACACCTGGCAGCTCAAGCAGAAGAACCTGGAGTCGGGCCTGTGGCAGATCGAGGACTACTACGTTCAACTGCTCGACCCGCAGCGCTTCGGCGCCAAGGGCGGACGCCGATGGGCTGTCACAGCCAGCCCTGAGCCCGACGCCAAGCCGTTGACCGAGGGTGCCTGGGAGGAAGTGCGGTTGTGGATCAGGGAACGCCGCGACGCCACTGAGGCAGCCGACACTGCCGAGGTGTGGGCGGACGACGCCGTCGACTAACTGTTGACATATTACAACACGGTGCTGTAGTATCTTAGATACACACCGAGCCGCACAAGGAGAACCCTCTCATGATGACCGTCTACCTCCCCTGGATCCTGTTCTTCACCCTCACCGTCATCGCGGCATCGGGAACCAGCCTGACGAACGCCATCGAGCGAATCACCCAGCGACTCCGCAGCCAGACCCAGCACAACTGACCAGCGACATCCGCGCCAGGCCTTCACGGGGGTACACCCCCACAGGCCTGGCGCCGCATCACCGAAAATGGGAATGGGAGTCTCATGATCACCTATGCCTCGACCGAGGGGAACGTCTCACTCACCCATGCGGTGGTCGATGACATCCTGCGCCGTAAAATCTCGGTTCTGGATTTGACCGGCTCACCAAAGCACGGGTTCGTGCAGGTCACAGTCCGGGACGCCTCGCCCACGTTCACCCATGAGATCGAGCGCGACTTCCCCGACATGGGTGAGGCGAACGCCTACGCGACGGTCATGCTCACCGATGACCGCATCCGCAGCGACTTCAACAGCTGGGCACTGGAGTTTCGTGCCCAGCACCGCCAGTTCTGAAATGGAAAGACTTTGGGAGACAACCATGACCGAGCACGAGCGCCAGATCCTCGAGGACGAACTCAAGGCGCTGCCTGACACCGACCGGCAGTGGGCGGCTGAGGCCGAGCAGGCCGCCGAGCACGTACTGTTCGACCCGATCGGCGGCTGATCACCATGAAATGGGACGACTTGTTCCGGCGCCGGCGTGCGCGCGCCTCCCGGCGGATGGCCGTGGTGTTCATGGAGCGACCGGACGACTGGCGCTACGGTTCGGATATCCATCGCGCCAGCGGCCTTCGCTGGGCCGTCATGTACCGGCTGTTGACCCGGATGCTGGACGCGAAGCAGCTGGAGGACGGCTGGAAAGAGCTGGAGGGTGATTGGGGAAAACATCCCGCACCGCGCCGTCGCCGGTACCGGCCCACCGAGCATGGAAAACAGGAACTGACCGCCCTGCTTGACACACCGAAAGATTGAGGAGTAGAAGTGCGTACTCGGGTAATACAGGACCCCTGCAATGGCGATAAATATCAGGCCCAATACAAATCCGGTGAGCTTCCCTGGTTCGATATCGGGGACGGCAAGGAAACACGCGCCGAGGCAGAAACGGCACGCACTGAATTCGAGCTCGAACACCCCGAATACAGGACAGGCAGGGGAGTAAAACAAATGGCAACAGAGTTCGATATGCAGGCATGGCTGCAACAACGACGTGACGAGCACATCGCTGCCGCTAACGTGCTGTACGCCGGGATCAACGAGTCGGCGGCCGGTCGTGAATGGACCGTGTCACGCAATGGCGATTTCGGTGTGAGCCTCACTCGAAACGCGAAAGCTATCGCCGTAGACCTGAGCGGTGGAATTATCTGCGCACTGCTGTATTACGTCGGTGACGGCAGGCACTTCGCTATCGACATAGATGATGAGCGCAGGCACGCAAGCGGAATGACAATGTCGGAAATACTCGATAAATGGACGGCAGGGCGTGAGCCCAATACGCATATCGGTGCACCCTGATAAAGAAACTGGAGTGAAACAATGTCTGATTTTGCTATCACCGATCTGGATGCATTCCAGGTGATCAACGATCTCAAATATGCTATAGATGCCCACTCGCAAGACACGGTGGTGTACTTCGCCGAGCTCGATCCGGACGACCGGGAGTCGTTGATCGTCACCGCGGAGATCAGCGGTACGGCGAAGCGGTTCCGGCTCACAGCTACAGCTGTGGCTGAGTGAGGATTGATCATGACCGGTGACGAAGATGAGGTAAAGGGACGGATATGGCGAAGGATCACAGACGGCCTGGCAGACGGCAATCACCGCATCCAGGAGATGATGGATGACCCGGAGGTCAAGCAGGAGCTGGAAGAGTACAAGCGGCGGCTGGACGCTGCGACCGCTCGCATCGTCGGAATCGAGGACTCTGTGGAACCGTTGATGACGACCGCCGGGAAGGTCTGGCCGACCCAGACCCTGATCAACGTCCCCGGCGGCGGTGGGGGACACTGGCGGATAGTGACCACGCAACGGCACGCGGCCAGTGGGCCGGGTGCATCACTGGGTGAGAATGAGATCCGGCTCACCATGCACGACAAGGGCACCGGGCAGGATCTGTCGATCACGGTCGCCAGGGACACCGAGCTACAGCTGGAGCGTTGGGCGGACCGCCGACGCTAGTTGCAAAACCTTACAACAGAACGTAACATGATGGGGGAGGGCGCGCCAACGCCCTCCCGAAAACGAGAAGGAACACACACC
>Ga0179594_10000388_pt1 | contig 10671 bp, 23 predicted proteins | sample CZOMad1_1_08_16f_FD_148625 | JGI IMG/M metagenome (GOLD analysis project Ga0179594, IMG submission 148625) | Vadose zone soil fungal communities from Angelo Coast Range Reserve, California, USA - CZOMad1_1_08_16fungal (Illumina Assembly) | ecosystem: Environmental > Terrestrial > Soil > Vadose...
TCCCGACCACAAAGCGCCTGAGTATTCTTCACGTCGTCTCGGGGGTTTGTTCCTCGACCCCGACCGCGTACTGCCGGACTCCGTGAGTGTGGTTTGGACGGTAGTCGAAGTCGGGACCCCAGTCGCACGGTTGCCCGGCCTCGGCTTGGCAACTGGCGCAGCTCACCGAGATCGCGGCGAGGTGTCGTGCTTTTACGAACAGCTGGTAGGCGGCCTCTTCCTCCCGCTTAGCCGCCGCTAGCATCGCGGTTGCCGTTGCCAGGTTCTCCTGCGCGGCGCGAAATAGCCCTAGCTCCAACCCACTCACGCGACATCCTCCAGTCGCTCCATGAACTCCTTCCCGTCGATCGACTGAAGGACCTTGTGGATGCTCGACGGGTACCACATCTTGCCGCCTGACAGCGTCGGCATCCCAGCCTCGTTCAACCACCGGGCGACGGCACTGTAGCTCTGCTCGCTCAGATACGCACTGACGATCGCCTCTAGTAGCTCATCCGAGATGACACGACGCCGGCCGAGCCGGACGCCCTCGGCGCGCTTCTCCGCCAGGCCGTCCTTGGTGCGCTGGCGGATCACGTTGCGCTCGAACTCGGCGAACAGCGCCAGGATCCCGGCCATGAGCTTGCCGGACGCGGTGTTCAGGTCGATGTTCAAGTCGAGGGCGACGATGTTCCAGCCCTCGCGCTCGGCGCGGGCCATCAAGTAGGCGAAGTCGAGCAGGGACCGGCTGAGCCGATCCAGCTTGGAGACGATGATGCCGCCAGCCTCCCCAGCCTCGATGAGTGCCAGCGCGCTGCTCAGCCCGTCTCTCTGCAGGTTCTTGCCGGACTTTCCCCTGTCGACGCAGTCCCAGTGCAGTGCGCTCTGGCCGCGGTAGCCCAGCCCGTGGTTGATCGTGGTGAACTGGGCCGCGAGGCCCGCACCCTTGTCGGCCTGCTCCCGCGTCGAGACCCGCCGGTACGGGACGAGGAGGTCGCTGACCTTCGCGTAGTCCTTGGTCAGCGAGAGCGCTCCGCCTTTAGGCCTCGGCATAGCCGTACGCCTTCGTCACCAGTTCCCTCGCCCATTCCTCGATCTTGACTGCCTTTACCGGGCCCATCTCGTCGCTCCAGTAGCCGTAGTTCTCGCCGCCTGCTTCCTTCAGGGACTCGCGGATGCGCTGGTCAACCTGAGAGCTGGTTAGTGTCGGCAGCTCCCCCAGGTACGCCTCGTTACGCACGCTGAAGGCCAGCGCGCTGATCATCTCCTCGAATTCAAGGAGGAATTCGATGCGGAACGGAACAGCAGACCGCCCGCTGGCGAGCTTGACCCACTTGGCCTTAGCCATCAGCCCTGCTCCTCGTAGTTGGTGTCCAGGTTGTCCAGCGCCGTGGCCAGGCTCGGCCAGCGTGAGTGCAAGTCCTGCTGCCGAGCACCGGCCTCCTTCGGCGTGCCGGCGGTCCAGCACGCGATCACCGTCTCCGCCGGGTGGGCCTCTAGGAAGTTCTCCGCCGGCCAGATGAACCCGTCGGCCGCCCGCACCGCGTACTTGTCTAGCGTGCGAATGTCGAAGCCCCACTGCGCCATAAGCCGTGCCGTCTCAATCGCCGACAACAACTCCGTGTCGGCGGGCAGGCCTTTGATCTGGCCGGTCTGGGGGTCGCGGCGGAGCACGTCGAACGGGCCAGGGTGCTTCTTGGTCACGGGAGCTCCTCCACCAGCAGGTTCTCCAGGGCCTCCCGCAGCGCGGGCCAGGACTCTTGCAGCGCCGCCATCCGGCCGGGCGCGTGCTGCATGCCGGACTTGAAGATCGTGATGACCTCGGTGACCGTGGCGGACGGGTCGCTTCGAGGCGGGACTGCCAGCTGCTGGAGCCATGCCGGCGTGTCCTTCAGGTCGGCCCACTCGACGGTGAACTGGCCTGATTCGTTCATGTAGGAACCACGTTCGTCGACACAGAGCCCGATGACGTGGAACTGGGTGAACGAGCCTCCGCTGAATGTGGCAGCCCGGACCTTGCCCACTCTGATCCTTCGACCGTCTAGGAGCAGAACCGGATCCTCTCCCTCGATGTCATACTCGACGACCAGCGTTTGTCTCGTGACACTCATTGGGCCTCGCTCGTTCTTCTGCCGATTAGGTAACTGGTATACACCACCTTAGAGGAAGGCCTTAGACGAATGCCAGGCGTCACGGAGCGAGTGGAGTCCTACTATCGGTCAATTCTGCGCCAGATGGATTCGGGCATGGGGCTACCCAGCGAACGAACCATCGCACGAGAGCTGAAAACCTGCCGCTCAACGGTCCGGCTGGTGCTCGCCAAGCTCCAGGCCCAGGGACTGCTCCACGCCCGTCACGGACGCGGCTACTACAAGAGCTGAGCGGGGCGTTGGCCCGAGCGCCGGTGAGCTTGACATCCAGAGGCTCATGCTTCGTCAGAGAGGGCTTTGGCCTTCCGCGCTCGGGCCGCCCTTATCCAGGATCCGTCCTGGTCAGCGACTTGCCAACATGGCAACGCGAACTACAAGCCGGTAGTTCGTCAGTCGATCCTGCGGCTATGGCCGCGAGGGGCAACCCAGGTCGGCGAGTTGTCGACCTGCGGCTCCACGCTCGGACCCGCGCTGCCTGGGCTCGCGTCAGGAGAGGGCGTCGGGGTCACGCTGATCGACGGCTTGGCCGGGACGTCCATCGGCATCCGATCGTCGTTCTTGCAGCCGGACAGCAAGGCGAGCGCACACACCGCGACTGGCAGGGACAGGGCAACGAGACGAGTATTCACGCCTACCCGATCGACCCGAACCAGCGGGAGACGACGACAGTTCGCCGGATCGTTACCAGACGCACAAGAGCCCCCGGATTGCTGGAGATGGACCGGGGGCTCAAGGCTGGGTTTCCGCCCGCGGGCGGGGGTGGTGCTGTCGCCGGGGTAAGTCGTCGACAACCAGGACGCTAGTCGACCGCCTCGTCGTTGTCCAGCCGGCCCCGATCCGTCACGGCGGGCCCATTACTCGGGCCGACCAGCTGATGATTGATCACCGCGAGGACGTGGCCGTCCTCTCCGAGAAGCAACGGAAGCGGCTCAGTGAAGACGAACTCCGTGCCCTCCCATCGACCATATGCCTCGATGCTTTCGCTCCGCTCCGTGTCCATACCCGACATGCTCTCGCACAAGTTCGTCGCTGTCTTCGCTTGGGCTGACACGAACGGGTGACCCATCTGGTCCATGCCAGTACTCTCGGGCCTGTGACCGTCGTACCACGCGAAATCGTCGCCGACCTCCTGCTCCGTGCCGAGGCCGCCGCGCACCGCCAAGGCTGGAATCGATCTCCTTATGTGGCGACGATGCACCGCGAAGCCAGCGTGCTTCGCTTGAGCCCGGCACTGCTGGAGATCCCGCAGCCGTACGAGGATTTCCTGCGCTTCACTGCCGAGACAATGCTTGCCCAACCCGAACTGGCGAAGGACATCGGCGAGAAGACAGGATTCTTCGGAACGGCTCTCGTCGGCGAAGCCTGGATCGTCGACGCAGCGTCGGCCGACGAGATGCTCGATCTCGTGACCGCCGAGACATCGCTGGCACAGCATCCGCGTCGGAGAGCGCTCCGGGTAATTAGCGCAGTAGATCTCTTCGGCCGTATCTATCAAATTCAGCGGATCCGCGGGGAGAAGCCGGCGGACAGAAGCGACGAAGGCACAACCGTTAGAGGCGGGACCGTCATTAGAGCCCTTGCCGACATGACGCTGGCCATTGCTCGACAAATGCCGAACAACGAGGAGTTCCTAGCCGAACTGGAGTTCCTCTTCCTCGACGACGCGGACACCTTGCGCGCCCGGATCGCCCACAACAAGGGCCAGCAAGCCGGGACGGCCGTAGCTCCAGACGAGGAGGATCGTTGAGCCCTGATGAGCGCGGCACGTGGATCGGCGTCGGCAGGCTATGGGCCGGGGAGGTCTTGCTAACCGGCTTGGTCATCGCCGGGATAAGCATGATAATGCTCAGCTTGAGCATCCTCGCCTGGAGCGACGCCGGTCGTCCCCTTGAAGACCGCGCCCGAGCCCGCGTCAGGCCGCGGGGCCGCTAGCTCAACGGCAGAGCATCCGCCTTTTAAGCGGAGGGTTCCGGGTTCGAGTCCCGGGCGGCCCACGATCCAGCCAAGAGGAGCTGACATGGAAACGATCAAGTGCCCTACATGCCCTGCTTGCGACACCGAGCCAAGAATTGTGATCAGCCCTGTCCAGGTGTTCTGCGGCAACGACGACTGCCCCGTGGCCACGTGGGACACGACTCAGACCAGAAACTCGAACTTGGACACCATTACGTTTCATGTCTTTCCGCGGAATTTCGCCGGATGAGCGCCGCCGAAAAGGACTTCCACGTCCGCGGAACCTTCGTGATGAAGGTCAAAGCCGCCGACAGCGCGGGGGCCATCGCCTTGGCGATGTGGACAGTCGCCGAGCTGACCCCTAGCGACGATGTGGACTGGGTCAGCGTCACGCGGGAATCATTCTCCGCCCGAGAGCTGACAGATCCGCGGCTGCGGCCCTCGTGAACAAGCAGAGGTGGTCGATCCACTTCTGTGCGCTCGACCCGGAGTGCCGCAGGAACATCGGCTGGTGCTGGCGGCTAGAGATCAATACGCCCCGGCGGCATCTCGGGATCGCGCTACGTCCCGCCGACCGCTACGCCCGTATCGACGGATCCGCCGACTGGATCACCTCTAGCCGGCATCCCACCCAACTCCCCTAAGGACTGCCCATGACGGAGCTAACGTGGAACGACACCTGGACGAACTTCGTGACGCCAGACCGATCGAAAGCTGTCATCCTGCAGCTGATCGAGGACACAGCAAACCCGGAATTCCTGGTCTTCGGCAAGGCCACCTGCGACAACTGCCGGAAGTGGTGTTGGCTCGGTAGCGAGACGCTCCAGGCCGTCAACTCAGGCCGCTTTGCTCCGCTGTGCCAGCCCTGCGCGGCGACAATCGTTGAGCCACGCAGCATCTTCGGGTTGCTCCGGGACGAGGTATGAGCATCAAGGTCTTGTCGTGACCGAACTGGACCTCTCTGCCCTCGACGAACTCGATCTCGCCTCGTACCTTCCTGGCGAAGACGTGCTGATCCTGGAAGATGGCGAGCGCTGGGGCCGTGACGCGATCATTTTCGACCTGAACGGCCACCCGCTACCCGGCGACATCGTTGAACAGGCACGAGCATTCGAGGAACTGCGCCGCAACGGCGAGAACCATTTCGTGACCTCGATGTGGTGGCAGGACACCCCGCTGGAAGTATCGACCGTCTACCTCGGCGTCAACCACCAGTACTTCGACGGCCCGCCCTTGGTCTGGGAGACCATGCTCTTCGGCGGCCTGGACCGCAAAGGCAAATGGCAGTGCCGCTACACCACCAGGGCAGCAGCGTTCACCGCCCACCAAGCGGTTGTCGAATGCCTGCTCTCGCTGGGCCTAGTCCTCGCTGACGGAAACGGCGGCACGCTCGCCGAAGTGTCCACCACCTAGCGAACGGAATGACACGCTCCTCGTGACTGACGACTTAGACTTGCTCCGGGCAACACTGGTCGAGCACCGTAAGCTTGGGCTGGTCGCAACGCACCGTCGCCTCCAGGGCCGGCTTCGGCCAGTCCTACCTGTGCGACCTAGAGAACGGCAAGATCCTCAACCCGTCGGTCGACGCCATCCTGCGATGGGTAGCCGCCTTGAACGGCACGCTGCCGCTGATCCCGCAGTTCCACGAGCAGGTCGGCTACAGGCCGAGATAGATTCGGACTTGCTCGGAAACCCGATCCAACTCGACCGAAGCGAGACGGCCGCGATAACGGCGGAAACGGCTGCGTGGTACTGAATGTAGATCCGTGACGTTGACCCAAGATTCGCTGTAGCGAGTCAGGCCAGCATCGGCATCCAGCCGAACATGCGTGCCCGTTGGTCCTTCAGTGCCAGTTATTACGGCCACAACTACGGTGGAGAGCCGCGTGTTGAGCAGGTTGACGCTGAGTACCACGGCTGGGTGCTCTCCGACGGGCTTGCCGAATCTCACGTCCCACACGTCACTGCGAAACGGTTCGGGAAGCGCCATGGACGAACTCGTCATTCCTCGCCGTCATCGGCCGCAACGCCAACAGGTAGCGGTGGCGTCGATCGGCCATAGAACTGGTCCACACTGTTGGCCATGCTGACCTCGGCTGCGTGTCGGTGCAGCAAGTCCAAGGCCGCCTTAACGATGTCGGTACGGCCACTAAGCCCCAACACCTCAGCGTCGGCCCGCAGTTGAGACGCCTGCTGACGTGCGATGCGTGCCTGCCAAACCTCGGTAGGACCTTCTGCTGTCGGCGGCAGCGCAAGGTCCTCTCCGAGCGCTTCGGAGTGTAAATCATCGATCGTCTTGACGCGCCCGGAGAGAACCATCGCCGCCACCTGAAATCCTAGGGCTGTCCAGCGGTTGTCAGAACCGATCAAGCCGCGAGAACGCAGCGCTTTGATCGTCTGCGGGCTCCCGATCACCGTCGCGCCGTGTGAACTGGCGTGTCCGGTGCCCAGCGCGGCACGCATGCCGGGAGTCAGCGTGTCGGCGACCGCGGCTGCGGTTGCACCGTATCGAGATTTTTCCATCTACTCGGTCCGCCCCGGGCTGATGCAGGCCGCGCGGTAGCCGCCGAGTGCCATCGAGTGCCGGTACAGCGGCGTCCCGCAAACACAGTCACGGGGCGGACTGAGCCGAACGATCTCGAACTGGGCAGCATTGACCAGCAGCCAGCTGTTTTCGGCATCCTGAAGGTCGACCAGGGCTTGGGCCAGCGCCGCGCTTTCTGCGGCCGTCAGGAGACTCGGGACAGGCCCAGCGAGGGCCTCGTGAGCGGGTTCGTGACGGTATAGTCGGGTCATTCAGGATCTCCCAAATGCGTGGCGAGGACGTCGAAGCAGGCCCGCAGAGGACATGGCGTCGTCCAATTCAGGATCAATCATCTTCAGAGCGGCGTCAAAGCGATGTTGAAGGTTGCAAACCATTCGAGCCACGGTGTTTCCGCAACCACCTGACTCCAAATAGATCCTCATCCAGTGTGCGCCGATATCGAGGCGTAGCCGCTGGCCAGCACGCAGATCCACAGCCTCGACTTCCGCAGTGCCGTCTGGGGTGATATCGGGGATACCCCATAGCCTGAATGGCGCGCGCGCAGAGAAGAGTTCGGAGAGGAATGCGGACTGATCAGAAATAGGTCGGCTGAAGAGGATGGTGATTGGTCCACCTCTGAAGTTTCCTCCGCCATCGTCATCCTCAAACGAAGACCATCCGATCGCCTTTTCTTCGCAAAGTCGAACCAGTCTGCTCACTCAGGTGCTCCGATCGTCGAGAAGGCCCTTAGACGAGCTGTGAGACCCGCTGGTGCGAGATGCTGACCAGGAACGCAGTATCGCGAACTGAGGTGTTCCGTCCGCGATACTGCGCCGCGACTGCGGCCGTCTCGTCCTGCAGCGCCCGCTCTGCCGCTTCGACGTTCAGGCGGACCCGGCGAATGCGAGCTGCCCGCTGATCGAGGACCTCGTCGCCGGTGTGGATGTCCCAGTCCAGCTTCAGCGCCTCGTCGTCGCCCTCCGGTAGATCCAGCGCGAGCGCGATGACCTCGCGAACCTCGGCGTCCAGCCGGACCAACGACTTCGCATAGGTGTGCGTCCCATCGAGCTCTGGAACGTCGGCCAGCCAGTGCCCGCCCTCGCGAGTCACCACCACCCGGATTCCGCTCACCTCAACCACCCCTTCCCGAAGACCGGCTCCAGGTCCCGCTCGATCGCCGCCAACGTCCCGGTCGGGATGTCGCCGCGGTGCTGCGGAACGGTCGTGAAGCAGGTCATGCCGTTGTCGCTCGCGCTGAACCGCCGGTGCGAACCCCGCTGGCGCAGGAACTGCCCGCCCAGCCGCTCGATCCGCCGGTTCACCTCGCTCGCTCTCACAAGGGTAAGTCTAGCCGGTAGACAAGACAACTGTCTAGCCGCTAGCCACATAGTTTTCCCTGGTCAGCGGGGTTTATCGGCTAGCGCTTGGCGAGCTTGGGCCGCCTGATTCGGATCCACTCCTCGACGTCGGCGGCCAGCCAGACTTTGCCCATCTGCAGCTGGTCGAGGGGCCGCGGAAAGTCCGGTTGGGCGGCGAGTTGCTGAACCCGTTGCCGGCACACGCCGAGGCGGTCCGCTATCTCGCCCGCGCCCATCAGATGTTTGGCCACGGCAGGTCAACCTAGTGGTCATGCTCGCCGTAGTCGAGCCGATCGAGAAGGGGCTGTAGCCCGTGCGATAGCGAGTATCCGAGCTCCCAGGGGAACTGCCCGCTCTTGTCCGGCCAGACGACCTGCTGGACCCGCACCTTGCTCGCCCCGTACATCCGGCAGGCCATCCCGGGGTGCAGCACGCCGTTGCCGAGCCCGTCGGCGATGACGACGTCGAAGTCCTTGAGGATCCGGTCATCACGATGGCCGGCCGGGAACGGGTGGCCCTGGGCACAGACCAGCCCGGCGGTGGTGTTGAGGATCGTCTGGCCGTCCTTGAGCCCTAGCCCGGCGATGGCGAGCTCCGGGAAGCCCTTCTCGGTCAGCCCGAGGGTGTAGTTGAACGGCGATCCCGGCGTGGTCGCGGTCGGAAAGACCCCGACAACGGCCCAGCCGAACGTGTCGATGAGCGCACGATACCGACCGATGAGGGGGTCAGGACGATGTTCCGGGCTGGGCATTCTTGGACCGTATCCAGCCCAGGCCGAGGGCTCTCACCCAGGAGAGTGAACCTCGTCAGTCCGTCAATAGCCCGAGGTTGCTAAGCCGCTTCCATCCGGCCGAGAACACGCTGGAGAACCTCCAAAGCGTGCCGAGCATCGTTGAGCTCGTTCTCGGTCCCGCCGTGCCGTTCGAACCACTCCAACAGGGCCTCGTGTACGACGCCGGTGAACCCGCTCGGGTGGTGCACGTTCTCAGCCGCTCTGATCACCGGCACGGGAAGCCGGACGCTCTTGACGGCGGTCGTTCCGCTAGGCCCGTCGATGATCCGCTCGACGGTTACGCGGTCAGATCCCTCGACGATGACCGCTCCGGCCAAATGCCCGAGGTCAGGATCGTCAGCTCGGATCGGAATACGGCTCATGACTGCCTCTTCTTCCACGCGCGGGTCTCCCCTAGGTTGGCATCAGCGAACTCCAACCCGCGGATGTCAATGTTCACTTCTAGAGTGTATGACAGTGTAGGACGGCAGGTATCACACGAACGGCCGAGTGGCGGCGCGCTTACTCAGCTCAGAGGATCACCTCGTCTCCGTCGGCATCGATGTACCTGCCGCTCGCCAGTGCTGACTGCTCCTGCTCCTGGGTCAATGCCGCCAACTCCCTGGTCACGCGAGCCCGCACCTCCGCTTCCCTGTCAGCGGCCTCTCTTTCAGTAATCCGCTCACTCAGGCCGATTGCTGCCCGTAGGACGAACGCGGTGACGGTCATCCCCTTGCTCCGTGCCGCGCGCAGGATCACGGCGCGCTCGTCGTCGGTCAGGCGTATCTGTAGGCGTGCTGAAGCTGGCATGACATCTCTATCGGCTGTACTGCACGGAAGCCTCTGGAGCACACGGAGTACCGGGAGTACAGAAATATTGGGTGTACTCCACCTGTACTCCACAACGTCCGAGTTGATCTTGGTGGCAGTAAATTCCCGTGCTCTAGTTGATCTTGGACGGTTCTATTTGCCGGCGGAATTTGCTCCAGCGCAGCTACCTATAAAAAACGGACACCAGGGACAGAAGTGCCGGGGCCCCCATGTGGATGTCCGGTTTGACCGGTCGTGTGCCCCCTGACCTGCGCCTTTGCGCCCCGCTGTCCGGTTCCGCTTACCCTAATCGACCGATTAGGGTAAGGAATGGGCCCTCGGGAGGGCCGGATTGGGCCTAGCGACCTCTATTCCCGACGCCCTAGGCCCTAATAGCCCTCAAAAGCTCGCACCCTTAGGTACCCATGCACCCTGCCCTGTTCGTGGCTCCTGAGCACTATGCGCTAGGCTTAAAAGGGCCCCTGAGCAGGCATTATAGGTCTCCCAAGGGGGTCTATGTAGCGTGGCTACACATGAGTAAAGGGCGCAGGCGAGAGGACAGGCAATGTATACAGACAACGGCACGGCCTATCCGGGCCTACTAGTGCCTTGCCCATAAGGGGGGTCTCATTGCCCTATGGGGGCCCTACCTAGCCCGATGCCTACCCTTGCCCTGTAGGGGCCCTTGTTCCATGGCCTACATGGGGGGCCTGTTGAGCTGCATAGTCCCTGGCTAGTTGGGGCATGGGGCATCAGGGATCTCTTTGTTGGGTTGGTTGTTTTTGCTTCGCTCTAAGGGTTGGTTTCCTGATCGTGATCGTTCCCCTAGGACGTTGATCCCTAGCTATCTCCCTCACCATCCAACGTGAGACATATTCATTCCTCCTGTTGCATCAATGATCAGAGCAGCAGCGCATGACGCTATGGGGGATGAGGGTGGCAGGAAGTCTCAGAGAAGTTGCAGCCCTAGCCATCAGAAAGTCGGTCTGTTTAAGGGCCCTGGCAGGGCCGCTGGCGGGCAGCCGTGGCCAAGGAAGGGGGTTCTAGCGGATGGGGGGTCTAGCAGGCGCTGAGGGCGTTCAGGGGGGTCGCTCTTGGGGACGACAAGAAAGCGCCGCTAGGACG
>Ga0179594_10000389_pt1 | contig 10643 bp, 8 predicted proteins | sample CZOMad1_1_08_16f_FD_148625 | JGI IMG/M metagenome (GOLD analysis project Ga0179594, IMG submission 148625) | Vadose zone soil fungal communities from Angelo Coast Range Reserve, California, USA - CZOMad1_1_08_16fungal (Illumina Assembly) | ecosystem: Environmental > Terrestrial > Soil > Vadose...
CGTCGCTGATGTCGATGCCCAACTCGAGCGAAGCAGTGGCCACCAGCGCCGAGAGCTCCCCAGCCTTCAACCGTTGTTCTGCCGCCAGTCTTTGTTCGCGGGCCAGGCTGCCGTGATGAGCGGCGATATTTGTGTCGCCAAGGCGTTCACCCAGGTGCCGCGCCGCCCGTTCGGCCAGCCGGCGCGTGTTCACAAAAACCAGGGTCGTCCGGTGCTCGCGGATTAGTTGGGCCAGGCGATCGTAAACTTCGTCCCAAACCTCGTTGGACATTACGGCCTGCAAAGGTGAATCGGGCAGTTCGATGGCCAAATCCAGTCGTCGTACATGACCGCTGTCGATGATGGTGCAATCGGGACTGCCGTCCGCGCGAAGGTCGTCGGTGCCAACCAGAAAGCGCGCGACCACTTCGATGGGGCGCTGGGTTGCTGACAGTCCGATGCGGACGAGCTTTGGGTGTCGGATGTCGGGTGTCGGGTGCCGGAAGGCTAGCTGCTCTCGTTCGGGTTGGGTTTTGTGAGAACCGTTTTCGTGCTGGCGGACGAGTTGTTCGAGTCTTTCGATCGAAAGCGCCAGATGCGAACCGCGCTTGTCACCAACCACCGCATGAATCTCGTCGACGATTAACGTGCGCGCCGTTTGCAGCATGCGCCTGCCGCCTTCGCTGGTTAGCAGGATGTAGAGCGACTCAGGCGTGGTCACGACGATGTGTGGCGGGCGCTTGATCATCGCCGTGCGCTCGGCGGCGGGCGTGTCACCCGTGCGGACCAGCGTGCGAATCTTTACTTCGGGCAGTCTCAGCGCGCGCAGTTCTGCCTGGATTCCCTCGAGTGGCCTTTGCAGGTTGATCTGAATGTCGTTGCTTAATGCTTTCAGCGGCGAGACGTAAACGACATGGGTGGTGTCGTCGAGCTGGCCGGCCACACCCAAACGAACCAGGTCATCAATCGCGGCCAGGAAAGCAGCGAGCGTTTTGCCCGAGCCGGTGGGTGCGGCGATGAGCGTGTTCCTTTGGTCCTTGATTGAGGGCCAGGCCAACGATTGCGGCGCCGTAGCAGCGGCAAACTGTTTGCTAAACCAGTTGGCCACGGCTGGATGAAAAAGAGGCCGATTCATGGTCCGCACATTATAGCCGCAGATGTTGAAATTTGCATAGGTGCAACGTAGGCCTAACCGTGAAACAGTTTGAAGTGCGAGGTGTAATCGACGATTCTGTTGTTAGTGGGACCGCCTTACTGGGACCGGGGGGCGTTCCGCCCGCCCTCAAGCAACGGAGTATTCAATCCGTGTTGTTCGGGCAATCCCCGGCAGGAGTGGGCTTGCCGCTTGAGGCGGGCGGGATCTGCACCCCATCGGGGCTGCCCCGATGGGGACCCCGCTCGCCCGCGGTCCCGGTAAGTGGGTTGCGCCCTCCGACTACAAGCATAGACAGGTAACCCGCGCTTCGCATCTTGCGCGTGACATTGGTAAACTAAACGCATACGGGGGTGACGATTTAGTTGAATTTGGTTATCTACACCAAGCCTGGCTGTCCCTATTGCCAGCAGGCTCGCGATTACTACGACGCGAACGATCTCAAGTTTACAGATTATGACGCGCAGAATGATCGGGCGCGGCGCGCCGAGATGTTTTCCTATTCCGGTGGCGATCCGACCGTTCCCTGCATTGTGCAGGACGGCAAATATGTGCAATCGGGCTGGGGTGAGCCGCCGCGGGGTTGAACCGTGCACGACTGAGTCGGCCGGGCGCCGTCTAAACACATTGCTGAAAATCCAATCGTCAAACTGCTAAAGAAGATTAGAACAAGTCGGATCTGCGTTTTGCTCGAACGCAAGTAATGCGGTTCCTGGTTTTCTTGGTAACGCAAACTGTTAGTTTGCGCTCACGTTGGTTGGCGGCTTGCCCCGGCGCAAGCTTACGGCTTGCGTTTAGGACCAGGACGCTGCTCGAATGAATCTTTCCGCAAAGAAGGTCTGAAATGAAAAGCAAATCGATTACTTTGTTTCTGTTCCTGGCCTCCCTGATTATTTTTGTTCCCGGCGCCGCGGTCCGAGCCCAAACCGATGGCGGCTCATCCACAACCCCGCAACCACCTATGGCAGAAAAGAAACCCAAAATCACCACGATCCACGGCGACACTCTGGTCGATGACTATTTCTGGCTGCGCGAGAAAACGAGCCCTGCGGTCATGGCGCACTTGAAGGCCGAAGACGATTATGCCATCACTTTGATGAAGCCGACTGAACCCTTGCAGGCAAAGCTCTATCAGGAGATGTTGAGCCACATCAAGCAGACGGACGACAGCGTGCCGTATCGCCACGGAAACTACTTCTATTACTCGCGCACCTTCGAAGGAAAGCAGTATCCGGTTTTCTGTCGCAAGAAGGGCAGTCTCGATGCCCCGGAAGAGATCGTCCTGGACCAGAACGAATTGGCCAAGGGCCAGAAGTTCATGTCCGTCGGCGCGTTCTCGCCGAGTGACGACGGGAATCTGCTGGCCTACTCGACCGACAACACCGGTTACCGCCAGTACACTTTGCAGATCAAGGATCTGCGTACCGGCACTCTGTTTCCGGAGAAGATCGAACGCGTCGACAACATCGCCTGGGCCACCGACAACAAGACGATCTTCTACGTGACTGAAGATCCGGTCAGCAAACGCAGCGATAAGTTTTTCCGGCATGTGCTGGGCACCGACCAGCACGATCTGCTCTATGAAGAGAAGGATGAGCTGTTCGGCATCGGCACCCAGCGATCGCGCGATAAAGCGGTGATCATGCTGGGGGCTTTCAGCAAGACTTCCACTGAGTTTCGCTACATCCCTGCCAATGACCCGAACGCGGAATGGAAGATCATTCTGCCGCGCGAGAAAGACCATGAATACGACGTCGATCATCGCAACGGCATCTTCTACATCCGCACCAACAAAGGCGCCACAAACTTCCGCGTGGTGACGGCGCCGATCTCGGATCCTTCCGAGAAAAACTGGAAAGAGTTTGTCGAATATCGCCCGGCCGTGAAGATTGACGGCGTTGATCTCTTTGCCGATCATGCCGTGCTCAGCGAATGGGAAAACGGCCTGGAGCAGATCGAAGTCATCGACTTCAAGACGAACAAACGACACCGCATCGCTTTCCCTGAGCCGGTGTATGCGACCGGCCTGACTCAGAATCGCGAATACAACACGACGGTCCTTCGCTACGGTTATCAATCGATGGTTACACCCAGCTCGGTGTTCGACTACGACATGAACACTCGTAAGGCGACGCTGAAAAAGCAAAATGAAGTGCCGGGTGGGTTCGATAAGGCGAACTACAAATCCGAGCGAGTGTTCGCCACGGCGAGCGACGGCACGAAGATCCCGATGTCCATGGTCTATCGTCGCGGAGTGAAGTTGGACGGATCCGCGCCGCTTTTGCTTTACGGCTATGGCTCGTATGGCGCGTCGATTCCGCCGACCTTTTCGGCGTCGCGACTGGCCCTGCTCGATCGCGGAGTGATTTTCGTGATCGCGCATATTCGCGGCGGCGGCGAACTCGGCGAAGAGTGGCGGCAGGCCGGAAGGATGATGAAAAAGATCAATACCTTCACCGACTTTATTGCCTGCGGTGAACACCTGATCAAAGAGAAGTACACCTCAAAGAACCGTCTGGTGATTCAGGGTGGCAGCGCCGGCGGGTTGTTGATGGGAGCCGTGAGCAACATGCGCCCGGATCTTTTCAAGGCGGTGTTGGCGCAGGTTCCTTTTGTCGATGTAATCAATACGATGCTTGACGCATCATTGCCGCTGACGACCAGCGAGTTCATTGAGTGGGGCAATCCGGCTGAGAAACCGGCGTACGAATACATGAAGCAGTACTCGCCTTACGACAACGTCAAACGCCAGAACTATCCGACGATGCTGGTGAAGGTTTCGTACAACGACAGCCAGGTGCCTTACTGGGAAGGTACGAAGCTGGTGGCGAAACTGCGCTCCATGAAAACGGACTCGAACCCGCTGCTCTTGAAGGTAAATTTCGGCGCCGGGCATGGCGGCTCTTCGGGACGTTACGACGCGCTGAAGGAGACGGCCTTCGACTATTCGTTCATGCTCTGGCAGATGGGCATTAGCGAATAGGCCACGGACATTTGAGGTCGCGGCTGTGCCGCCTGATGTGTGGAAGGGCTCTGCCCTTCCACACTGAAAGATTGATTTGGGCTACGCCCTCCTTGGGCTGCGATCTTGCAAAGGAATCGGGGGCATAGCCCCATTACTTAGCGCACGGACGGAAGGGCACAGCCCTTCCGCACATCGGACGGCACAGCCGCAAGCGAAGCAAAAACAGCCTTAAGTGGCCGGCTGGTCCAACTTCGACACTCCCTATTCATCCCAGCTTCAGCGCTTGCCTCTTGTCGAAAAAGTCCGCCCAGGGATTTCCTTTTTTGGCCAGCAACTGCGGTACGTTCTCAATCGTAAAGTCGCTGATCTTCACTCCCTTTTCGACCTGTTGCCAGGTCAGGGGCATCGACACTGTCGCCTTCGGCTTTGCGCGGGCGGTGAACACCGAAGCCAGGCTCTTGCCCCGAGCGTTCTGCATTGCGTCTACATAAACCTGGTCTGATTTTCGTTTAGCGATCGCGCGTTCGACCGTCGCGATGCGCGGGATCCGGTTCGCAACCTCGGCCGCCAGCAACCTGGCGAACTCAGCCACTCGCTCGTAGTTGTTCTGTGGTTCCAGGGGAATGTAGACATGCACACCGGTTGAGCCGGATGTTTTCGGGAAGGCCGCCAGCCCCAGGTCGTCGCACACTGCTTTCACCTTCAAGGCGACTTGCAGCACATTTGCCCAGGGCGCTGTCTTGGGATCCAAATCAATCGCCACCCAATCCGGTTTCGCGAGTCGCTTGATTGTTGAATGCCAGGGATGCTGTTCGATGGTTCCGAGATTCACGAAGTGCAGCAGCGACGCCGTGTTGGTGAACACAGCGTAATCCAGCTCGCGGCCTTCATTGTTGGTGAGATGTGCGGTCTTGATGAACTCAGGAGCACTCTCCAGATCCTGCTGAAAAAACATCGGCGCGTTGATGCCGCGCGGCCAACGTTGCAGGATAGCCGGCCGGTTCTCGAGAAACGGCACGATGAATTCGCTTACATGGAGGTAGTAGCGCAGTAGATCGAATTTGGTTAACTTCTCCTGTGGCCAGTAGACGCGGTCCAAAGAAGTGAGCGAAACGACCTTGCCGTTAACAGCCAGCAACAGATCTCCCTTCGGCTGTTTGAGCGAAAGGAATTCGTCAACGGTAACCGCCGGCCCTTTCTTCGCGGCGGTGCGTTTGACAGGAGGCTTGGCCTTTGCAGTAGTGGTTGTCATCCGAACTCCACGTCGAGCAAAGCACTGACCGACAGGAAGATTCTGCCACAGTCCCTTGGACTATCGAAACCAAATAGGGTCGAATCAGTTTCATTTTTCTCTAAATGATTGGCAAAGTGTTCACGGCTCTCGTTCGCGTTCCAGTCTCATCGACTACCGGTGTAAGCTTACGTACGAAGGGCTGGCATTCAATAGCCTAGCCTGTGAGGGACGGTGTCAAGACTCAATTGAGTGCGAGTAGAACCAGGAAATTGAAACGCAAAGGAGGTAGCATAGACTTTAGTCTGTGTGTCTTAGGAACGGAATCACAGACTGAAGTCTATGCTACCTCCTTTTGCGTTAAAGTCTCGTTAGATCAGATAGTGTTAGCAGGTCTAAGCCTCGATGAACGTGCAAGGAAATGAAAGCCTGTCTACTGCACACCCCCGCAACAGTTGATCGCCGGCCATTGCAACTGAGCGACGTACCCATCCCAGCGCCCGGCGATGATGAATTGCTGGTGCGGGTCCGGGCCTGTGGTGTTTGCCGCACTGACCTGCATGTCGTTGAAGGCGAGCTGCCGGTGCGTCGGTCGCCGATCATTCCCGGCCACCAGATTGTTGGTACAGTCGAGCAGCTCGGCGCCCTGGTCAAAAACTTCGAGCTGGGTCAGCGCGTGGGGATCGCCTGGCTGCATCACACGGATGGCGCTTGCCGTTTCTGCGTTTCAAACAGGGAGAATCTTTGCGAGCGAGCTGAGTTTACCGGTTGGACCGTCGATGGTGGATACGCCGAGTTCGCGCTGGCTTCGGCTGCCTTCGCGTATTCGCTTCCTGAGGGCTTTGGCGATCTGCAGGCGGCGCCGCTCTTATGCGCCGGCATCATCGGGTATCGCTCACTGCGGCTGACCGGCCTTGGCGAAGGCTCGAATGGCTCGCCAGGCGCGCGTCTCGGAATCTACGGTTTTGGCGCCGCGGGCCACGTGGTGATTCAGCTTGCGCGCGCGCGCGGAGCGGAGGTTTATGTCTGTACTCGAGACAAAGAGAAACACCAGGCGTTGGCCGTGGAACTCGGCGCTGTTTGGGTGGGAGGAGCCACTGACGATCCGCCGCAGAAACTCGATGCCTCGATCATCTTCGCGCCGGCCGGCGAATTGGTTCCTGTGGCCCTGAAAGCTTTGGACAAGGGCGGCGTGCTCGTGCTCGGGGGAATTCACATGAGCTCGATCCCTTCGTTTGAGTATGCACTGCTTTACGGCGAACGAGTGGTGCGGAGTGTGGCCAATAACACACGCGCGGATGGCCGCGAGTTTCTGGCTGAGGCGGCGCGCATCCCGGTGCGTACTCAGGTGCAGACTTTTGGTTTGGAAGATGCGAATGAGGCACTGATCGCTTTGAAGCACGATGCGATTCGCGGTGCGGCAGTGCTGAAGTTGTAACGCAAGCTGTTAGCTTGCGGAATCATCGCGGCCACAGTGATCTGCGGGGTCGCAAACCAACAGTCTGCGTTACTCAGGTAGTAGCGACTTCGGAGCGTTCGCTGGCGGAGTTCATTGGCTTGTTGTTGCCGGTTACGTAATAAAGTATCCGATTGCAGTTATCGCAGATGATGATCTCGTCTCCGCGCCGAACCTGGGCCATCACCTGCGGACGCAGCGCCATGAAACAGGCAGCGCAGGCAGAGTTGCGTGCTTCAGCCACGGCGATGCCATCGCGGATGCGCGTGCTGATGCGATTGTAAAGCGCGCTCATCGCCTTGGGCAGAGCGGCCGCAACTCGATCTCGCTCGACGCGGCTGGCATTGAGTTGATCGGTCTGAGCTTTGGTCTCCTCGTCAAATTTCTGCAGGGCGGAATCGCGATCCGAATTGAGCGACGCAACCTCTGAGGCTCGTTCCTTCAAAGCCGCCTCGGCTTGCTCTGCGAGCTCCATCTGTTCGAGGATTTGCGTCTCGAACGCGAGGATTTGTTTGCGGGCGGCGTCGGCTTCGCGAATGGCTGCCGTGTACTCTTCCTGCCGCTTGGCCGACATCAGATTGCGGTCGCCACGCTCGGCCTTACTGCGCTGGTCGGCAATCTCTTTTTCGATTCTGGCGCGTTCATGACGGGCGTCGTCGCGGCGGGTTTCCAGGGCCCTAATTTCAGAGGCGCGCTGATCGAACTCTCTTTCGATCTCAGCGCGCCTCAATGGTATGGCTTCTATTTCTGCTTGTAGTCTTCTTATGCTGATATCCAGATTCTGCAAACTAACTAGCTGCTGCAATTCCGCTTTCACTTACACTCTCCTTGAAAGATCATGGGTGACAATATGAACTGAGACAATCATCGTTAGTGATTATCGGCCATCCGGGGCCTTGTGTGCAAGTGAAGGCGCGCTTAGATGGCGCGCGGGAGTCTTTACACGGGACAATTAGAAATCAACTCGTAGAGGATTGACGAGCGAATCCGCGTGGTGCAGTTTGCTTTTTTGAGATGTCTCATTCACACCGGGCTGAAGACCACGGTGTGAATGAAAGCCAAACTCCACCAGAACCCAGGCCCGCGTGAAAACTTTGATCAGCGGTGTTTGCCTGCTAAACTCGGAATACTTTAGGTCCAAACCATGGCTACTGATCAAATAACGCTTCAGATTGATGCCGACGCTGCTCAGATTTTCAAGTCCTCATCACCAATCGACCGAGAGAAGCTTGAACTGCTGCTTGGTGTGGTGGTGAAGGTATACGCCGGTGGCGAGGTCGGTTCTCTAAGGAACACGATGGACGAAATTGCCGCGAAGGCTCAGGAGCGCGGGTTAACTCCTGAAATCCTGGAATCAGTTCTGAAGAGCAAGTAACTTGCGTATCGTTATTGAGCTCAACCCACTGCTTTGGCCGCGTTGATCCGGCCGCCCGAAGCGACCTTGCCTTTCAAACCCGGCAGCTTGTCAACCGAACTCAAAAGATGCTTGCGCAGTTCGCCAACTGACATATTGGGATTCTTTGCCAGCACCAGCGCCGCTACTCCGGCCACCACCGGCGTGGCCATCGAGGTCCCGGATGCTTCTCGGAAATCGTGTTGGAGCCAGGTGCTGAGAATGTCTTTGCCGGGCGCGGCAATGTGCACGCTCTTGGCGCCGAAGTTTGAGAATGACGTCAACTGGTCGTTGCGATCCAGCGCGGCCACGCTGATCACATTACCGAGATTATAGCTCGAAGGATAATGAGGTATCCGGTCAGTATCAGCACTCGAGTTGCCGCTGGCGGCGACAAACAGTATGCCCGCATCGTTGGCACGGCTGATCACATCTTCCAGCGCGCGCGATTTTTGTGTCGATCCCCAACTGGCGCTAATGATGCGCACGTTGACACCGGCCTTCTTTCGATCGATGACGTAGTTGATGGCTTCGATCGCGTCTTTGGTGGTGCCTGAGCCGGTGGCGTCCATGAATCTCAGCGGCATGATTTTCACATTCCAATTCACGCCGGTGATGCCTTCGTTATTGCCGCCCTCGGCGCCAATGATGCCGGCGCAGTGCGTGCCGTGGCCGTTCTCGTCCATCGGATCGCCGTCGTTATCGATGGCGTTATAGCCGTGCTGGTCGTCGATCGCTCCCAGGTCGCTATCCTCGTACTCTTTGATATTTTCCGGGCGGGTCCAAATGTTCACAGCGAGATCCGGATGGGTGTAGTCAACACCGCTGTCGAGTACCGCGACAACCACATCATCACTGCCCTTGGTGGTCGCCCAGGCGAGAGTGGCGCTGATGTCGGCGCCCTTGGTGCCGCCATTTTGTCCGTTGTTTACGAGCGCCCATTGTTCGTCGAATCTGGGATCGTTTGGCAGCACGGGATTGAGCGCGTCGGCTTGAATCGTAAAGATCTCATCGGCGTATTCCACTTCCGGGAGGGCTCGATACTGGGCCAGAACTGAGGCGACATCCCTGCCGTCTTCGTCCTCGACCACGTCTAGTCCGCTCACCGATTCGATCTGGTCTTCCACTTCATCGTTCAGGCCGCCCACGATGCTCTGAATCCTCTCAGCCGAAACACCGCTCTTGAAGCGCACCAGCACTTCGGTGGGTTTGGCCGCCGTATGTTCGGCAATGTGCACGGCCAGACGCCGGGGCGCGAGATCGACCTTCCGCTCATTCTCATGGGACTTTTGCCAGTGGCCCTGCCAGTTCCTGACCTGTCCGGCAAACGCGGCAATGAGGATCACTACCAAGGCGAGGGCGACATGTGGAAGAAAATTATTGCGGTTCATTTCGAAAGCCTCAAGAAATTAGTCACGAGTCAAAGAATCAGTCACGAGTCCCGGAGTCTAGAGTCAGAAGCAGAAGCATCACCGCTCAACCTAGTATTGCACGTCTCGACCGTCTGAGGAACGACTCACGAGTCACGATCACGACTCAGACTCTCGACTCTGAGACTCTGTAGTTCGCTCCCTTGAAATTGAAAAGGCGCAGTTGATGCTGGTTTGCTCGGTATTCATAAGATTGGCCGTTGGCCTGCAAACGAATGCGCCAGCCCGCGGTGATCATCTGGCCGCTCATCTCGCCTTTAGCGGCCGCTCCCAGCGCCATGTCGGGAAAATCAGCGTCCTCGACTGCGGCTTCTTTGATGTCGTTTTCCGTGACCGCGATGCGCGCCGCGAGATCCTGCCGCGCTCGTTCAACTGCTGCTTCTTTGTTGAAAGACATCTGAATCAGGTATTCCTTCGCGACTCTTAGTTATCCCCTGAAACGAGTCTGTAGCAATCTTTGTTCCCGGCAACTTGTTTGCCACAGTCCCTTGCGCATATTCTGCGCCTGCCGCGGTCGGAGCGTCAAAGTGCCGCCGCGGTCAAAGTGGCATCGCGCGCGAGTTGTAACGCAAGCTGTTAGCTTGCGTTCATGGAAATCCCAGACTACAGGCCGAATCGCGCCCCCGTTCTTTCGGTATTAGTAAGAAGCAATACAGCACCACTGCGAAGCGCCGACGCGGTAAGAGTGAGCGATAATTACCCTTCAGAGTTCATTGAGCGAGCTGACCGCGCGTATAAAGAACGCGCAGAGATTCAGAATGTGCGCGAGAGTGTCGAGTTGTTGCGAAATGCCTGCTTACGAAAAGACGATTACGAGCTTGCCTGGCGTCTAAGCCGGGCGCTGTTCTTTCTGGGCCAGGAAGCACAAGCGCAAGATGAGTTTGCCACCGGCAAAGATCGACTAGTGTTGCAAGCCGCGGGGAGCTTCCATCAGGAAGGCGCCAACGCTGGGAACAACGCGAGGCGATTAGACCCCGGAAGAGTTGAAGGCCACTTTTGGGTGGGTGTGAACCTGGCATTGTTAGCAGCGCTCGAG
>Ga0179594_10000392_pt1 | contig 10529 bp, 9 predicted proteins | sample CZOMad1_1_08_16f_FD_148625 | JGI IMG/M metagenome (GOLD analysis project Ga0179594, IMG submission 148625) | Vadose zone soil fungal communities from Angelo Coast Range Reserve, California, USA - CZOMad1_1_08_16fungal (Illumina Assembly) | ecosystem: Environmental > Terrestrial > Soil > Vadose...
ATGGCGCGACTTCACTGATGGCCAGAAGCGGAGGTAGGCGACCGACTAGCGTGATGCTCGACAAAGAAAATTGCTGCAGTGACCTTGAAAGCTTATGACGTGAAGCACGCCGGCCGACAGGCGCTCGCAGTACTTGCGCCTCTGGTTAAGAAGATCCGAGAACACTCTTCACTGGCCGAACGCACACCCGGTTGCTTCTATCGGAAGTCACAGGCGTATCTGCATTTTCACGAAGACCCTTCTGGAATTTACGCCGACGTAAAATTGAATCACGCTGACTTCACGAGAGTACGGGCCACAACGCCCCAAGAACAGGCACGCTTGCTTTCGCTAATCGGCGAGAGTCTGAAGGGTGGCTAGACAACAATGTTGAGACTACCGAGAGACACGGCATTGACTTTGACAAGCATTGGTCAGCAATGATTCGCAGCGGTGACGATTTTCAGGGGGTCACAATGTCTGACGATGATGTGAAGAAGGAACTGGAGCGCCTGCGAAACGAGAACGCTGCGCTCAAAAAGGGGGCTGCTACCGGTATCACCATGAAAGTCAGCGAGAAGGGCGGCCTCTCGGTCTATGGAATGGGACGTTTCCCGATAACCTTATACAAGGAACAGTGGCTGAAGCTCCTCGATATGTCCGACGCCATCCGGGCGTTCATCGCGGCGAACGAAGCGACCTTGAAGGTGAAGGGGTAACGTCTTAGCATGCCGCCGTCTGCACGATCTAAAAAATAGAGAAGAGCCGGCAGTTTTCGATCGCGGGTGGCGGCATAAGACGTGAGCGAAATGATGTTACAAACGGGTCGGGATGCAGCACGCAGCACGTCTATCGACGCCGCACCCGCGCGGTACGACTGGACTTTGTTCCTCGCCGAGGCCCTCGGAGAGACGACTCGAACGCGGCGGCCACATCCGGGTAGTCCTTGAGCGCGGCCATCAGCCGCGGAAGCAGAGCGCGAATCGAAGTGATCATGCCCTTGGGCGCTGCCTCAAAGGCATGGCGAAGGGCGACCGGTTCGCTCTCCGTGATCACCGCGGCAAGGACGGTGGCTTGGTGAAAGTCCTTCGCCCGCTTGAAGGCCTCGCGGCGGCTGGCGCTTGAATACAGCTTGTGCCACACCATCCGCGCAGCCTGCGGGATTCGCACGGGGATGCATTGCCATCCGGCGAGCACCGCGGCGTCCACCGGGGCCTCAAGGAGGTAGTCGTAGTACGGCATCGCCTGCGCCGCCCATTCGAGCTCTGGAACGGGAACCGCAGCACCGATCTCCTTACCCGGTACAAGCAGGTCAACGCGCAAGCCTTCAGTGCCAGGCAGTTTCACCGACGTCGCCGGCTCCGAAGGCGTGAATCCAGCCACGGCGGAAAAGGGCAACCCGGTCGATTTCAGGGTTGCCAGGAACGACACCGGTGCACCAATCGCTAGGTGGTGCTTTCGGGCCACGTCGACGTCCATCGTGCGAGCGCTGACGGCAACGGCGCCAAGTTCGTTCAGCCACGACATGTAAGCCAACGTTCCAACGAGCACCAGGCCAGCCTGGAATGCGCCCTCGTTGTGCAGCTCGAGCAACACTCGGGCGGTGAGCTTGTCGGCGACCTGGAAGCCAAGCTTTCGAAGCGTCGGCACCTGGCGAGAGACCCACTCGGAGAACTGGATCTGCTCCCGCATGGCATGCAGGACGGCATCGTCCCCAGCCTTGCCGACAAGATCCTCCCTTTGTTTTCCCGGGGGAAAGTAATACACGCGGTACCAATACGAATAGCCGGTGCCCTCGCGCAGCACGAGCGTGCCCGGGGTTCCAGGCAGGAGGCGACCGGCAGCGCGCGCGCGCTCCCGCACCTCGGCGTACTGCGTTTGGAAGGACAGCTCGTGCTTCGCAAGCAGAGCGGCCATGGTTACCCAACGTTTGTACGATTTATTGGGTAAGTATATCAGCAAGCGCCTGATTACCCAATATTTAGAAAATTTGCTGGGTAAATGTGCCGGGTGCAACAACCGGCGAAGTTCAGATCCAGCGCTGCAGGCATGCCCATCCCATTCCGCCGAAGAGGCGTTCGCTGAAGTTACGGGTTGCTCGGCTCATAACCGACGCACGCGCCCCGGAACACCCATCTCGCATTCGAGCGCCGCACGATCCCAGCCTGCGGTCTCGGCGGCTGCTTCATAGGTCCTCGACAGGAACTTGAGCAGCAAGGCGTCGGGGTCGCCGGCAGCACGGAGTGCGTCGTACGGCAGGATGAACTCTCCCAGGTTTGTGTCAAAGTAAGCGCCCGGTGGTACGGGTCGATCACGGAAGCCCGCCGGTTCGGGATACGCATAGGAGAAGAAAGCTGCGCGCGGGAAAGCATCGTTACCCGGCCAGAAGCCGGCGCTGCTCACCTCATGCGAATAGGCCTCACGCGTAACCGCGTCCGGCAGACCGCGTATGCCGCCCCGATGGCGCGGAGCCCTGCGCCCGGAGAAACGTGTGACCGCAAGGTCGAAACTACCCCAGAAGAAATGAACGGGGCTCACTTTGCCGACAAAGCCGCTACGGAAGAGCTTGAAGATGCGATCTGCCTGCACCAGCGCTCGCCAGAACGCGTGGGCCGCCTCGGCATCATAAGAACGGTGCACTTGATCAATCGAAAAGGGAATCGGACTGTCCACCTCGTTCGGCATCTCGTTTATTGCAGCGGCGACACCGATGGCGCTAAGGAGATCCATGACCCCACGATAGAAGTCGGCGACACTTTGCGCCTCGAGCGGAAGCTTGCGTTCCTCACCCCGGCTGATACGGGCAATCAGGTGGTGCCTCAGGAAATCGAACTCGATATCCAGGACTTCGTTACCGACTGGAATCGGTGACGTGGTCAGGCCGCGCGCCGTCACATAGAGCGGTACGTGCCAGCCGTGGTTGATCCACGGGCTCAGCACCAGCCGAACCTTGCCGACAATTTGGGTCCAGAGCTGCAAAGTTGCGGCGGTGTCGCGCCAAGCCGGATACGAAAGATCGGGCCAAATGCTGGCAGCACTGTTCATCGAACTGCTCCAATCGAGGTCGCGCCGCAGGCCAGAGAAGCGTTCGTGCAATCCATGACGCTCATCGGAACTGTGTCTCTCGAACCTGCGCCAATGAACGGCGCCTTCGCCCTAGCCCAGGGCAATTCGAATCCGCCGGTTGCGCCGTCCCTTGTTTTCTATCTTGACCAGGCGAATGGGCCGTGATTCACCGGTGTTGGACAGATGGGTGCCCCCGCATGCCTGCCGATCCAAGTCGCCGATCTCGACGATTCGGTAGCGGCCATCTGGCGTCGGTGGCGGTGTCACTGACAGGGAGCGCAGCAGCCCGGGCGTGGCCTGAGCTTCGTTTGTTGGTATGTAGACCGCCCGCACAGGCATGGCCTGGCGGATCACGTCATTGATCTCGGGTTCGATTGCGCGCAGGAGGTTGTTGTCCACATCGGGCAGGTCGAAATCCATACGCGCGGTGCCATCGCCGTTGATCTGTGCGCCGGTAACGAGCGCGCCCTCGAACCTTCGAAACACCAGGGCGCCCGGATGGAGCGCCGATCTTGCCAAGCGCGCGGCACCCGGTCGGCTGTCGATTATCTGTGTCTCGTGTTCGAACAGATCGGGCTGTTCGTGGCAAAGATAAACGGCCATGCGCAGGTCCTCCAATCTCGCTGATTTTCCTCGATCTTGTCGGGCTTCGTGCGCTAGCCCACGAGCATTCGCTGAGGCCGAACCGCCGAAAGGTCCACCATGGCCTCGGGCGATCTGACGCCGCTGTCTGCCGGCATATCCATTTGAATTGCAACCGCTCGTCCCGGCCGGTCTAGACCCGGTTCAGACAGACAATCGCGCACGAGACAGGGGCGGCGTTGCTATCTATTGCGCCCACCGAAGTAGTAGCCCGTGATGCTCCCGATGAGCGTGGCGGCGAAGGCCAGAACTTCGGTGAAGTGATCAGCGCCCGCGAAGAACCACGCCAGGCCCAAAGCAGTGTAGACAATCAGCAAAGCAAAAACCGGGGTAATGAGATTGCGCAGGCGCGCCGTCCTGGGCTCTACCGCTCCGTAACCGCGACAGACGCTGCAAACAAGCCCGGTCGACGTCTCACCTTCTATCCTGTTCTTCTTAATACAGACTGCGCAGCTATCGCCCGCGTTACCGTTCCGACACGTGCCGGTGCCGCCGCAATGTGCGCAAGGAAGAAACCCCGGCGTTTGCATCTCTGGCATGGCAGCGTAGTAATCGATCTCTGAGGCGGCGGCTTAGTCAAGTGCCGTTGCAACGCTACCCCGAGCCTCTCTATCCGTGTTGATATTGTTCAGGACACTTTCCGTGCGGGTGCACCGCTCACCCTGGCCGCCAGGCGCCGCCGGGCGTTGCTGACCCTTTCGGACGCACTCAATCCGGATCGAGATTGCACTCCCGTAAGGGAACCACGCGCGTCTTTTTCACGAGTTTGTGGCCGAGATAAAGCATCAAGAAAAACGGAACAACCCCGTAGCCGCTGATGAAATCGAACCAGGAGAAAACCGGCTGCAAGAAGATGTCGATATTGGCGCCAAACAGGACGATCAGGAACAGAGCCACCGCGATCCAGGGACCGAATGGATAGAAGCGCGAGCGGAACTTCAGCTCTTCCGTGCGCCGCCCCTGGGCCACCCAGGCCTTGCGAAATCGCAAATGGCACAGCGCGATACCGAGCCAGATCAGAAAACCCGTTAGGCTCGAGAAGTTGTACAGCACTTGGTAGATCTTCTGGCCGCCGACGGCATTGGAGAGGAAGGCCAGAGCACCCACGAGGCCGGTTGCCCACACCGCCGCCACCGGCACCTGGTGCCGGTTCACCTTGCCGAACCACCCGGGGGCCTTGCCGCTGAGCGACATCGCATACAGCATGCGCGACGACACATACAAGGAGGAATTCCCGCAGGACAGAACGGACGAGAGGATGACGAAATTCATCACGTTGGCCGCGTAAAAGCCGAATTTCGGAATGCGCTGGAAGACGATCGTGAAGGGCGAGAAGGCGATGCTCTCCTCGCCGTGCAGAAGGTTCGGGTCGGTGAACGGTATCAGCGTGCCGGCTACGAAAATCGAGCCGATATAGAACATCAGGATGCGCCAGAAGACATTTCGGATCGCGATCGGCACGCACTTGCCCGGATCCGTTGTCTCGGCCGCAGCCAGGCCCACGCCTTCCGTGCCCTGGAAGGAGAAGCCGGCGACAAGAAACACGAGCAACACGGCGGGCAGGCCTCCCACGAAGGGCGCATGCAGCCCCGTCTGCGGACTTGTGAGCGCCCAGTTCTGGAACCCAACCGCCCGGCCTCCCAGCAATCCGAAGATCATCAACGCGCCCACCGCGATGAAGATGATGACCGTCACAACCTTGATGCCGGAGAACCAGTACTCGGCTTCGGCATACGCCTTGACGGACAGCAGGTTCAGGGTCATCAGCAACGCGAAGAACCCCATCGCCCAAACAGTCGTGTTGGTGCCGGGAAACCAGAATTGAACGATCAGGGCGCCGGCGACGAACTCCGCCGCCAGGGTAATGCCCCAGCTGAACCAGTAGTTCCAGCCGAAGGCAAAGCCGAGCGAAGGATCGATAAAACGCTCGGCGTAGGCTTCGAACGCGCCGGGTATGGGCAACTGCGTCGCCATCTCGCCCAGGGACTGCATCATGCAGTACACCGCCAGGCCCATCAGCGAGTAGGCCAGCAATGCGCCACCCGGACCTGCCTGCGAAATCGCGGCGCCGCTGGCGAAGAACAACCCGGTGCCGATCGCGCCCCCGATGGCAATCATGCCCAGTTGGCGCTGCCCTATGCCACGCCGCAGACCTTCGGGATCGCAATGATTCGTACCCTTGGCGCCTTGCCCATCCGAGAAGCCCGAATGGAAGGAACGGGTATTTTCGTCTTGCGATAAGTTCGCCCGGCTCAATTCGCCCCACCTGGAGGTCTCGCTGGAAGCAACTTTCCCCGACTTCCGCTTCGCGCGGACCTAGCGTCGCGCCATCTTCGGCCGGGACCCATCCGTCGATACGCCGCAGCAGATTGCGACGGTTGCATCAGCCGCAAAAATCGATCAAGGAAAGACTCCAGCTTTGTAGTCGCTGAGGATTTCGCCCGCGGCACGCGCTCCCTCTTCCGCTCCGCCCTCCATAAAGCCTTGAAAGTTGATCGAGCAATGCTCGCCAGCAAAGTGACACTTCGCCGAGCGTTCCCTCTCTGACCCACTAAAGAGGGTGTATTGCCCGACCTTCCAATACGAGTAAGAGCCCAGCAAATACGGATTCCCGGCTGGAAAGTCCAGAGTTGCCCTCCCGTTCCAGTGTTTCGTAATGCCAGGAAATATGGGTTCAAGCTGTCTCAGGAAACTCGTCGCATACTTCTGAACCATGGAAGGATCGTTCGGATCTCCGGTGAAGGACGCGCCAATGTTGCCTCCGGTGTAATCCACAAGGATGCCGGTTCCACCGTCTTGGGCGCGGCTGACATCCCAAGTGTTTTGATAGCCGGTGTCCGCATAAGTCGTCCCGGTGCTAATGCCCCAAGGCCCGGAGCCATTCCACAGTCGGGTATCGAATTGGAGGTGCAGCTTGCTATTTGTGCCGTAGCCCAGTTGTTGAATGCCGGTCACCTTTACCCCGTTAAAGCCCGCGAGGGAATAGTCAAGATTACGCAGCACTGAAAATGGAATGGCCATGATGACCCGATCTGCCATGACATCAAAGCTCGAACGTCCCGACGTGAACGAAAGCGTGTAGCTCCCATCGCCGTTTTTCGCGATTGCCGTCAATGAAGTATTAAGGTCGATCGTTACTGCTGGGCTCGTCGTCTGCAGCGAGGAGGCGATCGCCTTGGGTAACTGCTCATTTCCGCCGCGTATGTGATACCGCTCGTCGGATCGTCCAAATATGCGAAAGTTGCCGGGGATTGGCTGATAAGCCAGCAAGTAAATAAGGTTCAAGGAACTCTGAACGTTGGTTTCAGCACCGTATTCGATATTGTAGGCAGCGTCAAGAAGTTGGCCCATGCTGAGCCGGTGGCCGCCGGGAACTCGAGACTCAATCCAGTCGTATACGCTCAGATGATCCAGGCCATATCCTGACGAGTTGTAGCTGTTGTAGAGGGTTGGAAAGCTGGCAGCGGTCAGGTCTTTCTTCACTGCGTTGTAGACGGAATTGAAGTCCACATTGGCCTGGCTTCGCGTGTAATACTGCTTGAAGAAGTAATACGTCTCGGTGGATTGAAGCGGTTCGGCAGCTGCGATATCGTCCACAGCGAGGCCGAACCGCTTGGCCAGGGAAAGAATCACCTTGTGTCTGCTATCGATAAGTTCTCCGCAGTGTTCGCTCACTTGGCCATTTACCCAGGAACTGGTGTCCGAATGCATGCGCCCGCCAACACGCCCTGAGGCTTCATAAATCGTCGAGCTGTAGCCGGCGTCCTGCAGCGTGAGGGCCGCGTTGAGCCCAGCGATTCCCCCGCCCACGATCGCTATCCTCGGAGCAGTGGCCGCAAAAACCCTCGCGGGAGGCGCGATCATCGCAAAGGCCAGAGACGCGCTTCCGGCTTTTATCAGTTCTCGCCGCGCCGCATCACGGCGAATGCGTTCCTGCTGAACTTGTACGACCGAGCGTCCAGTCTTCTCGGCCGCGCCGAATTCCCCATACAACTGCTGGAGGCTGGTCAAAAGGCTTGTTCGGGCCACGAGAATTCTCCTGAAAAGGACCTACATCGGCGGCATTGAATAAGCAGCCAGCGCGTCAACAACGAATCGCATTGCCGGAAAGTCTGCATGAGCAGTGGCAGAGTGTTAACCCCAACCAATCATGATTGATCAGGGAAGGCCAGTCAATTTCATTTTTAGTTCCACGATCAAGTGAGGCGGCTAGATCGACGTATGACTTGCCCGATCAGCGTACGAGGACGTTCGTAAATTGCCACGGATCGTCGAGATCCCCCGGCTCGGCAAACAAGGGACTTCTCGCCTTCAGCGGCGTCCAATCGCCCCAAACGCCAACCATTTCACCCAGGTACGGACGAGCCAAGACGAGTGCACGTTCGAAATCTGCGTCCTCAGGTTCGACTACGCCACAACCATCGTGCTCCAGAACCCAAACCATCCCGGCGAGAATGCCGGCAGCCGTCTGCAGCGTCGTCGCGTTATTGAACGGCGCCAACTTGCGAGCCTGAGCGATTGTCAGCCGGGAACCATACCAATAAACGCCGGCAGGGTTGCCACAAAGCAACACCCCCAGCTCGTCCATGCCCGCCGTAAGTTGCTCTTTGATTACACGCCGATGAGACTGCAGGTGCAAACCCCTGCCGGTAAATTCATGGACTGACAAAATGGCATCGTCGCACGGATGGTAGGAATAGTGGACTGTCGGCCGATAGATCACTACATCGCCCTCGAGCACCGTCAGAAATTCGGCGATCGAGATCGATTCGGCGTGGGTGATCAGGAGTCCGTGAAAAGGACCTTCGAGCGGCGTCCAGCTCCTGACCCAAACCGAGACCCCAGGCCGATCAAGGTAGATCGCTGCGTGAGCGCCTTTCGCATGTGTTTTTCCCCCCAAGGGAAGAGATTTTTCGTGCGTACCCCAGCCCAGCTCTGCGGGCTGACTTCCTTCGCTGACGAACGCCTCGACCGACCAGGTATTGACAAATTCATCGTGCCGCTTGGGCTCGTCGGAGACCTGCGAATCGCGCTCGGCAATATGGATTACCTTGACCCCTAGTTCCATCGCCAGACGCGCCCATTCCGAGCGGGCTTTCGGCTTCGTCACAGCACGGCCAAGGTCGCGCGCCATGTCGAGTAGCGCATGCTTGGTGAAGTGGGATATCAGTCCCGGATTGACGCCGTGCGTAACAAGAGCCGTTGGCCGCTGGCGCCAGGAACGGCGATTGATTGCCAGCACCTGCTCGCGCAGGTTGTAATTGGACCTTTCGGCGGGGGACAGCCGTATATCGGTGTAGCCACCGGCCCAGGGCTCGATGCACGAATCGAGGTAGCGAGCGCCGAGTTCGTGACACAGTTCAATTAGCGCAGCCGATGAGACGTCAACCGACATATTGAGCAAAAACGAGTCATTGCAGAGAAGAGGCTCGAGAAGCATCCGGAAATTGAATGGATTGAGCGCGTGCACGCGAAAGTCGGCAACACCGCAGCGCCGTGCCCATTCCCACCCCTGCTCCTCCGCGGCGATGATCGTTATATGATTTGGATCGAGCGTGATGTGCCGCAGAATCAGGGGCAGCGCGCCTTGGCCGACTGAACCGAAGCCGACGATCACCAAGCGGCTGCGCAATTGGGCCTCCTTTCCCATCTCCAACCCATGCACAGCCATCGTCTTTGTCTCCCTGTCACCGGCTACTTTTGCTGATTCGGTTAACTCAGACAAGCGTCATTGCTCAAAGTCGAGCAGTTCCCGCCTGAAGCCGCGATGACATCGAACGTTGCCGACGGCAGCGATGAGCAGCTTGTCTACGATATCTGTGTGCTGTCTGTGGAGGCGCCTCTACAATTCCTCTACAAGTTAGTGGGTACTGTCACGAAGATGGTGCTGCTGTCCCGACTCGAACGGGGGACCACTGATTACGAATCTTACGTTTAAATTAATAGAATCAAAGACTTAGGCACTTAATTTCCGCGATCTACTTGCGCTGTTCTGCGCCGTGAACGCGGGGTGCCCAACGAGGTTCCATTAACCCCAGCTGCGGGCTTCGAACGTTAACTATCAAAGATCTTGCACTCATCTCGCCCCGGGGGTTCGAATGTTGACGATCAAAAATGTTCTCATCCGATGGGCTGCGCTCCCAATCTGGACCGTTTTGTTGGGCTTTTCACTGTTGCCCGCTATCGCCGGCACGTTGCAGCCACCCGGCACGCCGACGAATCAAGGCGAGAACCGCGCTGCGGACCCGCCGTCGCAGTCGGCGGGGAGCGCGAAACCCGATGGCACCGAAGCGCGATCGTTAGGCAAGCCGGCCGATTCGAGCGTTGCGCCACTGCCCGCTGCGACACCGGACAACCGCGACCTCATCCGGAGAAGGATGGAGCTTTGCCGGCACCGTCCCGAGGTCTGCGTACAGCGCGGCAAGGACAATGACAGGCCGCAGGCCGACGAACCCGGAGTTCCCGGCCGCGATAACTAGGAACGGACGCCGAACCCGCAAAGTCCCGAGGCGGGCACGGTGCGTCAACGGCGCACGGTGCCCAGCCTCCTGTCGCTACGGACGCTTCACGCGCGCGCAGCCCCGCTCACAGATCCAGCCGATAAACCCCGCGCCCGTGCGTGGGGGCGTACAGCGTGCGCGATGCCGAATCGATCGCCAGCTCGTAAACCGCAACGGGCGGAAGTCCGGAACCCGCAACGCTCCACGTCGTTGCGCCGCCGGTGCGAACCACCACGCCGAAATCCGTCGCAGCGAACAGATTGCCGGTCTCCGGATCGAAGGCTAGCCACGTAATCGGCTGATCGCCCAAGTTGGCCCTGATGTCGGTCCACGTCGCGGTTC
>Ga0179594_10000393_pt1 | contig 10513 bp, 9 predicted proteins | sample CZOMad1_1_08_16f_FD_148625 | JGI IMG/M metagenome (GOLD analysis project Ga0179594, IMG submission 148625) | Vadose zone soil fungal communities from Angelo Coast Range Reserve, California, USA - CZOMad1_1_08_16fungal (Illumina Assembly) | ecosystem: Environmental > Terrestrial > Soil > Vadose...
TTACAATATGAAAACTTCCTACAAATAGAGAAGATATATTTAATCCATCTACTCTAGCTTCATACTTTACATTCTCCCCTATGTTTGGATTATTATTTTCATCACTTACAAGCAGCGGAGCTACTGCAGGAAGAAAATTCTTTCCATCCTCTGTAGGAAGAAGATAGTATCTAAAGCTTGCTCCTTGTACTCGTGTTTCCCATTCACTTGTTTGATGGATTATTCGTCTTGTGCGCTCATGTTGAAATTTTCCAATTACAAGAACTCCATCATGAGTCTTAGAACCAAAATCAAAGTTAACTACTTTAACTGTACCATCATTAAGAAGAAAACCAATATTCTTTTTTGGTAATTGAGCTAAGGATTGTTGAACACTTAGTTGAGAATAAGGAGTTCCTGCAAGATCAGTATAAGTATTTCCTAATAGATCTATGTATCTTCTTATTCCATAAAAATTAGGAGTAGAAAAATCAAAACAATCTACATGATTTATTTTAAACTTCCCCCAACGCTTTAAAGCAAAATCGTATGCAAGTGCATGAGTAAAACTTCCTGTAGTTATTCCATAAGAAATTACAAGATATCGACTTCCTACAAATACAATTTTTGTTCTTACTTGAGAAGTCAAATAAGAGAGAGTAAATTGCAATGTAATTTCACTGAAATCTTCAAATATTTCTCCTGCAAGAAAATCACTTAATTCAGGAAATAATTCTGTTGCTTCTATCTTATTTACCTTCTGAACTCCTGCACTTGTAAGAGCATAATGAAAAGCAGAATTAGATTCAAAAGTTACCTGCTCTACATCAGTAATTCCATTACTTCCTGCAATTTCTTTAAATGTAAATGGAAAACGAATGTTACCACTGTAAGATGCTCCTACAGCATTCTTAATTGTATACACTACGAAGCCATTTATAAGAGGAAGACAGGCTACAACTCTTCCTTTTGCATCTGTTACGGCACCACTTCCTGCGCCTGTTTGCAGAGAAGGAACAAAATCTGTTTCCAGTGTTGCATTACTCCAATATACTGTTTTACTATCATAAGCAATCATATAACCATTACTTTGTGTAATACCAAGAATATTAGTTGCAACTAATCCAGCAAGAACTACAGGAACTAGACTTTGAACTCCTGCAATATTTTGATATTGATAACATCCTACTTTTTCAAAATAAATATATTGATTACCTCTAATATAAGCAGTTGTAACTATTGGTTTTTTAGCAAAAGTTCCTGAGACAAAAGGAGATACAGATTTCCAAGTGTTAGGAACTATAGAAGCATCATAAATGTAATTACTTGCACTTCCTGAGTCTCCAAGCCCTAAAGAATAAAGAAATTGGTTATCATTAGTATCTTTAATCGAAACCGCTCGATCAAAAGAAGTTATTCCTACAAGTCCAGCAATAACTGAATCATAACCTATACTTTGGAAACCATGGCCGGTTGGAACTACATTATGGCCATAAAAGATTTGAGGAATTCCACGATCTTTATCTGCATCTTCACTACTTTGCACCTGACGATTATAATTCATATCAAGTCCATTAATTATACAAGTTCTTCCCCAGAAACTGCTGGAGAAGGGATAATTTGCTGCAGAAAGATTTACTCTTGCTGAGTATTGAGTCATTAGCTTCTATAATTCCGCATCCGCTGTTACATGAAGTACTAATGCATTACCAACAACAGTTCCAGCATTTCCTGTACATTGAATATAAAAATGACGATCTGAAGCAGTAACTACTGTTGCTGTGCAGCCTCCTGCAATTAGATCTGTTACTTGAGCATTTGCAGCAGAAGGATTATAAGTAACTATTGTAGGATTAGTAATTCGTTTATTAACTTTAAATGGATATGTGTTTGAAAATTCAACTGCTGCTCCTGCTCTTGTTGCAGGAAAAGTATGTTCTCCTGTACCTGTTCCTATATTTTGTGCTGGGGCTTGAGCAGGAAAAAAACTTTTTTCATAATATCTTTGACAAAGAAGTAACTCTTCTTGCAAAGTACGATATTCAAATTTACTTGGTATACTTCCTACTTCAAGTTGAACAAGAGCAATTTGAAAAAAGTTTCCTATTGTATCTATTGAATTAACTTGATTAGCAGAAGCAAGAAAATTTCCTACTGTCCAGATATTAGCAGGAGTTTGAAAATTAGTTCCTATTGCTTTTGAAAAAGATATTGAAAGACCTGCACCTGTAGTATAATTCCAAGCACCTGCTGCAGGAGAAGCTGGAATCGCAATTGATTCAAATTCCCAAACAAAACTTGCTGCTTGGGAATACTCTGCAATATAAGATTGATTTTGACCAGAATTTTGAAGTGCAACACAATAAGTTCCTACTTTTGTATGTCTATGCCAAAAACTAATAACAAGTGGTAATTGAGCAAGAAGTTTAAAATTATAACCTTCAATTATATGTTGAATAGCATTAAAATCAGCAACAGCTATAGGTGTTTCGGCAGTAGTTACAGTTGTTTGCAAGCAATTAATTGCAAATACATCCATTGTTCTATTCTTATAACTTATGCCAAAAGTTGGAGCATCAGCTAATTTTCCTGCATTTTCAATCATTGTTCCATTTTTAATATATTTAAATCTATCTGCAATATAACTATTATTAGCTACTCCTGCAAAAGATATTCCTCTTTGCCATGGATTTGTGTCAAAATCTCCTCCTATAATTGCATTCTTTCTGAATACATTTACTCCTGGAAAACCACCCCCGCCTACGAGAGTACTAATGTAGCCCTTCAGCGCACGAAATTCTGCGGCTGCAGTACTTGCATCTACTGTATCAAATGGATTTGTTATATCTGTAGGATCAGGGGTATAAGCCATACAGTATTACTCCTACTCTTGAAGTGTCGGTGGAAGATCGATAGGAACTCCTAATGCTTTCATATCTGCAAGTAGCGCATCCATCCCTTCTAGCTGCTTTTGAAATCCTTTCCTTGCTGCAAGAACTTCTGCAATATTCAGAGGACCTAAATCAGGCATAAGAATTGCACCTGTATCAGGATTAAACTTTTGAACGAATACAACTGCAACTCCATCAACTCCTTCTTTTGTACCTCCCATCTTATGAAGTTCAATTGCCCCTTTCTTCTTGAGTTCTATATATCTCATTGGATCAATTTGCATTTGCTTCTCCTAAAGAAAAAAACTCTTTTGTTAGCACTTTAAACAGCGTGGCTAACTATAACGCTATCTTATACGTCTGGCGCGCATAGCTCCATAAGCTTTTAGTGTACTAACTGTGAAGGTACCTTGTGCTACAAGAAATATAGTAGTACTTCCAGACAAACTAAATCGAGTAGTTGGCATTGTCCATGATTGATCACTTCCAGCAGTAGGTACAGTTGCTGCTGTTTCATAATCAAAGAAAGAACCAAGAATTCCTGATAATGTAGCACTGGTAGCACTCCAATTACCAATTAAATTAGTGTAACTAGTAGTTGCTCCAAATAGAAATGAAAGAGTTCCTGTTACATCCCAATCGCCTGCTCCTAGCGTCAGGCTGATGATATTTGCAGGTGTAACAGTAGTTAAAGCAACCGCAGAACCACTTCCTAAATTCGTACTGGAGAATTCTCCATATTGTCCTGATGCTGCATTATCATTTGTAGCTGTTCCTACAATTGCAACACCCGCAGAAGAACTAGCTCCAAGAATCGGTTGTCCACCATTAGAACCTGTGGCTGTAAGATTACGAGTAACAGAAGCTGTATGAGTAATTTCAAACTGTTTTAGACTCTCACTTCCACCAGAATAAAAAATATGAGAATTAGCATTAACAATATAACCTATTCCAGCTCCAGCAACTGAAGCTAAAATAAGCGCATTTCTTGAACTAGCCAAACCACCAGATAAATGAAGAGGTATATCAACACTTCCATTATGATCTATTAAAACCTGAATTGTTCCATTATTTGTTTTAAGTGATACTGATCCAGTCGTGCCAGAGTCAATGATGGGAGTAAATACATGAGCAATTCGCGAAGTTGCCTTTCCTATATCCTGAACATTATCTCCTCCACTAGGAAAAAAATGTGCAGTTGTAGCTTCAATTTGCCACTTTGCAACATCTAATCCAAAACTAAGAGGTGCAGCGGCAGCACTTGAAAGTACTTGTGCTGTTACAACTAATGGTGTTATCAGACTTACTGAAGGATTTGCACTTCCTGTAACAATTAATCCAGTTGAATCAAATCTTGCTCTTTGAACTCCACTAATACTTACACCTATTTGATTTGCTGCTGGACGATAAAATCCGCTAGTTACATCTCCTGCAAATGTAATTGCTGGAGCTACTACAGTTCCTGCTCCTAACGCAAGGGAAAGAAATGTAAATGCAGCAGCATTCCATCTTCCTGCTGCTGGAGCTGAATTTGGCTGAATAATTGTACTTCCATTATCTGGTCTTGCATCTCCTGCATTCCAACTATATAAATCTCCTAAGCTATCTCCTACAGCCGCTCCATAATCTACACTTACTGTAGCATTACCTGTAGGAACTGAAAGATTCTTCAGGTCTGCAATACCATTTACTGCATATACATTCCTTTGAGGGGCTGTTGCAAATACATTTCCCCATGCACTACTCATTATATTCTCTCCTCATAATTCCTCATACTCACATTCCTTGAGCAGGCAAACCAATTGTACGTATTTGCTGCACCATTTCTGGAAGCCAATTGCGAGTAATATCATCTCCTTGATCTTTATGCCCAATAATGCCACTGAGAAGCATGGCAGAGGCTTTGAAGACAATTGCGTAAGGAACATTAGCAGCAATCCAAGAGTCAAAGATTGCTGGATCTATATTTGGATTTCTATAATATCCTGCAAGAAGATGTTGTATTTGTGTCCCACTACGTAAATTTACTGTTGTTCCTGCAATATATACTTGATCCAACTTTTCTAACTGGTATGAATCAAACAGAAGATTTGGATCATTTATAATTGTAAATCTATCTCCTGCTTGACCTGTTGCAAGCTGAGTAAGATTATTAACCCCTGCAGGATCATATTTACGTACATAATTTAGAGTTCTGAAATTCGGAAAATATTGTCCTACATCAAATTGAAAAAAGAATCCAGCAGTTAGAAAATCTATTGTAACATCTACAAGATCTTTATGATAAAAATCTGCTTGATGAAAAGTAAGAGTAGCGGCCTGAATTGCGATTTTTGTTTCATTCGCAAGTCCAGACCGCCCTGTAAGGCCAATTACAGCATCATAAATCAATTGATAGGCAGCAGAATTTGCCATTCCATCTTACTCCTATCTTCTTACCTTTATCTTCCGCTTCTTTGACGAAGAGAATCCGGAATACGAGCATTTGAAGGCATTACATTACTTGTATCTGATTTTCCTGTATCCGCCGGGGCTTGGCTTTGCATAACTTCATCAATTTTATCTGTCGTAATTCCAAGACTTGTAGAAAGTTTCTCTCTAAGTTTTGTATATAATTCAGCTCCGATATCTTTTTCAACTCTCTTACGCAAAGAACCTAAAGGATCAAAAAGAGCTTCAGCAGCATCTATTTCTGCTTTATTTGCTCTCTTCACATATGGATTTCCATTTGCAATTTCTGTATCCAGATACTCGATATCTTCAACTACATTCGTTTTAAATAGCCCTTTTACAAAACCTAACTTTTTTCCGTCCGGCCGAAAGAAACTAGCATTTGAAAGACTTCCAACAAAAATAACTGAATCTTCCTGTCTTGTATTTCCTATGCGAGGTGTTGTAGGCAACTGAGTGAGAGAAGGAACTTGAAGATTAGATTCCATGATTTTATTTCCTTAAGGTTTGAACTGCATCACATGCTTCATGCTTGCTTGTTTGCAAGAAAAAAGAAGGCACCAAGAAGTCTGGCAACTCCTTGATGCCTTTATCCTCAGCTTGCTCTGAGAAAGTCGATTCTTTACCCGGCTGCCGCTGCAGTAAGGTTGGTCATAATTGCAAAAGCAGGAGGATTTTTGATTACAGTAGTAAGTTCTGTAGTCAGCGTTCCTCCAGTTGCATCAATACCATTGTCTTGTGCAGTTTCATCTTCCGGCTGTCCAGTTGAAGTCATTGGATTGAAAGGAAGATGCTGCGTCTTTCTATCCCCCAAGTAAGCAAGACGGAAAGTATTCAGATCTACTGCAATTGCATATTTACTCCAGCTAGCATTCGTATTAAACAGTGGATGCTCGATAATTCTGAATGTTCCTCTTGCAATCTTGATGGTAGAGAACTGAAGCCCCCAACTAGTTTGTCCATCTACCATAAAGTAAGTTCCATTCAGACGACCGATGTTGTTAATTACTTTCTTGGCTGTACCTCCTACAAACAGAACTCTTTCATTCGCATATTTTGGATCAGTTGCTTGATTAAATGCAGGATCAAAAGCAGCTTCAAATTGCGTATAATTTGTCGTGCCCCCTGCAACTGTTACATTTGTACTTGCATAGGTGGGAGGATAGTAAGCAAGATTACTCACAATGCTTACTATTCCATCCATCATATGAAATGGCTGCCCGTTTCGAGTACCTTGAAACTTCTGACCAAAGAAAATTGCTTTTTCAATATCCGCAGCATGAAAAGCTGCACAATCCATCTTGTTTTCTGCAATATTAGTATCTCCAGCAATCATCTGAGTAGCAGCAACACTACCACTGATAGCCCAAGTATTGCGGAAGATTTGCGTAAGATTAGTTACACGCAGTGGATTGATTGCAAGTGCAGTAGGCCGAAGGCTTGCTTCTTCAAAAGCATTACCCACTTGCCACATATTACCGTTTGCAGCCACTGCTTGTGCAGCAATCGTACCTACGCCGCGAGTTACAGATACTTGCGTTGCGGAGAGAATAGCATTTACAATTATATTCTCGCCTGTGGTATCCACTCTCATAATCATGCCGGGAAGTACATTCACTGTGCTTGTAACTGTAAACGTTGTATCCCCTGCAGTTTGACCTGCAGCAGTAGCTGTAAGTTGTGGAAAGAGCATAGTTTTACTGAAGAATCCATGCTCAATTTGAGCTGCAATTTCGCTCTCCAACATACTGGTAAGGCCAAACAGCGGCGCCGTACCATTAGGCATTAGACGAGTAATCATTCCTTCAAATGATTTCCTCGCCAAATCTTGTGTGAAGAGTTGACTGGTAAAAATTCCTGCACTCATTTAAATACTCCTGAAGTTTGAGGAAAGGTTAAGAAGCAAGAAGGATTGATTACTCAGGCCGTAGAACTTCTCAGTCCATCAAACTTGACTTCAGGACTGAAGGTAAGATTTGCAGCAGTAATAAGAGCAGTAGAGTTTTGCGACAGTGTTGCACCTGTTAAAACTCCTTGTCCATGAGTTACACCTACAATGCTTGTTGCAGCAGCAATACCTGCAGCAGCAGTTACAAGCATTCCAGGAGTTACTGTTCCTACTGGTTGTGATACTGTAAAAGTAACAACAGTAGAAGCATTAGGAACACTGGCATTAATTACTTGCAGATTTGTAGTATTTCTTACAGTAACTCGATATTCTCTTACAAGAGAAGCAGCACAGTTAAGTACTCCGCTTCCTCCTGTACCTGCAGTTACACCTGTTGCACCTGCTGCAAAAGTCATTGCTTGAGCAACAAGATTAATAAACAAGAATCTGAAACTAAGTCCTGTAATTGCATCCACATTCGCTAGAGCTGCCCAAGGCTTTGTAGGATCAGGACTTAGAGGATTGTAGTTAAATCCAGATGCAAGAGCTCCGATTATATTTTGCCCAATATCTGTAGTATCTGTATAGCCACCCGCAGGACCAGTACGAAGAATTGTGCCTGTTGCAATAGCAGCAGCAAGCCAAGTACCTGCTCCTACAGTAGTAAGTGCTGAATCAGAATCTCCAAACGCGAGTAAATCTCCAGGAGATACTGTCCTGTCAAATATACCGCCTTCTCTTACCATCGCTCTTGCAAGCATTTCAGTAATCTCCTAAAGTTAAAAACTGTGAATTACGAAGTTAATTCTATTTCGGTAATCCTGCCCCTAAATCTGAACCTGCAAATTCGCTCCAGTTATCATCTCCAAGACCAGCAGTTCCAGTTCCTTTTTCCTTGGCTGCTGCTAGTGCTCTTCCTGAAGCAATTTCGCCAAATCCGAGAAGATACTTCCTTACATTTTCTGATATTTGCAATGCACTTGCTTTCGGATATTTTTCTGTCATTTGCATCTCAAGCAATTCAACTAATGGTTGAACTGAAGGATGAGATAAAAATTCTGCATTATCTCCACTACGGAGCGATTCATTTACATTCTGACGTTTAATTAGACTTGGTAACGAGGCTTTGAATGCTTCTGCTTGCTTTTTAAGCGCTGCTTCAATAAGTTTAGCACTCATTGAAGAGGATTGGACAAATGAGGATTGTGAAACACTGTTGAGAATTTCTGCAAGGGCTGCTACATCTCCCTTTAAAGCTTTCTCAGCAAGTTCTGGTTTTACTGCTTTTGTAAAGTCTAAGCCTTTTGCTGCTTCTGCAAGCTTAGTTGGGTCAAGATCAAAAGTAATTGCTTGATTTGTCTTTACTCTTGATGCTTCATCAGTTTGCCACAGATCAACAAAGCCTGCGAGCGGTGATTTATCATCTTCAGGCTTTGGAGCACCATCTCCAAAAGCAGCCGGCTTTGCTCCGTCACCTGCAGTCTTAGTATCTTTTCCTGGTACAGTAGCATTATCTCCGCTCGGCTTTGCTTGGACTCCTGCTGCATGTCTTGCATTAGACATCAAAGTATTCATTAAATCCATTGCGCCTGGCATGATTTTATTCCTCTACTGGTTGAGTTAAAAGAACTGCTGAAGCTGTTTGCTGGTTTGGACGACGAATTTCTGCTACTTCTCGCTCTTCAGAGAGCGCAACAAGATGAAGAAGAATTCCAATTTGACCTTGAAGTTCTGCTTCACGTTGAACGAAAGCAAGTTGATTTAATGGATCAAATTTAAGCATACTTTTTTCTACTGCTGCATCTGCTGCAAGAGTCTGATATAACTGCTTTTGCAGTGGCATAAGTCTTGTTGCTGCTTTTAATTCATCCTCACTGAAGGTGTAGGAATCAAAACCTGTTGCTTTTCTTCTAGGCATTAGGAACTCCAGTAGCTCCTACTGCTGGAGGATTTGCTTGAGGTAAATTGCTTGAAGGAGTTCCTGTGCCATTAGGCTTTGCACTTCCACTACTTCCTGCTGCTGATGCAGAAGCTGCTGCAATCTGCTCCTGCAAAGTTGCTGTAGGCTTTGCACCTGCATCCATTGCTTGTTTTCTCTGCATTTCATCTACCACAGATTGTGGAATCTGAGGCATAGGAGTACTGAATGTACCTCCTTTTTGAAGAGCAAGCATAGCCATTTGAGACCACTGATTCATTTGCTGTTGGAAAAGAACTAAATCTTGAGGTTTCTGGAAGTCTTTTACATCAGCTCCTTGAAGTTTCATAAGATATGAGATTAAATCTCCTACATCATATTCTTGTTGTAGCTCCTTACTATTCCCTAGCATATTCATAAATGTATTCCAAGCATCTACATTCATTATTTTATCTGTAGGAACAAGACCATCTGCAACTTCAAATTCAATTGCAGCTTGGCGAAGCACAAGAGGATCTACTTTTACATGCATTTTCTTTGAAGGAGAATAAATAGTTTTTTCATCTTGAAATTGAAGAATGTTAAGAAGAATTATTTCTTTCACTGTTGTAAATACTTGGTGCTCTTGAAGAAGAGCGACTGTTTGATTTCTCCAATTTGCATGACCCATTACATCTTCATATTCATGCTTTGTACGATTACCTTTTATGAAGGAACCTTGATATGGAGGATTTTGTCCATTTGCTCGATCCGCGAATTTATTTACAAGTTCTGCTTCTGCATGGAAAGATGTAGAAAGTTCATCCTTGTATGGAATAGGATAATAAGCTTCTGAAAGCGGTTTGCCATAAGCTGCAGGACGTACTGGCATCTTTGCAGAAGGATTTGGAGAATTAATTACAGTTTCACTAACACGGGATGGATCATAGAGTCCTCTATCCATAACCGCTCTACGTTTGGAAGCAGTGGATGCGTTCCATAAAGCTGTTTGGTATTGTTGGAACGGGAGAGCATTTTGGGCAAAACTCTTTGTTTGAAACTGAAGTCCATCTTCAAGAGGTTGTCCGAAGATAATGGGGATATAATCATGAGCATTACTCAACCTTTCTGCGTAAAGTACTACTTGATTGTTGATAATTACAAACTTCCATACTTGAGGAGTATTTTCTTCTGGAACCATCATTCCAAAATCATTAGGCAGGATTCTTGCGTATAGAATAAATTTCTGATACATATTCTTATACCTAATCCTCTGCTTCCTTGGATCATTTGTAGCCCAAGATAGCCAGTCAAAAGACTGCAGAGGATTGCGATCAAGTAAAGCCGCAGGATTAATCTGAGGAAGATAGAAATGAGCATAACTACTTGCTGAATTTATTCCTGCAG
>Ga0179594_10000394_pt1 | contig 10508 bp, 6 predicted proteins | sample CZOMad1_1_08_16f_FD_148625 | JGI IMG/M metagenome (GOLD analysis project Ga0179594, IMG submission 148625) | Vadose zone soil fungal communities from Angelo Coast Range Reserve, California, USA - CZOMad1_1_08_16fungal (Illumina Assembly) | ecosystem: Environmental > Terrestrial > Soil > Vadose...
ATTTGAAACCGCCGCGCGGATCAGGCAAGTGATGCAAGACCCCCACCGAAAACGCATAGTCAAACGTTCGGGCCAATGGCAGGTAATAAATGTCGGCCTGGACCACATGCGCGTTTTCCAATTCGCGTGTGGCGGCAAAAGCAGATTCGACTGCCGCGCTCAGATCGATGCCAATCACCTCGCGCGCGCCCCAGCCTGCGGCCAGTTGGGTGTGCCGGCCTTTTCCGCAGCCGCCTTCGAGCACGACCTTGTCTTTGAAGAATTCCGGTTGCACTGGTCCAATCCAACCGAGGAACTGTTCCGCATAGCGCTCGTCGGCCTGCGTGAAATGAGTCCATTGCCAGCCAAAGTTCGCCGCCGTTGCGGCTTTGTCTTCCTCAACTTGATCGAGACTGGCAAACCGCGGGATGCCGCGCGTGATCGGGAAGTGATGTGCGCCTGTGCCGCAAGCCAACTCGCCTTCCATTATTTCGTGGCCGTCGCGCACGGACGCCGACTTGATTTCGATGGCCGCGCCGCACGCGGGGCACTGCAGATACTGCAACAAACGTTCTTTCACGTATCAGACTGAGCCTCCGAACAAAGATGGTACTATTGCATATCTCTTCGCTCTTTGTAACGCAAGCTGCTTGCTGGGTAGTTTGGTTTTTCTCTGCGTGAACTGGGCGGGCTCGGCGTCTCCGCAATGAAGAAAAGTGCGGAAAACACTCACCGCCGAGGCGCGGAGAACGCAGAGGACGCGCGGAGAATTCAAACTGAGCCACTACCTGTTTGCTGGTATTTGCCCAATTCAAACCTTAACGACCGGTAGTTAACGTCCCTTTGAGTGGCCGTGTCACAACTCAGTTGAGTGCGAGTAGAGCCAGGAAATTGAAACGCAATTATTCGCTTGGAAGCCGGACGACCGTGAGTTTTGGCAGAGCCTCATGAGGGCGGCTAGATGCGTTATTGGTTTTTGCTTGAGCCATGGTGCAGATCCAAACCTTTCACGCAAAGGCGCAAAGAGGCAAAGGCGCAACGATTGAAAAGTAAGACACTACTGAATCCTGAAAAAACTTGACTACATCAGCACTCTACAAATTTGCCGGCATCGATGACCTGGCTGAGTTTTATCGTTTGCGTTACGCATCGGGCGAGATCCTGGACGCCAATTATTTCGACGCCGTCCATCGTTTTGACATTCGCTGGTCGCGCACGATGTGGATCTACGACAACGTGCGGCGCGGATCCAGCTTGCTCGATCTCGGTTGCGGCGCCGGCTTGCTAGCCTTACTCAAAAAGAAAGATGTCACGCTCACCGGTATCGACATCTCGGCAGATTGCGCCACGCTGGCTCAAAAGAATGGTTATGACGAAGCGGTGACTGGCGACTTAACCGGTCTGCCATTCCCCGATCAAAGTTTTGACTACGTTACGAGTCTCGACGTGATGGGCCACATCGAATTCGATCAGAAGGACGCAGTGCTGGCCGAGATCAAGCGAGTGCTGAAGCCCGACGGCGTGACCCTGCACGGCGTGGAATGCATGAATCGCGCGCAACAAAAAGATTATTCGGAGATGACCGACGACGAACTGCGGCAGTTTGTGGCGATCGACGGTCACGTCGGCATGGAAGACGAAGCCGCGAACGCCGCGCGCTTTGGGCGTTTCTTCAAGCATGTGCGCACTGAACCGCGCTATTCAGTTTGCGTGCCCTGCGAAGAGCTAATCAAAATCGCGGATGATTACGGCCTGCCGCGGTGCGACAAGGATTTCCTCGACTATCTGCGCGGACTGTCGGCCGCCGAGCGCCGCGCCTTTAACATGGCGATGGGCTATGTCTACGACCGCATCTCGGGTTTCCAGATCAGGATGCCGGCAAGCAGTTATCTGCTGGTTAAGGCGTCTGACCAACCGCTTGGTGATTTCTATCGCGAACACTTTGATCGGAGCGATCTCTTTCCCAGGATCGTCGAGCCCGGCAGCGGTGAGCCGGTTTGTTTGGATCGGTCTTTCCTCGGGAGTTTCGTAAACGGCTGGTACGTTGCGGAAGACCTGCCGCCCATCGCGCGCTGGATGGGACGTGCAGGAACGATTCGCTTTCAGACTCGGGCGCTCTCGCGTTTGCGATTCGATTTGACGTGCCACATGCCGGATCTCACTGAACGACCGCTCGCTCTGGAGTTTCTACTGAACGGCCGGCGGGCGGGCGCGTTACGTCTGGAGCAAACTGGCTGGACGAAAGTCGACTTGGACTTGAGAGAGTCGGCGGGCAGCGAAAGCAGCGAGAGTGTGATCGATGCGGAGTTTGAGATTCGAGCCGAGCGAACCTGGCAACCGCGTGCAACTAATCCTGAGAGTCGCGATGATCGCGAGCTGTCGATTGCGGTTTGCAACGTTGAGGTGTTTGGGTAGCAGCTAGGTAGACGCTAGGCGAGCACCGGAATTGGCAGCCTCAATCGCGGCAACATGAAGTCTCGATTTCTTCTTTGAAAGTCTTCATCCTTCCAATCGTTACCGGTGATGATCTTCCGACAACTGATGCTGCCACACGAGCAGGTCATGATGAAAGTAGGATTAGATTCCGCCAACCCGTAATCGTATGTCAGTTCCGAGCCGCGTTCGATTTCTCTATTCGCAATGAAATCACCACTGGCATTAAACCCACAGTTTCCCTCACATGAGTGATTCAGGTACCACTCTATCGACAGCCTGTTGAAATCCAAGTTCTCTGGCGGAATGAATCCTTCGGGAGTGCCGATGCAAAAGTCCATAATCTTTTCGCGCACGTCGTCGTCAAAACTCTTGAAGTTTCTCCATGGAACCAAATCCCGATAGTCCTCTTCCGCGATACCATTAGCTACTTTTTGAAAACTCCTAACAGTGGATACCGCAAATACACCCACACCTTGGATTCGGGATGGCGCTAGTTCAATAATAACTCTGGGCGCTAATGCAATCATCGACTTAACCCCCTCTCTGAGTCAATGAATCTGTCTCTGGTATCATCAAGCTCTTTCTTCACGTCTTTTTCCTCCAGCTTTGGTGAGTCTTTGCCTTTCTTGCCATTCCTTCGCTCAACATCGAGACTCATGAGCTTGTTGTATAGGGCTTCTAAGTCTTCGTAGAGTGTTGGATCCTCCCGCGGCGGCGTCCATTCTTTTCTGAGTTTCGCAATTACATCTTCGCTGTAATAGAAATACCGTGTCGCATACCACCCGAAGGTCTCCCAGACAAGCTCACTCGAGATGACTCCTCGCTCCTCAAAAGTACTGACCTTTTCCAGGAACTCCAGAACTCCCTCAATGCTGTACTTGTCTGGCGCGTTCTGGTCATCCCACGCCGCACTTCTCTTCTTTAGCATTTCCCTTGAGTTCCATTCCTTGTCCAAATCGATGATTGCTTGCAATTGCATCTGCTCGGCTTGTAATTGCATTTGTTGCATTATAAGGCTCCCTTGCCACCACACAATTGCAAAGGCGAGTAATCCTGCAAAAATAGTCGCCGCATCACTAGGTCTTAATCCCCCTCCTCTACTCGCTAGCGACAAACCAATACCAACGAGTGCCACACATGCCAACAAGATGAACAAGGATATGAAGAAGATTTTTTTCATTCTTAGGATCTCCAATCGGCTAGGCCAGTGGAATTATGCTTGATTTGTCGAACGAGAATCCAGACTCCCCTGTGCACGGCGCTCAAGATTCGCTCGGATTCACCTGTCGATCTCTATCCACTGAACATTGAAGCCGAGCAGCCGAACGTCTTCGCTGACCCCCAAAGACTTTGGCGACGCCGCATCGGGCATCGTAAACATCAAGATATTCTTCTCTCGTAAGACGCTCGCTGGTATTTCTATCGTTTGCACCTGCGGCTCTGCACGCGTCAGGGTCAGGGCCGCAATCTCCTGTTCGTTGAGCTTTAAAATCAGACGTTGCGCGTCAAGCTTTCCGGGCGCAACAAATTGCGCACCAAAGATGCGCAACGTGACCTTCTCTCGCGTTCCGGACACGACTGAAAAGATCAAAGTCGCCTTGCCTCGATCCGTCCAGTGCGAAACGATCTCTCGGCCGCTCCAGCCATACCACAAATATTTATCTACCTCCGCAGCGCCGAAATTGAGACGCGTCCCCCAGGCGTACAGCGGATACTCAACCGGCCGTTCGCTCGTGTCCGGTCCGATCAACCCAAACGGACCGGCCCCCGGAGCCCTCAGGTCGACGATGTTAACCGGGCAATGCGACAAATCCAATGGCGACATGCTGAAGTGATACGGCATCGTCACCGAATCCGGAGCGATGACGATGTTGCGAAAACCTTTGCTCTGAACATACTGGCAGAAGGGCGCACCGCCTCGGTCAAAAGCCGTTTTGAAAGCGGCAAACTGCGCCCACTGGGCCGTGTTGTTCCGGGCGAGGTAACCGGTGGCAATGGGTTGATGATGAAAGGTCTGCAACATCGCGGCATAACCATCCCACTGCACCGGCGGCAGATTGAGCACCGAGCCGGGAGTCAATTTGGTCAAGCCCGCTGGATCGAGGAACACTGGCCGGCGTTCAGTCGGCGCATAGACTTCCGCGAACGTCCAGACACAGACCAACAACATCGCCAGCCAACTCGAGCGATGGCCCCAAGTCTCGGCTACCAACCGTTCGGTCCGGTTCAACCCAAAGCCGGCAACAATCATCAGAAAGAACAAACCCATACAGACAAAACGGACTGGAGTGCGGCCGGTATCGAACGGCGGAATCTTCATCAAAACTGAGTACGGCATCGGCACGCCGGTTTCCAGACCGAGGACTTTCAGCGTTGGTCCAAGGCTGAACAGAAAGAACAACAGCGCAGCAGCCGCACACAGCCACACGAATCGCCGCCTCGCGCGGGCCAGCGCGACAATGCTGAAAAGCAACAACGGAAACCCCACAAAAATCTCGAACCCACCGATGCCTACTGTGACTCGCGAATCAAGCGCGGCAAAGACTCGCCCATAAAGCGGTGTGGTTAGCGGCGCGCCGTAAAGCTCAGCCTGATCGCGTTCCTGTCCGGGAATAAAAAAGCCCGCCAGGTTGGACGAGTAATGCGAAGGCTCGTCAGGCGGCGGATTGACGATCTTGTCGCGGAAAAGATTTACAGAGAACGGAGCCACGACTATGAGAAAGACAAGCGCCGACACGATAACTCGCCGGGGTCCCGCTGCCCGGACTTTAGTAACGAGTTCATCCCGCGTCGTCTTGAAAACGACGGCTGCCAGAAGGAAGAACCCTGCAGCCATACAAATGTAGATTGAGAACTCTGTGAAGTAGACGGAAGAGCTCGCCACGAGCGCCGCCAGCAGCAGGTTCAGCGAAGCTGGATTGCGAAAGGCTCGTATCAAAAAGATAGCCGTCAGCGGTATGAAAAATCCGGCCAGGTGATTGATGTGGATCACATGCAGCATGTAAAAATCCGAGAACGCGTAGGCGACGGCGGCGATGAACGCGGCCCAGCGCGACAATCCGATTTCTCGCAGCAGCAAAAAGCTGAGCCACAGAATCATGGTGAAGGAAAACAAGATGATGATCTTGAAGGCATAGAAGGGATAAAGCGGGTCGTTGCCCGACAACTTCCTGACCAAAAACGTCAAAGGAAAAAAACCGGCGGCCAGCGTGTGATGGCCCAGGTTGGCGCCCAACGGATAAAAGATTAAGTTGGTGCTGAAAGGGTTGTGGCCGCTCGTAATCGCTTCGTTGGCAAACCAGATGTTCCAGATCATCTGGCCGCAGTCCTGCCCCTTGATCCCGGTCGTGTAGAGCAGTGAACCTAAAGGAAACACATAGTTGTAGAGCATCACGAGAGCGATCAGGGCGCATAGCAGCAGCATTCCCGGACTGCTCTCAAGAGCTCGTTTGAAGTAGGTTCGATACCTCGTTGAGAACCGTCCTTCAGGTGATGTGTGCATGGCTGACCTTATTCAGCTCCTCAATGAATAACTTTTAAAATTCGTAGCTCTACTCCTACGCGCGGATAAATGCGGGCGCTGCTCCTCAAGCGGGCAGGATGCCCGCGCTCCCGGGATTTTTCTTGCGCCTTTCAAAAACCACCAAACCGGCAATCAGCAGGATGGTAAAGACCGAGATCATCACTCCATTGCGAGCGGCCGGCGCAGTGTAGCGCATCTCGACTCGGTGTGATCCAGCCGGCAACACAACTGCTCGCAGCAGAAAGTCGGCGGTATGAATCGGAGCCGGTGTGCCATCAATGGTGGCCACCCAGCCCGGATAATTGATCTCGCTGACTACCAGGACAGACGCGGTTTCAGCGGCCGTTTCAATCACGGCTTGATTGTTCTCAAGGTCGAGCAAGCGCGCCGAAGCCGACGCCGAGATTGGACCACCGGGTAACGCCGGCAGATTACCGGGCTGAATTTCCAACAACGCCGTGCGCCGCGGATCAAACGCCTGACCCTCGCCGCGGATGCGATCGAGCGCGTCTTCGCCGTCCACGCTTTCAGCCTCAGCCACCAGCCACGCCCGCGGCAACGCGTTCTCGTTTCGCAGGATCTGCGCCTCGCCGTCATCATAAACCGGCTTCCACTTGTTCAGATCATAATGCGGCAGAGGCATCGAGAAATTGCTGACCGAATCAAACAGCGTCGCCTTGTTGAGGATCAGGACTGCACTCTTTGAGACGTTCAGGATTTCCAGGTGGTCCACAGTCATCCGCTCGCTTAAAGGCAGCCGAGCAAGAAACGTGTATTTCGACGCTTCGCCGGGCGCGCCCGCAAATACTCGCGCCAGCGAGTGCCGCACAATCGCGCGCACGTCCGGTCGATCGTGCGCCCACTCTGCAGTATCGACTCCAATGCGAAGCGTGCTTTCCACCGCCCTGCCCGTCGCCGAGACCAAACGTACTTTCGCTACTTCGGCGCCATCCGTTTGATCAGCAGAGAAAGCGGTCGCCGTAACCAGCGCCAGCGTATCGGCAGCGGCCGCAACTCCTTTGAGCGTGACCGTCTGCCCTGGTTGTAGCAGCCTGTCCAGATCGCGAGCGCTGAAGCGAATTCCGTCCTTCACCGCCGGTGTTGCTGGTTCCGTGGAAAGATATGGATAGGAAACCACGAAGCGAGTGTTCAGCAAATCCAGGACATGCGAACTGGAAGCAAAGATGTTTGGGTCCCCTGCGAAGCCGGGCCGCGTGCGTACGGCCTCGACGTAAGTGTCGCCCAACGCCCGGCTGTATCTTTCCAGGATCAGAGGTTCATAACCCGCCACATCATGCAAACCGTGAAGAATCGTAAGATTGCTTGGCTCTAGTCGCGGCTGGGCAACATATTCTTCGATGAAGGGATAGGCGAATGAATAGACGCGGTTCTGCTCGGCCGGATATTTTTGCAGGAACTGAGTGGTCGGAGAGGCGACCGTAAAACGGCTGGCCGGTTTTAGGGTGGACCACCACCAACGCGCCGCCATGATTGACGGCTCGAAAAAACAGGCTAACGCGATTACCCCGAAGGAGGCCGCTGCAAACATGCGTCTGTCCTTCACTCGCCAGGCCTGCCACGCAGCAAACAGAGTAATTAGTGAAAAGACAAACTTCCACCCGGCGAAACGGAGCGCGCCGGTATCCGGAGGATAGTAATAAACTTCATTTGCGTTTAGCGGAATGCTGCCGATGTCGCGCAGCCACAACAGTCCGGCAACAAAAAGTATTACTAAAGCCGCGACCGCGAGAGTCGAAGGTCGACGCCCTGTCGCATTCGCTGTCCGAGTGTTCAAGCGTTCAGCAAAAGATCGGGCGGCGTCCCAGCCATATGCGGCCAGCATAGAGACACCCAGCGTTTGCTCGAACGCGTGCCGGGCCGCACCGCGAAAAAGATTTACTACGGGGATGTGGTAAAGCAATCCGAAGACTGGTGTGTATCGACCCAGAGTAAACGCAAAGCCAATCGCCGCCAATCCAGTCCAGAAAAAAACGCGCCAGTCTCGATCGCTGTTTTTGATCGCCACAACAATGGCCACTACTGCCAATGCAAGCACCAGCGGCGCCACATAGCCGGACGCTTCCAGATGATAGTAAAGCGGCAGCAGGACAGCCTTCACAGCATCAAGAGGCCGGTACGAGCCGAAAGCGAACAAGTCGAAAGTCAACTGACTGCGGATGCTGCGCCGCTGGGCGCGCAACGTTTCAAGAATCTGAAACGCGGCCACGCCGACCGAAAACAGAATGGCGCAGAGCATCACTGCGAGTGGCCGCCAACGCCTCCAAAGATCGATACTGGCTGCAATAGCGGACGGGAGATCGCCTTCCGATGCTGGCAGCTCGCTCGAGCGGCTGCTCCCATTCAATGATTTGCTAATGAGTCCGATGAAGACTGCGTACGCTACGGCGATTATTCCCGCCAACAGAAATCCCTGGCCGACTCCGCTCAACACCGAGAGCGAGTACGTTACCGTCGCCGCCAGCAGACAACGAATAAACCGTCGAGTGCGCGCTCTTTCAAGTGCGATTAGCATCAGCGGCAGCCACATCAGAGCGTTGCCCAGCAGACCGTTGTAGGCCACTGGACTGATTAGGAAACCGCCGTAACCAAAAGCCAGCCCAGCCAGAATCGAGGCCCAGCGAGAGCGGCCCACTTCGCGCAGATAGCAGTAGATAAAAAAAGGACAAAGCAGGTAGGGCGCAAGATCGTAAATCGCTTCGGCAAAACGTCCCGGCAAAAACAGGTAGAACCAGGTCAGCGGATAGCCGATGCCAATCTGGGCCATCGACAGCAGCGGATAGCCGGACATGATTTGCGGCGTCCAGAGTGGGAAGTGCCCCTGTCGCAATTGTTGCCAGACAAGAGTTCTCAGCGGATACGAGTAAATGAAGGCGTCGCTGGTAACAAAGAATTTTCCGGTTAAGAGTGCGCGCCAAAAGAAGGCGACGAAGAACAGCGCAATCAATCCGAAAGCGCCGAGATCACAACGGCGCGTCCGCCACACCGCAGACAGCCGTGCCATACTGCCGGGAGCGCCGCCGGGAGCGCGGGCATCCTGCCCGCTTGAGCGCGAAGCGCGAGACATTTTGTAAGAAGGATTCAATCCGGCAACCCGAAATTCAAGGCGAAAATTGAACCTATCGTCGTAAATAGTCAGTCAATAAACGTGGGCGGGCAGGATGCCCGCGCTCCCGCTGAGCTAGACAACCTCGGCGATAACCCGCGCGACTTCCGAGCCATTGATCGCAAACCAGCAGATATCGTTGCTCACCAGGTCAAACTCAAGAATGTATTGTCCGCGCGGCAGCGCAGGTATTTCCACGTCGACTTGGACCACCTCGCCGGGCAGAATCCGGCGACCCTCACCCGGCGTCAGCGCCTCCCAGTGATAGCTCTCGCGAAACATCGAGCCATCCGCGTTGCGCACATGACAGCCAAGCATCACTGCGCCCAATCCCGCGCTGCGCGGTAACCAAACCGTACTGCTTTGGTTGCCGACGACCGCTTTGATTTTGATGGACTCGCCCTCGCGCGCGGTTACCGTGCCTGGCGACACGCTGATGCGCCCCTTCAAGTCGCGGGCGTTGCGGCTGTCTATTGCCGCGGGCGCGCCTTTGTACAGAAAAAAGTTTCGTTGATTCTGCAAGAACGTTCGCGTTGCCTGCAGATATTCGCGAGTGCTGCGGCCGCCGCGCAGAAAATCCGCGAACGAAGGCGCATCAACCAGCAACGGCTCGAGGTTGAAAACGGCGAGCTTGAGATCTGTGAAGCCCGCCGGCTGGGCCAGGCGCCAGATCTCCGCGATGTCGATGTCATTCTCAATGACACCATGAGTCTTCATCTCGAATTGTGACAGCGGCGTCTTGGAGTGCTCAGGCCCGGGCTCTGCAAAACCCGCGATCCCTCCGTCGCTGAGCACTCGGCCGAGTTCCGCCAGGACCAGCGCCGGGTTGGGAACGTGATGAAACGCATCCAGACAGATGACGCGTTCCACCGACGCGTCCGGGAGATCGAGATGACGACCGTCAAAGGCCAGGAACTGCGGCGCCGGACGATTGCCGGCCGGGGGATAGCGGAGGTAAAGCTCACGGCCAATTTCCAGAGCCGCCGTGGAAACGTCACACGCGATCACCTGGCAACCGAGCTGCGTGAGAATGCGCGAGGCCCAACAGGTGCCCGCGCCAAACTCCAGCACAGTCATGCCGGGACACAGCCGCAACCCCTGGAGCACCACGGCAAAATTGATCAGCAACTGAGGCGTCTCGGCAACGCTGCCGAATGGTTTCGCCAGATGATGCGTCCAGTCGCTCAGCCCGGCAAAGTACTGCTCGGCGAGTCGGCAATGCTCTTCCACAGAGCTGGCCGCCATCAATTCCCGAACGTCGATGAGCTTTTCAGTCTGGCCCATGGGATTGTTGTAACGCAAACTGTTAGTTTGCGAATTGCCGCAAGCTACTAGTGGACTGTAACAGTTGAATTGCTAGTAGCTGCTGTCATATTGGGTGCAGCCTTATTCGGAGATCCGATCTTTCATGTTTTCAAGCCACTAGTAAACTAACTGTTACAGTCC
>Ga0179594_10000396_pt1 | contig 10493 bp, 10 predicted proteins | sample CZOMad1_1_08_16f_FD_148625 | JGI IMG/M metagenome (GOLD analysis project Ga0179594, IMG submission 148625) | Vadose zone soil fungal communities from Angelo Coast Range Reserve, California, USA - CZOMad1_1_08_16fungal (Illumina Assembly) | ecosystem: Environmental > Terrestrial > Soil > Vadose...
AACATCGTTCTCGAACAGCAAACGGATGTCGTCGAGGTTGTACATCAACGCCGCCATGCGATCAATGCCCAGGCCAAAGGCGAAACCGGAAAACTCTTCGGGATCGATTCCGGTCACCCGCAAGACGTTCGGATGCACCATGCCCGAGCCGCCCAGCTCGATCCAGCCGGAATTCTTGCAGATGCGGCAACCGTCGCCGCCGCACTTAAAGCAACTAAAATCGAATTCCGCGCTCGGCTCGGTAAACGGAAAGTACGAAGGACGAAAGCGGGTGACCGTCTTTGGCCCAAACATCCGGCGCAGAAACTCGGCCACGGTGCCTTTTAAGTGAGCCATCGAAATGCCGCGATCGACACACAAGCCTTCGACTTGAAAGAACATCGGGTTGTGAGTCGGATCGGGAGTGTCGCGCCGGAAGACTCGTCCGGGCGCAATCATCCGTACGGGTGCTTTGCGGCGCTGCATCGCGTGAATCTGCACGGTGGAAGTTTGCGAACGCAGGGCGAAACCTTCGGTGGTATAGAAAGTATCCTGCGACGCGCGCGCCGGGTGATTCAGAGGAATGTTCAGCGCGTCAAAGTTATAGAAGTCCGTTTCAATCTCGCGTCCATCTTCGATTGCATAACCGAGCGAGACAAAGATGTCCTCGATGCGTTCGCGCAAGAGCGTGATTGGATGCAGGTGACCGCGGCGTGGGCGGCGACCGGGCAACGTGACATCGATCGCATCCCGCTTTTGACGTAGCTCGTTAGACAACCGTTCAAGGTTAGCCTCAGCGATTGTTAACGCTCCGTGAATGTTATTTTTGATACTCTGAATTCTCTGATTGGTAACTGACCGGTATGCGAGATCAACTTCAACGATCTTTTTTTGGAGGTTCGCAAACTTACTCTTCTTACCCAATGCGCGCGTGTGAAGTGCTCTAAGATCGAGTAGAGCTGCTTCAGCTTTTTCGAGCAAGGAAAGACCCTGCCATCGAGCATCTAAGGCTTCGATCCATTTCTCCTCGCTTGCAGCTACAAAGAGATCGAAGCGTCCCGCCCAGTCTAAGTGGAAGGCTGCCTCAACTTCACGAGCATGAGGTTCGAATTCCTCGGGCTTAAGACCGCCTGTCACGTGCTGACTCCTTATCGCTTAACCAATCGCTTACAAACCAACAACACCTAACAGGTTGCTGAAAAACTCTTCCTCGATGAGTGGCGCAGAATTTGGAGTGCGCCGGCTGCGACGGCACTTTGGATCAACCTGATTTCCTTGATGTTTTTGATGTACCGCTCACGAATCCAAAGCGGCGTCGCTGCCGCCGCGCTCCAAATTCTCGTTGTTCAGCAGCCTGCTAAGGACCTAATCTGGTGGGAACATGTTAATCGCAGGACATAGCAACGATCCACGAACTAACACTAAACAGCACGAAATTGGTGTGCCTTTTTCGAGTTGTTTCGTGTGATTTCGTGGATCGTTCGCTTCCGTTTTTCTAATGTGTTGCTTGCTACCGCGCCCCAATTAGGCAGCCGCCTTCTCTGCCTGCGCATTCTGCAAGGCATTCTTTGCCTGAGCCACGACTTCCGTAAACGTCTCGGGCTGATGGACCGCCAGATCGGCGAGAACCTTTCGATCCAATTCGATGCCGGCGAGTTTTAGTCCATGCATCAGTTGCGAGTAGTTCACACCATTGAGTCGTGCGGCCGCACCGATGCGCACGATCCAAAGACTGCGAAAATCACGCTTCTTCAGTTTTCGGCCGGTATAGGCAAAGTTCAACCCACGCTCTACTGACTCTTTGGCCGATCGATACAGCTTTGATTTAGTCCCGCGATATCCCTTGGCTAGTTTAAGAATCTTCTTGCGCCGTTCAAGGCGCTTATTTCCACGTTTTGCTCTAGGCATGTTGTTAGTCCTTTCTGCATGTCCGACAAACTTTAATTTGTCGACACTCTTGCTTTCGTCGCGAGCTGGTGAGCAACCTCAACGACAAACTGAAGTTTGTCGGACCTCTATTAGTTCCTTCCGTACGGCAGCATCGACATAACGCGATCGTGATCCGAATCGGAAACCAGGGCATCAATATCCAATAGTCTCTTTCGCTTATTGGTTTTCTTGGTCAGAATGTGGCGCGCATGCGAATGCCCGCGCTTGACCTTTCCGGAGGCGGTCAAGCGGAAGCGCTTGGCGGCGCCTTTGTGCGTTTTTAGTTTTGGCATTTATTCACTCCAGTCAGTTCATTTTCAAGATTTGGAATCTGCGATTTGCAATCTGAAATTCCAAATTTCAATTTTCAAATTTGCTGATTGCTGCTGATGGCTGATAGCCGATAGCTGACTATGGATTTCCACCGGCTCTCAAAGAGCCACGCGTCTTCCAACACGCAACCAGCAACTCCAGCAGAACTCCACTCCGCCCTGCTTACTGCTTTCTGCTTACTGCTTACTGCTTACTGCTTACTGCTTTCTGCCTTCTGCCCACTGCTTGCTACTGTCCGCTTCCTTCCGCGGCAGGCGGTTCTGCTTCCGGCTTCGCAGCAGGAACCTCTGGCTTCGCGGCCGGAGCCTCAGGCCTGGCAGCGGCAGGCTCATGTTTGGCAGGGGTTTTGTGACGCTTTGGTCCAAAGATGATGAACATCTGATTCCCTTCCATCCTTGGCCGCGCTTCCACTTCGCCCACGTCGATCAAATCACGTTCAAGCTTTTCCAAAATGCGTGCGCCCAATTCGCGGTGAGTCATCTCTCGTCCACGAAACCAAATCGTCGCTTTTACTTTATCGCCGTCGTGGAGCCACTCGCGTGCGTGCTTCATGCGATAGTCATAGTCGTGATCGTCAGTGCCCGGCCGAAACTTCACTTCCTTGACTGTGATCGTGACCTGTTTCTTTTTCGCCTCGTTCGCCTTCTTTTTCGCCTCGTACTGAAATTTGCCGAAATCGATGATCTTGCAAACAGGCGGTTGCGCTGTGGGAGCAACCTCCACCAAATCCAGCCCTTTCTCTCTGGCGCGGCGGATGGCATCGCGGACATCCAGCACGCCTAATGGTTCACCATCATCACCGATGACGCGCACTTCCGGTACGCGAATTCGCTCGTTGATTCTTACGGCCGGGAGCCTGCGGTTGTCGGGACGCGGGCCGCGACCTCTAAAGCCTGTAGCTATGCAGCACCTCCTTTTTAAGTAGTCGCGAGTCGAGAGTCGAGAGTCAAGAGTCCAAAAGCAAAGCCTCGGACTCTCGGACTCTAGACTCCAGACTCGAGACTTTCGTTAGTTAAAGCGCGCGACTGAACCAGCCGGCGAGTCATTGACGTGAATTCCTCTATGGACATCACTCCGATGTCGCCTTTGGTTCGTTCGCGCACGGCCACTGTTCCCTGTTCCATCTCGCGGTCGCCGAGGACCAGCATGAACGGTACCTTTTGCATCTGCGCGTCACGAATCTTGGCGCCAATCTTTTCGCTGCGCAGGTTGGCCGCGACTCGCAAGTGACTGTCGCGCAGCCGCCCTACAACCTGCTCTGCAAATTCGTTAATCCGATCGGTAATCGGCAAAACAGCGACCTGCACCGGCGCCAGCCAAAAGGGAAACGCGCCCGCGTAATGCTCGATCAATACGCCAAAGAAGCGTTCGATCGAGCCGAACAGCGCGCGATGGACCATCACCGGACGATGCGGCTTATTGTCCTCGCCGATGAATTCGAGCTCAAAGCGCTCTGGCAGATTGAAATCCCATTGCACCGTTCCCAACTGCCACAGACGACCGATGGCGTCTTCGATCTTGAAGTCGATCTTCGGACCATAGAAGGCAGCTTCGCCTTCGACGCGCTCATAGCTGATCCCGCGCTCATCCAAAGCCGCGGCCAGTGCTGCTTCTGCTTTAGCCCAATCTTCCTCAGACCCGAACCACTGCTTGTTGGTGTCGCTTCCTTTGACCGACAACTCGAACTTGATCTTGTCAAAACCAAAAGTCTTCAACACCTGATAAGCAAAGTCGACGCAATCATCGATCTCTTTCCGCACCTGATCGGGTGTGCAGAAAAGGTGAGCGTCGTCGACAGTGAAACCGCGAACGCGCATCAAGCCGTGCAGAGTGCCGGATAGTTCAGCGCGATAGACGGTACCCATTTCAGCGTATCTTTGCGGCAGGTCACGATACGAACGCTGCTGCGACTTATAGATCGCAATGTGAAACGGACAGTTCATCGGCTTCAAACGAAACTCGGTTTCCTCGAGTGTTGTCGGGGCGAACATTGAATCCGCATAGTTCTGTTCGTGGCCGCTGATGTGCCAGAGTTCCCGCCTGGCAATGTGCGGCGTGTAGACAAAACTGTAGTTGCGTCGCACCAGCTCTTCGCGCAAGTAATCTTCCATCTGCTGGCGAATCAGCCCGCCTTTGGGGTGCCAGAAGATCAATCCCTGTCCGTATTGCTCCTGAATGGAAAACAGATCAAGCTCGCGGCCCAGGCGTCGATGATCCCGCTTCTCGGCTTCTTCGCGTTGCTTCAACCAGGCATCGAGCGCTTCTTGGGTAAAGAATGCAGTGCCGTAGATGCGTTGCATCTGCGGTTGGGTAGCGTCGCCCATCCAGTATGCGCCGGCGAGTGAAAGTAGTTTGAAGGCGCGCAGCTTGCCGGTGTGCGGCACGTGCGGGCCGAGACAGAAGTCGATAAACGGCGACCCGTCGATGTAGTAGACGCTGACGATCTCGCTGCCCTTGTCGTCAACTAACTGACATTTCAAGGGCTCTTCGCGTTCCTGGAAAATCCGCAGGGCCTCGGCTTTGGCAATCTCGTCTCGCCGGTATGGCAGGCTCCGCTTGGCGATTTCACGCATCCGTTTTTCGATCAGCGGCAAATCGGCTTCGGTGAGAACGCGCGGAGCAATCACATCGTAAAAAAAGCCATACCGCGGATCATCGAGCAATGCTGGTCCAATGCCGAGTTTGGTCCCCGGGAAAAGGTCCAGCACCGCCGCTGCCAGCAAGTGTGCGGTTGAATGACGCAGCACTTCCAGGCCTTCGAGCGTCTCCGGCAACACGGGCTCGATACTTATCGATTGGCCGTTCTGCGTTTCGTCGATGGTGAACGCCAGGTCAACTTCCCTTCCGTTGACGCGCGCCGCCAGCGCCTGTTTTGCCGCCTCGCGGTCAAGCTTTTTCAGTGCGTCGCCCGCGCTGATGGGAGCCGCCACCTGCGCTGCCACGCCGCCTTTCAGTTGTACGCTAATCTCGCTCATTTTTTTGACGACAAATGACGAATAGTCAGTAGCGACCAGGCGCACTCAGGCGACCTGTCGCTGAACAAACGGAGTGCCTCTAAACCCTACCGGGCCTCCTACCATTTACCATTGACCATTTTCCAGTACTGCTTCAGTGATCGGTTTCGATAGGAGCGCCTTCGTCGGTGAGACCCGCTTGCCGCGGGCTCAGTCATCAAAAACAAAAGAATCGAGTGAACGTCCGATTCATAACGAAGGTCTTCAGGAGCATCCTATCAAAAATTAGAAACTCGCCGGTTTGCCGGACGCTGGCAGCGCCCTCAACCCGCTTATATCAACGTCTCAGAACGCTGCGTGTCGCACGCTAGCTGGTCTGGAAGTTACAAAATCTAACGAATGACACTGCAGAAGTCAATCAGCGAAGTAATTCATTAGCGGGAGGATCACCCAACGCCACGGCAGATAAGTCTGCGGGGCACGTTTTGGTCAGTCGGTGTCGTCTTTCATTGCAGGAAGCGTTGGCTTATATTCCGCACTTCGAAAAGCCCGAATCACATCCTTCAGTCCCATGTGCACGAGGATAAGAGCGGCAGCGACCAAGGGTATGATCAGATCTGGTGTTATCAGCAAGGAAGTGAAAGGACTGTAGACAACTTTCACGCCTGAAGCCGCCAGGAATGTTCCGAGGATGGCCAATAAGACTGACTCAATTGGCGGCAGGTTTCGATGTCTATAGGGAAAGCCGAAGCGCAGCCATATGAGCATCGCGTTAATCCCGCAGATGATCGTGACGGCAAGCCAATACGGGCTTAACCTAATAAGTTGTCCTTCTAACATTCGAACTTCCGACGAGCAGGCCGATGATCCCACCAACGACAGCACCGGGCACACCAGCAACAGCCGCGCCCAAAGCGGCCCCCAACAAGGCACCTCCCGCTTGGTTTTCGCTTGGAACTTGTAGGACTGGCACAAGCTGCGCCCATCCACACACACGGCAATAGTAGTTCGCTAATGGAGCGGCGGGTTTTTCATACACAGTCCCACAGTTTGGGCACTGTACCTTTTGAGGCTCGTTCGGCATTGGCCACATCTTATTCCAGTTTTCAAAACGCCGCCAGCACGAGCGCTAAAAAAAAATGGGCGTCGACGTCCTCACCCCGCCAACGCCCTGTCTCACAACTTTAGGGTCGTGAGGCCGCATCGACCTAAATTTAATTAACTCGGTGCGACGACGGATACATTCAGCATCCGTCACGTTGATGCGAATTCTACCGACTCTGGAGTCTGAATTCAAATCCCTGCGCACAAAGGTCAGGATCACGCTGAGCTAAGTCATGACAAAATCCGGTAATGAGCGTAAGTTGCCTTGCCGTCCAGCGGGGCAGTAGCCCGACTGTAAAGGAGGGCTTCTGTGCGCAGTCCGAGCCCTCCTTAAACAGTTGGGCTACTGCACCGCTTCGCGTTTGCTTCCTGGCAACATAACTTAGGTCACTACCTCAGAGCCTGGTTTCGAATTCTGGCATGGCAGGTGCTGCCGACTCTAGATTGCCGGCTGATCGGCTCCTGGTAACTGGTCACTGAGGCATTTCGCCTTCCTTTTCCCTCCGGCGGCGTGACTTTTCGCCCCTCGCCAAGATCAATCGACCTGTTCGCCTCAGGCGGCGTTGTGTTCGCGACCGAGGCTTCACCTAAACGCCTTCCGCCCACAGTGCCAGCAACAAAATGGAGTTCAGTCAAAGGCTTCACTAATTCCTTCAGATCATGGAGCCTCCTCTCGGAAAAAAAGATGATGCAAACCAAACTCATTCTCCTGGCTGAAGACAATATCGTTAATCAGAAGGTCGCGACGCGACAACTGGAAAAGCTCGGCTACCGCGTAGAGGCAGTGGGCAATGGACGCGAGGCTGTCGGAGCGTTGACGCGAACCCTTTACGATCTGGTGCTCATGGATTGCCAGATGCCTGAGATGGACGGCTACGAAGCGACCGCGGAAATCCGTCAGCGCGAAGGGGCAGCCAGGCATACGACGATCGTCGCAATGACGGCGCATGCCATGAAAGGCGACCGGGAGAAATGCCTGGCGGCGGGCATGGACGATTACATCTCAAAGCCTGTGAAGCCCCAGGACCTGGCAGCCTTGCTGGAGCGGATTTTTGCCGGTCCAACCGAGCGAGCGCAAGATGATCAGCCAGCCGACGCGTCTCCTCCGCCCGTGGACCTGGAACATCTCCACAAAGTAATGGGTGAAGACGTGTCTGAGATCATTGACCTGTATCTGACAGGCACGACCCAGAACTTGCAGAAACTGGCCAGCGCGATCCAGGCGAGCAACATCCGCGAAGTTCAGTCGCTGGCGCACGAATCCGCAGGGACGAGTGCGACCTGCGGCATGTTTGGAGCCGTACCTGCATTTCGCGCCATCGAGAATGCGGCGCGCGAAGGCTCGCTCAAAACAGTTCCCGCGCTACTCGACGAAGCCAGGAAACAATTTGAAAGAATCTGCGCGTTCCTGAAAACTGAGAGGCCCTCACCTACTGAGGCTCAGATCTACAAATAAAGAGAGTGCTCAATGTCGCCCACGCCAAATAAAGCCTCACGTCGTATCTTGGTCGCCGACGATGATCCCGTAATGCGGCGAGTTGTTTCACGCGTTCTCAGCGACGCCGGATATCGAGTCGTATTAGCCAACGACGGCCGAGAGGCGTACCGAATTCTCCAAGTGGACGCCGATTTCAGGGCCGCGATTTTCGACATGAGGATGCCGCATCTTCATGGAATCGACATCATCCGGTATATGAGAACCGAGAAGCGTCTAATGCGCATCCCGGTCGTGATGATGACTGCCGATCAGAATCTAACCGTTCAGGGTGAGAGCTTCGCCGCCGGGGCCACGGCTTTTCTCTTGAAACCCTTCACCACGCAGAACGTGCAAACGATCCTGCGACTGCTCGGCAATGGCGAAGGAGCGCTTGCTTGAGGATACTAATTGCGGAAGATGATTCGGTTTCACGCCGAATCCTGCAGCTCAACCTGCAGAAATGGGGTCATGAACTAGTCGTCACGACCAATGGTATTGATGCGTACGAGGCTCTGCAGGCCGAGAATGCGCCGCGCCTGGCCATCCTTGATTGGATGATGCCCGGCTTGAGCGGCATCGAAGTCTGTCGTCTGGTGCGCCAACTCTCTGCCACGAACAACGTCTACATTATTTTGCTAACCGCGCTCAGCCGCAGCGAGAATATCGTTGAAGGATTGGAAGCCGGAGCGGATGACTATCTCACCAAACCGTTCGATGCCGGCGAGCTCAAGGTGCGTTTGCAGACCGGCGCCCGAATCGTTCAACTCCAAAGCAATCTGGCTGAGCGCGTCCGGGAACTCGAAGCCGCGATCATTGAACGCGAAGCCGTGGAAGAACAGTTACGCAATCTCAGCCTGACTGATGATCTCACCGGTCTCTATAACCGTCGTGGCTTTTACACACTGGCGCAACATCAGATCAAGACTGCTCGCCGCTCCTTCCAGGAGTCGCTGTTGCTTTACGGCGACATGGATGGGCTAAAACAGATCAACGATGTGCACGGCCACAGCGCGGGATCGACGGCAATTGCCGCAATCGCAGATATCCTGCGCCGTACGTTCCGTGAATCGGACATCATCGGTCGCCTCGGCGGAGATGAATTCGCAATTCTCGCGGCCAACGTCACGTCCGGGAGCATCCCGGAAATCAAGACTCGATTACGGAAAACACTCGAGTACTACAACGAGTTGAACAACGATCCTTACTCGCTCGATTTGAGTATCGGCGCCGTACGTATCGGGCCCGACAACGAAGCATCTATCGAAGAACTGATTGCCCAGGCGGATGTGGCGATGTATGAGGATAAGCGGCGCCGAAAGAGTCAGGCTGCAATGATCCACGCCAGAACGACGCAGGACAATCGCCGAATTACAGGCGTATAGCGTACAGCCTTTAGGTTGCCGTTTTAGACAAACACGCAAGCTAAAGCTTGTCCTCTATACGCCTGTAATTTGCCTCGAGCTTTTCACTGTGGAGGGATTGCGCCGCTCGCCGGCCAGGTTGTGTCGCCGATTCGTTTGAGATTCATCTCAAAAAAGCGGACCGGTTCTTTGCCAGGCACGATCCGATCACCAACTTCGTGCCACGTTCCGTCCTTCACCACGCAGGTGTAACGGATCGTCATCGGCCCCGCCGGGATTTCCCAGACGTATCCATCTGCGGTTGGCTTAAACGAAAAATCGCCGACATTGCCCATAGCATAAGAATGCAGAGTGTAAACGCGCGTGCCCGGGTCGTAGGAAACCGTGCCAAAGGCATTGAAGGCGACCTTGCCTTCTGCGTCGTATCCTCGGCCCTCGATAACCTTCACTGAGCCGTCAAGAAAAGGGCCGATTCGTTCAGTCTGCGTGACCTCATGCTTCTGCCCTGACGGCAGGATGGTCCATGCTGGACCGCGCCAAACACCGTCCATGTATGCCAGTTGGACCATTGCTTCACGCTGCGCCTTAATGAGGGCCGCCGAGTCCCCGCGCCCCTGTCCGAAAGCAATCCCCGAATGAGCAGAAATCGCCCCCAGGATCATCAGTAGTAGAACCAGTTTCGCCAATCTGTATCGAGTCATTCTTAATCCTTTCAAGCAAAGAATTCAGCCGGTGCAGCGGCCCGAACGTTAGGGAGGGCATCGTACCATTTGCCGGACTTGCGCGGGTAAGAAGCCCACGGTCGGTGGTGTCTTAAATTCCCCTTTGCGGCTTCGTTTCGTTGCGGTCTTTGCGTGCGCCTATCGTGCAGATACAAAACATTTCACGCAAAGGCGCTAAGCGGCAAAGGCGCAAAGACTGAAAGTAAGATATCACTTGCCGTATCACCGATTGTGGACTACCTACCGTCGAACTGCAGCACCGATTCCGCACCGAGAGTTCATCAGCGTTCAGGCTAATGCCGAATATCAACGGCCGACTTTCCACTGTTCCGCCAGTATGGCCCAGCGTTCATGATCTCGCCAGCGACCGCCTATTTTCAGATAGCGCCGAGAGTAACCCTCGCGAACGAACCCGGCCCGCTTGATCAGCGCCAGCGATGCGATATTTCCGGGCTGAATGTTCGCCTCCAAACGATGTAGACGCAGTTCCTCAAAAGCGTAACGCAACATCAACTGCAGCGCCTCGGTCATGTAGCCGCGCCCTGCGAATCGCTCGCCGACATAATAACCGAGATAGGCGCTGCGGAATCCACCGCCGAAGATCTGGCTCAAGTTTATTGAACCAACAATCGCG
>Ga0179594_10000402_pt1 | contig 10403 bp, 11 predicted proteins | sample CZOMad1_1_08_16f_FD_148625 | JGI IMG/M metagenome (GOLD analysis project Ga0179594, IMG submission 148625) | Vadose zone soil fungal communities from Angelo Coast Range Reserve, California, USA - CZOMad1_1_08_16fungal (Illumina Assembly) | ecosystem: Environmental > Terrestrial > Soil > Vadose...
ACGTTGCGCGGTGTGATTAAAAAGCTGAAGGGTTCGTCTCAGCAAGTGCGGCGAGCGCACATGCTCCTCAAGGCCGATGCCAATGGCCCCAACTGGACAGATCAAAAAATTGCGGAAGCCTTTTCGTGTCGGACGCAAACGGTGGAAAACATCCGGCAACGCCTCGTGACCGTAGGCTTCGAGATCGCTCTGCACGGCGAAAAACCTCAGACCCCGCCCCGCCAAAAACGGCTGGATGGCGAGCAAGAAGCGCAGGTCATTGCGTTGCGTCTGGGCAAGCCTCCCAAAGGGTTCGCAAATTGGTCGTTGCGGTTATTGGCCGAGCAGGTCGTGGAGCTGGCCATCGTCGACGCGGTCAGCCATGAGACGCTGAGAAAAACGCTAAAAAAAATGGCATGACGCCGCGCAAGATTCAGTACTGGGTCATCCCCCCGGAAGCCAACGGCGAATTTGTCGCTTGCAGGGAAAACGTCTTGGAGACGTATGCTCAGCCTTATGACTCTCGGTTTCCGGTGGTGTGCATGGACGAACAACCGGTGCAATTGCTGAAGGAAACTCACGTGCCAATCGCCGCCACCAAGCACCATGCGCGGCGTGTTGACTACGAATACGAACGCGCGGGCACGGCCAGCGTGTTCATGTTTGCCGAGCCGCTTCAGGGCTGGCGCCATGTGCGCGTTCGCGCGCAACGCACCAAAGTGGATTGGGCCTTGGAGATGGAGGCCCTGCTGCGGACGCGTTACGCGGAGGCGCGAAAAGTGCTCGTGGTCTGCGACAACTTAAACACGCACACGATGGGCGCGTTTTACGAGGCGTTTGCCGCGGAGCGGGCACGGAAGCTGGTCCGGCGGCTCGAATTTCGGTACACGCCCAAGCACGGCAGTTGGCTCAACATCGCGGAAAATGAACTGAGTGCGCTGACGCGTCAATGTTTGCACGACCGCCGGTTTGGCGAAACCAAGCAACTTGCCGAGGAAACCGCCGCGTGGTCAACGTCCAGTAACGCGAAGCAGCGCGGGGTCGATTGGCAATTCAAAATCAACGACGCACGCACCAAACTCAAGTCCCTCTACCCTAAAATTAAAGATTGACAGTGCACTAGTTTTTTGGGTGCTAGGGCTCTTAGTAGCATGTGGATCATTCAAATTACTTTTAGATTTAACGAACATATCAAAATGGCGTCGTCGCGATCTCTCATAGTAACTCTACTTACCATCACCTTCTGGAGCAGTATGATTGCGAATCGTCCCTTTCCGACAAAGCGCTGATTCGGCCGTGGCTTGCTCACTCTGGCCCTGGTGCATGAGATGGACGATCTCTCGAGTGCCTTAACGATCTGCACGCAGCGCCTGTTGGCATGCCCGCCCTTTTGCGGCCTCGGAGAACATGAGGTCCGCGATGTGAAGCCTGACGGCTCGCGTGCGCCACGTGTCTATCCATGCCCCGAGCGGCCTATCCTCCTGGTCAACCTGGCTGGCGTGCTGATGTTCTGGGAGTCGGCGCAGGACAGTACCATATATATGGACTCTCTCAACACGGATGTGGCTCAACTCGCGGCGATTCTCGAGGAGCGTGTGTCCCTGTGGAAGCAGCTGCCCCAGCTCGGCATACACTTCGGCGGCCAGACCTCCAGCCATCGCGCCACCCTGCAGATGGCTGATGACCTCATTCAGCAGTGGCGCCAGAGGCCGCTGGAATATCGCGCGCAGGCCGGTCAGCAGCTACCGGCCGCGCCGTACCATACCGTCCGCGCTCTCACCCTCCAGGTGGTACAGCTCATGGCCGAAGACTTCCGCGCCTTTGGCCCCGCGACATTCTCACAGGAAGCGATCTATCGCGCCGTGGCCGCCATTCTGAAGGCGTGTGGCGTCCCTAGCATCCAGGGGAAGTCCTGGACAGCGGCCGGCATCAAAAAGCTGCTCGCACGGAATCCGCCCACCCCAGACATGTATCCTCGGGACTAAAGTAGGGACAAATGACCAGAAAAACCCGACGATTTATTCCCCTTTTGTCCCTGATTCAATACTGGCGCGGGTTTGCGGGATTTTTTTTCTTGTCGAATGGGATGAATATTGATATATGTGGAAGGAGTAACAAAGGCAGAAACAAGTAGGCCCCAGCGCGCCGGCAAGCTCCGCTGAGGCCCGTGGGGACAGAAGCGAGGTAGGAGCACCTCTATAGTGTATCCCCGAGTGGCATCATGCCATTTTTCAGCTGAGCGTGTCAATGGGCGTGGGGCTCTGTGCTCCACGCCTTTTTTTTGCCCGCGGTGAGCGAGGGGAGGGACCGCATGCCCAAGTTCAACAAGCAGTGGCCGATTACGGTGGGGTTTCGCACGACAGAAGCTGGCCGGCAGAAGCTCGATGAGTTAGCGCGGCGACTGGGCCGACCCCGTGCTGACGTGTTGCGGCTGCTGGTGGCCACGGCTCAGCCGAGTGATCTCCCCACGCTATGCTTTGCGGCACAGACAGCAAGTACTGACATGTGCGAGAGGGCACCGGCGTGAGGGCATCCGAACCACTAGGCAAGCGTAACATTCGAGGTAGATGGCTCTGGAAACGGCAACGGCCACGCAGGCTGGACCCCGTGTGGCCGTTCGAGATTGGCTTACCCGCTGGCGCAAGCAAACCACTGATATCCTTGAAAGGATACCCCTATGATATCACATCCCAGCGACCCCGAACAAGCTGATCCTGTCCTGCAACCTCACCATCTTGAGCAGTTAGTGGATGGCTCTGGCATCTCGCGCGAGATCATCCAGGCGCGCGGCTATCGGTCGATCCATGGCGATGATAGCTACTCCCAGCTCAAAGCCCTGGGCTTTAGCAGGGTGCAATGCCGGCTCGCACCTGGGCTGCTGGTCCCTTTCCTGGGTATCGATGGTCAGCCAGTGCTCTACCAGTTTCGGCCGGATACCCCACAATTGGACGAAGCCGGGAAGCCACGCAAATACGAGACACCTGCAAAGGTGGGCATGCGGCTTGACCTTGGTGTTGGCCAGCGGGAGCTGTTGGCCGATCCTCACATACTTCTGTGGATCACCGAAGGCGTCAAGAAGGTGGATGCACTCCACAGCCATGAGCTGTGCGCCATTGGCCTGGCCGGCGTGTGGAACTTCAAGGGCAAGAACCGCTATGGCGGCATCACCCTTCTTGCGGACTGGGACGAGATCGCGCTGAACGGCCGCCAGGTGGCGATCGTCTACGACAACGATGTGATGACCAAGCGCCCGGTGCAGCACGCGCTTGATCGCCTCACCGCACACCTGCAACGCAAGGGCGCGCATGTCACCGCAGTCTACCTGCCACAAGAAGGCGGGAGAAAGATCGGCGTCGATGATTTCCTGCTGACGCACACCATCCAGGACCTCGAAGGGCTCATTGAGATGCCACGTCCGGAGCCGGAACCAGCGGCCCCTGTCATCGAGCTCCTTGCCAAGTCACCCGACGTGATGGAGCGACCGTTGCGCATGATCAACGGCCGAGCCTATGCGGCCACCTGGCTTCCCATCCGCAAAACCATCAGAGAAGTGAAGGATAAGAACGGCGACATCAAGGTGCTCTCCTCGCCACAGGTGACGAACAGCAAAGCGCTCTTTGTCCTTCGGGATGATGGGCAAGTCTTTGGAGAACTGCCTGATCCCAAAACCACAGCGCTGCAGGAATTAGGGCTCGAAGTGCGGCTACAGGCCGGCGTGGTCCCCGATTCGCGGTTGTGGTCGACCATGGGTGTTGTCTCCTATCGGGCAGGTCGACGACCCGAACCGAAAGAGCTCTTCGGGAAACTGACGGACGTCATCACTCGGTTCATTGACTTCGATCAGTCGCTCGCAGGGCAAGCGGAGATGTGTGAGTTTGTGGCCTGTGTGATTCTGTCCACCTGGATGCTCGAAGCCTTTCCCGTCATTGGCTATGTGTGGCCCACCGGGGAACCGGGCAGCGGGAAAACCCAACTGCTGAATATCTGCACCGAGCTCAGCTATCTCGGCCAGACTATCCTCGCAGGAAGCACCTACGCAACCCTGCGCGATTTAGCGGATTATGGGGCGACGCTGGGCTTTGACGATGCGGAACGTGTGTTCGACCCACGGACCAAAGACCCAGACAAGCGCAACCTGCTCCTTTCGGGGAATCGACGTGGGAATACCATTGCGCTGAAAGAAGCTGACCCGAGTGGCGCATGGCACATTCGCCACGTGAACACGTTCTGTCCTCGGCTGTTTACTGCCACGCGGCTGCCAGATGCGATCTTAGCGAGCCGAACCATTGTCGTTCCCCTCGTGAGGACGCTCGATGAGGACCGGGCAAACGCCGATCCCGCGGAGTATAGCCTGTGGCCGCATAGCCGTGATGACCTGAAGGATGAGCTGTGGGGGTTGGCGCTGGCCTATGTGCGGGAGATTCCGCCCTATGTGAGCGCGGTCAACGCTCAGCCCCTCGCTGATGAGAGTGAAGTGCTCTCCGGTAGAGACCTCGAACCATGGCGCCCTATCCTGGCGATTGCGCGATGGTTAGACGCGAAAGGCGTCATCCAGGTTCGGGAACACATGGAAGCGCTAGCCTGCGCCTACCAGCGTGAGCGGCCAGATCTCGAAGAAGGAAATCTTGGGCGATTGGTGGTTCAGGGACTATGTGCGTGCGCCACTAGCGCCACTAGCGCCACTAGCGCCACTAGGATATGGCCCCCCCCTGATAGCGTGTACTGGACTTTCTCGACGAAGGAAATCACCGCGGAAGTGAACGCATGCGCCAGAGATGGTGAGGAGGCTCAGGGAGAGGACGATCAGGCTTCAGTGGGAGAGACAAGACGGATTAGCACTGATCGGGTGGGGCGTATTCTGGCGAAAATGCGATTGAAGCAAGAACCGAGACCCAGAAATAGAGGATCTCGGCGTTGGAAAATCCCGCTCAAAGAGCTGAAACGCTGGACCTTGCGCTATCGCCTGGAATTTCCTACAGATCTCCTGACCTCGGAGAACGATTCGACACAGCAGCGCACTGCACAAGCGCCCCCTGCTGCAGCTAGTGGCGCTAGTGGCGCTAGTGGCGCTAGTGGCGCAGAGACCGAAACGTCCGAACATGTCCACATGTCCGAACGGTGTCCCACATGTGGCGAACAAGATTGGAGCGACTGGTCTGATGGCCGGCGCATTTGCATGGCCTGTTTACGTCGGGGGGCGTGAATCTCACGCTGCTGCGATGGGTGAGATTAGAGGAAGGAGCTATGTATGATTTGGCGACCTCAATGGAAAGCTATTTCCGATCAAATTCAGGGGCTCTTAGAGGCAGGGCGGTTATATCTTGAGTGCCAGTCTATTCGTAGAGAAGACCCGTACAGGATCGCCACCAACGTATTAAAGCCTCAGGCCCAAGAGGTTTTCAATGCTCTCATGGTGTTTGATAAGACTCACCAAGATGTCCTCCCTTCTTCTGCAGCCTTATCTCTAAAAAGATTTATCGACCGATGGCAGCCGCGGTTCATTCCATCTACGGCTGCAGCCGCGGAGCAGTCGAGCATAGAACAATCAGCCCCTCAAACAATCGTTCAGGTATACCTCACGGCGCTCGCTTCGTTTCGTTCCGAGTTCACCTACCATATTTCGGACTTCTCCGCTATTGCAAGGCGTCTCTCTGAACGAGCTTTCACGCATCTTCAACGCAGCATCATCGCCGATCCTGACCTACGGGAGCGGTGGAAACGTGCCTTTGAGAGGGGAGAGCCTGCCTGCGAACAACTCGGCGCCGTGCATCTGTTACTCCACGGCATCTGGGCCTTCAAGGCAAATGCTGAAGGCGAACGCACAGATCTCGTTTTAGGTGAGCCACTGATGGATCTCGCCGAAGCTCAGACGACGGCCGATGCCTTAGTGCTTACTGAGTGGAAACTTGTTCGTACCGAGCGTGAGCTTCAGGAGAAAATAACGCAGGCACATGTGCAGGCAGCCAGATACGCTGGGGGTAGTCTAGCAGGGTTTGAATTGGCGCAATATCGGTACTTAGTTATGGTCTCCGAGAAGAATCTCCATATGCCTCCAGATTTGCCCGAGGGTGAGACGATTTACCGTCAGATCAACATTGCTGTCAATCCGAAATCTCCTTCGCGTAGTTAGCAGTGTACAAGATCTAACAGAATAATCAGGCGCCAGATGAACTCACGGTCTAAACGGTGAGAAGAGATCCGCGTGACCGGATCTCTTCCCGGTGAGTGGTAAGAACATCGCCGCAGAGGGGAGCATACATGGCATTCAAATTCAAGGCAACAAGTTATCAGGCCCGGCTGAAACCTGGGCTCTATCAGGGCAGGCTCACGGCCATCGAAGAGCGCTCATCCGACAATGGCCCCTATCTCCGCTGGACGTTCGCCATTGATCATAAGGGTGACGAGGTAGAGGTCAGTGCGCTCAGCTCCACGAAATTCAGCCCCACGGCCAAGGCGCGCAAGTATGCCGAGGCCCTATTAGGACGTGCCATCAAAGAGGGGGAGGAACTCGCCCCTGACGAGCTCTATGGCTGCACGTGCCAGGTGATGGTGACGATCGATACGTTGAGCGATGGTGGCAGCATCAATCGCGTGGAGCAGGTGCTGCCCGGGAAGCCGGACGCAGATGAGGATGATGACGTCCCGTTCTGACACCGCCAGCGCTGACCACAGAGGGGATGATATGGCGAAGCACCGCCGGCGGCCACAAAAGCTGGTGTTCTATCACGACGGGCGCCCGCAGACGATGACCCGACAAGAGGGCCTGAAGAAATCTCTCCTGTTCATCCAAGAATGGCCGGATTTCGAGGTGGTGGCGGTCGAGTCGACGAAGACGACAGACCGCATCAGGATACGCCAGCACTCGACTGGTGAAGTGGTGACGGTGACCTCGTACTTTGAAACGCCTGACAGGGGATGTGGCGACGCGTGAATCTCACACACTCGTCTACCATCAGATTCACGGAGGCCCCCTAATGCCCGGACGGCCCGCCCATTTTAATTACGTCCGACTGATCGGCCGACTTGAAAACATCCACAAAGCGCAGAGGCATCCTCTCGCATACTTACTGCACGTGGATATCGACGGCGATCCCTGCAAAATTGTGGTGTGGCCTCGGATGCCAGTATCCATCGAGCTGGTGGCAGGGGATTTGGTTGAGGTAAATGGATGCTTGAAGTTCGACATCAGCGGAGGGCGAAAAGCGCTTCATTATATCGATGGCAGGATAGAGTTGGTCCGGCGTGGCAAGTCGCCGATCGGCGGCGGCGGAAACGGCGTCGGAGGGGGTGGGTAGGAAAGGAGCATATGATGATGACTTTGACCGCGAAACGTATCGAACACCTCGCCAGCTCGCTGGCGGCCAGCAATGACGCGGACGTGACCACGGCCATTAAACGGTACGATGTTGAAACGAAGGTGGCTATCCGTCTGGCGATTGAGCTGCAACGCGAGGCCCAGGGCATCCAGGCGAAGGCGGCCGACGTGCCAGGCCGGCAGATCGGTGAACAGGATGGGAGCTATTGGTTGAGGCGCATGGGCGTCACTGGTCCGATCACCCAAAGGGAAATTGAGAACAGGATGACCGCGGCCGGATTAGAGCCTCATGTTCGCATTGAATGCAAACTCGAATGCGTGGAGCGACGCTGGATGTCTAAAGGACTCGGCTATCGATTGTCGGCAGCGGGGCTGGCCACCGATCAGGTCCAGGATGACAGTCTGGCGAGCGATCACTCCGTGGTCAACTACGGACCCGAGGCGTTGTCGCTCCAAATGGCTGGCCTGTATCGTCGCGCCAATCTGCTGGAGGATCACTCCTATTCCAAATCGGAAGTGGATCTAGCCTTGTCTAGCTCTGATTTATCTATCACTCAGAGAATGGCAATCCGTCATTCGCTCGCGATGCGGCATCAACTGCGAGCGTCCGGGGTTGATACGCTCGCGACGTTAAACGAGCGGTTGACGGCGCTGCGTATGCTGCAACGCCAGAGACCCTCCATGGAGGGTAAAGGTGTGTATACCATGCGGGCCAGTGCGGCTGGTAAGCCAGCGTCAGACAAGATCCTGCGAGACCACCGGACTGGTAAACCGGTGACACTCACGTTCTTACCATAAGGACGCTCGTCATGGCCGACTGGTGGGATGTGAAACAGCGCTGGCGGGGACGGTGGACTCGCTGGCGGCGGCAGTTACAGCGCCGCTGGGAAGCCTGGCGTCTCAGGTATCAGGCGGCGCATGAGCTACGGAGGACACGTATGGAGGCAGTGAAGGAAGGATTGATCGAGCAGGCGCTCGCCACAGCCGTGCTGGACAAAGGCAGTGCTGAGCTCCATGAAGCCTTGTTGACCGTGCTCTGGGAACGCAAGCAGCCAGAGCTGTATGCGCGGGCGCTTGAACAGGTGCGTCAAGATCAGCAGGAGGCCGAGGCTACCCGGCAAGAGCGCTGGCAGGCGCAGAAGGCTGAACAGCGTCGGGCGTTAGAAAAGGAAGCGGACCAGCTCATTGCCGAAGGAGTTGCAAAAGGCATAGCCGACGAGCGGCAAGAGTTTGAAGAACGGCGGCAACGGCTCATCGGCCAGCGTAACGCGGCGAGGACCCGCGCGACCGACGCTGAAGCCTGGATTATCGAGCATATCAAAGTGCTCTTGCCTGACGGCCGCAATGTGCTATTGAGGGACGCCGAGATCCCGCGGTTTGGGGTACACACAAGATTCGTGCAGATTTTATCGCTAACGTATTACACGCATAATTGTCTCTGGGATAGCCTAGGCCTATTTTGCGTGTAATACTTTGAAACGCCTTGTAATTATGCGTGTATAACGCAGTATACGCATAATTTCCCTCCTGAGGAAGGCATGGGATGTCCTCAGGATGATCCCCCGGCAGGAGTGTCAAAGTGCTTCGACATCACTCTGAGGTAAATCCCCTGATTGACTGACAAAACTCTGGACGATCATGCGACGGCATCCTGGACCTCCAAAGCGAAGAACAGCTGAGAGGGTTTCTGGTGCTGGATTTTGGAGGCCATGGCGGGGACAGGATCGGCTTCAGGGGATATGTGCAAGCACGTGATGAGCTCATACCCCTTGCTGAGGGCAAGTTTCACCCAATTCCAGCCAATTTTCAGATAGCTCTGGCCACGAAACCAATGCGAGTCGACCCAGCGACGTTTGCCTTGGGTGACCACTTCTGTTCCCTGTGCCACCAGATAGAGGGTCGTGATGGCCAACACACAACACAGGCGCTCTAAGGCGTTCGCCGACCGGATCAGCGACGACTCCAGCTGGAAGCCATTGGATTTATCATCCAAGAAGTTCTCTTCGATGTCAAAACGCCGTCCATACTCCTCAAACGTCTTTGACTCCGTGGGCTCATCGCTCACCACGAACCAGTATTCCTTACTGCCTATCGGCCGCCCCAGGGCGAGATGAACGGGACCATACTCCTGCTTGGTCATGTAAACATGATGCCAGAAAAGCGCCTTCCCTGGCGACAAAGGAATACGATTTACTTTGCACTGACGTTTCCCATAGCGATAGATCCAAAAACTCCCTTTGATACGAATGCGCCAGTGCCAACCCAACTCCGTAAGATGTTCCATCAGATGCGTGTCTGCGAAGCCACGATCCGCAGTAAAGACGACGGTACACCGGAAAGGAAGCAGCTCAGCCACCTTATCCAGCACAGCTTTATACACGTCATAGGCCACGCTACTGCTCGGATGTTCCAGAACGGTCCACACGATCGGGACTGCCCTGCCACGATACACGAGCGAGATGCGCACCAGACAGTAGGTATTCCACAACATCGACGTATCCAGAGCCAAATACAACACATGGTTTTCCCACGCGGCGAGGGCTTGTTGCACGAGGGGCCCATAGAGGGCATGCACGTCTATCCGGGTATTTTCGAGCCAGCGGGTAAACCGACGCACGCGACTCTGCGCATACACGGCTCGGCTGTGCACATAGGGTGCCCAAGCCGTGAGATTGATTTTTCCAGCCTGGAGGAGACCCACCATCATCCAGGCGAGCGTCTGTAGATGCCGACGATCCAGCCAATTTTGATGTTGGCGTAAGACGGCTACCAGCGTATCATACAGACGAGGCGTGCTCTCCATGTTGACCCTCCTTGGAAAACGGTTGTCCCAAAGAGAGTATAAACCGATCTGAGGAGCGTGTGAGGGCGCGCCTCACTTTTTGTCAGCCAACCAGGATGAACACGTAAAAAATCTTCAACCAGCTCTTGACATCGGAAGTCATATCAATGCCGGGCGTCAGGCGCGGCGGACAGCAGGAGCGAGGCACGAGCGGCCGCTGTCCGCCGTCGCCTGCACGCCTTTGTTCGGCGTGGACTCGGTCAGCAAGCCCCAGTCGGGTGGTTAATGCGAGCCCGACTCTGGTTTCCCAAGGCGGTAGACCTCGAT
>Ga0179594_10000403_pt1 | contig 10376 bp, 10 predicted proteins | sample CZOMad1_1_08_16f_FD_148625 | JGI IMG/M metagenome (GOLD analysis project Ga0179594, IMG submission 148625) | Vadose zone soil fungal communities from Angelo Coast Range Reserve, California, USA - CZOMad1_1_08_16fungal (Illumina Assembly) | ecosystem: Environmental > Terrestrial > Soil > Vadose...
AACGTCTTTGATCGCGCCAACGGCCGTATTCCTGGCGGCTCGACATCGGGTGGAGTGATCTCGGTCACCGACAGAATGGTGGCCGGTGCTGTTGGCACCGATACCGGCGGATCGATCCGCATTCCGGCCGCTCTCAACGGCCTGGTCGGCTTCAAACCCACCGCGCGACGTGTATCGCTCGACGGCGTGCTGCCGCTGTCGTTCTCGCTAGATTCGGCCGGGCCGATCGCCAAGACGGTGGCTGACTGCGCATTGCTCGATCAGGTGCTGGCCGCCGAGACCGACGGTGTTCCGCCGTCTGCCGCTCTGCGCGGTTTGCGTTTCGCGGCGCCAAAGACGGTGTTCCAGGACGACTTGTCCCCAGCAGTCGCCAGCGCCTTTGCAGCAGCGCTTGGTCGCTTGTCGGTTGCCGGGGCGACCATCATCGAACTGCCGATGGCGGAATTCGCACAAGCGGCTGACGTGAACCCGCGCGGCACACTGGCCAGTGCTGAAGCGTTTTCGTGGCACCGGCAATGGATGAAAGACGGGGCCGATAAATATGACCCGCGGGTGATGGCCCGCATTCGTCCCGGCGAGAAGATCACTGCAGCGGAATACATCGAACTGTTGGAATTACGCAAGCGCTTCATCCGCGCGATCAATGTCGCCGCCAGCGGCTATGACGCGATGCTGATGCCGACCACCCTCGACACCGCGCCGACGATCGCCGAAGCCAGCAAGGACGATGAAAGTTATTTTCGGCACAACAACCGCATGCTGCGTAACCCGGCAATCGTCAACCTGTTCGACGGCTGCGCCCTTTCGGTTCCCTGCCATGACACCGGCAGCGCACCGGTCGGCATGATGATCGCCGGCACACAAAACACCGACCGCAAGATCCTGGCGATCGGCCTCGCGGTCGAGGAAGTTGTTTGGAAGCGGCGCGGCTAAACACGGGGGCGGGAAGTGGAAGAAAAGATGTCAGGCACCGTTGCTCTTAGGTTCCCGGGCGCCGGGCTAACAGCTTGCAGCGGACCGAATCCGCATGCCTCTCATCGCCAACTTGCCTCTAGCGTAGTCGTCGCCCGGCCGCTGAAGCGCGGCGTATGCGGCGCGAAGGGCAACTGCCCAATAGGAGAACGGCGTGAATCACAAGAGACCGTTGACAACGATTGGCCAGCCAGTACCAGAACTGCCGGTTGCGGATGTAGAACGCGCTCAGCAACACTATCGCGATGCGCTCGGCTTTGATTTTGCGTGGCTATATCCCGGAAAAGAGATCGGCGCCGTGTCGCGTGGAAACGTGGCGATCTTCTTTCGAAAAAAGAGCCAACCATTTGAACCTGCGGTTCACTGGGTGTTCGCTGCGGAAATCGATGCCACGTACGAGGAGCTCAGGTCGTTGGGTGCGAAGATTGTGGAACCGCTAGAGAAGAAGCCGTGGGGCTTAAGGCAGTTCACAGTTGAAGACCTCGATGGAAACCGCTTCTATTTCCACTGTGACTGAGCAAGCGCAGCATAACAAACGCTTGCAGGCGACGCGTTCAAAGCACCCGCGTCTGAAGCGTAAGGTTAGCTGCATATTCCCAAACAGGATGAGCCCGAGACTAAACGTAATGAGTAGATCTGTTTTCCTGGTCATCGATGTATTGAATGACTTCTTCCGTAATCAAGCCTTATCAAGCCGGCGCACGGAGTTGGTGAGCGCAATCAACCAACTGGTTCAGAGTTTTCGCGACAGTGGCCAGCCAATCATCTGGATCTGACTTAAAGATCTTGAGTCAACAATCTCCGGGCTTGCCAGCTCTAAGTAACACTCGTTACAATCCCTCCATCGTTACTCAGTTAGGCCTATTGGCGAGACAATGAACGAAGCAATTCTGACGAATAGATCGGGGAGTTGGCATGCGAAGATCGTCGACTACCTCAGTCTTGAACGCAATGTCACCATTGCGTCGGCTGCGGTTTTCCTAATCGGATTTGGCGAAGAGTTATGGAAGAAGTTCATACCGAAATACCTTGAAGCTCTGGGCGCGACGACTCCAATCATCGGCCTGTTTGGCACAGCGGAGGATCTCTTCGATGCTCTGTATCAATATCCCGGCGGCTTTATCGCTGACCATCTCGGCCGACGGCGAGCGTTTCTGATCTTCATCACGTTGGCCTCGATTGGCTATCTCGTCTACCTTTTTAGTCCTTCCTGGCCATTCCTGTTTGTAGCGCTCGCGCTGGTGATGGCCTGGCAAAGTATGGCGTCACCAGCAATCTTTGCCGTGATCGGTGATTCTCTGCCGCGCGAGCGACGCGCCATGGGCTTTACTCTCCAGTCGATTCTAAAACGTTTGCCAATCGTGATCGCGCCAATCATTGGCGGAGTCCTAATAGCCTCGACGGGCATCGTGAAGGGCGTCCATACCGGACTCTTAATCACCCTCGCGCTGGCTGCCATCACACTTTTGCTGGTGCTTAAGATCAACGTCTCGATCAATACGGCTAAGACGACGAATATGCGTGGAGTCTGGCAGTCGTTTCATAGCGCCCTCAAGCGGCTGTTGATTTCCGACATCATCATCAGGACCTGCGAAGGCATGACCGGCGTGCTGACGATTCTCTACGTCACCAACGTTCAGCGATTGAGCGTTGCAAAGTACGGAACACTAATCGCGATTCAAATGATGACGTCAATCATTGTCTATCTCCCTGCCGGTAAGATTGCGGATCGGGTTGGACGTAAGCCGTTTGTGATCCTGACTTTTGTGAGTTTCGCGCTGTTTCCGGTAGCGATTGTCGTCGCTTCAGGTTTCACTTTGCTAATCGCTGCATTTGTTGTTGGTGGTTTACGTGAAATTGGCGAACCCTCGCGCAAGGCGATGATTGTAGACTTTGCCCAGGACAACATTCGCGCCCGATCAATTGGGCTTTATTACCTTGTGCGCAGTCTTTCGATTACACCGGCAGCAGCGATTGGTGGGGTGCTCTGGAAAATTGCTCCACAAGTTCCATTTGTCACGGCGGGAATCATCGGGTTGATTGGAACACTGGTCTTCGCGATGACCGTCGAGGAACGCTATGCGAGCTAAGAGTTAGGCGATGAAGTGGGTCACACGCGAGAGAATTCAGGTAAATCGCACGGCAACTTGCTGGCTGATTACGCGCTTTATTGATCCAGAGGCCGAGTTTCTGTTCGTGCCGGCGGATGAGGTGGCCGCAGTGCAAAGCGAACAATCTGCGACCGGATTCGATGCTGCTAATGCAACATACCCACACAAAGACGCCGATGGTTTGTGTTCATTTGCTGCGCTGGTGCGCGAGCGGCTGACGCATGATCAGATCCTGGTGGAAATGGCGCGCATCGTTCAAGCAGCAGACTTTAACGATCAACTGGACGATCATCCGGCGGCGCGTGGCTTACAGTTAATCAGCCGTGGTTTCCCGTTGGTTACAAGTAATGATCACGAAACGGCGCAGCGTGCCTCTTTCGTGTACGATGCGCTTTACGCAAGCATCAAGAGCACTGCAGCGAGTTGAATAGTTTGATTCTTGGATAGGTTTTCCTTGCGCGCGCTCGGCGTGCAAGTCAACTTTGGAAGGGGGGATTGAGCAATGACAAGGTTTTCCAGAAGACGAGCGATCACCATCATCGCGGCCGGCGGCGCGGGAGCCGCGTTTAGTAGTTTGAGCGGTGCGGACGAAGTGAAAGCGAATGGGTTGACGACTGAAGAACAGGCGGCAACCGTCATGGCCCCGGCGCGCGCATTCAGTGGGCAACACGCACCAAAGCCGTTGCCGTTTGATCCGGCAAAACTCAAAGGCATGTCAGAAAAGCTAATCAAGTCACATTGGGAAAACAATTACAGTGGCGCAGTAAAGGCCCTGAATGCAGTTGAGCAACGACTTGCCTCGATGTTGTCGGAGAAAGATCTGCCGCCCTATATTTATGGCGACGTAAAACGAGAAGAGCTGGTGCGCACCGGCTCGGTCGTGCTGCACGAGCAGTATTTCGGCAACCTTGGCGGGGATGGCAAGGCGAGCGGCAAGGTGGTCGATCTGATCAAACAATGGTTTGGGAGTTACGAACAGTGGGAAGCGGAATTCAAGAAGACGGCGAACGCCTTGGGAGGCGGCTCGGGATGGACGATTCTTTCGTACAACCTTCACACGGGCGAAGTTCACAACTACTGGGCCTGGGATCACATGCATAACGCCGCGATGGGCTATCCACTCCTGGTGCTCGACATGTACGAACATGCTTACCAAATGGACTATGGTGCGGCAGCGGCCAAGTACGTTGATGCATTCATGCAGAATGTGAATTGGGATGAAGTCAACCGAAGAGTGGATTACAGCGTTCGCAAATGAGCGGCGACTTTTGGGATTCAAATAACACGGGGCGAGAAGTCGTCATGCCATTAATCACTGATCAAATGCGATTGCTGTTGCTGGTTGGGGGATGTGGCGTTTTATGGTCAGTGGAATCCGTCGTTCCGCTTTATCGAGACCGGCGCAGTCGATTGCGACATGCACTACCAAATGTCGCACTCACTCTGATCCTGGTTCTGACCAATCTGGCGCTGTCATTTTCCTCAACTTACCTGGCAGGCCTCACCGTTCGTAATGGCATTGGCGTGTTCTTCCTCTTTGGCCTCTCTGCATGGCCCCAAGCGGTTTTTGGTGTTGTTGCATTGGACCTCTTCGCTTATTTTGCGCATGTTCTGCTTCATAAATCCTGGTTGGGTTGGCAGTTCCATCGGGTCCATCATTCAGAAAATGCGGTCGACGTCACAACTGCATTTCGCCAACACCCCGGCGAAACCGTTTGGCGAATGCTTTGGCAGTTAAGCGCAGTCCTTGTTTTCGGTATACCGATCTGGGTAGTGATCGTCTATTTGATCTTGTCCGGCCTGAACGCACAACTGGAACATGCCAATATCAAAATGGCCAGTCGTCTTGATTGCTTGTTACGGCTGCTGATTGTTACATCGCACATGCACAAGCTGCATCACTCCCGCGAGCAGAGGGAGACCGACTCGAACTATTCAAACATCTTCTCTTTCTGGGACAGAATCTTCGGCACCTACAGAGCTGAAACAGATTTTGAGAAACTCCGCTATGGACTCGATGGTTTTGATTCCTGGGAAAGGCAAACGCTGCGAGGGCTTTTGATCATGCCGTTCACGAACCACAGACACGCCTGATGACGTGTTTCAGGAGGTGATTTGATGAAATCTCCAGCCACTCTTCAGTTAAAGGAGACCACATGCGACCCTCGAAGATCATTCTTCCGCTTTTGTTATTAACGCTCATCTCGCTGCTCATGCCGTGGACGCCGAGCACCGCGCAGACGAACGCGCGGCGAGGCGCGCCGGACGCGAGCGGCGCCACCGTCATCTTTTCCGTGGCGAAAGATACCGAGGGGACCGTCCGCATACAGCCAATCGTCATCATCAGCGGCGGCAAATACACGGAGCCGACGGTTGCAAACAAGGCCGCCGCGAAGAAGTTTTCGGACGTTTACTTCCGCACAGGTCGCCAGTACCGCATGATCTTCGGCGGCGGCGACGCGGGAAGTTTGACCGTGCAGAATTACGTTGCGGATGAGTGCCTCAACCTCGTGGCGGAAGTCAGCGCGCAGACGACCGCGCGGATCGGCGGCGCAGTACAGGCGCTGGCGCTCTCCTCCGATAAGATCGGCAGCGGAGTGAGTTCGCGCCGACCGCCGACTGAAGCGGAGCGCGCCGCGGCACTCGAAGGCGCGCGCGCCGTTTACGGCCAACGGGGCGTAGGCGCCGCCCTCGTCAGAAAAATGAAGACCGTCAACCTGACGGCGACCGACCTCGAGCGCGACGGTAAGCTCGAGTTGGTCGGAGGCTTCCAGATCGACGCGGGAAACGAGGTGATGCACAACCTCTTCATTATCTTTGAGCCAACCGCCGCCGGGAAATACAAGGCTGCCTGGAACTGGTATCTGAAGGGAAACGAAGATCGCAACTCGTCGACGTGGTCGACCTCCGATGGCGACGGCACGGCGGAGGTCATCGCCGAAGGCTTCGAAATCGAGAACAATTTCTACGTCATTTACAAACGGCAGGCCGGCGCCTGGCATCCGGTCTACAAGGGCGGCGGCGGCGGCGCTTGTTGAGCAGAGTCAGCAATCAGATAGTCGAGGTGCGCGAGAACGGCAAGGTCATCCATCTATTACCCGCGGTTCAGCGCAGTAACACGTGGGCTGGTTCCAACTAGCTGCGTTCGGAGTTCAGCCTTCAGGCGGGTCCTGCAGTTAAAAGCTCCGCCTAACAGGCTGCTGAAACAGTGATTACGATCCACGAAATTACACGAAACGTCACGAAGCAACACGAACTAAACACGATCTTATTGGTGTTATTTCGTGTTCGTTCGTGTGGTTTCGTGGATCGCATCGCTCCTTGATCGATTCTCCGAGTTTTTCAGCAGCCTGCTAAAGGCGGGACTCTAAACCCTTCACAGCGTCGCAACACTGTCATGCCGACGGAGGCCTTAACAAAATGCGCGCAAACCCTGACCATAGCGAACGTCGTTCGATTTTCTTGCTACTTCTCGTCCTGTTGCTGGCGGTCAATTCCGGTAACGCCGTCGCTCAGACGTCACCTCATTCGAGTATCGCAGCGCTTCAGCGCCGTCGTGTCGCATGGTAATGCCAATTGTGGTCCATAGCTCAAGCACTCCGGTGATTGCCACCTGTGCGTCGCTCGGGAACAGCCGCTGGTGAGGTCAGCGATTGATGGGAATGATGGATCGTTTCTCGATGTTGTGACTAAGTCTGCTCGGAGAAAAAGCTCATTGAGACCTGATCGTCAACACGGCTGCGTTGCTGCTTACTCCGTGCAGACTGAGTCCCACGGATAGCTCGCCGTTGAGCGCTTGATTATCCGGCAACCTGACAACCACGCCTGACAGCCAGTTATAGTCCGGAACCTTTCCCACATATTCGATCGCCAGCGGATAAATGGTGTTCTGCGAATCGACTGCCTGTGCGCTAACGGCTGAAAGATCTTCACCCTGAAGCAATTCCAGGTTAGAGGTAAGTAGCAACACTCTCGTGCGTTGATCGGCGCTGAAGTTCAGCGTGTTGATCACAGCAAACGGTTGCGTTGTAAATAATACTGAATCAAGCGCGATGGCCAGGTTCGTGCCTGCAGCGGTTAACAGAATTGGCGAAGGCGACTGCACCGGTGTCGCAGCAGTTGCCAGCAGATTGAGTTCGTCGAGCGACCACCATTGGTTCGAGCTGCCAGTCTGAAGGACTCGGATGTATCGGGCCGTCTGACTTGCGAAAGTCACACTGATCGTTTGCGAGCTTCCCGCACCGCTTACGAGCGGGCTACCCCAATTGATGCCGTCGTTTGATACGAGCACTTGAAAGCCGTGGGCATAATCGCCGGCACTCACTCCCGAATCCATCTCGATCTGAAAGAATGTTTGCGGCGAGCCGAGGTCCAACTGAAACCATTGTCCACTTGTCTGTGGCTGGCCGGTGGACCAGCGCGTGCCGGCGTTACCGTCGAGCGCGTTAGCGGGCGCATCACCGCCATTGCTGGCAGAAGCGGAGGCGATCCAACCGCCGCGCGGCAGTACTCCAGTTGTGCCGCCACTGTAAACGTTGATCTCCGCGAGTGACCATGACGCGCTGGCGCTTCCCGTTTGCATCACTCGAATGTAGCGCGCAACTTGAGCAGCAAAACTCACACTCGTCGATTGCGAACTGCCGGCGCCGCTGGCAATAGCAGCGCCCCAATTGGTCCCGTCATTCGAGGTGTAGACCTGATAGCCGCGCGGAAACTCATTCAACCCCGAATCCATCACGATCCGATTAAACGCTTGCGCCGATCCGAGATCGATTTGGAACCATTGTCCGCTCGCCTGCGATTGGCCAGTACTCCAACGGGTGAGGGCGTTGCCATCCAACGCGTTCGCGGGTGGCATATTCGCAGCACTGACTGACGCCGTTGCAGTCCAACCATTGCGCGAGAGCAATTGCGCCACGCTGCCCGGGCTACCGGACCAGGTAAAGGTCGCGGCGGCTCCGGCATTCAACGTGTAACTAAACGATTCGTTACCCCACAGCACTTTGAATGTGTTCGGCGCGCTGCCGGCGTTGCGAACAATCAGCACCTTTGAGCCATCAGGATTCTTGAAGGCGACATCTTCGATGTTCGAGCCGAAAGTATTCGAGCCGATGCGATAAGCGCCCGGCTTCAGAAACTTGCTCGCGTGACCCAACGCGTAATAATCGACGTTGTAGGTAACGTTCCCGGAACTTTGATCGATGGTTACCACTCCGCGACAGGTGCTGCACCCGCCGTTGGTTGGTCCATTGTTCATATCGAGCGCCATATTCCAGAGCACCACGCCCCTGGCCCAGTTGCGGCTGCCGTTGATCACGAGACTCAGAGCATCGCGGAAACCATTTGCGTCGCCACCCTGCCAGGTTCCACCCGAAGCTTCAGTAATGAACGCATCCTTGGCGGGATAATCATTGTGCACCGTACTTTGCGCGCCCACGTCGCCGCCGTACCAGTGCCAGGCGACGCCGGAGACATATTGCGCCGCGGCCGCATCGGCGAGCACCGTCTCGGGATAATTGGGCTGATCCCAGTTGTGATCGTAGGCGAGCAGTTTCGTGTTGAGATGACTCGCCGCGAGCGCCGGCCCCAGGTTATTCCTGATGAACCCGGCCTGCTCGCTTGCGGACATACCCATGCCCGGATAACCAGGGGGAATGTAGAGCGGCTCATTCTGCACGGTGAGGTAATTCACTGGCACACCCTGCGCCTGATAAGCCTGCAGGTACTTAACAAAATAATTAGCGAGCGGCGCGAAAGCCTCCGGCTTCAGGTTGCCGCCAATCATCGAACCGGTGGTTTTCATCCAACCCGGCGGACTCCATGGCGTGCCGATGATCTTCAACGCAGGATTGAGTTGGAGCGCCTGCTTGAGCACCGGAATGATGTACGCGTTGTCATGATCGATTGAAAAGTTGGTGAGGTTCGGATCGGTCTGACCGGCGGGCATATCGTCATATGAATAGTTTCCCACCGTCGAAAAATCAGAGGCCCCCAGCGGTTGACGCAAGAGCCCGAGTCCAATTCCGTTTGTCGGACTGAATAGGTTAGTCATCAACGTATTTCTTTGCGCAGCATTCAGCTTGTTATAGACCAACCAGGCGGAAGAATCAGTGAACGACGCGCCGAAACCTTCCATCTGCTGGAATTGAGTATTCTCGTCGACGGTAATCGTCAGTGGATTGAAACCGCTATCCGTGGCGAAAGAAACATTCGGCTGCTGACTCAAACGCGAGTTGCCTGACAAGTCAGTCAGCCAAACGCCGACCACCTCGTTACCGGATAATCTTCGCGGTGCGTGCTGCGCCAGTGAAGGAAACGGAAAGACCAGTGCCGAGGGGATCATGGCCGCCGAAACCAGCAGGACTATCGCAAACCTAAACTGACGATTTCGTTTCATACCTTGAAACCTTGAAACCTTTAAATCAACCCTTCGTTTAGAGGCGGGTCTTGCCCGCCTCTAAACGGAAATACCGTGGCCAGGTCGGAAGACGCCACTCCGTACCACAAAGCAAGCGTCGCCGCATATTGCTCCGACTGAAGTTGTCGGAATCCATAAGGCAATGGCGCAGTCACGCAGAGGCTCTTCGGCACAATCTCCCATCGCGTCGTTCAGACGGACGACGATCATGTAAAGTCCGCGAAAGTCGGTGGTGATGTTGCCCTGCAGATCCACGGCCGGCGGCACTTGGCCGACGTATTCCACTTTCAGCGAATAATGCTTGTGGGTTGCGTCTTCAGCATCAGCGTTCAGCGCGTTCGCGCCTTCCCCGCTTAGCAAATCCAGATTCATCCCGATCAGTGCGATGCGTGTGCGATTGTCGGCGCCAAAAGGTGCGGAGGAAGTAAGCACAAAAGGCTCGGGCCTCAGCGTCACGGATTCGACTGCGATGATAAAGACAGCGAACAGAATCGCGTCTAAGGAACGCGTCAAAGACAATCGCCGGCAACAAGCCATCGGACTGCTTCTCTCTGTCACTGGCTCTCCATCAGAAGGTGGTATCGTGCACAGACTCTAAGATCTTTTCGAGAAATTTTCCAGTTGCATTCTGCCGGCAAGCTTGTATCCACGGTGAGTGTAAGGGATCGGCAAATCCTAAGCGAGTGTGGTGTCGCTCAATTCTTTCGCGACCCGAGACATCGGGGGCTTTCTATTCTGGCTGGCGCAATGTAAGTCCCCCGCGATTAGGACCACCCATTAATAGAGATTTCCGGGTTTTGGGTTAGCAGATATTCCCTGGGTGTCATGTCTCCCAGAGAGTCATGTGGTCGTTCTTCGTTGTACTCCTTGAACCA
>Ga0179594_10000405_pt1 | contig 10353 bp, 8 predicted proteins | sample CZOMad1_1_08_16f_FD_148625 | JGI IMG/M metagenome (GOLD analysis project Ga0179594, IMG submission 148625) | Vadose zone soil fungal communities from Angelo Coast Range Reserve, California, USA - CZOMad1_1_08_16fungal (Illumina Assembly) | ecosystem: Environmental > Terrestrial > Soil > Vadose...
GATTATGTCTTCGGGGCCAAGTCGATAACTGGTAAAGAAGTTGTTGTAAAAGTTAGCTACGGCCGCTTCTTCTGAGGCTTGCTCCTTGCGGTTGGCCTGGGTCTCAGCCGGCACATCTGAGCGAGTGCGCGAGGTGTCGGCGGGCTCTAACCCTTCCGTAGCGGTCTTGCCGGTCGTTTTTGATTCCGTGGTCCTGGGGCGCTGCTTACTGGCCGGATCCTGGGCGCCGGCCACCGGGGCCTGAGTACCCTGGGCCGAAACGGCTACGGGCATGGTTGCAGCGACCGAAGTAAAAGCCAGTGCAGTCACAAACACAAGCCACTTAGTGTTCACAGTAAAGATCATTTTTACACCTCCCAAAAAACACGCGGGCGCGACTCAGGTGCCGCGGCCGAACAAAATAATCTTGATCGTTTCAAACAGAATGATGGCGTCAAGCACCAGGCTCTGGTTCTTGATGTAATAAAGATCGTATTGCAGCTTTTGCCGCGCGTCCTCAATCGAAGCGCCATACGGATACTTGATTTGCGCCCAGCCCGTCAGCCCCGGGGCGATCAAGTGACGTTGTTCGTAATAGGGAATCTCTTCGGCCAGTTGCGAGACAAAGTGCGGGCGCTCCGGGCGAGGGCCGACGAAACTCATTTCACCTCGCAGGATATTCCAGAACTGCGGAATCTCGTCGACTCGAATCTTGCGAATGATGCGTCCCACACGCGTGGCCCGATCGTCGTCGCTGGTGGCCCAGACCGGACCTGCCTTCTCGGCATCGACACGCATCGAGCGAAACTTCATGATCGTGAACGGCTTGCCATTCTTACCTACGCGTTCCTGTTTATAGAGCACCGGACCCGGCGACTCGAGCTTGATCAGAATCATTGCCAACAGGGCCACGGGGATAGATAAAAGTCCGCCGATGAGCGCCACCAACCGGTGCATCACGTCGCGAAACAGCCCGGCAATGCGAGCCTGTCGACCACGGCCGGAAAAGATCAGCCACGAAGGCCGAATCATGTCCAACGACACACGGCCGGTCAGCCGTTCATAAAACGACGCACCTTCTTCAATCGATACGCCGCCGCCGAGACTCAAGTGTAGTAGCTCGTTCGTGGGAAACTGTCCGCGACGCTCTCCCATGGACACTACGATGCGATCTACGTTCTCGCGTTGGACTATCTGATCGAGATCACGGCTGAGGCCGATGACCTTGGGATTAAGCAAACTCTTGCCAACCATCGCCGGTTCGTTGTCGACGAAACCGACTATCCGATAGCCGGCGTCTTTGCGGCCCAGGATTTCGCGGGCAATCTCGATGGCGTTTTCGCCTGAGCCCACCACCAGAATGCGCTCGCCGATTTGCGGATGGCCCAGGAACCAATGAATCGACAGGCGCCAGGCGACCATCAAACTCAACGCCAGCGGCAAGGCCACCAGTGACACCCCACGCCCGAGCATCAGATACCGAAATGGATAGAACGTGATCGCCAGCGCCACCCATCCAAGTCCCAGGGCCTGGACCAATCGCAGCACCAGCTCGCGCCGATCGTGCATCACCAGAAAATCGTAGAGGTCGTAAAAATAGAAAGCTGTCAGGCAATACCCGGTGGCCAGACCGGCCTTTAGAAATCCGTAGTTGTGGAACAGCTCGCTTCGCGCATCAACCACTCCGAACCGCAGATACACGGCGACCATGATCGAGCCAAACAGCACCGCGGCTTCGGCGAGCAGCAACAGGACGGTTCTAAAATTGGGACGGGACGATCTCAATTGATTATCGCGACCTCTTCATCTTCTCTCTGCGTCAGTTGGTTTCGGGGGCCATCAGGAAGTGCCCGGCCTCTGCGATAGTAGTCATGCTGATAATAGTAAGAACTGGAATCAAGTTCTTCGTCTACTCGATTCAACACGACCCCGAGCATTCGTTCGCGTGGAAGTTGATTCAGCAACCGATCCACCATTGCATAGCGAGCCTTGCCCGCGCGGATAACCATCAGCGCGGCGTCCGCTTTATCAATCAGCACATTCGCATCAGTGAAAATCCCCAGCGGCGGCGCATCGATGATCACGTAGTCGAACAGTCGCCGCGTTTCCTTCAGCACGCGCTCATAAGTCGGGCCGGAAAGCAGCTCAGCTACGTCGTCGCGCGCCTGTCCGCCCGGCAGGAGATAAAGACCAGCCGGTTCAAGCCGGACGATCGCGTCTTCGAGCCGCACTTCGCCGCCGAGCACTTCAGAGAGCCCGACCGGCAAATCAAGGCCGAGGTAGTTCGTGGCACAGGGCCGGCGTAAATCGCTGTCGATGATCAGCGCTCGGACGCCTTCGGTCTGGGCCAACAGCCAGGCCAGGTTCAACGCGGTCAGGGTTTTTCCTTCCGCGATCCCCGCGCTGGTAATTACCAGCGTTCGCATTTGCTGGTGCTCGCCGGCTTGCAGGACTCGGGTCCGCAAGGCGCGGAACTGTTCGTTGTAGGCAGAGCGTGGTTGGGTAATTGCGACAAGATGGGGTTCGACGCGTGACGCGGAAATCGTGTAAGACATGAACTCCGCGGCACGCGCCGCACCGGCAGCGCCCAAAGTTGCCCCAGCATCACGCGATGCGATTCCGCCGGGGAGTGCCGACCCGTCGGGAGCATTCGCAGTGTGCGCAGTGGGCGCTGAACCGTAGTCCGCATTGGCTGGACTAAGGATCGTGGAACCAGCGAGCAACTGCTCCTCGATCTCTCTCGCCGCCGGCAATAAGACGGCGCTACCATTGCGGTGTGTTGAATTCGAAGGCTTTCGCCGTTTTGGCTCGCCGGTCGGTGGGCCGGCAGCTCGTCTTAATGCATCGTAAACTCTGCCCATCAGATCTCCTTACCTGCACCTCAGCCGGCTGACTGCTTTCCCGAACGCCGGTTGAGTTTTCTGCTGGTGCGTTTACACCGTTTCCAGCGGGAGCGGCGTTACTGTATCGCTCTCAACGTCAGCCGAACCGGCGGCCCACAATTCCGCTCGACCAGCGGACGAGAAAATCCGTGCCTGACTTTCGTTCTCTGCGCCAGGCTGCATGCCTCGATCGGCTCGGGGCAGCATGTCGAATGTATCGGCTACGTCTTCAATAATGTTGCGTTCGATGCTTGCCTCTCCCGCCGCGTAACCCGACAACAGCGCGTTGTCGCAAAGGTTGTTGATGTTTCGCGGGATACCTTCGGAGCAGCGAAATATGTAATCGATCGCGCCGGGTGAAAAGATATCCGTTCGTTCCGCGCCGGCGACCAGCAACCGCGAGGTGACGTAGCGATCGGTTTCTTCGACGCTGGGCAGCGGCTTGATTACGCAGCGCAACGCGATGCGTTGTTTCAACTGGCGTAACTCCGCGCGATTAAGCACGTCACGCAGCTCAGGCTGGCCGGTCAAAACGATCTGCAGTTGTTTGGCAGTGTCGGACTCAAAGTTCGAAAGCAGGCGAATCTCTTCCAGCACATGTGACGACAGTCCCTGGGCCTCGTCAATGATCAGGACCGTGCGCAATCCGCGCGAGTGCCGCGATTCCAGCGCCCGTCCCAACTCCATCAGCAGCTCTGACTTTGTTTCCCACTTCTGCACGTCCAGCAAGGTCGCCACGTGCTGGTAGAACTCCGGCACCGAAAGGCGGGGATTGAAGATGTAGGCCACCAGGACCGTGCGGTCCAGACGCTGCATCATCCAGCGCAGGATGGTTGTTTTCCCTGTGCCGACCTCGCCCGTTACGACGATCAGGCCCTTACCGCTTTCGATGCCGTAGTGCAGGTTGGCCATCACTTCGGTATGCGAAGGCGTGAAATAGATGAAACGTGGATCAGGCGTCAGGGCGAACGGTAGTTCTCTTAATCCGTAAAATTCGGCGTACACTCTTTTGACCTCCAGTTAACGAAAAGCACTTAGCTTCCGGGCAAATCGGCATCAGACCCTAAATTCAAAATTCAAGATTCGAAATCTGAAATCTGAAATTTCAAATTTGAAATCTGAAATTGTCTGAGATCTCAAATTTGAAAATTGAAATTTCAAATCTGAAATTCCTGACAGTCTGCTTACATTACAAAACGCTCGAACAGGTGCGTTGCCTTCAACGAGATGGCAAGCACAGGAACGGCAGCCATCGTCAGCACCATTCCGGCAGCGAGCAACAATCGGCGCCGTCGGGGGATAGCGACAACTTCCTTCGGAGTCAGCAACTCAGGTACTGAGATCAGCACCGGGAGGCTGGTGTAGTGCGCGGCATCCTCGCTGGTCTGAATAGTCAGCAGCTTGGGGATCTCGAAGATGCCGGCCAGCAGCAGCCCAAGCGCCAGCCCCGCTCCCAGCCCCATTGCAGTCAGCATCATCCGTTTGGGCGCGACCGGCACCACCGGAAAGTTGGCCTGGTCGATCACTTGAATGCCTTCACCCTGTTGTTGACTAACGGCGGCCGAGCCGAGCGTTATTTTCTGTTGCTGGGCCAGCAACTGATCGTAGTTTGCTTTCTTTGTGGTGTACTCTCGGTCGAGGGCCCCCAACGCGACTTCCGCTCCGGGCACGCTGTTGATGCGAGCCGTTACCTGACCCACCTGAACCTCGATTTCATCTAGCAGCTTCTGCTCGCGTTTGATCTCCCCATCGGTCAGCTTGATCTCGTTTTCAACGTTCGCGGCAGCGAGATCAGGCCGATTTTGCTGCTTTTCCTGCTCCTGCTTAATTTTTTCTTTCCACTCTGAGATCATCAGATCCATCTCATGCTTGACCCCGTCTAACTCCTTCTGCTTGGTGATCACATCCGGATGCTTGTCGGTGTACTGTTGCTTCAGGGTGGTCAGTTGACTGTCGAGCTCCGCCTTGTGCTGAACCAGTTGTGACCAGGCCAGCGTTGTCTTGGGATCGGTCAGGTTCTTCGCGGTGTCTTCGCGGGCCTGTCGCGTTTGCTCCTTGAGCAGTGTCAGGTTCGAGGTCAGGGCTGAGCGCCGATCCTGAAGCCGTCCGACTTCGGAGATGTATGTCTTTTGCTGATCGCGCAAGCCGTTCAACTGGCCGATTAGCGCCGCAGCCTCGGAAGGCAGGTTGCCGACATTCTTATTCATGTATTCGACACGCCGTTTTTCGATCTCATCGATCTCTTTCTTGACGTCTTCTACCTGGCGATCGATGAACTGTTTGGCCGAGCTGGTTGAGCTGATGGTGGTCTTGGTTTGCTCGTCAGTATATTTACTCGCCAGCTCGCTGGTCACCGCCTGGGTTGTTTTTGGATCACGACCGCGGTAACTGATGTTGAATCCGTTGGTGATGTCATTACGACTGGTGTTGATCTCGACGTTGATGCTGTTGCGCATCATCTCGGTGACCACTTCCATCGGCTCGCCACGGGCTCGCTCGGTGCGATAGAGGTCATACTTGATGACCAATGGTTCAAGCGAACTGCGGCTGGTGACGACCTGACTGATGGCGTTCAATTGGCGCGTCATATCATCGGCCATGGTTGGCACTACGCCAGTGGGCAGGGTCGAGGGTTTGACGACGATCAGCGTCTGCGAAAGGTAGACATCGGGTAGCCGAGGAAACCTGTCCGTGAATGGGACCCCCAGATTTACCACCCAGGCGACAGCAGCGGTTACGGCAATGGTCGGCAGCAGGATCAGCCACTTGCGTTTCAACGCCATTTTCACGTATTCGCCGGGTCGGCGTTGTCGAAACTCAACACTCATAACGTACTCCTTGTCCGGTTGTCCGACGAACTTTAGCTTGTCGTCTTGAGTAGCATGGACTTTAGTCCGTGGCGCCTTACGAAATCACAGACTGAAGTCTATGCTACAACCGCTGCGACAAACCGAAAGTTTGTCGGACTCTTCGGACTCTATAGCGTAGCCAGGGCCTTGCGCGCTTCATCAGCCTCAGGAAATTGCGGGTTGATGTTCAAGGCTTGCTCAATCTCGCGTTTCGCGGCCGGCTTGTCACCCTTCGACGCCAGCGCCATTCCCAAATGATAGTGATAGCTCGCCGACGGCTTTACATTATTTTTCTGCGCCGCGGCTTCGTCTAAAGTAACCGCCTTTTGCAGTTGATCGGTCGCCGGTCCGTGCAGTCCTTTCTTGTAGTAAACCCAGCCAAGCGTATCCGCAAAGCCCGCGATGTTGGGGTTCTTCTGGACCACACCTTGAGCCAGGCGCACAGCTTCGTCCAAATTTCCCTTTCCCTGGACTGCATAAAGCCAGGCCAGGTTATTTGCGGCGATGTAGGAATTCTGATCTTGTTCCAGGGCTTTCCGGTAATTCTGTGCGGCAGCGTCGTAATTCTTCCGCGCGTCTTCCAGCATTCCCATCAGGGTATAAGTAGCCGCACTGTCCGGCCGCAGTTCGACGATCTTCTTGTATTCCGCCAGCGCCTGATCTTCCTGTTTCGTATTCACGAATAGCGCGGCAAGAGAAGAACGGGCAGCGATATATTGCGGATCGATTTCCAGGGTCTTGCGCAGTTCCGCCTGGGCTCCCTCAACGTTCTGCTGCGAGCCATAGACTTGCGCCTTTAGAAAATGCAACGAAGCGTTGTTCGGATTCGGACCCAGCACCTGATCGATCTGAGCGAGCGCTTTGTCGGGCTGCTTTTGCAGGGTGTAAACATCCGCCAGACCCTTCAAAGCATTAAAATTCAGCGGGTCAACGGAGAGGGCCTTCTCATAATAGGCCACAGCTTCATCAAGTTTCTTTTCGATGAGCGAAACGAATGCAAGATTGACATAGGCGTCCGGGTCCTTTGGGGTCGTTTCTTGAGCAGACATGAAATCCTGTCGCGCAAGGTCCAGCAATCCTTGTTGGGCTTCGGCGGTACCGCGGCCGATGTAGGCCTTTGCCAGCAAGCTGGCCAGTGTTTGTGGCGAGGTATCACGGTCCGGTGCGGCCTTGCCTAACCGGGCGATCAGATCGGTCGACAGTTGCTGCGCGGATTTTGGATCTCGGGTAGCCAGATTAATTTGTATCTGCATTAATCTGGCAGGCAGATAATCGGGATACGCTCGTTCCAATTCGCCAGTAAAGGCGCGTGCTTGTTCTACCAGACCGAGACTGAAATTCGTCTGGGCCATAAAGTACAGTCCGGCGCGAGAATTCGGCTCTTGTTTGAGAACTTCCTGCAAATCCTCGACAGCAGCCTTCAGGTCGCTGGTCTGACCGCTTTGCGCCCGCACGCGAGCGCGCAGCAGTAGAGCCTGCCGGTCATGCTTATCTGTCTTGAGCAGCTCGTCAACCTGCGCCATGGCGCCTTTCGGGTCGCCGTTGGTGAGCAGGACTTCGCTGAGGCGGTAGCGCGCCTGATTAAAATCGGGCGTCTTTGCCAGGATGTCCTGGTAAATCTTGATAGCCTCAGCCTGGCGATTCACTGCTGAATAGAAATCAGCGAGAATAGCGCGCCCATCCGTTTTAGCCTGGTCCAGGTCGGCCAGCGCCTTGTACTCCTGTTCGGCTTTGTCGAGCTGTTTGGTCACCAGGTAGAAGCTGGCGAGTACGAAACGCGAAGGCCGGTTTGTCGGTTCTACCTCGACCGCTTTGCGCAGTTCGGCTTCAGCTTCAGGCCGGCCAGCCTGAATCAGAAATTTCCCATACTCAGTGTGAGTCAGGGCCGAAGAGTTATTCAGTGCGATAGCATTCTTGTAGGTCTCTTCGGCTTTGGCATTGTCGTTTGCCGCAATGTAGTAGCGGGCCAGAGCCAGGTGTGACTCGATGCGCTTCGGGTCCAATCCGATTGCGTGGTTCAATTCAGAGAGAGCCTGGTCTTTATGATTCTGGGCAAAAAGCACATTGCCCAAAAGAATATGACCTTCGATGTGATTGGCATCCTTCTGCAGAATATCGTTGGCCAGCTTCTCAGCCTCGGTCAGCGCTTCGGGAAAGCGACGGGCAAGCTGCATGTCATAGTTGCCCAGCTTTACTCTTGCTTCGAAATTATTAGCGTCCAACCCGACGGTTGCGCGCAACTCGTCATACATTTCCTGTGAGCGTTGGAGCCCCTCAAAGGCTCGCGCTAATCCCCAGTGTGCGGACGCAAACTTTTCGTCGATCTGGATCGCGTTCCGGAATTCGATAGAGGCTTCCTGATATTTTTCGGCTTTCAGAAAGGCTTCGCCACGGCTGACATGCTCAGCCTTGGCTTTCTCCGGACTCGTGCACGCCGTCAGCGACAATAACGCCGACAGCAGAAGAGTGAGCAGGAAGAGGAACTTTAACTGACTTCGGCACTCGATACTATTCATTCGTTTGACTCCCGAAACTGATAATTCTGAGCCCGGTTGGCTCAGTTCGCGACGTGTTGCGTTCACCGCGGCGGGCATTGCCGTTGGTGTCCAGCGTCGACGACACATTAATAAGATGGCGAATTCCTTCGATGTTCCGTGGAACTTCGCGGAAATTGTGTTTCTTAAGTAGCATTTCCATCGTTAGCAACTTCTCGGTGTTCAATTAGTCCGGAATGAACGTCGGAAGTACCGTGGCAATGTTCGAGGCAAAGGTCTCCGCGGTTGCGACAGCACCACTTTCTGAGTCGCCGATAGGCACGGCCACGCGTACCATTGCCCCGTCTGAGCGCCGCCGCCGCAGACTATCCATCACCGTATAGATTTTCCCCCAATACTCGCTGGCCACAGCTCGGCCGCGCCCCTGGTACCAGTAGACCAGTAGTTGTTTTTCCTGACCGTTTTGGATCACGTATTCATTGGCTTCGAAGGCTGGTCCACCGTTCGCAGGTTTGATGACGATGGTCGCCGGATTCGACATATTCCAACCCGATCCGGGGAGACAGTTGAGCGGGCTATGGTAAGTGGCGCCGCTGCGCTGGGACTTGTAATAGCCAACATAGAACGAAGCGATCCGTCCGTCTTGCGATTGATAGTTACGCAGGAGGTAGTCGTCGGCGCGCAGCACTGATTCAGTTTGCGCGTCGAAGCGAGTGTCGGCGCCTATTTGTCGCCAGACGCCAACATCCCTGGGAAAGTCTCGGAATTCCGCTCGTTCGACGTGCGCTTCATCGAAGTACTCCCAGGCGTTTACGACCAACCCGCCCAGCAATAGCACTGCCAGCAGAATCCCAAACCGCCAGGAGTTGTTCAAACCTCCAGCCATTTCTATTTTGCTTCCTCCGCTTGAATCACCGTGGTCGCCGCCACTGCCGGCGCCGTTTCTTCGAGACTCTTCTCATTGACGCGAATCGTACTCAGAGTGCCTGACGAGGGCGCAAAGCGATCGATGAGCCAGGCGGCAGCGAAGAGTAGCAGCGCGGACGAGATGTAAATCACCCATCCCGAAAACGAATGAAAGAAGCCATCAGCCACGCCGGTTCCGTAATAGTGAGCCAGCACACCGGTGCCGCTCACCCGCAAAGCGTTAGCCAGAATCGCAATCGGCACTGCGGCCAACACCAGCATCAGGGACCGCCAAACGCCAAAGTCCTTCCACCAGCGTGAAATTGGTCCGCCGGGTCTTGGGGTGTCATGCTGAGGAAAGGTTACATATGCGAACACTACGGACAGGGTGATCAGGGTCATCAGCGAGCGGATGCCGCTACAGGCCTCAACGACTTCCAGTTTCTTGGTTTCCAGCGAGCCGCGGGGTAACAGCTCGATTACGTTGCCCTGGCGCAAAACGGAAATGCCAAACAGCCGCATGGACCAGACGGCGCACTTCGAAGTGAAAATTTGCAAAGGGAAAGCGATTTGGTTGAGGATCAGGGCGGGTACCGGGATGGCCAGAGCCAGCAGTATGAGCGGCACCCAGATGAGCCGCAACTGCGGAACCCCCCAAAAATAAACCGCGATTCCGGCCAGCATCAGGACCAGCGAGAGGCGCTGCGTGTACAGTTCGGCTCCCGCAGTGCCGGCCCAAAGAGCAAACAACGCGCAGAGGATTGCGGCGCTACCCCAAATCAGGGATGGCCGCGCGGGCTCCTGTTTGAGCCGCTCACGATTCGTCCAAAGAATGTAACCGATGACAAAGGGGATCAGCAGTCCGTGCGAATAGTTTTCGTCGGTCCACCAGTCGTGGCCGAGCTTCTTGAGCACGGTTGCGTAGGCGAAGAGGAGAGCGGCACAGACAGCGATAGCTCGCCAGAAATGCTTTGGGGCACTGACACTCATGAATTCGACTTCCTTGGATCTCCAGCAGAAAAGGGCAATTCCCTGCTGAAAACCGGCGCGACCGAACTAAGCCGATCATTGAACGCTGCGGAGAGCTTAGCTTAAATGGCCTTCGGGTGACAATCTAATTTCTCCGGAATGGGAAGGCTTTGCATTGCAGCCCTAGCCCTTCAGGGGTAATAAACGGTCAATCGGAAAGAACTTCCAGATCAATCATCGCTTGTTCCGGAGTAAGAACATGCACTCCGTTGT
>Ga0179594_10000406_pt1 | contig 10340 bp, 5 predicted proteins | sample CZOMad1_1_08_16f_FD_148625 | JGI IMG/M metagenome (GOLD analysis project Ga0179594, IMG submission 148625) | Vadose zone soil fungal communities from Angelo Coast Range Reserve, California, USA - CZOMad1_1_08_16fungal (Illumina Assembly) | ecosystem: Environmental > Terrestrial > Soil > Vadose...
ATTTTTTTTGGCGGCGCTGCTCTCAGCCAGGGCTTCATAGAGAGCCTTCGCAGCCTTCTCAATTTCCACGCGGCCCGGAAGTTCAAAGCTCGCGATCGTATTTGCAGTAACGACCCAGACATAGCTGTGCTCTGCACCCAGCGAGTATTCAAGCAGCAGCGTTTCGGAATCGAGCTCTTTCTGGATATTGGCAAGCTGCAACTGGCGCGGCTGCGTCAAAGCTGCATACTTGGGGCTTTTGTCTCTTACTTTGGACTCGACTTCCTTGTATTTCGCCAGCAGCGCTTCTACTTCCTTTCGAATCTCGTCCCCGCGTTCCGGTGGAGCCTTGCTGCTCAACAGCCGTGTTTGTTGCTCAGCCTTCTGATTGAGCCGTTGCTGGAGCTGACGTTCCTCAGCCAGCAAGCCTGGTTCAACGCCCCGACGAATGTCGGTGCGTCCGGCTATCAAATTTTCCAGCAACGCTCGCGCTCGCGCATGTTCGTTCACCTCCAGCGCCCGGATGTCGTAACCCTCACCAGGATCCTGGCGGTGCATTCGCATCAGCAGATCAATATAGAATTCGTAGTGCTTGTAGACGGTTTCCAGGTAGGAGATGCGCAGCGAAGGACTGCTTACTTTCGTGCGCAGATTCTCGATCAGCTCAAGCGATTTCTCGATATCGTGGCGAGCTTCGGCCAAACGTCCAAGATCACGCTCGGCACTGGCGAGGCCGTATAGAGTCAGCACTTCTCCCCGGCGATCTGCTACCTCCCGCATCAGCGACAGCGCCTTTTCGTAGTTGCTCAGCGCTTTCGCCTTGTCACCCCGCTGATCGTAAAGGGCGCCAATGCTAACCAGAATATAAGCACCGCCGCGACGATCCATTACTTCCTGGCTTAGGACAAGGGCCTGCTGATAATACTCCTGCGCTTTATCGCCGTGGTTCGTTGCGCTCAGTACGTTGCCGATGTCTTTCAGCGTATAAGCTTCCATTCGGCGATCCTGGACCGCCCGGCTGGTCGCAAGCTTTTGATTGTAGAATTCCAGCGCCTTTTCGTTTTGCCCCAGCGCAAAATTCAAGCGCGCCACGTATCCCAAAGTAATCGCGGCGTAATGCCGATTGTTTACCGACTCATAAAGCTGTAACGCCCTGGTGTAAGACTTCAACGCCTCCGCGCGAGCGCCGAGATCGTCGTACACATAACCTATGCCGTTGAGGGTTGCGGCCTCGCCGTTGCTGTTGCCGATCGTCTGGAACAACCTCAACGCCTGGTTGTGAAGGTTCAGCGCGGTTTGCTTTTCGCCCTGCAGGGCAAACACTCCGGCCATCGCAGTCAAGGTCAAGGCTTGCTTTTGCTGATCGTTCGTCGCCTGCCAAACTGCCAAAGCCTTCTTATAGTAGTCCAGCGACCGTTCCGTGTTGCCGAGATTGCTGTGCAGGTAGCCAAGATTGAGCTGCGTATTGGCCAGGTCGCGTTCCGCTTTGATCTTCTGACAGATCGCCAGGGCTCGTTCGAGCTGTTCCTGCGCTTGCACCACTTCGCTGGAAATGGAGCTGATCACTCCGAGACAATCCAACGCTTGCGCGGTTCCTTCCTGGTAGCCAAGGCGACGGCTGATTTCCTGAGCGCGGCTGCAATACGGAAGCGCTTTTTTCACATTGGCCATTTCGAGATAGGTCCTGCTCAACTGAGTGAGAACGTCAGCTTCAAGATGTTCGTCAGTGAGGACTTTGGCGAGCTGTAGCCCCCGGCTGTAATAGTCAATTGCAGCCTGATAGTCGCCCAGAATTGTGTGGGTATCGCCAAGCTTTTCAAGAACGCCCGCTTCCCGGCGAGAATAATTCGAGACGTGGAGAAAAAACTGCGCTTCGGAGTATTTTTTTGCGGCCCGCAGAAGTGACTCACGCTTCCATTCGCGGCGCAGCCTATCGCCTTCCGCCACCGCCTTCTCAGCCAACGAGGATAGCTTTCCCGGCGGCAACTGTTGCCGGCGCGAGGCCTGCGCATTAATCGAACTCGAACAAAGCGTAAGGATGAAATAGACGAACAACGTGCCCAGGAAGAGTCTTCTACCTATCTTGGTTTTCAGTAACGAACCATGTTTAGCCATAGGTGCTTCGTCGACTTGTGAGACCCGTGAACTGTCCACACAACGCTGGGAGACATTGAGCCCTTAGGTGTCAAGTTTCACCACCTGCCTGTGGCATCGGGGAAGGTGCATGTTAATGAAATCCAATGTGAGTTTCAATAATGCTCGGGCTGCCATCGGCTGGTCTTTCCGCGAGTTTCCTTATCTCCGCAGTGATCTTCAGTCCAATGCGCTTGGCTCGTACTCAAGCCGCGATCTCGCAAAAACCATTTGCGAACCTGATGGACCGTTCAAAGGCACGCGACGATACGCGTCAGACCTTCCGGCAGGAACTTCGTTCAGGCGTCATTAGCCTGACTAACGCTTAAACTTAAGACTGCTAAAGGCGGTCGTATTCTTAATCCCGCGCGCTTCAATTCAGTACGCCCGGTCTTTCCATCTTCCCCAGCAACATCAAATATTTTTTTCAACGCGATTTAAGGGACGAAATTATTCGCGACCATTTGTCAGATATAGAGAAAGCAACGCAAACAAGGAGAACTGCTGGCGTGGTAAACGCCAGGGCTCCCATCGGCAACGACCGGAAGCTGCTCAAGATCGATTGTCGTGATGGAGCTCTTGATATTCAAAAAGCAGCAACAACAAAGAAGGAGATTTGAAAAATGGAAAATACAAAAGCCTCGACAGACGCACCCAACGCTGGTGTTAGTCGCGCCGGTGGGCCCGACGACTCGCGCTCTTGCGCGACGGATACACGAGTGGGCGGCCCCGACGATTCCAGAGACAAGGCCAAGATTGACCCAACGCAGGACTATCGCGAAGGAACTGATCGATGTGGTGGGCCGGATGATTCCCGCTCAATACCTGGCGAAAAAGACTAACCGGGCTGCCCGCGGTTTCAGAGGCGCCGCCTCCAGGTATAGCCTCGGGCAGAACCCGTCCTAAGCGGAGTCATTAATTCTCGGCCCGGTCGTGAAATAGGAACGATCCAGGTTGGCCGACGGGCGTCGGCTCCAGGAATAGTTTCCCTAACTTGACCTTTCCGGTTCCCCACGGGGAGCACACCCTATGGCTCGCTTCGGATATAAGGTTCAAAAAAAGTGAGGTACTCATGCCTGATCCAATCAAGATTTTGTTTCTGTCCTCAAATCCAAAGAACATTAGCCGCATTCGTCTAGACGAAGAGTTGCGCGAAGTCGACGAGCGTATCCAACTCGGCAAATTTCGCGACCGCTTTGAACTGATTCCGCAGCTCGCCGTTAGGCCGCGGGACATAGGGCGGGCGTTGATGCGTTATCAACCCCACGTGCTGCACTTCAGCGGCCACGGATCGCTCACGGAAGGAATCGTGCTTGAAGACGACGAAGGCAAAACCAAGTTAGTCAGCGCCGAGGCTTTAGCAAAACTATTCACGGTCATCAAGGACAATCTGCGCGTGGTAGTGCTGAACGCTTGTTACTCCGGACTGCAGGCTGACGGAATTATCAAAGCAATAGACTGCGCCATCGGGATGCGGAAGGCTATCGGCGATCACAGCGCCATCGTATTTTCGGCCGCGTTTTATGAAGCGCTCGCCCAGGGTCGTAGCGTCAAAGAGGCGTTCAATGTGGGAGTGGCTAACTTGGCGATGGAAGGCATTCCGGAAGAAACCACTCCGTCATTGCTCATAAAGCAAGGCGTCGAGGCGGCGGGAATCTACCTGGCGTCACGCGAAGAGCCCTTAACTGAAAACGGCCCCGCGCCGGCGCCGGAACCGGCGAAAGGCAACCAAACTGTGAGCATTAATATCCCGGGGCAATTGAACGCAGGTGGAGGCGTAAACGTCGCCGGCATCGGAAATATCAATCAGACAAAGTTCACCGGGAATTGATTACCTCACCCCGTTTGAGTCTGCGGTCCGCGGGCGTTCCGGATGTTCGAATCCAGCCCAATCAATTGAACTCGCACTTGTGAGGCATCACCATGGAATGTCCTAATTGTGCTCAAGAACTGGCGGCTGATCAGGTCTGTCAAACCTGTCAACGGCAGAACTCACCGATGACGACGCCAGTTGACTTGAACGAGCCGAACACGGGACAAACCTCCTCACTATCCTCACCACCTCTTCCCCCCAAAGAGGTGCTGTCCGGGACCGCAGACTCAAATCCACCGCCGCCAAACCCGCCGCCGGGCGGAATGAATCCGCAACCTCAAGCGCCGGGCCCAAAGGGTCAGGACGTCAAAATGGAGATGGCCAGCATTAGCGCCACCGGCAATGTCACTATTATCGGCGTCGCGCAGGACGCCTTTAGCTTGGCGGACAATTCCCACAAGATCAAAGAAGAGAAGTCGCTTTACGACTTTGTCAAGAACTTGCCTCGACGTTCAACGCGGCAGTATCAACCGCCGCTCGAAGAATTACAACGAATGGTTGCCAACTTGCGCGACAAGCGGCTGATCTTAATCAGTTCCTCTCACACTGAATATGCCCTCGATGCTTCGTGGGGATTGATTGAACGTTTGCCCGGCTCGCCTAAGCGCTTCAACGGAATGATTGCCTTTGAAGATATCGCCAGCAAGAACATCGAGTTCAGTATTCAGAAACTACTTGAGCAAAGACCGGAAGCTGAGGCGGAGAGTGTAGTGCTGGTGGATGCCACTCACACTCAGGCCCAAACCTTCCCTGCTTCGTTCCTGGGCCACACCGCGCGGGCCGGTTCATTTGAGGATCTTCTGCGAACTAACAAACACTTCCTCGTAGTCATGGTCGATCTCAGTTATGCGCGCGAGAACAATCTCGCACATCACAGCTTTCCTTACTGGGAAATTCCTTTTCTCGAGCCATTCTTCGAGAAAGCATTTCCGCAGGAGCATGAGCGCCTCCTCAAAGAGATCAGGACCCAACGCGGCAAGTGGGAACAGGACGAGGTTAGCTTCGCCAGGCAAATAATCAATTATCAACATAGCGAACGGCTGCTCGAAATTATCGAGAGCGGCGGCCCTCAAGATCCGGAGGGTTGTGCCGAAGCCTTGCTAAAGACCGCAAACCAAGTGGAAAAGACTGTCTTGTATGCCGCCACAGTCTTTGAGGAAATCACTTCGCCCGAGTTTTGTCGCGTAGTCGAAGCTCTCATCAACGAGCGCGCCAGGCGAGCGGCCGAGCAATCATCGCCGCCGGTTGCGGCAAACGGCAGCGCCGGCAGCGCGCACGCCGGGGAAACCGAAATTCCTCTGCGCCGACTCTGGGAGAAAGAAAAGGACGACATCTTCACCAAATGGCTGGTGGAAGGATCAACGTCCACCGACTCGCCGAGAATGGTTAGCCTCTCCGAGTCCAACTTGCGCGAACCTTTGCGCAAGCAATTCGAGAAGCGACATCGTTTCTACTTGATGGACCAGTTCAACGCGCTTCAGGAAACGGGGATCTTGTTTTATCCATCTCTGCGGCTGGCTGAGAATACGACCCGGATCGCCGTGGACATGGCCCGAATCTATCCCGACGAGTTCGATGAAAGTTGGATTGTGGCGCTGGTGATGCGGCTTAGGCGCCACTTTATCGGCGCTGGTTCAGCCGGGTCGGATGAAGACGATCAGATGTTCCAATTTCTCCCCAGCTCACAACCGGGCGCGTCAGACGTCGCATTCGCAAGAATCTCCGATATTTGCAAGCGCTTGCTGGGATCGCCGTCGCAAAGCAAGGTTGTCCCCAACAGCCTCGATTACCTGCTTCAGACCGGCTGTCACGAAGAAGTCTTATGGCTCATCAAGCAGCTCAAGTTCAGTGCTGAGTTCGATGATTGGTTTTGGCTTAAACAGTTGCTCTTTCGCGGCGACGTCAAAACCAAGTACCTGACCTATCACTACATCATTTCCTATCTCAAACGGATGGGCACAAACGTTTACGACGGTCTGACGAAAATTGAAACCTGGTTGCCGTCCAGCGAACGCCAGAGCTATTCGGAGTTCGATACTTTTGTCTTCCGGCTGATGATCAAATATTGCTTTGACACAATCGCTCGATTCGACCATAGACATTACGGCCAGTGGCCCAGCCGCTATCCGCTGTTCGCGATAAAAGATGCGCAGTTGGCTGAATCGCACACGTCGTTGTTGGCCCACTGGCTGCTCCATCCCGCAGTCGATCCGACCCTGGCTGACTTGGGAATTGGCGGCAGCCGCATAACTCTCGTCGGCGCCCTGCTGGCCGAATGGAGTTTCATTCTGTTGGGTACGGCGGACATCTCTCATGCGGATCCGTCCTCCGCTCAAAGCGAAACTGAAGTCACCACTGAGAGTGCTGAGTCGGAGAATAGCACCGTTAACTGGTCCGCCACAGATCTGTTCAATCTGTTGCTGCCGCAGTTCATCACCCAAATTGACTTGTCTCAAAGAGTGGAGCTTTTGAGTTACTGGAACCAGTTAGAACACGAACTGTTTAGATTTCGTGTTTTGCCTTCGCATGGCAGCGAGCTGCGCAATGAGCTCATCTGGAAGAGAAAACTTGTACGCCGGCTAATTACCGAAATCAAGAAAACACCTCCGCCGAAGAAGTCCTGGCCGATGAAAGCCACACCTGCAACCGCTGCCCCCGCAGATCAAGCGTAGTGGAGACTGAGATGACGCCAACAAAACCCTTGAGTGAAATAATTCGGCAAGTCACCGAACACGTTGCCGCCAAACCCGATTACGAGCAGCGCGTCATTATCAACGTTCGCACCGGCCAGGCCGTACCTGCGCCGGGGCTATTCGAGGCGTTTACCGGTAGTTTCAGGTACTTTCTGGTTGCGAACAATAGAGATCCCCAGAAGTCAATTGCGGGCACTAAAGAGGTAAAGTACAAGCAAGGCTCTGAAGAGATTGTTTTCGTTATCGACTATCGCGGCGGCTGCCCGCCGGGCCGTGAAATGTCGCTGGCACAGTTCTTCTTCAAGGCTGAGGCGTCTGAAAAGGCCATCCCTGACACACTCGGCAAATGGCTGGTTGAGTTCTTTTCGTCAGCGGGTCGAACCATAGATCAGTTCTACTCGCAGCAGAAACTGGCGGCGCTCGATTTGGTGACCAAAGCAAGCCGGGAATTCGGCTTGGATCTGACCATAACTTTCAGAGTCCCAAATCCGAAGCCGCTGGAAACGATTGAGATTGGACCGGTGCTTTTCGCCTCGAGACTGAAAGGGTGTGACGAAGAGGAATCCGTTTGGTTCAAGGCTGACCTGGAGGTTGATCAGCAACACTTGATGCGGGCGCGGCTGAGTCAAAAGCTGCCGTTCACCGAGCTGCTGAAAAAAGGCGCGCGGAAGTATCTCGCCGATTCGGTCACCTTGGAGACCTTCTACGAAGACCTCAATAGCGAGCAAGTCAAGCAGGGCTTGCGAACGCACTTGAACCAGTTACTGAAATCGTCGGGCCGACGAATTACTTTCATCTCACTAAAACCTGACGATCAGGGCGGCGTCACCGGGGCTCCCGTGCCGTACAGCGGCGAAACGATCATCGAATATAAGCATCATGAGTATCCTGACCCGATCAAGATCAAGATCTCGGTCCTGATGATTCCCCGCGACCCCACCCGCTACAAATCAAAAGGCTCGCCAAAATTGGGCGAGTGGCTCCACCGCAATCTGGAAGAAGCAAGCAAGCAAATCTTGTTCGGAGTGTCTTATGTCGATCTCCTTTTGGGCTTCGCGGATTTGAAGACAAAGATCAGCGAGCAGATGAACCGCCGCGCCGCAGACATTGGTTACGAAATCGAACAGCTCATGACTATGCTCTATATGGAGCCGTTCGCCTGGTTGAAGCGGATTGACATCGAGATCAAAAGCAACTCGGCCAACGAGGGATCAGACGCGATGTTTGAGACCAATATCTCAAACTTTTATGTTGGCCTGGAAATCTTTCTAACCACCCGGGTAAAAGACTTGCGGGGCATCTCTCAATACCTCGCCGCCAAGCAGGACGTGCCGCAAAAAATGAAAGAAGAGATTGTCCGCCTGGTCCAGAACACACTGCACGCGACCCATCCTGAACGCTTTCATGCACGCTTTTCTGACGTGGATGAAGCGAGTTATCCAAACGAGGAGCCGCTTGAAGCTGAGCTACGAAAGAGAATCGACTTTTTGCTGAAGGCCGAATTCAATGCCGAAGTGGTTCACCTCGTGCTGAAGCCGATGGAAACGGCTTTGACGCGCAAATTCGAGCAGATATCGAGAGCTTCCTTCGATTTCTCGGCCGCCTCTGAACTCGGGACAGTGGCCGGCGCGCCGCAGATCACGGTGCAGGGGAGCTTCAGAGTGGAGGCGATTCACGTTGAGGGTTGGAAGATTTTTCAGGAGAGCGAGGTCAGCGTTGAGGCGTTAAGGAAAAGAATCGAAGATAGTATTCGCGCGTCTCTTAAGTGCACGCCGGATGACGGCGCGGTCTTTGTTGAACAGGACGGGTTGGTTCTCCTAATCGATCGTTGTCTGATCGCAGCCACGAGACTGGTCCAGGCTGAGTTCGGATTGTCTATCACGTTGAGCACTATCTCATGGGATTGGGAGGACCGACTCAAAAAGATCGGCCAGCAGCGCAGTGGCAAGGACATCATCGGGGTCCAGCAACGAGTTGCCTCGCTGAATGAAGAACTTTTAGACCTGTACCAATACGACGGAGGTCAGGAGCGTATCGACGAAGTTAAGGCGGCCATTCTGCGGCTCAACTCGACCTTACCGCGCGCAGTGGCCTCAAGCATCGGTCTTCGGGAATTGCCTGAAATCCAAACCGTCAAAGCGCTGCCCGAAGCTGACCTTGATTCCGGCAAACCCACCTGACAATTCCGTGCCGAACGACGAAGACAAAAGATGATTCCAAGTTAGCGCACCGTGCGGGCGCAAAAAAAAACCGCATTTGCATGCGGTTCTTCATCGAAGATTTGGCGACCAACGGCTACATCATTAACTTTCACTTTCGGTCAGTACTGAATCTCCTTCCTAGCTCTCTCGCAGCGAGACGATGGGATCAACTCGGGTCGCGCGGTGCGCGGGAATGAGACAAGCCAGCATTGCCACGCCAATCAAGAACACCGGGACGGTGACAAATGTAGCAAGATCCGTTGGGCTAACGCCATAAAGCAAGCCCGCGATAACGCGTGTTCCAACGTAAGCGCAAAAGATGCCGACGGCAATGCCGATCAACACCAGCCTCAGACCTTGCCCCAACACCAGGCGAAGGATGTTGCTCCTCTGAGCACCCAGGGCCATACGTAAGCCAATCTCGTGTCCCCGCTGTGCGACGGAATATGAGACCACTCCATAGAGGCCAATTGAGGCAAGAGTCAGCGCAATCGCGGCGAAGATAATCAGCAACGTCATGTACAGGCGCGGTTGGGCCACCGACTCTGCCAATACCTGTGTCATAGTTCGCACCTTGGCGATCGGCAAATCCCGATCAATCGACCAGATGGCGTTACGCACATCGCCGGCCTTCGCAGCGTGATCGGCGTTCGTGCGCACGAAGATGAACATGCCACTGTACGGTGACTGCCTGTCAGGAAGGTAGATCGCATCTTCGCCTTCAGAATAAAGATTGCCTGAAAACTTCAAGTTGCCGACTACACCAACGATAGTGCGCCACTGTGCGTCGAATGAAATGCGGCGCCCCAAAACTTTTCCGTCCGGAATGTAGCGCTTCACTATATTCTGGTTGATAATGGCGACCTTCTCACTGTCGGCCCGATCGAAATCGTTGAACGGCCGGCCCTCGATTAGCGACGTGCCCAGCGCCTTGAAGTAGTCGTTGCTGATGGGCACAAAATTGGCCGTCGTGGTTTCGTTCGCGCTCGGCTCGTAGCCCTCGAACCCAAAAGTATTCCGGCTCTGGTTGAAGACAGGCGGAAGCCCCGAACCTGCGCCGACTGTCTCAACCCCTGGCACCGCGCGCACACGTTCGAGCATCTGCTGATAGAAGTTGACAACCTGCTTGTCACTGGAATAGCGAGTCTGTGGCAGGATGACTTGTAGTGTCAGTAGATTCTCTCTTTGAAATCCCGGCTCGATTTTCAGCAGCCCGACAAAACTCCGGATCATCAGGCTCGCGGCGATGAGCAGCACCAGGGAAAGTGCGACTTCGGCTACGACCAAAACACCACGGAGGCGCTGCCCGCGCGACGTGCCCACTGCGGTACGTCCTGAATCCTTGAGCACGTCATTAAGATTGACCTTCGTTTGCAGCATGGGAGCGATGCCGAAGATGATTCCCGAGAGCACGGTTATGAACAAGGTGAATAGGAAGACGCGGAAGTCCGCCCCGACCTC
>Ga0179594_10000408_pt1 | contig 10270 bp, 14 predicted proteins | sample CZOMad1_1_08_16f_FD_148625 | JGI IMG/M metagenome (GOLD analysis project Ga0179594, IMG submission 148625) | Vadose zone soil fungal communities from Angelo Coast Range Reserve, California, USA - CZOMad1_1_08_16fungal (Illumina Assembly) | ecosystem: Environmental > Terrestrial > Soil > Vadose...
CTGCTCATGCTGCTGCTGATGCTGATGCTGCTGCTGCTGCTGCTGCTGCTGCTTATGCTGCTTATGCTGCTGATGCTGCTGCTGATGCTGATGCTGCTGCTGATGCTTATGCTGCTGCTGATGCTGATGCTGCTGCTGCTTATGCTGCTGCTTATGCTGCTGCTGATGCTGCTTATGCTGCTGCTGCTGCTGCTTATGCTGCTGCTGATGCTGATGCTGCTGCTGCTGCTGATGCTGATATAAAGAAACAATTACAAGATTATTTATTCAACTTCGTTAAATCTCAATTATGAAAACACGCCGTGAATGGTTTGATATATTGCCAGAACCTTATAGAATGCAATGTTATGACAATTGTATTAATTTAGATTTCTCCGATAAATTTGATTCTTTTGAAGATGTCTTATCATCATCATTTGTATTTTCATCATCTCCACAAGGCAATGATTATTGGATAAATTTAAAAAATAATTATTATGAAATCATAAAACAAATGAAAACATTTACCGGGGATAGAATTACCGTTTTTTGTATTAATAGCAAGATGCAACAATTTTTATTAAATTATGCAAAGTTAAAAGGAGTTCAGATTTACCACGGAGAAAGAAATATTGATGATCCAAAATCATATTTTTCAGAATGGCCTAATTTGCTATTTAGTGAATATGGACTATGCGGTGATAGAAGTCCTTTAACATCAACCAACAATGATTTTATATCAATTGAAACATTCATAGAATATTGTGATAATTGGCTTGCATTACAAAAATCGGAAATACAACTTAATTATTATCATAAAGCAATTATTGATAAAGAAAATAAAGTTGTAAATATATCGGGCCGAATAATCACCTTCGATAAAGTAGAAGAATTATATAATGAATGTTTTGAATAGGTTTTCATATAAGGAAATGACCTCAGATTTATTTCCATTCATCCGGTTTAATTTATCACTTTTAAATCCTTAACTTATGAAACGATTATTATTTAACATTCAATTTATTTTCTATGTTATTATTTCGTCAATCAAAATATTTATCTATCATAGAAAAAAGAAAAAAAGAATTGCTCATTGAAACAACAATATATTATGCTTGGACGTTAATAATATGGGCGGCTATCATTTATTGGTCATTTAAATTATTTCATGATGTGCGAAAAAACATATTTCAGCAGCAGAAAACAGGCGCAATCCATACAGAAATGGTCCAGAGGCAAACGCCGCAAACATAAGCAAATCGGTAGGCTATATCAATATTGGTGCAATGATTGCAGCTGCTTTCATAATACTTCACAGAAACCAAATAAATTCAAATAATATGAAATTCGATTTAGAACTAGCAAAGAAAGGTCATCCGGTTCAGACGGTGGATGGTAAAAAAGCAAGAATAATTTGCTTTAATACAGCCGGAGGTTATCCTTTAACTGTTCTTATTAAATATGAAGCAAATAATTTAGAAGAACCACATTTACATAAAGAGAATGGGAAATATTTAGGTGATTATCCGCATGGTTATGATCCTGAAATGGTTGATAATGAGAAGGAATATTTTGTGAATGTATATAAGGATAGAAATGGAAAGATATTTTTAGGAGATATAATTTAACATCAACCTTTTCAATCAAACAATATTAATTATTTAAAAACAATCTCATTCAAAATATAATTATGTCAACAGAAATACAAAAACAGGAAGAAATTTCAATGCTTAATACTGGCACTCTTCCCACAATGCAGGAGATATTCTCCCAAAAGGATTCATTTGAACATGCGCAACGAGTTGCGAAGATGTTAAGCTCTTCCACACTTATTCCGGCCCGTTTCCAAAAGGATGTGGCAAATACAATGATTGCTCTGGAAATGGCAAACCGGCTGGGCGCTGCTCCCCTTATGGTCATGCAAAATCTATATGTAGTGCATGGCAATCCGGCATGGTCCGGACAATTCATTATTGCTGCAATTAATTCATGCAAGAAATTTCATGATCTGGAATTTGAAATTCAAGGCGAAGGAATGGATTTATGGTGCCGGGCATTTGCAGACGACCGTCGTACGGGACGAATTAAGAAAGGTGCCAAGGTAAGTATGCAAATGGCAAAGGCAGAAGGATGGATCGATAAGAATGGCAGCAAATGGAAGACGATGCCCGAACAGATGATAATGTATAGGGCTGCTTCTTTTTTTGGCCGCATTCATTGTCCTGATGTTCTTATGGGTATGTATAGTGTTGAAGAAGTAGAAGATTTCACGGTTATGTCTGATTCAACCATGGATGAATATATAATGAGCCTTATTAATACATCAATTTTGGATGAAGATACCAGGGATATTATTCGTTCAAAAGTAGAATCCGGTATTACAAAACAGGAAGCGGGCAGGATATTGGAAGAATTAAAGGACAATCAGTTGGAACCAGTTAAATCCGGCCTTAATTATAATGCAACCGATGCAAAAAAAGCGCTTAAAAACGCAATTAAAAAAGATTAATTATGCAGATTCCCTGTACACCTATTACCGCCTGGGCAATTCCAGGTCTATTAAAAAACAGCTATCGCAGAACAATTATACAGAAAACTGATCCTGTAGAACAAATTATTAATATAATCTGCTCATATTTTAATCTGACCAAAAATCAATTAATTGCAAAAAACAGATTCAAACAAATTGTATATGCCCGTCATATTGCCTTTTATCTTATTCACAAAAAAACTAATCTTTCACAAAAAGCAATAGCTCATTATTTTTTACTGGATCGTACAACATATTTATATGGTATACGTTTAGTAGAAGGACAGCTTACAATGAAAGATTTCAATTGTTATAAATCTGATGTTAAAAATTTAAATAATATAATATGAATGAATTGCCTTACGATGATCCTTCATTCAATGAAGCATGGTCAGAATGGCTTGAATTTCGCAAGAAAATAAAGAAGCCTTATACTACATCCAAAAGTATTAATCGGGCCTTAAACTGGCTTAAAAAGCACAATCTGAATGTTTATGAAGCTATAGCGACAATACATCAATCAATAGATAATGTATGGATTGGTTTTTGGCCTTTAAAACAACAAAATGATGGACAGCAAACAACTCAATGGAGCAATAAGCCACATCCACCAGGAACTAGCGAAGCCAGAATCAACGCCCTCCGCAACTGGTAATATCCTCCTTCAGCTGGCTTTGAAAGGCCGAACAATGACTCATAAGGATATAACAGACGAAAATATTGCTCATTCTTTAGTTTATGGGATGGCAATATGCGGCATACGAGCCGCTAATATGCCTACACAACAGGAAAAGGCGCTTCTTATTTCATTTATTCGGCGCAATTTTGGTGGTCATACTTGTGGGGAACTTAAATTGGCTTTCGACATGGCAATTGCTGGAAAACTGAATGTTGATGCGATATGTTATGAAAATTTCAGCTGTGAATATGTTGCTAGAATCATGGATGCCTACCGGGAATGGTCAAAAAATGAGATAGGTCATTTGCCCAAATTAGAGCAGGATTCCCGCCTTAAACTTACTGAAAAGGTGGATTGGTCAGATGTCTGGAAAGAGGCTCAAATACGGGCTCATAATGATGATTTAGATGATTATTACATTCCTTCACCGGTATTCGATTGGTTAGAAAAGGATAATATTATAGAACTGACCGCCTCTGATAAATGGGGATGGATTGAGAAGGCTCGCAATGTTTATCTCATGGATTTACGGAATGGGGAATATCCTGATTTGCCCATTATCGAAAAAAATGACCAAATTGAATGGATGACAAAAGGGAAAATTGTGGATAAGAAGCCATTAACTTGGAAGAACAATCAGGGAATTATGTCCATGCTTATTGTCATCAGCAAACAAATGATAGTAAAACATTATGCAAAAAAATATGCAGCGGGCAAAATTTGAAGCTCTAACAGCAGCTGAAATTACTGAATCTGCTCTGACACAATTAAAATATCGTGGATGGGAATGTTGGCGGCAGAATCAAATACCGGTTCGAGGTCGTAATTTTATTGGGAAAGAAGGATTAAGCGATATAATTGGCTTTCATAAATTCACTGGTCTTATGTTGATGTGTGAAGTGAAAACACAAAAAGATATTCTTAGTGCGAATCAAAAGGCATTACTTACACAACTTAAATTGGCCGGAGGAATAGCATTACTTGCGCAGGATGATAAAAAAGGGGGAGTGATTATTTCAGAATATCAATCATAAATAAAAAAGGGGCCGGAATAAATATTCTTGCCCCTATTCATGAATGTTAATCATTAAAATTTTAACAACCCAATCCAAATAAGATACATGGCCATAAGAAATATTAATGGGGAAATAGCCATCCATGTTTCAACAGGTCCATTTAATTTATTTTTCATTTCCTATGTTCATTTTTTGTTTGAATGATCATGATCTTTATATCTGTCAAATCCTTTCGCATTGGATCTAATTTCGCATCTAAATAATCCGGATAACCCTGCAAAAAGTTCTCTATCTTATCCACACGTATTTCCATTTTATCAACACGATTTTCAGCTTGTACTTGTGTCTGGATTATCTTTCCTTGTACATTACCAATATTATAACCCGTTGTAACAATAGCTATAATAAATGCAATCAATCCCGCCAAATATTCCCACAATTTTATAGGCCGATCCATGACAATACTTTTGATGATTTCTTTAATCTTATAATGAGGGCAGCGCCAATCATAATTAATCCTTGCGCTATAAGTATATATTCATTGTGTCGGGCATAGAGAATATAATGGAAAAAGTCTATTATCTGAACCACAAATATTGCTCCAAAGGCTATTATTATATCCTTATCCCTTTTCAAAAGGCTGATAACATATAACCAAAAAGAAAGTAATATAAAAATATATGATATGTCTTTCAAAATAAAGTGAACATACCAATGAAGAGTAACAATATCTTGCGGCCTACATGGGAAAGGATAAATATCCTTGACCGGTATATTATTCCATCCTCTATGAATATTTGCTATAAACCAAGAAGAAAAAAGCAATATTAATATCATATTTTTTCTTCTCATGGATTCCCTTTAGGTGGCTCTTTTGGATCGGTAGAAGGCGCATCAAATTTCTGCGCCGGTGAACGAGCATTAACAAGCTTAACGAATAATGATTGACCGGCATAACCAAGCAGGACTGCCCCCAATGGAGTCACTACATAGATATTGGCTATATCATCCTTCACATATACAAGAATAGTAGTAGAAATGATTGTTATAAGGCCACCTATTATTTCTTGCGGCCATTTTATACCTGAAGTCTTTCCTGCTGTCAATAGTTCGTTAAATCGAGTGAGATAATGCAGCAATAATCCCGCATATGCTAATAATAATAATTCTATATTCATAAATTATAATTTTTCTAATACAAGGACTCTTAAGGAAGCATTGGCAACATTAACCTGTAAGGCCAATAAAACTTCAATTCCCAATAATGATACTGTATTCCTCTGTTTTAAATTTACCGTAAATCCATTTATATCACTTGTAATTAATGTTATTTTTTGATTCGGCAATTCTCCTATATAATTAATTAATACAAAGGGAACACTTATAAATGGTTGTGGATAAGTAACAGAATAATTTCCATTAATATCTGTAATGCCATAATATTCTGTTGTCTTATAATAAGTCTGTTTGGTTATTTTTATCCATCTACCAGCTGGTCCGGTTATTAATGCAATTACTTCATTTATTTTTGGGGTTATAGTAGATTCTGGATAATATAAAAAATATACTGGTTCTACATCAGGATCATTTTCATATCCTGTAACAATAGCCATTGCTCCCCCCTGATAAAAATCATAGAATTTTAATTCATCTGCTATAGGTGTAGTAAATACTGGTGCTGACATAAAATTGTTTTTATTGAATGACCGAATATTCCCATGAATATGTTGTAGCAGCGACTGTCCCAATAGCGGGCGAAGTTGCTAACTGAAAACTATTTGTAGCTGAATTTTTTAAAAAGTTTTGTTGGATAGCCGTAGTGCTACTTGCTGAAGAGAAAACAACATGTGGTATGGATGTATATGCAGCATTATAAGTAAGAGTAAACCATTCTGCATTAGTTGCCATTACTCCAACGCTGGTTATGGTTACAGTTACTTTTCCTGCTAAATCTGTGCCTATTACTGCCACTGAACCGGTCAGGCCTGCACCAAGAGTTACGCTAGGGGCTGCACTATTACCAATTAATTTTCCTGTATTTATATTTCCGGTAACCGTCAATCCATTATTCATTGTTACAAGTCCTGTTGCCCCTATAGTCATTCTGGTAGTTATTGTAGCACTTCCTGAAGATGTAGTACCAAAGCTGATTCGGGTTGGCTGACTTGTGCCATCTGTCCAGGCTGCACCGTCTGCATAAAATTCAACATTTGCTGAACTGCGGTAAGTACTTCCTGTAGGATTAGTACCAGCTATTATTCCTCCAATTCGATGTCCATCAGCAGAAGGCGTTCCCGCATTTATAAGCCTTACAAATCCGCCGGTAGCGGCACTAGGAGTACTTGTATTTATAACATATAATCCGGATGTGTTTGCGCTTAAAATATTTACCCTGGCTACAGCCGGAGAAGCAGTAGCACCGAATCCAAAACTGCCTGTAGTCCAACCGGTACTTAATGTAGTGACTCCGGTTAGATTTTTATTTCCCGCAATAGTCTGTGTACCAGTTGTAATGACGCCTCTTGCTGTAGCTGAAGCATCAGGAATATTGAAACCATGTACACTACCTACTGAAGCAATATTGAAATCCGTTCCACTGTTCCCTGTTGCAAAAGTTTGTGCACTTCCCGTTAATGTGTTTAAGCTTGAGATAGCCCCTGTTAATGTTTGCCATGATGCATTGCCGCTGCCATCACTTTGAAGCCATTTTCCTGACCCTGGTATACCACCAGCATATCGCAAACTATTAAGGATAATAGCTGAAGGCAATGTCGCTTGACCTACACCATTTATATCAGCCACACCATTTATTGATATTGATCCTGTATTTATATTCCCATTATTAATAATATTCTGTGAACCTATTCCACCCAATCCATCAGCGGTAAATAATCCATTTGAAATATATCCCCCAAGGGTTAATGATCCATCAATAACAGTATTACCTGCATAATCCATTTCTAATCTGCGCGTCCATGCGCCTGTATTATCTGTAATCCATAAACTAACTCCCGGATCAGTATCTCCATTTAATTGCCATGCAGCTGCCCTGGAAGATGCCGCATTATACATTGTGAAAGCAGGATCGATAACATATGATCCATCTTTAACCACATTAAATCCATTTTCAGTTGTACCAGCACCATTAATACGGAATTTTGCAGTTTGGAGAATGGCATCCTGATTTTGTATTCCGCCAGCTGAAGCAGTAATTAAAGAATCTATATATTCTTTAGCTTTTATTTGGATTTGTCCTCCATCTTTTTTACGCACAAGAAAGCTAAAAGTAGTATCGCTTATAGCATAATCAGGAACATTTCGTAGATAATTCTGACCATTTATATTGAGCTCCAAATTATTGATAAGACCCAAATATATATGTCTACTGGTTGACATAGTGAAATCTCCATTAGCATTATAGAATTGCATAAGTGCTGAACGAGTAGGAGTAATATCTGAACTAAATTGAAGTTTACTTATTCCAGTATTATCACTAATCATATTTAAATTTGTACCACCAGGATTAGCATGGATCATTCCAGTAGTAAGAAATGTTGCATTACCAGTACTGGAAAAAGTAAGTCCTGGAAATGCGTCAAATCCAATTGATCCTGTAGTAGTTCCTGCCTGATTGAAAAATCTAAGCATTCCAGAAAAACCTCCACTGCCTGCTATAGTTCCAGGTTGTAAATCCAATCCACCTTTTGAAATAATAGCTGTCCAGGGATCACGAAAGCCATTTCCACCAATTGTAAGGCCATCAAATGTAGGTGTTTTATAAGCTGTTTGTCCTTCAAGATGTCGAGGTTGTACTCCTTGTGCAGTATTATCATAATGACCTATACTATCATAACGGGCTAATGTGGAAGTATCCGAAAAAGTAGGCGATGTCATACTATTTCCGCCGGGACCACCATAATCTACAATATTGAATTTTACTTTATAATTGCTGGTTGGTATATTAACAAGATCAATAAATTTCTTAAAATTAAGATTCGTGAAATCACAATAAGCAACGCCTCCGGTATCCAATCGAATATCTTCACCATGCCCATTTATTGCCAATGAATTATTTCCGAACTTTTCACCAGTAAAAGTAGAATGTTGCATTATCTTTAATAATAATCCTCTGGTACCATTCATTTCATATCTGTTACCATAAAATGTATTATGTTCACCCTGCTTAATTACACAACCCTGATCACCATTTTCAAAGAAATTATTATATATCCAGGCATTCACCAATATATCAGCACAAAATGCCACAATTCTACTGTTTATGGGATCACGCAGCATATCGGCAGGATTGGGTGGTATATTTATAGACAGATAGGGCAGGTTGGCCCCAAATTCTGTGTCGGTTATTGTAATATCTCCGCCAGTTATTTGGGTGGCTCCGTGGAAGTCATTGAATGATGTGAAAGGCTGGAATGGTGCGGCCATGCCGTGTATACTACTGTGCTCCAACCGTGAATTAAGACCATATTGACCCCCCAGCGGAGCGCTGGCTGATAAAGCACAATCAGCCGTATTCACAATGGTCACATCATTGATCAGATTACTATATCCATCCATTCTAACAGCTGCCGCAAGATTGGGGCTATTAATATAATCCCCATCAATAAAAAGATGTTCCAGGGCAGAGAATACCGCTGTAGATTCAAATCTGAAGACATTAGTAGTTGTCCCGATAACCGGCAATATCTTTATGGTTAGATTATCCAAAATATTGCTCTTTGTAATCTGATCTGCTGATAATCGTATATTTCTTTTTATAATAATATCCTTGAGCCTATAAATTCCTGGTGGGAAATAAATAGCTATGCCTGTAGCGGCAAATGTTTCAATAGCTTTATTGAGTCCTCTACTTGCATCAGCCATACCAGGCAAACATCCAAACCATGTAGCACTTATTGCTGAATTATTCCAGTTTCTATACCATACACCACCACCTTTTCCTGTAGCTGGAAATACTATACCAGAATCTATAACTGGTGCTGTAGATGCTGGAATATATGTAAAAACACCACCTCTATATTTTTCTGATACAATAATAGTATTGAGCATCCCATTATAATTCATTAAATTTTCTATAGTATGAGCCGTATCAACAGTACCGCCAAGTGTTCCACCACTTGCCAATGGATTCCAGCCCGCAGAACCATAATGACCCCAAAATTGACCATTTTTATATGCAATACGTCCACTATCTCCTACTGGAAGACCCGTAAGAGGATTTAATGCCTTATTTGTTGCCGCGGTATCTCTGGGAGTAATAAGAACAGAATCAGCCTTGAGACGATTCACCTTCGTATTCACCGCCTGATTATTCCATTGACCTTGTCCGGCAGCGGAATAACTTATGAAAAATAATAATATTATTATAATATATTTCATCATATATATATTAATGCAGGGAGGCCAACATTTTCACCTCTAGATTCACTGCCACCATTTGATACCATTGGGAAAGCACTCAATAGATTAGGATCATTCGGATTTGAAGAATCATCGAAATTGACAATTGTTCCATGCCCATCATTCTGTAGTAACTTATCATATCCCCCGGCATTGTGATTATGCGCCTTATTTTGATTCGCCTGTGAAGAACCTACAATATTGCCGGCACTTCCCCGATCAGGGTCTTTTCCATTACCCAAATCCAGGAAACGAGGAAACCAACCACCTAACTTTGGCACTCTTATACTTGTTGCATCCCGTGCCCATTTTGTGTTGTCTGTAGCCCAGGCACCTACTGTTATAACTGATCCTGGAAGCGCGGTATTGAGCGCTGTTAGTGCGTCGTCCACCCCTGGATAATCTGCTATTTGTAATGTTTGCCCATTGGCGGATATAACATCCGGTCCCGGGATACCGCCCATTACTAGATGCAATACTCTTTTATATCGGTCACCGCAAGCTACCACACGCCAAACAGTTCCGATCCTCACAAAGATTACATAATCCAATTGGCCCAAAATTAACCTCGATATAGTTCCACCACGCCATAAAGTTTGTCCTGCCGGAGCAAGAATGATAGATGGTTTATTCGTTCCGCCGCCTGTT
>Ga0179594_10000415_pt1 | contig 10108 bp, 9 predicted proteins | sample CZOMad1_1_08_16f_FD_148625 | JGI IMG/M metagenome (GOLD analysis project Ga0179594, IMG submission 148625) | Vadose zone soil fungal communities from Angelo Coast Range Reserve, California, USA - CZOMad1_1_08_16fungal (Illumina Assembly) | ecosystem: Environmental > Terrestrial > Soil > Vadose...
TTGAGGGTGGCTTGCTCCGGGGGCAGGGTCTGCCCGTCCGTCGGCGGTTTGAGGGCGAGCGCCAGACGCGCCAGGTCGAAGCGGACCGGGACCTTCTCGCGAATATCGTAGTCGAAATCGACCACGCCGCCGTCGGCGGAGACGCACAGCGTCCGCGTCTGCTCCCGCCGATCGGCCTTGGGCGGCCGCTGGGCCCAGCGCGATGCGCCGGATGCGTCCAGCCCCGCCAGCCAGGGGTCCGCTGAAGCGACCAACACCCCGCCGTGCGGCAGTGGCCGCAGGCTCGTGACGGTGTTGGTGCCGGTGGCCCACTCGCGCCGAGGACCCGCCCCGGCCCCGGACCACGCCACCACTAGGGGCGTGCCCTCGTGTGCGTATTGACCACCGGCGTAAAGCGTCGCGCCATCGGCCGACCAGGCGACGCTCGCGAGATGTCCATTGTCGAGCCCGCGCGTGTCCGGGCTGGGCAGCGGGGTGAGGGTGTGCCCGTCGACGAGCGAGATGGCCGTCGTGTCGTGATAGCCGACGGCCAGCCGGTCGCCCGCGGGGGTGAAGGCGAGGCCCACAGGCTGTGTGCCATCCGTGGTCTTGGCCGTCGCCACGCGGCGGAACGCGCGGTCGTAGAGGCGCAGGGTCCCGTCCTCGCTCGTCGTCGCCAGCCGCCCGTCGCCGGCGAAGGCCGCGCCGAAACTACTGTCGCCGTACGGCCCGTCGCGCGCCACCTCCCGCCACTCGGCGTCGCGGTCATAGACGCGCAGGCCGCTCGTGCCTCCCAGCGTCGCCGCCAGGTAGCGGCCCGTGGGCGAGAAGGCTAGGTGCAAGACGACGTTCGGCAGGCCCTCAAGGCGCCGGACAAGGGCCCCAGTGTCGCGGCGGAAAAGATAGATGTACTGTCTTGGCTGGTCCACGGCCCCGGTATACCCGCCCGCCGCTACAAGCGCCCCGTCCGGGCTGATGGCGACGGCGTAGACCTTGCCCACAGGCCCCGGCCCCTGCGGCAGGCGGATGGTGCGCAGCCACTGTCCTGTCTGGGCGTCCCAGATACGGACCGTTTTGTCGTCCGAGCCGGTGACCGCATACGCGCCCGTGGCTGACACGTCGGCCCGGTTGATCCCCGCGGTGTGCATGCCTGGATCGAGCACCAAGACCGGCTGATCGTAGAGCCCGGCCTCCCCCGCGATCGCGACCACGGTGCTGGACACGTGCAGCGCCAGGAGAAGGACGAAGCTCAGGGGGTGAGATCGGCGAACGGTGCTCATGTGGTAGCCTCCAATTGCGTCTGGATCGTCTGGCGGAGCAGGCGATCCTGCTCCGTCGTGCCGGTGTACAGGGTGCGTGCCGCCTCCAGCAGCGGCGGCAGTACGGCGCCGAGCAGCGGGACGAGGAAGTCGCGGGTGCCGGGGTCTGGCGGGACGAGGGCGATAACCTGCGTGCAGAAGGCCTCGCGCGCCTGAACCCCGCGGGTGAGCCGCGCCTCGACATCCGGCAGGTCTGGCGGGGTGCCTCGCTCTGCCAGCACGACGATCAACCCCGCAATGACCCCATCCACATCTGCCCTGGCGTGGTCATAGGCGAGTGCGCCGCGGCTGAGCGCGTCCGTCCCCGTGCCCGCATGGCGTTTGAGCAGCCGACCGCAGGTCTCGGCCCGCGTGCGCTCCGCCGCCAGAGCCGCGACCGCCTCCGGCCAGCGCATCGGCTGGGACCGGACCATAGCCGGCATGATGAGAAGCATCACGAGGACGAAGACGCCTGAGCGCCCACGAGCTTGGCGACCCCCGGACATGCGTGATCGATCGCGAGCTGAAGACGTGCGGCCGAGTGGTGTGGCGGTGTGGTCCATCAGTAGAGCCTCCCAACGATGAGAGCGTCCCTGGTTCATTTGTCGCTCCACGCATGGATGAAAGGCATGTGTCTCTCGCCTGTCTATAGCGCCGCCGCCATCGGTTGGCACTCTATGCGTATCGGCTTGTGGTTCGACACACGCGTCTGCGTGAAAGGGGGAGCGACCATCGAGGCCCGTGTCTCTGTCCTTCTGTGCACTTTTGCGCCTCGACTCCCATAGGCGGTGTCATCAGCACGTCACGCTACGTCGCTGTGAATCGGTGCCACACCTCAATCTGCCCTTTTTGGGCGTCTGTTAGATATCTGCCTGAAGGTCACGGAGTAGTCGCTGAAACGCTTGCTGATAGGCGTCATAGTCCTTCCACATTCGAAAATCCCCGATATGCCGTGTTCGGCGGATATTGGATGCCCAAGCCTGGTGTGTTTCTATGACAGAATCATCCAACCGGATTGGAAACAAGATGGTTTTCTTCCGCCGATGTTCCTCTTCAAAGGCCGTTTCGACCTCCATTTCTACCCACTCACTCGTCATCGAATGGGTTGAGAGCACCAGTAGCAACTTGTCGCGGACGCGGATGGCTTCATCAATACTCGTCCGGAATTTCTCGCCGATTTTCAGGTCTTCTGGTGCAAACCAGCACCGCACCTTTTTGCTCTGCAAATCAGCGTATAAACGTTCAGCAAACTCCTGATCCTTGCTCGAATAGCTGATAAAGCAGGAGTAAAACTCGAAAGGGCGTCCCACGAGCGATTTCATGTAGATGATTATTTCGTCGGGCACACCAGCTCCTCGGAGAAACGCTTCGGGAATATTGCCGTGTGAGCGATAAAGCGTATCAATTCCGAGGGTTGAAGGACCACGATGGTGTACGGACTCGAGTCCTAGAGCTGTGCCGAGCTCCACATTCGCAAATATCGTCTCCCAAACAGAAGCCCTGGAGAGATCCGCCCAGGTGAGGTTCGCCCAGGTGAGGTCCGCTCTGGAGAGGTTCGCCGAGAAGAGGTTTGCCGAGAAGAGGTTGGCCCTGGAGAGGTTGGCCCTGGAGAGGTCCGCCGAGGCGAGGCTCGCCCAGGTGAGGTCTACCCCGGTGAGGTTTGCCCCGGTGAGGTCCGTGCCGGTGAAGTCCGCCCCGGTGAGGTTTGCCTCAGAGAGGCTCGCCTCAGCGAGGCTCGCCCCAGCGAGGTTTGCCCCGGCGAGGTTTGCCCCGGCGAGGTTCGCCTCAGAGAGGCTCGCCTTGGGAAGGTTCGCCCTGAGGAGGTCAGGCCTAATTTCATGATTCGCTTCCCGCCATTGATTCCACGCCTTCACCCCTTGCTTCAGCTGTGCGAGATGCTCCTCGTTCGCCATCGCTCATATCTCCACTGCCTAGCCATAGAGATTGCGGCCAATCTGTCACATGCAGTAGTCTGTCAGCTTCGACGCCTCTGGGCGTCCACGTCGCCCCACTCCAGTAGAAGGGTTCCGGCTGCCCCCGAGGCTCGTGCCCATCTGGCGGTCAGGGCAGGTCCTCCACCATCGCATACGCCGCGGCCGCCACCGTGGCGATGTCCTCGGTGCGCATCCGCTCTAGGTACGCATCCGCTCCAGGTACGGCCCCACTTGGTCCGGATGATGCTGGCCGAGGTGATAGGCAGCATCGACCCCTCGGGCCGCTGCGCCACTGGGAGCCAGGCGGGGAGCACAGTGCCGCAGAAGCGACACTTGAAACGCTTGCGGGTGGTCATTGCGCTCCCTACCATGTTATGAATTCATATCTCATCACTAGGTGTGTCAGGGCAGGGCGTCGGCTCTGTGTAAGTTATGAATTCATAAATCTGCATCATCACCGTCGTGCTTCCCCTCTAGCGGTGTATGATTTATGAAGTCATAAGGCATGGCCGTCGTGTCCGTGCCTTGTCCCGCACCACCTTGCCCGTCTGCAGCGCCGCCGCGATCAGTGGGCACTCCAGACGCGTCCGCCCGTGGTTCGACATCTACATGAGCGCGAGCGGGGGATCGACCGTCGAGGTCTGCGCCGCTGTCTCAGGAGGCGTAGACGGCGGTGACCACCACGACCGCTGCCGAGGTGAGTACAGTCACGGCCCCGCTGTCGATATTCAGCCAACTCAGCCAATCCACAACAGGGTTCCTTCTCACTTATGAATTCATAAGTCATTGCAGTGCCGCCCTACATTTGGACATCGCCTATGAATTATGAACTCATAACTTACTACCGATGCTGTTTCGCCTTTCCCCACACCACCTCGCCGGTCTGCAGTTCGGCTGCAATCAGGCGGCCGAGTTCAGCCCCGAGGTGCTCCTGTTCGGCCCATGCCAAGAGCGCCCGCACGACCGCCGAGGCGCTGGCCTTGCGACCAATCGCCGCCGAGGCCTGAGCGATGAGCTGCTCCAACGTCACCTGTGCCGCTGGCGTCAGGGCCACCGAGCGGACGACTAGTGGCGGCGTCACATCGGCAGGGCGCCGTGGTACCGCGGGGGCTTCCGCCCCCGCTTGCTTCAGCAACGCACCGAGACTTTTACGCGGTGGTGTCGAGGGCATCGAGCACGTCCTTCATTAGGGCTAGAATTTCTACACCAGCTGGACCGGATTCACTCACCACCGTGGCGCCCTGGGCGACGACGCGGCGGTAGACCTGCCGGTCGTGGATGTACGTCGGCAGCACGGTGATGTCGGCATCGGCGAGGGTCTCACGCACCTCGCGTGCGAGCGCAGTCCGCGGTGCCAGCTGGTTAATCACAAAGCGCAGGACGAGGCTGGGGTTCATCCCTTGCGCCTGGCGCAATAGGGGCACGAGCTCGCTGTATGCTAACACGTCGAGGGGTGAGGGGAGCACCGGCACAAGCCCGAGGTCGGCCTGCGTCACAGCTGCGGCGGTGACATCGCTCTGCATCGGCGGGCAGTCGACGATAATCAGGTCGTATTGCTGCCGCAGGCGGGGCAGTTGCTGGTGCAGGACGCGCGCGGTCGTGAGCTGTGTACGGTCGAAGGGCAAGTCGTCGGTGGCCAGGTCGAACCATTTGGTTACCGACGCCTGGGGATCGGCGTCGACCAGAAGCACACGGCGGTCGGTCTGGGTCGCCAACGCCCAGGTGAGATTGCCGGCGAGGGTCGATTTACCGACGCCACCTTTGGTGTTGGCGATGGTGATTACCTGGCCGCGCGTTTTGGCCATGGGGTCTCCTTGTGAATTATGAAGTATGAATTCATAACTTAATAATGACCACCGCAGTGGTGTCAATCGACTGCCCTAGTCTTTGCCCTGGTGTGGGTGAACCATCCTGCCGCGCCTTGGCCCGCTGACTCGGATAGGCCCCCCGCGGCCGTGGCTGGATCAGCCCGCGCTGCTGCAGGCGATGGGCTCTCGACTGGACCGTGCCCTTGGGGATGCCTAGGTGTGGGGCGATCTCGGCGGTTTCGGCACCAGCAGTCCAGAGCTCGATGAAGTGGGCCTCGGCCTCGGCGGGGGTCATGGCGCCTGCTTCCGTAACCGCCAGCCGTGCGCCTCCAAGCACTGCGTCAAGGTTTCCAGCCGGGCGACCTCTGCGTCCGCACCCGACCCGGTTTGTGCTGCTGCTGCCTGCTGTGCGTCCTCCTCACACGCGGCCCGGTCGCTGGCTTGGGCCGCGGGCGACATACCAGCCGGGGCCTGCCAGGTCTGGGCGCAGCCCGCCAACAGCAGGACCGCCAGCGCGCAGCCTAACCGATGAATATCCATGAGCATTTACATCTATTCACAACTAGCCGTCAGCGAGGCGACCCACTTTCGCCCCTCGGCGGTCAGGTCCACCGCCTCGGCCTTGCCGTCGGGCGTAGAAGTATTAGCGCCGTCTGAAGTCAGACACAATTAGAGTTGTAAACCACAGCACCAGGAAAATGCTGATAGTGTTCAGACTTGCAATGATTGCGTTCGAAGGGGGTTTAGACCATGATTTATAGCTTAAAAGATCTAATGACCACCATGACCACCAGGTTAATAGCAGTACAGAAAGGCATGGGGTAAAGATCAATATGTAAGATATGATGCGAGATACCTTCGTCCTGTTGAGTACTCCAAAGAGTGTACCAGGAGCTAAAAAAGTATCAGAGCGTCTGGCCTCATGCTGGAAAAACCAGAAATAAGCGAGCGAGAAGGGGATGACAAGCTCGACAAAAATTGACGCTGATATGAGTGTCAGCGGTGGCGCTGTCGGCGACAAGGGGAAGAGTTTTTCTTCTCCTCTAAGGGGAGTCGCGATCTCTGATATGTTGGGCGATTCGTAAATTGCAAGCTCCCTCACGTTTTCCAGTGTTAAGTATTGAAGCGATTCCTCTCGCGAATAGCTTGCCATATGATTCTCCGAAATCTTCTCCCGATTGGATGCTACCCCTGGCACCCCCCCATTTTGTCTAAATAGTCGATGCCGTAAAACTGCCCACATATAAACTGACTTTTCCGCTTGATGATTGCTGCTGGCATTCATGCGGCCTCCAGACTGAGGTCCCATGAAAGTTCGTGTCACTCCAGGTCTTTTGAGTGAAGGAAGCGCCAGTGATGCGTCAGGCTGAAGACGATTTCTTCCATCGTGACGCGCCCTTTCAAGAGCCTGCGGGCGGTGTAGAGCCGCACCAAGCCGGCCAACAGCCGCCACACCAGATGCCCGTAGTCGGCATCTTCCCTATGGACTTGACACGCGTCCGTGGCCAACAGATGCGTCAACGTGCGGAAGGAGTGTGCAATCCAACTCCGTCGCTTCCAGGCCCGGATCAGACGGGGCGCCGTGAGGGGCGTCGCCTGACAGAGCAGGTCGTCGCACTCCTGGCTGGGTTCCTTGACGATGACCACGGTGACCGGCCCGTATGTGGGGCTGGTGGCCGTGAGCCGCACATACCGCCTCCTCGGCAGCTGGAGGCTGTCGCGCCACGGCCAATCGGCCCGAGTCAGCAGTTCCTGGCCTGTGACCCGCCGTCCGTCGGACCGCTGGCAGACATAGGTGCGCTTGCCCTCCACCACCACGGTCCCGCGCTGGTGGTGCGCTACGTGCGCCAGCAGCTTCGAGTCGCCAAACCAACGATCGGCCACGACCAGGGGCGCGGGCAACGCCAGCCCCAGCCGCTGCAACGCAGTCCAGGTCCGATCCCACATCACCTGCAGCCAGGTCAGCTTGTCGCGGCAGGGTCTGCCAGGCCCCACTGGATCCGGACGACGGACGGTGAAGTCCACCGGGATGACCAGCTTCCCCTCGCCGATCACGACGAGCCGCAACAGCCCATCGATGCCGCGTCGGACGCGATGTTCCTGGCCGCTGTACCAGGTGCCTACCAGGCCCAGCTGCTGGCCAGATGTCTTGAAGACGCTGTCGTCGCCCACCCAGGTCCATGGCCAGCGACTGCGGGTGGCCGGGCTCTTGTCCTCGACTTGGCGCCACAGGCTGGCCAGCAGATCCTGCCCGCGGTGCGGCAACTGCCGCAGCCACTGCTGCTTGGGCAGGGCACCCAGGATCTGACCGGGCATGTTCTTATCCCAGTTCCGTACCCGGCTCAGTTCGTGGTGGGTGCGGCAGCCAAACACGGTGGGGAACATCAGCCCAAAGATCTTGCCCAACAGTTTCCCCACCGTCTGCAGTCGCCACTGGACCTCCGCTGCCACCGTCTCTGGCAGGCCCAAGTCGATCAGGGCTTGTTCGAGGGCCTCCAGAGAGCGCTGAGCACGAGCTTGCTCGCGCTGGAGACGCTCGCGGTACTTCTGCGAGCGGCGTTGTTTCGCGTGATATGCTCGTCGTTGGGCGCGGGTCATGGGCGCCATGGGCTCCTCCTGTGGGGTAGGCTGTTGTGTGTGTGGAGGAAACCATGGCGCAAAATTCATGTGATTTCAAGAGCTTTCACGCGGCCCCTCGCCGCTTTGCCCTATGGACGGGGCCGCACGGTCAAACCGGAAAAGTCAGTAAATTTTGAAATCGTATTGATTTGTTGCACGGCGGGCCTGGGTGAGGAGGTCGCCGTTACCTAATGCCGTGAGCCGGTCAGCAATTGTCACGGCGCTGTCTAGTGGAACAGAAATCCGCAGAAATCTCGGAGGGGGAGGGGCTTCGGGATTTAGGGGCGGAATGGCCAATTGAGGGTTGGTCTCTGGTTCCTTTGGCTCAGATGTACATTCATAGTCTGTCAGCCTGGCCATAGTCCATTTACTAACCCCTGACTCGCGACGGTTTAAACTTTGCCAACACTCGTCCGCATCAAGTTCATCAAGCGTTTCCTTTAACCAATACCTTCGCCAATTAGATGGGATTGACAACATGGTTAACCCGCCCGACTCCAGCCACCTGTGCAATCGCCTGATCAATAAAAATGGGCTCCGGCATTTTCGGAAGCAATTTTAACGTTTCAACCACATACTTCCGGCTACGGAACCAAGCCTTCAAATCGTTCACACTCAACCCTGGCCAATGCGGTCGCAGGGGACGCATCAAGGCGTGGGAGAGATTGACCATAAACATGGCGAGATTGGCACTGTTGTATACCGGCGTTTGCTTCACCGTCATGAAATCTTCCAAGCCCCAATATTGTTTGGCATCACGAAAATTGAACTCCAACTGGAAACGCAAACGATAATAGTCTATCAATAGCTCATAAGGAAGGTCCAAATCACTACTGAATAAGACGATATGCGCCACGGCTTGTGTTTTTAGATTGGTTTTGACCAGCACCACAACATGAAGCAAATCTGCAAATTTCTTATGCCATAAGTCCATCTGATAGATGTGTGTCTCGATATCCTCTTCAACAGAAGACGCTTTCAAAGCAGCAGCAGGCATATGCCGATAATCGAGCTTTGTACCATACTTTTTACGCTTCCCACGTCCTGCATAAGGCCCATGATAGGGGAAATACAGAGCAGAATCATAGCGCAGTTTTGATATCAACTGTAAACCAAGTTGCCTGACCATTTGCAGTGCGTCATGATGGCCAAATGCCCCATCATAGACAAAGTAAATCACCTTGACGTGATCGACGATCAACTTTAGTAGGCCGTTGATGGTCTCTTGGACGAATCGTAAATAAGGAGTCAACACGACGTGTCGTCGATTCCGATTTTTCCCGCCTTTCGGTCGTCCTCGTTTCCCATGGGATGTTTTCTGGGGCGCTTCAGGAGGATTGTCAGTGTGTTTTTGCTCAATTTGTTCCATGATGACAGGGTAAGAGGCGCGGCGCTTGACGCTAATCAGGGATAAACTCAGAAAACAAAGTCCAGGGACCCTCTTCCCATAGAGGGAAGAAAAAAACCGATCCAATCCATACGTCTTCTTGCCCGATTTCGTTACCACCACCTCATCGCCGCCCATCAAGAGGACATCATCTTGCTCGAAGAGATGATGTCGAATCAGCACCCATTGCAGCGTGCCCCAGCTCAGGCTGGTCGTGAAAAAACGTTGAATCGTCCGATAACTGCCCCCGTTGTCGGCCCAGCGCGAAATGCCCCTCATCGTCACCCGGCCGGTCATCGACAGCATCGCTTCGGCTACCCGACGGAGTTGGCGGATCGTGGTCCGATCCAGACACTGGCTTAAACAAGCGAAAAGCACCATAATATCCGGCATGGGCGGTGGCTCCTTGTGTAGAGTTGGGTTGGGGAATCCATATTCTACACGGTAGTTAGCCGCCCTGCCTCATCTCCATCCGGTGCTCCGCCGCTCCGTTTCATCTCCATTTTTGGCGAAGGTATTGTTTCTATACAGGCGAACTCTCAAAAACCGAAACCACAGATGCACACAGAGGCACTCCGCCCTCAGCATATATCTGTGCCTATCTCTGGGTTGTCCCGCCCTGAGCATTGATCGCTGCGCGCTGGGACGATGTGCTCATGAGGCCGACATCTGCACCAAGGCGCTACGTATCAAGGCTTCCTCTGACTCCTTGCTGATCGCCTCTCCATCCAGCTTCGCCGCCAGCACACGTGCCAGCAGGCGGCCGATCTGTGGACCTTGTGGCACGCCGAGGCGTTTGAGATCATCCCCTGTCAGGTCCGGTCGGATGTGACGCCACGTCGTGAGATAGTGCTGGACGTGCTGGTGCACTTCGCGCCCAGGGCAGAGGGCAAGTAGCAGTGGGAACATCTCCAATGGCAGCCCTCGCAGGGCCGCAACCACCTCACTGGGCCGCAGATTGTCCGTTGTGCACAGTCGCTGGCAAGCCCGCTCGACAGCGATGAGGGCGTCGACCAGCTCCTGTATCGTACGGGGTGCTAGCGCCAAACGGGCCCCCGTCCGTCGCAAGATGTTCGCGTCTAA
>Ga0179594_10000418_pt1 | contig 10059 bp, 10 predicted proteins | sample CZOMad1_1_08_16f_FD_148625 | JGI IMG/M metagenome (GOLD analysis project Ga0179594, IMG submission 148625) | Vadose zone soil fungal communities from Angelo Coast Range Reserve, California, USA - CZOMad1_1_08_16fungal (Illumina Assembly) | ecosystem: Environmental > Terrestrial > Soil > Vadose...
CCTGATCAGCAACGCGGCCCATCCGGAATTTGCCCGAACCAACCTGTTCGCGAGTGGTCCGGGCGGCCTTCTTTCCCTTGCGACCGATTTCGCGGCTCCTTTGTTCGGTCATTCCGCGGCGGACGGCGCCCGACCGATCCTGTTCGCGGCGACGAGCCCGGAGGCAAGGCCGGGCGCCGATTACGCGGAGGGATTGGCGAGCTGCGAGGGGCGCCGGCGCCCGCGCTTGTCATGCCACGGGCGCGAGACGCGGCAGCGGCGGCTAGACTTTGGGAAGTTTCGGAGAAACTGGCGGGAACAACGTTCGAATAACGGTCGGCAGATGCAACTGGCGAAAAACGTCATCGACGTCGGACTTTCGACGAGCAATCTGGAGCCGATGCTGCGGTTCTGGCAGCAGGATGTCGGTCTCCGCTTCGATCATGTGCTGCCGGTTCGGCGCGGACGGAAACAATACAGGCATGACGCGCAAGGCTCCGTCATCAAGCTGAACCATCATGTTGAGCCCTTGCCGGAGGCAGCGCCGAGCGGTTACCGCGAACTGATTATCGTGCGAGAGGGCCTGCAGAAACCGCAACGGATGGTCGATCCCGATGGCAATCGTGTTCAGCTGGTGCCTCCGGGACATAGTGGCGTCACCCAAATTGCCGTCGCGATGGGTGTCCGAAGCCTGAGCGAACACCGAAGCAGGGGCGTGCGCGAGGGATTTGCACCGATAACCCTTGGAGACGTGGCGCGGATATCGATGATCCTCGATCCGGACGGCAACTGGATCGAGCTTTCGCGCCGGGCCTCGATCGTCGGCAGTCTGTCTGAGCGAGAGACCCGGAGGTCCACCGATGCCCCAATACGTGCTTCGACATCGTTGGATTTTCCCTCGGCGGCATGATCGCTCAGCAGCTTGCCTTTGAATTTCCGGACATGGTGAGGCGGATCATTCTGCTTGGCACGGGGCCGCGCGGCGGCGAAGGCATGACCTTCACCGAGCTTTCGGTCGACGAACTGGACAATCCGGCAAGCCTGCTCATGCATGCGTTCTTCACGCAGAGCGACGCAAGCAAGGCTGCAGGACGCGCCTATCTTGGACAGTTAAAACTCCGCGCGGCCGATCGAGACGAACCTGTATCCAGGCAGGCGGCTATTGCGCAGCTGGACTCCATCCGCGAATGGGGTGCAATCCCGTCGGAGAACCGCTTTGCTATGTTGGGCAACATTCATCAGCCCACACTGATTGTGCATGGAAACAAGGACGTCGTCGTCATGCCGATCAATGCGTTTCTCCTGGCCGAGCACCTCCCCAACGCGCAGCTGATCATGTACCCGGACGCAAGCCACGGGGCGCAGTCACAACATGCAGAGGTGTTTCTCGAGCACGCGAGGTTGTTCCTCAACGGGTGAACCGCTCCGATGCTCAGCCGACCGAATGAGGAAGCTTGGTCTCCGATGTGCTCCACCAGCCCGTAATTGTCTCGAAGAGGAGAAATGTCATGGCCACACCAACCAAACCGAGCAGCGAAGACCGCAGCGTCCTAACCGTCCTCAACGCATTTGATACTCTTTTCAACAAGCGCGACTACGCTTCCGCCGAGCGCTTCTGGTCTCCGCGTTACATCCAGCACAGCGCACACATCCCGCCCGGCCGTGACGGGCTCTTTGACCTGGTCAAGATCCTGCCCACGACGCTGCGCTACGAGAACCACATTGCGGCGGCGACTGGTGATTTCGTCATTCTCCATGGGCGGTTCAGCGGTCTCGGGCCAACGCCGGCGTGGGTCGTCGCTGACATCGTGCGCATTGAGGATGGCGTGCTCGCGGAGCACTGGGACGTCATCCAGGACGAGGCCACGCGGGAGCAATCGCGCAGCGGTCTTCCGATGTTCGGCGATAAATTCCCGGCTTGATAGCTGACCGCCGAAAGCAAATACGGGCACGTCCGAACCTTCCAAGAGGTCTGCGTCTGACCGTCATCGGAGCGCTTTCTTGGTCGCTTTTCTGGTTCAGAAGGGAGCGCGACACTCCCGCCGCGATAGCGAAGCAGATACTTTCAATGCTCCGCACCGGCATCGAGGATGACTAGGACATGGGCTCATTAACGCGTAGCGCCGGCTGTACTAAATTGGTTGATAGCAGCATCGTCGATTGAATTGTAACGCATGATTCGAGCCCTCAGCACGGAGCGTTGATACGGCTTCAACCTAATTTGCGTTGAAGAGGCTGGGCGCAAAATCCGACAGCATTATTTGTCCCTACTGGATTTGCGCTCAACTCGACTGGCACGTTCTGGTTCGATCCTCGCGTGCCGTGGCCCGCCAAATCGCCTTTGATTGAAAGGCACGGCACCAGAGCCCGCAACGATCTCGACGTCTTCAAGCTGCAACGTCTCGCCGCGCGCTGACAGCAAGGCGGGATATTCAATCTTCCGCCCGCTTGCGCGGTCTCTGAAAACCACCTGCGGCCCCGCCGACTCTGCCAGCCAGTCGTCGCCCCATTTCTTGAGGGCAAGATAAGTCGGGAAAAAATCGCGGCCCTTTTTGGTCAATACATATTCGTGACGGCCGCCATGCTCTGGCAACGGCACCCGCGTCATCATGCCGAGATCGACGAACTTTTTCAGCCGCGCGCTGAGAATGTTCGGCGCCACACCGAGATAGTATTGAAACTCGTCGAACCGCTTTGTGCCGTAATAGGCTTCCCGCAGCAGCAGGATCGACCAGCGATCGCCGACCACCTCCATGGCGCGGGCGATCGAGCATTTCTTATTGGTCAAACGGGAACGCTTCACGGTACGTCTCGCAATCTTTTTACCCAGGTGATTCCCGATCAGCAGGAGAGGCGTGCCGTCCGCCTGTCCCGTTTTTGATCGTCCGCGCCTCGGATCGAGCCGCCGTCAGGCCGCCTCGCCCGCAGGCACCGGTGGCTTGACCGTGGCCTCCGGCTCAAGCGCGCGACGGTGCGTCACGAGCACTCCCGTTTCGGAAAGCCTTTGCAGTTCCGCTTCACTCACGCCCAGTTCGCGGAACACCTCTTTGTTGTGTTCGCCCTGGAAAGCCGGCATGCCGATCGGCGTCAGTTCATCGCAGGAGAAATGCCAGGGGCGGCCCGGCAATCGGTATTCGCCGCCGCTGCGATCCGGAACGAGCTGCACCGCGCCCCAATAATCGCTCCACTCAGACTTCGTCAGTTCCTTGATCGAGCGGATTTCGCCCATCGCGATCTTGGCTTCGTCGAACTGCGCGTCGAGCATCGCCATATCTGGGAATGTCAGCATCCAGGATTGGATGATCTGGTGCAACGCGCCGAAATTCAGCCGGCGGGCCGCTGCGCTCGCAAACCGCGGGTCTTCCATCAAATCCACCCGCCGCATCGCGCGAAGCCAGGACGGAAAGGTTCGGCTGCCGATGATGCTGGTCGCGACGGTAAAATGCTCGCCCTGCGGACCCGTGAAGAACGAGCAATCGGTGGCGCCGAGCACGGCCGGCTCCGCGCCGATGTCGTCATCCGACAGATCGACATGCGCGCGTTCGTTGACCGCGAGCAGGGTCGCCGCCATCGCGACATCGATATACTGGCCCTGCCCGGTTGTCTTGCGACTGTGCAGCGCGGCGAGGATGGCGATCACCGCCTGCAATCCGGCGTAAACGTCGGCATGCGAGAGAGAGTCGGTACGCGGCTCCGTCAAGGCCTCGCCATAGTGTCGAACGCTGTTCTCGGTGAAACCAGCTTCGGCCTGCACCGTCGGAGCATAGGCCATCCGGCTCCGCCAGGGTCCGCTCTGCCCGTAGCCCGTGATCGACGCATAGATAAGGCGCGGATTGCGCTTGGAGAGCGTTTGGTAGTCGAGGCCGAAAAAACCGAGCGTGCCGGCGCGGAAATTCTCCACCACGATATCGGCGGTGTCGCACAGTTTTAGCGCCAGCTCATAAGCGCCGGGAATGTTCAGATTGATGCTGACGTTGCGTTTTCCCGCATTCTGCTGCGCATAATAGCCCGACATGCCGTCGGTGGACGGAAAGGCAAAGCGCGACACGTCCGGGCTTGGCGGCTCGACCTTGATGACCTCGGCGCCGAGGTCCTGCAAGGTCCGCGCGCAGAGAGGGCCGGCGAGCACGCGGGAAAAGTCGACGACGCGAATTCCGCTGAGAGGACCGGACATAATCATCGCCCCGCGAATTTGGCGAGACCAGGCCCGTTCTTGCGGAACGAGGCAAGGCCGGCTTTCAGGTCTTCCGAGGCCCAGATCGGCGCCTGCACCCTCGCCATCGCCTCGTCGGCGGCCGACACGCCCTCGTTGACGGCGATGTGGGCGAGCTTCTTGGTGGCTGCGTGGGCAAGTGTCGGGCCTTGCGCAAATTCTTCCGCGATCGCCATGGTCGCCTTCTCCAGCGACTCCTCGGGAACCGTGAGATTGATCAGGCCCCATTTTTCCAGGGTCGCCGCATCATAGCGGCGCGCCAGCATCGACATCTCCTTGGCACGCAACGCGCCAATGCGCTGCACCTGGCGCTGGATGCCGCCCAGCAGTGGATGCAGCCCAAGCGTTGCCTCCACCGAACCGATTTTTGCCGACGACGCCGCGATGATGTAGTCGCAGGACAGCGCCAGCTCGAGGCCGCCGCCAAGGCAGGCGCCATGGACGCTCGCGATCAACGGGATCGGCAGCAACTCCATGAATCGGAGAAACTCGACGCCGTTCAGGTGGCGGTTTTCACTGCTTGGATCGCCGCTGCCCTGCTCCACCCGCTTGTCGAAGATGTCGAGATCGGCGCCGGCGGAGAAATGCCGAAGCCCGCTGCGAAGCACAATCGCCCGGCTACCGGCTTCCTGCGCCGCTTCGACCTGTTCGACGATGGCATTGATGAGCTTTGGCCCCAGCAGGTTGTAGGGCCGATAGATCATGGCCAAAACGGAAATATTGCCGCGTTGCTCGCGCGTAATCAGTGCATCGTCGGACACCACGCACCTCCATTCATTGGACGCACGATGCGCCCGGATAATTCATTACGGGTCAGCTTACAACATGACTTGCATTTTGCAAGTCATGTTCACCGAGTTATATGTTTATCGTCATTTCACCTGGCAGCGCCGCGCAGAATGCAGGGCAAAGGGTCAGGTTCGTGGCCCTATTTCCGGAAATGGGTCAGGCGCCAGCGCACCAGTTCATCGGCGCCCGGGCCTGCCTGCGGCTGCACGTCCTGGAGCCGGACGCGTTGCCCGGTCTCGTTGTCGACCCTTGCGAGCTTCACCGCGCGTCCGGTCTTTCGATCGATGAATTTGAGCGGCGGCCCGGCATCGCCGGAAACCGCCCATTTGTCGCCCACCTGCAACAACGCCTGCAACACGAGGATGGTATCCCGACCCCTTGAGCTCAGAACATATTCATATCGCTCGGGATTGGTCTGGTATTGTCGCCGCTCGACCAGTTCGTGGCCCTCAAGGTGTTTCAGCCGGTCGGACAAGGTCGCGTTGGTCACATCCGTCGAGCGGCGCAAATCCTCGTACCGGCTCAACCCGAGCGACAGGTCACGCAGAATCAAGACGGCCCAGCGATCGCCGATCGCCTCCAGGACGCCGGCAATCGAGCACGCCATCCCCTCAAAGCTTTTTGACTTCATAAAGTGCTTGCCTCCGAGTAACTCTTATCATTAGAGTGATTGCCTGTCGAGCGCTATCTTCGCGGCGATTGATACCGCCGCCACCAGCTTTTCGTGATTGGCCCTCATCCGCCGGAGCTTTCAAATGACCGATACTGATGAAAAGAAACACGTCGTGACCATCGACGTGAACGGCGCGCGCCGGATCGCCACGGTCGAAGCGCGAAAACTTCTGGTTCACTTGCTCCGCGACGATCTTGGCCTCACCGGAACTCATGTCGGATGCGACACGTCACAATGCGGCGCCTGCACCGTCGACATCGATGGACAGGCCGTCAAATCCTGCACGGTATTAGCCGTGATGGCTGACGGCTCCTCGATCACGACGATCGAAGGTCTCGCGCCCGGCGGCGGCGCGCTCCACTCAATACAGGCTGCTTTTCATGAGCACCACGCCCTGCAATGCGGCTTCTGCACGCCGGGGATGATCATGGCCGTGCGCCAGTTGCTCAAGCAAAACCCAAATCCGGCCGAAAGCGACATCCGTCACCAACTCGCCGGCAACATCTGCCGTTGCACCGGCTACACCAACATCGTGCGCGCAGTTCAATCCCTTGCCTCGGAGGCGCAACGCCATGACTGAAGCAATCGCGACCAGATATGTCGGGCAGCCCTTACGGCGGCGCGAGGATTTCAGGTTCGTCACCGGCAAAGGACGGTATACCGACGACATCAAGGCGACTGGCATGCTGCATATGGCCGTGCTGCGGTCGCCGCATGCGCATGCCGTCATCAGGCAAGTCGATCTTTCCGCGGCAATGGCAGCGCCGGGCGTGCGTCTCGCTTTGTCGGGTGCCGACCTCGCCGGCAAGATCGGTTCGATCGTGCCCAACTGGATCATACCGGGCACCAAGGTGCCGGACCGGCCGGTCGTCGCCATCGACCGGGTTCGTTTCGTCGGCGAATGCGTAGCCCTCGTGGTCGCCGAAACCCAGGCCATGGCCCACGATGCGGTCGGGTTGATCGATGTCGACTTCGAAACGCTTCCTTCTGTGATCGACGAGGAAGCCGCGATCCGCGACGGCGCGCCGCAACTGCACGACAACGTGCCCAACAATATCACCACAGTCTACAGGATGGGCGGCGGCGACTACGGCAAGGCCGCGCGCGAGGCGGACCAGATCATCACCCTTCGCGTCGCCAACAACCGCCTGATCCCGACCTGCATGGAGACGCGCTCCATTCTGGCGGAACCAAATGTCGACGGCACCCTGACGCTCTATCTGCAGAGCCAAGTGCCCCACATGCACCGCCGCTGGATCGCCGACACCGTCGGCATTTCCGAGCATCAATTGCGGATCGTCGCGCCGGATATTGGCGGCGGCTTTGGCGCAAAGATGCATCTCTATCCCGAGGAATTGCTTTGCCCATATCTGGCGCGCCACCTCGGCGCGCCCGTCAAGTGGTGGGAATCGCGCTCCGAGAGCCATCAATCCACCAACCATGGCCGGGCGCATACCGAGATGCTGGAAATCGCTTTCCGCAACGACGGCAAGATCCTCGGCCTGAAGGTCGAGACGCTGGGCAATGTCGGCGCCTATCTGTCGAACATGGCATCAGGCGGCCCGACCGTGAATACGATCAATTTCGGGACCGGCGCCTACAAGATCGAGCACTACGCGGCGCGCTCCCGGGTGGTCGTGACCAATACCGTGCCGGTTGACGCCTATCGCGGATATGGCCGGCCCGAGGGCGCCTACATCGCCGAACGGGCGATCGATGCGGTCGCGCGTCACCTCAATCTCGATCAGGTGGAGGTGCGCCGGCGGAATTTCATTCAGAGCGACGACTTTCCCTATCGGCCCTACAACGGGCCCGCCGTGATGTACGACAGCGGCAATTATGAGGGCTGCCTCGCCAAGGCGATGGAAGCCTTCAACTACGAGGCCCGCAGCAACGAGCGCGATCAACTGCGCGCCAAGGACCGCTATCGCGGCATCGGGGTCGCGGCCTATACCCATATGTGCGGTATGGCGCCCTCACGCCGGCTCTCGCTGATGGGTTTTAACCGCGGCGGCTGGGAAAGCGCCCGGGTCAGCGTCGACTCCAGTGGCCGGGTGACCATCTTTTCCGGCTCGATGAGCCAGGGCCACGGCCATGTCACGTCACTGGCGCAAGTCGCAGCCGACGTGTTGCAGGTTCCGATCGAAGATATCGACGTGGTGCAAGGCGACACAAAACAAGTGCAGGCCGGGCACGGCACCTTCAATTCCCGTTCGATGGCGGTCGGCGGCTCCAGCGTCCATGTCTCCTCCACACGCGTCGTCGCCAAGGCGAAGAAGATTGCGGCGGGCATGCTCGAAGTGGACGAAGCGGATGTTTCCTATCGCGCCGGCCAGTTCACCGTGCCGGGGACCGACATCGCGCCGTTAAAGTTCGGCGCGGTGGCGCGCATGGCCTATGTCGGCCACAAGCTTCCGGACGGAATGGAGCCCGGCCTCGACGAGACGGTGTTTTACGATCCGAAGGGCATGGGCGCGCCTTCAGGTGTCCACATGGCTTATGTCGACGTCGATCCGGAGACTGGGATCGTGGAGATCCTCGATTATGTCGCCGTCGATGACGCCGGCACGATCATCAATCCGCTGCTTGCCGGCGGACAGATCCATGGCGGCGTGGTGCAGGGCATCGCGCAAGCGCTCTATGAAGAAGTCAGCTATGATCCCGATACTGGGCAATTGATGACGGGATCGCTGCTCGATTATGCGGTGCCGCGCGCCGAACACGTCCCCGCCATCCGGTCGCTGTTTCAGGAGACGCCCTCCCCGACCAACCCGATCGGCGTCAAGGGTATTGGCGAGAGCGGATCGATCGCAGCACCACCGTGCACGGTTCACGCCGTGCTCGATGCGCTTTCACCCTTTGGCATAAAACATCTCGACATGCCGATGACGCCGCCGCGCGTCTGGTCGGCGATCCAGACCGCACGCACCGGAGCAAGCCAATGATCCCAGCGTCATTCGACTATGTCCGCGCAAGCTCGCTCGCCCAGGCCATCGGCCTGCTGCAGAACGACCCCGACGGCAGCAAGCTCATTGCCGGCGGCCATACGCTAATCCCCACATTGAAATTGCGGCTGGCTTCGCCGGCGCTGCTGATCGATATCAACGGGATCGATGAGTTAAAGGGAATCGATATTGGCGACCGCGTCCGGATCGGCGCGTTGACAACGCACGCCGAACTGCTGGCGTCAGAACTGCTGCGAAAGGTGCTGCCGATCTTCCATCAGGCCGCGGACCTGATCGCGGATCCGCAGGTGCGCAATCGCGGCACGATCGGTGGCTCGCTCGCCAATGCCGATCCTGCCGCCGACTGGCCGGCGGTGGTCGTCGCGCTGAAGGGTGAACTGGAGCTGGCTGGCCCGGCCGGCCGCAGGCGTGTCGCGGCAAAGGATTTTTTCGTCGACATCATGACCACCGCACTTGAGCCGGGGGAGGTTCTGGTGGCGATCCACATTCCCCGCCCCACCCCAGGTGCGCGGTTCCGGTATCGCAAGATCCGTCATCCTGCGAGCGGTTATGCCGTGGTTGGTGTCGCCGTAGCGCTGGGCCAGCACGACGGCGTCGTTTCGGAAGCCGCGATTGCCATCACCGGCGCGACCGGCCGGGCGTTCGCCGCGGGCTCCGCGAGCGCGCATCTGATCGGCAAGCCGCTATCGAGCGAAAACATCGCACAAGCCGCGCTACTTGCCAGCGAACAGGCCGAGTGCCTGTCGGACCACTACGCCTCGGCGGATTATCGCAAGCATCTCATCAAGACCGAGGTCGGCCGGGCGCTGGCGTCGCTGAAGGATGCGTGATCCGCCTCGTCGGACGCTCACGCCTATATTTGTCGCACAGGTAGCAACGGAGGTCGGCATGAAAATCTCCCCATCGCCCACCAATCTTTCGATTTCGCACGTCAACGTGGCAACGGGACTTCCGTACAATCGGCTCATCCCGGCGTTCGAGGCATCGCTGGGAAAATGGGACCCGGTTGCAGGGGCGCCGCTGTGGGAGAAAAAGACGAGCTGGCCGGAAGTCGAAACCGCTATCGCGAAGATGGCCGAACCATTCGGCCTGATGGTCATGGTCAAAATTGACCAGGGACGCATCACCTCCCTCTCGGGAAAAGCAAAAAAGTGCACGCTCTATGTCGTCGGCAATCCCGTGATCGCGAACCAGATCATCGAGATCGATCTGCGCGGCAGTTTTTACGTTCCGTTCCGGATTGCCGTTCATGATGACAGCGGCCCGGATGGAGGAATCATCTCCTACGATCGTCCGTCTTCGTTCTTGGCGGCGCTGAACCGGCCTGAGCTGGACGCGATGCCGGCGATGGGATCGCGGTGGCAAGGCTTCTGATGGGCAAAGCTGTCGGAGATGAAGTCGGCGCGTCCGGTCAAAAGCTTGAGATTATTTCGATCTCG
>Ga0179594_10000419_pt1 | contig 10051 bp, 10 predicted proteins | sample CZOMad1_1_08_16f_FD_148625 | JGI IMG/M metagenome (GOLD analysis project Ga0179594, IMG submission 148625) | Vadose zone soil fungal communities from Angelo Coast Range Reserve, California, USA - CZOMad1_1_08_16fungal (Illumina Assembly) | ecosystem: Environmental > Terrestrial > Soil > Vadose...
CGGCCCGGAACGGCGGCCTCGGCGAATGTCGCCATGCCGTTGTGAAGCGCGCAGGCCAGCCGCAGAATCGGCAGCGCGACCGCGGCCCCGGAGCCTTCGCCAAGCCGCAAATCGAGGTCGAGCAATGGGCGGGCATCGAGCGCATCGAGCACCATCCGGTGCCCCTGCTCCGCCGACCGGTGAGAAAAGATCAGAAAGGGACGGCAGGAGGGATTGAGGCGCGACGCTACGAGCGCGGCGACAGAGACGATGAAACCATCCACCAGGATCGGAATGCGACGCTGCGCCGCGGCAATGATGGCGCCGCAGATCGCCGCGATCTCAAGTCCTCCGACAGCGTACAAGATTCGCTCCGGCGAATCATCCGGCATGAGGCCATGATGGGCCAGCGCCGCAGCAATCACGCGCGCCTTGCGCTCGCGGCCGGCGGCATCGAGACCCGTGCCGCTGCCGGTGATCGTTTCGGCCTCCTTCCCGAGCAGCGCCGCTGCGATCGCGGCGGCCGATGTCGTGTTGCCGATGCCCATTTCACCGAGAATGAGGATGTCGGGCGCAATCGCGGCGGCCCGCGCCACCGCTCGCTGGCCACAGTCGAAAGCGAAACCAATGTCGGCCGCTTCGAGCGCGGCTCCCCGGCTGAAATCCCGGCTGCCGCGCCGTGGCTTGTCGGTGACGACGCCCGGCACCGGCGCCTCGGCCAGCGTCCCGGCGTCGACGACTTCGAGGCGCGACCCCAATTCGCGCGCGAGCACCGAAATCGCAGCGCCTCCGGCGGCGAAGTTCGCCATCATCGCAATGGTCACGTTCTGCGGATAGGCGGAAACGCCCTGCGCCGCAATGCCGTGATCGCCGGCAAAGATGATGATCGGCGCGCAGGCGGCCCGCGGACGATCGGTGTGCTGTAAGCCGGCAAGCTCGATCGCGAGCACCTCTAGCCGGCCGAGCGCGCCAGCCGGCTTGGTGAGTTCGCATTGCCGGAGAAAGGCTGCGTCGCGATGCGCAACCGAGATGTGAGGGCATTCCTGATGGACCCATTCGGGCAACATGCGTGATCACCTTTTGATCGTGCCGACTAAGTCAATTTGCGTTTCAGGACATAGCTATCCATGATCCAGCCATGCCTCGCCCGCGCCTCCGCGCGCGCGGCGGCGATTTCAGCGCCGACATCGGCCAACTGGCCGGACAAAGTGATCTCATTCGGCATGCCGAGATATGCGCCCCACCAGATCTTGATTCCCTTCGCATCGAGCGCCTGAAACGCCGTCCCGCCATCGAGCATGACGGCGACGGTTTCCACGCCGGACGGCCAGCCGGCTTCGCGCAGCCGCCGCCCGGTCGTGACCAGAAAGGGCTCGCCGATCTCGTTGAGGGGAATGGCGTGGGCGGCGCATAGCGCCTGGATCGCGGTGACGCCGGCGATGACTTCGATCTTCGGGACCGGATCAAATCTGCGCGCGACCCGCAGGCTGGAATCGTAGAGCGAGGGATCGCCCCAGATCAATAGCGCCACGCGCCCCGCGGCTCCAAGATGCGTCGCGATCTCCCGTGACCAGGCCGCGGCAACGGCGTCGTGCCACTCATCGACGCCACCGCGATAATCCTCCCGATCGCCGTCGCGCTCGGGCAGGTCGAACTCGGCGATGCGCGTCTTGGGATTGGTGAGAACCTGTGCGCAGATCGTCCGGCGCAACGCCGCGAGATCGGATTTCTCCGCGCCTTTGCGCGGGATCAGGACGAGGTCGGCGGCATTGATCGCGCGGACGGCCTTGAGCGTCAACTGATCGGGATCGCCGCAACCGATCCCGATCAGCGACAGGGTAAGCATGGCATCATCGGCCGGGGGCGCCCCCGCCAAGAGTTTAGGCAAGAGCTTGGGCAAGACCTTACGCGGCGTGATGCAATCGGCGGGTGACGAAAGCGCCGTCGAACACGCCGCGCAGCGACTTCGCCATCGCCAGAACGCCGAGATCGAGCAGTGGCTCGACGACAATCACGAGCGCGTAGGACGCGCCGAAGGTCGCGATCGACGACAGATTGTCGGCGCCCAGGCCGCGGCCATAGATGGCCCAGAACGCGACCCACGTCACGATGCCGGCCTGATACGCCGTCGAAAGCGACAGCGCCTGACGATAGAACAGGTCGACATAAGCGGTATCGCGGGCGACGATGCGGTCGGCAAGCGCGCCGATCGCAAACAGCGGCACCAGGAGCGTCGTCACGTTCATGCCGTATTGCGGCAGGTCGCTCGGCACGAAGAACACGCCCTGCAGCAGCAGCCCGAGTGCCAGCCCGAAGGCCGCGGGCGCGGCGCCGAAGATCAAAAACAGCGTCGAGCCGAAGATGAAATGAACCTCGGATACGCCGACGGAGAAATGCGGCAGCATCTCGAAGAAGGCGAACACCAGCGCCGTGGTTGCGCTTGCGCGCAATGCGAAGGAGACCGAGCCCTGCTCGCGGACGGTCTGGGCCGCGAGTTTCACGGCGTAGCCGCAGGCGGCCGTGGCCGTGGCATAGCTCAGGACGATCTTGGTGCCGTCAACGATACCGGGTTCGATATGCATGATTCATGTCCTTCTCGGTTGCCAAATTTATACCGCCATCAATCGGTCCCCGCCAGCGCCCCGTAGAGGATTACGGCGGTTGCGGTCACATTTTCCTGAGCCAACTGCGCGACAAGTCCTGCGATCGTCGTACGGACCAGCCGCTGATCGACATGCCCGACCGATTCGGCCAACAGCGCCGGCGTATCCGGCGACATCCCCTGCGCGATCAGCCGCGCGGCCAGCGCCGGAAAGGTCCGTTTTCCCATGTAGAGCGCGGTCAAGGCGTGGGGGTCTGCGAGCGCGGCCCAGTTGAGATCGTCGGGCAGCTCGCCCGTCACGTCGGCGCCGGTGACGAATTGCACCCGGCGGGCGGTGTGCCGGCGGGTCAACGGAATTGCGGACACAGCCGCTGCCGCGCAGGCGGCGGTGACGCCGGGGATGATCTCGTAGGCGATGCCAGCCGCGTTGAGCGCGTCCAGCTCTTCCTCGAGCCGGCCGAAGATCCCGGCATCGCCGGACTTCAGCCGCACCACGGATGCGCCCGTCGCGGCGTAATCGACCAGCAGCCGGCTGACATGCTCCTGCTTGGCCGAGGGCTTTCCAGCGCGCTTGCCGACCGAGACCAAGTTGGCGCCTTTGCGGACATGATCGAGAACGGCGCCCGAGGCGAGATCGTCGTAGAGCACGACGTCGGCTGCTCCCAGGCGCGCAACGGCCTTCAGCGTCAGAAGCTCGGGATCGCCCGGACCTGCCGAGACAAAGGAGACGAAACCAGTCATCTGTCCTCCGCGATCAGATGAAAGAACGTGCCGGTGACGCGCCCACGGCGCGATCCGCTTTCGGCGACATCGGCGCCGTTGGCATCGCGCATGGCGGCGAGCGGCGCGTCGGGTTGCGTAAGAATCATGGCATAGTGGAATTCGTGGCCGCGCAGCCTTGCGCCGGCGGCGTAGCCCGGCATGCCGGTCGCAAGCTCGGCCAGCCGGTAACCGAGATGCATGCGGCGAGTGGCAAAGCTGGTCTCAAGACCCAGCAGGCCCATCATCGCGTGGCGCGTGCCGTCCTTGTCGATCAGCCCGGTGCCGAGTACCATGTAGCCACCACATTCGCCATGCACCGGCCGCGTCTCGGCAAACGCTCGCAGCGCACGGCGAAAGCGCTCATTGGCCGCGATCCGGCCCGCATGCAATTCCGGATAGCCGCCGGGCAGCCAGCAGACGTCGGCGTTCGCATGCGGGCCTTCATCGGCGAGCGGCGAGAATGGCATGATCTCAGCGCCCGCCGCGCGCCAGTCTTCAAGAATATGCGGATAGATGAAGGAAAAGGCGGCGTCGCGCGCCAACGCAATGCGCTGGCCCGGCGGCGTCACGCGTGGCGCTGATGTCGCGTTCGACGCGGTCCATTCGCATTCGGACAGCCGCAGCAGCGCATCGAGGTCGATGCGTTCCGCGACCAGACGCGCGGCTTCCCCGATCAGTTCGTTCAGCCTTGCAAGCTCCTCCGCCTGGACGAGACCAAGATGCCGTTCAGGCAATTTGATCGGTGCATGCCGCGGCAATGCGCCGAGGACAGCGATGCCTGCGCCCTCCATCGCCCGCCGCACCAGGTCTTCATGGCGCGGACTGGCGACGCGATTGAGGATGACGCCGGCGATCCGCACACCTTTCCGAAAATCCCGAAGCCCGGTAGCGACGGCTGCGGCGGTCTGCGCCTGGCCTGCAGGATCGAGCACCAGAAGCACCGGCCAATCCATCATCTCGGCGAGATCGGCGCTGGCGCCAGTGCCGGACATGCCAGGCGACGCTACGCCGTCGAACAGCCCCATGGAGCCTTCTGCCAGCACCAGGTCGGCGTCACGCCCGCGCGCGACAAGCCCTTCGATCGTGTCGCGCCGCATCGCCCAGCTATCGAGATTGACCGAGCTGCGCCCGGTCGCCGCCGCGTGGAAGGCGGGATCGATGTAATCCGGACCGCTCTTGAAACACTGCACGCCAAGCCCGCGGTCGCGATAGGCGCGCGCGAGCGCCAAGGTCAGCGTCGTCTTGCCGGCGCCGGAGGCGGGAGCCGAGATGACGAGACAATGCGCCATCACGACGCCTCCGGAAAGCGCGGCGCGGTTCCGACCGGACGGTAGCGGCGGTCGTAGTCGCCCGCATAGAGGCGGCTCTCGCCGAAATCGCTGGCATCGAGCGTTCTGCCGACCAGGATGATCGCCGTGCGTTCAAGCTCGGCGCCGAGCGATGCCTCGAGCGTGCCCAAGGTCGCACGCACGATGCGCTGGTCCGGCCAGCTCGCGCGCCACACCACGGCCACGGGGCAATCGTCGCCATAATGCGGGGTGAGTTCGGCGATCACCTTGGCCAGCACATGCACCGAGAGATGGATCGCAAGCACCGCTCCGGTCTGTGCAAACGCCGATAGCGTCTCGCCCTCCGGCATCGCGCTGGCCCTGCCCGACGTGCGCGTCAGCACCACCGATTGCGCGAGGCCCGGCAGCGTGAGCTCTGTTTCCAGCGCGGCCGCTGCGGCGGCAAAGGACGGCACGCCCGGCGTCACCGTATAGGGGATGCCGAGATCGCGCAGGCGCCGCAGCTGTTCGCCCATCGCGGACCAGACCGAGAGATCGCCGGAATGCAACCGCGCCACGTCCTTGCCTTCGGCATGCGCGGCCGACAGCTCCGTCATGATCTCGTCCAGCGACATCGGCGCGGTGTTGACGATGCGCGCGCCGGGCGGGCAATGCGCGAGAATTTCCGCAGGCACCAACGAGCCGGCATAGAGACAGACCGGGCAGGCCGCGATGAGATCGCGCCCGCGCAAGGTGAGAAGGTCCGGCGCGCCCGGGCCGGCGCCGATGAAATGCACGGTCATGCGCCCTCTCCTCTCATTTCACCGCGCTCCATTGCACGACGGGTCGCACGGCTTGCCACGATCGGTAGCGGCCGAGCGGCGCAGCATGTGCAATTTCGATCCGCATCAGATCGCCGCCATGCGCGTAGTGCAGCTCCGACAGCAGCGCCTCGGTTTCCAGCGTCACCGCATGCGCGACGATGCGCGTGCCCTGCCCGAGCCGCGACCATACGGCATCGAAGAGCGCGGCATCCAATCCACCGCCGAAGAAAACCGCATCCGGCGTCTTGAGGTCCTCGAGCGCAGCTGGTGCATGACCCGTGACGATCGATATGCGGTCCGAGAGGCCGAAGGCCGCGGCGTTGGCGCGGATGTTGGCGGCGCGGTCCTCGCGCGCTTCGATCGCAGTCGCTGTTGCGCCGGCCAAGGCCCATTCGATCGAGATCGAGCCGGAGCCGGCGCCGATGTCCCACAGCGTTTCACCGGGGCGCGGCGCCAAGGCCGATAGCCCCAGCGCACGCACCGGCCGCTTGGTGATCTGGCCGTCATGGGCGAAAAGTTCGTCGGCAAGCCCGGACACGCGTGGCAATCCGGTCGTACCCTCAGCTCGCATCGCGACCGCGATCGGGCTCGCGGTTGCATCAGCGGCAAAACGTTCCGCCCGGCTTTCGCCGATGCGTTCGCGTGGGCCGCCGAGCGCCGACAATGTCCACAGCCGCGACGCGCCCCAGCCCCGCGCCGTGAGCCACGCCGCGAGATCGCACGCTGCTTGCGCATCGCGCACGAGGCAGATAATACGCGTGCCGTGCGCGAGCAGCGGCACCAGCCGCTCGAAAGGTGCCGCGTGAAGGCCCAGGCAAATCACGTCTTCAAGACGCCAACCCAGCCGCGCGGCCGCGAGCGAAAATGTCGAAGGCGCCGGGTGCGCGATCCATTCTCCCATTTCCAGATGCGGCGCCAGGCTGCCGCCCACGCCATGCCAGAACGGATCGCCCGAAGCGAGCACCGCGGTCGGCCGCCCACGGCAGGACAGCACGGGCGCGACATCGAATGGCACCGGCCAGGGCCGGCCGCGATCGCTCATTTCGGCAAGCTTCAAGTGACGCTCGCCACCGAATACGACCTCGGCTCGCGCAAGCGCTTTTCGGCTTGCCTCGGCCAGCCCGACAAGGCCATCTTCACCGATGCCGATGATGGTCAACCAGGGATCAGGCACGATGCGCGCCCTCATTCTGGGCGGAACAGGAGACGCCAACAAGCTCGCGGATCGATTCGCCCGCGCGAATGTCGATGCGCTCTATTCCTATGCCGGCCGCACGCACATCCCGCTCGGCCACGCGCTGCCGACCCGCATCGGCGGGTTTGGCGGCGCGAGCGGCCTTGCCGATTTCATCCGGCAGGAGCGCATAACGCATGTGATCGATGCGACCCACCCCTTCGCCGCCGAAATGAGCCGGCATGCCGTCGAGGCGTGCGCCGCCGCGCAAATCCCGCTGATCGCGCTCGAACGCGCGCCGTGGACGCAGGTGTGCGGCGACCGATGGATTGAAGTCCGCGACATCGACGCCGCGGTCGACGCATTGCCGCAGGCGCGCGCCCGCATATTCCTGGCGATCGGCCGCCAGCATCTTGCGCCCTTTGCCGCCAAGCCGCAGCACGCCTATACGCTGCGATTCGTCGATCCTCCCGAGGGCCCACTGCCGCTGCCGGACACCGAACTCATCGTCTCGCGCGGCCCCTTCACCCTCGAGGGCGATCTCGAGCTGATGCGCATGCGAGACATCGCATGGGTTGTCGCGCGAAACTCCGGCGGCGCCGGCGCACGCGCCAAGATCGACGCCGCCCGCGCGCTCGGCCTGCCGGTCATCATGATCGCGCGGCCCGCACTGCCTGAACGGCCGCGGGTTGAGAGCGTCGACGAGGTGCTGGCGTGGCTCGGTCATGACGCCCGCCTCGGCGCATAGACCCAGCGTCCGACGCGGCGCGTCGCTGAATTACCGACGATGACGAGTGTTGCCATGTCGGCCATCTCGGCGCGCGCCTCCCGCAGCGGCAGGATATCGATGCGCTCCTTGGGCGTCGTGACGGCATGGGCGAAGATGATCGTGCGCTCGCCGCAACCTGCCTCCTTCAAAACGTCCAGCGCGCGGGCAAATCCTTCGGGCCGACTCCTAGAACGCGGGTTGTAGAGCGCGATGGCGAAATCGGCCTCGGCCGCAAGCCGCAGCCGCTTTTCGATGGTCGGCCACGGCTTGAGATTGTCCGAGAGATTGATGGCGCAGAAATCATGGCCAAGCGGCGCACCCGCACGCGCCGCGGCGGCCAACATTGCGGTGACGCCGGGCAGCACGCGGATCGAGACATCCTGCCACTGCGGCGCGGCTTCCAGCGCTTCGAACACGGCGGCGGCCATCGCGAAGACGCCGGGATCGCCTGACGAGACGATGACGACGTTGCGTCCGTCGGCGGCAAGCCGCAACGCCTCGCCGGCCCGTTGCAACTCCATGCGGTTGTCGGAGGGATGAAGCGTCAATCCATCCCGCGCCGGGATGCGCGCGACATAAGGCGCGTAGCCGAGGACATCCGTCGCACAGGCCAGCGCAGCCGAGACTTCCGGCGTCACCAGCGCCGCGTCTCCGGGCCCGAGGCCGGCGATGATCAAGGCGCCCGTCATTCAGCCGCCTCTTGTTGCCGGCCGCGGCCGTGCACGAGAACAATCGCAAAGTAAAGGCAGTCAGCCGCATCGACATCCCGCAGGCGTGCGACGCGCTCGCCCGGCATGGTGCCGCGTTCGATCAGCCAGGCGTCATCGAGCCGGCCCGCTATCTCCAACGCGCGGCGGACTTTTTTGAGATTCCGCCCGGTCTTCATGACCACGAGCGCGTCCGTGCCGCACGCGCGTCTTGCCAATTCGTCTTCCGGCAGCGTCGCCATCAGCACCGTCATCACATCGTCGCCGAGCGCGATCGGTTGACCGACCGCGTTCCAGCACCCGGCCATCCCGGGAATGCCGGCGATGACGTCCATCTCGACGCGCCCCTGCAATCGCACATAAAGATGCATGAACGAGCCATAGAAGAATGGATCACCCTCGCAGAGCACGACGACATCCGTCTCCCGCGCCAGCCGTTCGAGCCGATCGGCGCAGGCGTCGTAAAACTCCGTAAGCACGCTGATGTACTCTGGACTATCGAAGGCCAGTTCGGTCGTGACCGGATATTCCATCGGATATTCTGAAACAGTCGGCGCCAACATCCCATCGACAATGCATCGCGCCTGCCCCGGCCGCCCGCGTTTGCGAAAATATGCGACGTGCGTCGCGGCGCGGATTTCCCGGTCCGCGCGCACGCTCATCAGGTCGGGATCGCCCGGTCCAAGCCCGCAGCAGATGATCCGCCCCATCGCTATTCGCTCCTGCTTGCGAGCGCGTTCACAGCGGCGACCGTGATCGCCGAGCCGCCGAGCCGTCCCTCGACGGTGAGCGCGGGCGCGGGTGCCGCCGCCATCAACGCAGCCTTGGCCTCCGCTGCGCCGACGAAACCCACCGGGCATCCGATGATCGCCGCCGGCCGCGGGCAATCATCGTCCTCCAGCATGTTGAGGAGATGGAACAGCGCGGTCGGCGCATTGCCGATCGCGACAATCGATCCCCGAAGATGCGGCCGCCAAAGTTCGAGCGCCGCAGCCGAACGGGTGTTGCGCATCGACTGGGCGAGCGCCGGCACGGCCGGATCGTCGAGCGTGCAGATCACGGCGTTGTCGGCCGGCAGGCGCGCACGCGTGATTCCCTCCGACACCATGCGCGCATCGCAAAGGATAGGCGCGCCATTCTGCAAGGCCGCACGCGCGGCACTCGCCATGCCCGGCGTAAAGCGAATGCTCGCTTCGAGCCCGACCATGCCCGAGGCGTGGATCATGCGCACGACCACCGGTTCCTCATCCGCCGTGAAGTGCGCGAGGTCGGCCTCGTGCCGGATCGTCGCGAACGAGTGCCGGTAGATCGCCGCGCCGTCGGTTTCGTAGAGATGGGGCATCAGGTTGCTCCCATCAAAGCGGCAGGATCGCCGCGCATCGTCGCGGGATCTAACCTACGCATCACCGGAAGATCGCGCGTGCCGCCGTCGCGGATCAGATCGAAGCCCTCGCCGGTGCCGACAAGGGTGATCGACGACGCTCCGTGATGGGCACAACCCTTGGCGCAACCGGAGACGTGCAGGCGGGCATTCGGTGCAATGAACGGCGCCAATGCTGCGGCGAGGTTCCGCGTTTCCGCATGCGCCTGCGGACAGGCCGGCGCGCCGGTGCAGGCCACGACGCGCAGAATGGGATCGTCCCCGCGCGTGACGAGGCCATCATATCGCGGCATCTCGGAGAGCGCTTCGACGAAGATCATGCGCCAGGGCGTGATGCGCAGGGCCGGCGCGAGACCGCTGAGGAATTTCAGCGTCACGCATTGCAATTGTCCGAACGCAAGCCCGACCAGCGCGCCATCGGTGTAGAGACCCGGCCCCGGCGGCGGGACGGCCGGCACAGGCTCCGCTTGGCCTGCCAGCGCATCCGGCAGCCTGACCCCGTTCGCAAGATGCGCAGCCATCCGCCCTCGCCCATCCTTCGCGCCGCCTGACGCAGCGAACCATCTTGCGAGCGAGAGCGCCGTA
>Ga0179594_10000420_pt1 | contig 10047 bp, 16 predicted proteins | sample CZOMad1_1_08_16f_FD_148625 | JGI IMG/M metagenome (GOLD analysis project Ga0179594, IMG submission 148625) | Vadose zone soil fungal communities from Angelo Coast Range Reserve, California, USA - CZOMad1_1_08_16fungal (Illumina Assembly) | ecosystem: Environmental > Terrestrial > Soil > Vadose...
CCGCACGATCCTGGAAGTGCTCTACGCCACCGGCATCCGTCGTGCTGAGCTGCTCGGGCTGACCATCTACGACGCCGACCTGCAAACCGCAACGCTGCGCGTCGACGGCAAAGGCAACAGAACCCGCATCGTGCCACTGACCCAAAGCGCGATCGCCGCGCTCAAGCTCTACCTGGAAGAAGCCCGCACGGTGTTTGCTCAGGAAGCCGGCCAGGTGCGTTTGTTCGTGTCAACTCGCTCCGGCGGTCCACTCGATGACGATGACATTGTGCGCATCGTGCGCAAGGCGGCCACCCGCGCCGGCATCAAGAAGCACGTCACGCCGCACACGCTGCGCCACACGTGCGCCACGCACTTACTCAAAGGCCGGGCCGACATCCGTCAGATCCAAAAGCTCCTGGGACATCGCCGACTATCTTCAACGGAAATCTACACGCGCGTGGAACTCAGTGACCTGGCCGAAGTCATCGCCCGTTGCCATCCACGCGAAAAGAGAAACAGTAAGCAGTGAATCATGAACCGAGCCGTCGATGCTTACCTGGCCGAACTAGAAGCGCGCCGCTTCTCTCACTCACGCCGCCATCACTCAGCGCGCCTGCTTGAACGCTTACTGCTCTACCTGGAAGAAGCCCATCACGTCACCGACTGGCGCGCCGTCAACGAAACTCAGCTGCGTGACTTCGCCGTCTACGCCGCCATTCGTCATCGCTCACCAACAGGCAAACACATCTCAGCGGCCACGCTGCGCCAGTGGTTGTCCCACCTGCGTTCGTTCTTCGTCTGGATGAACCGCAACGGCCGCTTGCTGCACAATCCGGCTGAGGGCCTGGCCTTCCCGCGCCCAGAGCAACCATTGCCCCACGTGCTCAATGAAGCAGACACGGTTCGTCTAATCGAAAAACCCGCTCTCGACACAGCCATCGGCCTGCGTGATCGCGCGCTGATGGAAACTCTCTACGCCACGGGCATCCGTCACGCCGAAGCGCACCGTCTCGATCTTTATGACGTGGACACAGGCGCTCATCGTCTCACGGTTCGTCTGGGCAAAGGCCAGCGCGATCGCCTGGTGCCGTTGACGGAAACTGCAGCGCACTGGCTCACTCGTTACGTCACAGCCGCGCGTCCAGAGCTGGCTGTCGGCAAGTTCTGGGGCAAAGGTCGAAGACGTGGCCAGCCCAAACTCATTCCGCCAACTTCGGCTTTGTGGCTGGCCGTCACCGGCCGCCGGCTCTCGTATCAAATGATCGGCGACCGCATCCACGACTACGCTTTCCAAGTTGAACTCAAAGCCAGCGTGCACACCTTTCGTCACTGCTGCGGGACGCATCTCCTGCGTGGCGGCGCCAGCATTCGCCACGTCCAACAACTGCTCGGCCACCGCAACCTCAACACCACCGAAATCTACACCCACGTCGAACTCTCAGACCTCCAGCAGGCCATCGCAGGCGCCCAGTCAACGTTTAGCGCAGACAGTCGCGAAAACGGCCTTCACAATTGCTCTATAAATCGTTTTCCCGAGTGAGGCTGACCGGTAGGACCCCTCTTTTTGAGACTTGCGAAGCGCAACAGTGGTATCCGTCGTGCGGCTAATCGGTGCCATCAATAAAGCGTAGCACCTGGACCACGCACGGGTTTATAATGCCGCTTCACTTGAAAGCTCTCAGCGTCGCTTCGAGCCGCTGCTTTTCTCTTAGCTGCTGCCGGTTCTTTGACAAACTTGCTCTCTCGCGGATGCGGGCGCGGGGAGTAACTACCCGTTCTTAACCCAAAAAGAACGCGACATTGAAACCAGCCTCGACTATTTCGAGGCCAGGTATTACTCCTCGGTCCAGGGAAGGTTCACGAGTGTTGATCCTGAACAAGAGGGAGCACGCAACGACGATCCACAGAGTTGGAACGGCTATGCCTATGCGCGCAACAGTCCACTGGTCTACACCGATCCGAACGGGCGAACCACTACAATCTGCGATGCAAACGGAAAGAATTGCGTCGACTACTCGGACAAGGATTTCGACAAGCTTAGGAAAGGTGGTCCGGCCGATGGCTACACCTTCAGCAACGGCAAGTTTTATTACAACGGCGAGTTCGCTGGAACTTACTCAAATGACTGTTTGTACTGTGGTCAGCTTGTAAATGAGATGGCAGCACGCGGTCCGGCTGTAAAAAAGCTTGTCGGGGCATTCGCTGTGACCGCTGTTGTGATAGGCACGGCTGGTGGCGCTGGGGCTTATTTCTTGGCGCCCATTATGGCCCCGACAGTTACCACTCTTTCATTAAGCGCTGCCCCTTTGCTTCCTGCGGTTCCAAGTGCGATAGATAAGTTGCAGCAGTTAGGAATTTCAGTCGAGCAAGCAAATGCGATAATACAAAGTCCAGCTAGTCAGAAACTCATAGACAACGCCAACGGAGGTAACATCAATGTGATTCAGGAGGTGGGCGGCAAATTAGTGAGAATAACCACTGACCCTGCGGGCCAACGGATCATCTCAGCCGGCATCGTGCGTGCGAACCAGATAACGAATGGCATTGCAAATGGACGGTTCGTTAAGAAATAAGGGTAAGACTTATGATTCCATTCAGCTCTGATCTTGAGATGCAAAAGATTCCTGAATTGACCCAGGAATTCTTTGAGCATGTGCTGTACGACGAAGAGCCTCTCTTTACTAGTGACGAAGCGACTATTTGGGACGTATCAATGACGACAGCCGAGGAACTGATTAGGAGAATCTCCCAGTACTACAAGAAACCTGTATCGGTGGCTGACTTGGCTCAACCCCTATGGAAACTAATTCGCCAACTTAACGAAGGCTCAGACCGCAGCGAATCGATCTCGTGAAACCTCGGTTGATGGTGGCTGCGGCGGCGATCTCGTTGGTCCACTCAGTTGATCGGGGCCAGGAGATGTTCGCGGGTATGCTCACGGGCATGAGCCACAAGAAAGCGTTTGGTGGCTTCTGGTGAGGTATCGTAGAACTCGCAAGACTCGATACCGCAGAGGTCAGCCGAGTCGCAGATACCGTCACAGATGTTGACCGTGGCCGACTCGAAAGTAACGTTGCCGCACTTAGTGACAGACTTCCAACCGTAGGCACATTCAAACTTCATCTTCCCACCCTCCGTTAAAGAGCGGGACGCCTGCCTCAGGTTAGTGGCTCACCGATCCTGGCCTTCACGCCTTCTCAGTGCTGATGATCGCATCGGATGAGATCGCCATCTTCGCTAGCCCAAGAACATGATGAAAATCTCATTTACACTTATTCTGCTTGCTTTAACTTGGACGTTTGTTGCTCCTTGCATCGAACCGAAAAGCGACGCGGATCCTTCGAAGTCGCTTCGATTGAAAGGGACGCGTCCAGTCGGTTGAGATCGAAGAGAATCGATCCGGCATTTCAGCCTTTATTCACATTAAGCTGCAAGCCGAGTTGATCAATGTAGGTAGCCAGCCGATCATTTTGTTGTCGCATGGGCCTCGCTTCGTTAGCACAACATTGGCAAAGGGGCCTGGTGATTTCGATACTGGCCAATGGCTCGCCTCCAATTATGTTGGTCCGGCTGTCGATGTTTCCCCCAAAATGGACTGCTCTGCGTGCTGGCCTTGATAAGCCATCTCCGCCAACTGCCGAGACTCGTACTCTTATGCCTAATGAGACTTGGCTCGTAGACGCCTCCGTGGGCGTAACTGTGCCCGTAGATCCTAAAAGGGACATATCTTCGGTAAATAAGGAGAGCTTAGAAGTTATCAGGCGCCTGTCCCCGATCTGGTTTCGCGTTACCTGTGAAGTGTGGCCTTGGAACTTGGAGGGCATGGGTCCTAGTCGTGAGAAGCTTGAGTTTGGCCACAAACTTCAAGGGCGATGGCACCAGTTCGGATTGCTGTGGCTTGATGAAGTAAACTCGGAGCCGATGAAACTGGACTTGAAAGTGCAAGCCACAAAATAGGCAGCGCATGAAAATGGGGATCGCTTGGTTTCATTTGATCATTGATATCAACACGCGCACCGGCCCACCGTTCAGCGCTACCTCGGCGTTCTTTGTCAACCAGCATTATTGGATTGTAGGACCGCCGCCGCCGCCAGCGCCCGGTAAGTACCGTGCCACACCCGCCTCTGCTGGTTACGACGCAACCTATGACAAGAAGGAGTCACCGAACGCGGGTTCCAGAGCCATCGAAGGGTCGGGCGAGAATTTCCTCTCAAACGCGCTCCCTCAACCTGGTTGGCTGATGCGAATTCTCGGCGCGATTGTTTTGCCACTTGTTCTGGCAATGATCGACACTCGGCAACGACTCAGCCTTCGCCGCGCTATAGCTCCTCAGCTTGTCCGTGATGAGCACACCCGGGACATAGCGCAAGCCCATTAATAGCTTGCGAAAGAACTTCTTGGCAGCTTTCTTATCTCTGCGGCTCTGGACCAGAATATCGAGCATGTCACCATCTTGATCTACTGCACGCCAAACGTAGTGGAGACTGCCGTTGATTTTGAGGAACTCTTCGTCGAGGTGCCACCGGTCTCCTGGTCGAGGAGATTTGCGCCGCAGGCCGTTAGCATAAGGCTGGCCAAACTTGAGGCACCATTCTCGGACGCTCTCATAGCTTAAGGAGACGCCGCGCATCGCTAACATTTCTTCCACATCGCGAAAGCTCTGGGAGAAGCGAAAGTATAACCAAACGCAGTGACTGATGATCTCGGCAGGAAAGCGATGACGATGATAGCGAGAGACGGAGGTACGCATCAGCGGATTATGCCGCATGAACAGCCTGATTTCACGGCACACGCTTAACCTGACAATACCTCGCGGAATCATAGTAGCTCGGTCTGGGTTTCAAGAGGGCGCTCGTCGGTTGGCGCGCACATCCGGAATTGTACTGTATGAATTGCGAGAGCCTAACGAAGATGACCTTGACGGTCGCGTGAGAGAAGTGGATTTCACCTTCGCCAGTTATCATTCAAGCACAACGGACATTCAGTTGGTGCATGATGAAGGTTGGAGGATTTCAGAGTCGGTCAGACTCGGTCTCGAAGAAGCGCCAAGACTTGTATTCAGTATGGAACCTGATGACGCTCAATTGTTTGATGAACGTAGTAATCAACTAGGCACGGTCAAACAAATAACGGACAGTTGTTACGCTGATGGTATCCAGGAGCTTGAACCGACCCGCGTTCGGCATGAATTTGATAAACCGACGTTTGTGGCGACAGGCCATCCAGATTTTCCAAGACTGAAATTGACCGCGATCGAGGCGACCATCGCTACCCAAAGTCTCGTCCATGAAATTCTATCAAGGTCGCAGAACTCGTTCGTTGCATTCTCAGAGACACTCTAAATGGGACGGTAAGCACATTTGATCGTCGATTTCTTGAGTGGAAAAGCTATGGAATATTAATGATAATTCTTGGGTGCGTCTCCTCTTTTTATTCACTGCCTCTGTTTTCCTAGGCCCAACTTCTGCGTTCGTTCTAGACTGGTTGAGGGCTATCTCGATGACGGACGAAAGCTATCGGAGTTCGCTTTAGTGATCGTAACGCCAACCGGATAACCGTAAACCACTTCCTCCCCAGGGTGCGGAACTTGGTCGATGATCAGTCCGGGCTGAATCGGCAGATCGTAGCGAGTTGCGAGCAGTCGGATGTTCAAATTAGAAGCGTGAAGTTTGGTTTCGGCCTCTTCATAGCTCAATCCTTTGATCGACGGAACTTTGGTTTGAGCGGGTCTCGACTGGCGCTCATGTTGTACGTCCAAACGGAGAGCTAAGAGTGCTACTGCCGGTAATGCGACGCATGTTAAGAGTATGTAAAGAATGAACGCTACGGCTGCGATGCCGATGATCAGCCGTCTCTCTTTTCCTCGCAGGCTGTAGCCGACGAGTAGGCCAAGTAAAAATCTCATGTTTTCGACTCCTTTGGATCTCTCTAATGATCGCAGGACCTCGGAGTCCGCTCCTATTTTTCTCTCTGCTTACCGCTTTTACGAGATCTCGTATTAGGGGAATTGAATACGCACAGAGATGAGCATGAATCTCGGTACTCATCTCACTTCTCGGAGTCTTGCAGCTTCTATTCGTCGGTGCCACAAAGAAAACGCTTTCTTTCTGACCTTATATTCCTGTACTCTGCCAACAGCGGAGCGAAAACTCTGGATCACAAACCTCACAATCCTTCGCAGAGAACGAGCCTCCAGCCGCGTTAGAGACGTTCGGCGGGACTGTGCCCAGAACGAATTATTTGGCTGATGTCGCTAACGCTCGCCAAGTCCTGCAAAGCTAAACATCCTTACAAATTTTCTTAGAGAAGAGGAAAACATGGAGAATCATTATTTGGATCTTGCCCAAAGGCTCGAGTGTGCGTTCGTCTCTCACAGGCTTAGAATTTCAATGTCGTACTGTATGAGAACATACATCGTAGATCGGCCAGTGAGCCCAATTTATTACCAACTTGCCATTCAGCTCTGTGATCTCGATATTAAGCTTGCCGAGGTAGGGCGCGCTGCTGCAACTGCTGCTCTTAACGACGGTCCTGCATGAGTAGAGCGCTAGGGTTCATTCACCAGGCCGCAACATTTTCTTTGTTTGTGGAACACGTAGTTGTCTTCGCTGGACCTTAGCGTCGCTCGACGAAATGAGTTCGTGTGTGAAGGCTCCTGATCTATTGTTCATTTGTTGGACGCTTGTAAAGTTCGTCAGGAGCCTTTACTTCAGCAATGCGATTGATAAAACTTTCTTTTTCGGAATTGATAAGGATGAGGTTTGACCTATGGTATTAAGTGCGGACTCTTTCTGGCTGCGCATCGCGCCGTTGAGACCTGTATCCCTAGTACCCGATGATCTAAATGACTCTATATATGAAGTATGCGGTGAGATCGTCTATGACCCTTGGGTGATGACAAAGACCCCATCGCCCGTCGATTTCAAATATATTACGTGAATTTTGAATTAGCGGAGCAGTGTGGAATTAATCCGTTTGAAATCCTTGATTTATACCAGCAGACCAATGACTACGCCCACGTGATTCTTGACTCGGATAAAGCACCATTTTCCATCCGGTTAGAAAAGTTACTTGGCGATGACATCTGGGACTTTAATCTATTGATTCTCGATCGTATCGAGATACTTCCCGAATATCGAGGCCATGGAATTGGATTGCTAACGCTTATTTCACTCATTCAACGTTTCGGTGAAGGCGCCGGCATAGTAGGCATAAAACCATTTCCACTCCAGTTCGAGCCAACGAAACACCGTAAGTCTTCAGAATGGACCAAAAGTCTTAGGCTCGGAGACCTGACACGTGAGCGGAAGAAAGCGAGCGACAAACTGAAGCGTTACTACGGGAAGCTCGGATTTGTCGAGATGAAGTCGACTCCTTTCATGTTCTTCAACACGGCTTGGGCTTTGCCATCCGTCGAGCAGTTGCGCGCCGAAAAACTCATCGACTAGTTCTTACGATTTGAAATTTGGCAGACTTTTGGCAGAGTGCGCTTACGCTTTATTCAATTCATGAAGCGTCCGGGAACTTCCGCAATCAACTTCGTCAATGTTTATGACGACAAGAATGATTAAGCGTCATGAAAGTTAAGCGGGGACGGCGTTGACACGGTAGGGGTCTGGGGTTCAAATCCCCACGCGCCTACCAGTTCTATCACTGATTTACAGGGGCTTTGGTTAGGCCCGCTCATCACTGTGGGGAAAATTGTGTCGGTTGGCATTTTCCCGAGGTACCAACGACTCAACCGCACGTCGTAAGCCCTCATCGGTCGCATGGGTGTAACGTGCCGATGTCTGAATGCAACGATGGCCCAGGATTGCCATGATCCCGCGAGTACCCACGCCGGCGTCAGCAAGTCTCGTGGCTGTCGTATGCCTCAAATCGTGAAAGTGAAAATCTTTCAACTTAGCCTCGCGACATGCCATCCGAAAACCACGCTTTGGCTCAACTCTCGGTTGCCTAGTCCTTTGATCCACAAAAACATATTCCGTATCGCCAGATTCGGCATACAGGGCTTGTAATTCTGCCCTGACAACCTGGTTCATCGGAACACTGCGACTGTGGCCGGTCTTTGTTTGTTCCCGTTGCGAATTCATCACGTGAATCAAACCACGCTCAAAATCGACATTCGCCCACCGCAGGCTCAGTAACTCACTACGGCGCATCCCGGTATGAATCGCCAGCACCACCAATGGACGAAGACCGGTACGTTGACTATCTAAAGCAGCTATCAGGCGTGACTCTTCCTCATCAGAAAGGTAGCGATTACGCTCGTTGTCTTCTCGATAGCGTTTGACTTTCCGGCATGGATTATTAATCGCCAAGCCCTGATCAATCGCTAAGGAAAACATCTTGGAGAGTAACTCTAACTCTCGGTTGACTGTGGACGGAGCCCGGTCGGTTCCCCGCGCTGTCTTGGACGCACGCCGATCCCGTTTGTACTTCTCGATTAGTATCGGCGAAATCTCATCCATCGTCTTGCTGCCCATTGCTTCAATCAGCGAGCATGAGGGAACTCATCATAAACCCACGTTCGCTTGTTCGCTTTAGCCCACGGCAGATACGTATCGGCAATGAAATCGCGCAACTTCGGAGCATTGACGCTCTTGCCGTAGCTGCCCTCGAAGACAGAATCGTGAATCTTGATTTCCGCACGCTCTGCCTGGGCTCTGACTCGTGCTTCCGGAATCGCACCGCGATAACGCTTGCCGTTGACCCAGAAGTCGTAGCACCATTTGTTACCGCTTTTGAACACTGACATGGTCTGTTCCTTTCTGCGGATCGCAGCCCGTTCAAGGAACGGTTGCATCCTATCTCTTCTGGCTTGGCCGTGTCCATTCCAATATTTCGTCGAGCAGAAAAATGGTCCGATCTCCCGCCTTGCGGTACGGTATTCGTCCCTGGCTAACCATCTCGTGGACGGTGCGAGTCTTGAGCTTTAGCATCGCTGCGAGTTCCTTCACATCAAGGAAACTCGGGCGCTTCGTGTCTTCATTCCTGACGGCGCGTTGTGTTCTCATTGCTCCACCTCGGCACTAACTGTGCCCCGCCTAATGACTCTCTCTCTCTCTCTCGACGCCCGAAAGCATCTGTGGCGTCGGCGCATCATGCATCGTCAAGTCGCGTGCCACGTTGTAGCTAGTCCTGTCCACAGGCTGCCCTGATGGAGATTGATCGAGATTTGGAGTCTGGTCCTGGAACCAAGCAAGGGCTCGCGGCTACGATTTTCAGCAGCGGCTTCGACGCGGTTTCCGCTGTCTGGAGACACCATCGCGAGCACGGCATTCGCTTTGCGCTGGGACAGCGGAAGCAGATAAGGATGGAGCAAACAGTTTTATATTTCTAGAAGAGTTCTACCGAGCCGTGCGATTCGTTGGAATAGCGAGTAGTTCAAATATGAACCGGGTGGCTCGTATACGAACCACCTGGGGTTCATTTTTGAACCTGAAGGTGTTCGTTTTTGAACCCTAAGGGGTTCAATTTTGAACCTAAAAGACAAACTTTCTATCTTGGCAATCGAATGGTAGGCGGGCAACCTTGAACTCTCTCTCAGGCCAAATCAAGTCAGGGAAATGGCGGCCTGTTCAGTTCATAAGATAGGAACCCCCGTCCATCGAAAGCGAGATCAATCGCAAGGCAGTAACGTCAGTCGCAAGGCAGTAACGTCCAAATCTCTTTAGGTGTCGGCCTTATTCCATTTCATTCCATGCCAGCCGAATAGAGCCTCTAATTCAATCCATCCCCCTCATTCGCTTCCATCGTAAACGCCAGCCCATCCGCACAACTCTGCGCTGCGCTGCGAGTGCTGCTCTGCGTTACGCCCTGCGGTGTGGGGAGTGGGCCCCAGGCGTGTTCCTGCTGTCGCTACGAGGGGGAAGCTCCCTTCTCAAAACACCAAACTAAAGAAGGAGAGAACACGACAATGGAGCAGAGAACAACACAATCACCCGACATTCCGAAGTGGTCGGCGCTGCTGGTCGAAGCGGTAACTAAGCCGGGCCTGATCATGGAAGCATATAGCGCCTTTCACCGATATTCGACAGGGAATCAAATCCTTGCGCTGGTGCA
>Ga0179594_10000421_pt1 | contig 10042 bp, 8 predicted proteins | sample CZOMad1_1_08_16f_FD_148625 | JGI IMG/M metagenome (GOLD analysis project Ga0179594, IMG submission 148625) | Vadose zone soil fungal communities from Angelo Coast Range Reserve, California, USA - CZOMad1_1_08_16fungal (Illumina Assembly) | ecosystem: Environmental > Terrestrial > Soil > Vadose...
CACCGAGACAAACGTGGTGGTTACGACTGCGGTACCACCGGCTGCCTGGGTTGTCTGCACCGGTATCTGCTGACCACTCTCGATCTGGGCAGGGCGATTGTTGAGCGCAGTGACGCGGGGAGTCGCTACGGTTTTTACTTGACCCCTGGTCTCCGCCAGGGTGAGCAGGGCGCTAATCTGGGCGGTGCCAAATAAGCCGGTCGTGAGACCGATGACAGTGCTGGCTGCTGCGGCTCCGAGCGAACCGAGCGGCTGATTGGTGCCGGACAGGCCACCGAAAACGCCGAAGGGATTTGGACCACTTTGCAGGGCGCCACTACTGGATCCACCGCCGCCTGAACCACCGCCGGTTCCTGATGCGGGCAATGTCGATATGCTGCCCAAGCCGCCACGACCAAGATTGACCACACCAGCGGAAAGCTGTGCGCCCAAATCGCGGCTGAAGTTATGGGTGGCAATGACTATCCGAGTTTCGATCTCAACCTGAGGCTCCGGCTGATCCAGAATCGTCACGAGCTGACGAATCGCTTCGATGTTCTCTTTGACGTCGGTAACGATCAGCGTATTGCTGCGGCCGTCCACTTCAATCGAACCACGGCGCGAAAGTCTGCGCTGAATGATCGGCAGCAGGCCCTGGTCGCCGCCTCTGCCGGTGGCATCACCGCCGGCGCCGCCGCTAAAACTCAAATTCGTAGAACCACCAGAGAATCCTCCAGTCGAACCCGCAGCCTGGGCCAGAGTGCCGGAAGCGCGCGCATAATTAAGACGAAGGAACTCGGTCACCAACTGTGAAGCATCGAGGCGCGAGTCGTTGAGCACTTTCTGAGTTGCCGACTCTCTGGCGAGTACTTCAGTCGTCGCCACACGCAGGATGTTGCCGTTGACCTCGACTCCCAGGCGATTCGCTTTCAGCACCGCATCAAGCGCCACGTTCCATGGCACGTCCGAAACGTTTACGGTAACCGGAACCGCGGCGACAGATGAGTCAATCACGAAGTTCACGCCGTACTGTTCGGTGATGTAGTTGAGGATGTCACGAATGTCGGCATTGACCACGTTCAGGTTAATTGGCTCGCCGGCAAAACCGGACTCGCCGTAACGCTTGCCCTGTTCTGATTGCTGACCGGTCGCAGGCCCCATGCCGGCCGGGCGAGGGCTGGGAGAGGGCGCAGCCTTCGGCTGAGCACTGGCCGGCTGTTGATCGATAGCAGCCGTTCCGTCGGCTCTAGTAAGCACGGACGGACCAGACATGGTTGTCACACTGGTTGTCGCGGGAACGTTGTCGTCCGCCGCCATAACCAGCGTCGCCGAAAGCAGAACCAGCGAAAGGACGAGCGTGGCCCTTTGGATGGCTTGATAGTACCGAGGCTGATGAAACATTATCCCCTCCTTAAGGGAACGGTGAACACTACCGCCACGCACTACGCTCATCTGCCTCGCAGCAATCAAAGCGCGCGCCGCACTGTTGCGGTAACATTCGAGTTGGTTGTCAAAACTGCACGCAATGAAAGCCTGGCTTGCGCGCGTGGAAAATCTCGCCCTCGCCTTTCGAGGTCAGCAGGCGAGCACAAAGTATTTAGGGCTTGTCCGTCGCAGGGCTTTTCTCTTCTGCTTTCTTCTCGTCCGCGGCGGGTGCAGCCGCTGCTGCTTTCGCGGCCGTCATCGCGTCAACAGGTTGCTGTGTTCGCAAGGCTTTTGTTTCCACCGAGAGTTCGCGCTTTCCATCCGTAAAGAGCGTTTCGTGACGGAACACCAAACGAGAGTCTTCGATGGCCACTAACTGCCCGTCGAAGAATCGTTCGCCAGGGTAAACAACGTAGGAGAGCTTGATCGGAGTCGCTTCCACAATCGCCGCATAGCCGCGCGGCGTGCGCGTGATTCCCACGACCTGGAGCTCGCCCAGCAACAGCGCCGTCGTCGGCTTCGGGGCAGGCACGTGCGCGTTCATCGCCGCTGCCTTCTGCGCCCGATATTGGTCGATGCGCGCCTGAATCGATGGTGGTGACACCAGGTTTGATTTCCGGACCACCACGCGCGGTGGCTGAAACTTCCCGAACGGGTCGCGACCAGAACTACTCACCTGAGGCTTGTCCGTCGCGGCGCTATTCGCTTTCTTCTGAGCGTGGGCGGTGAAAAGCGATCCGCCCGCAACCGTGGCGAGCATGAGACCCGCAAATCCATATCGAACTAATTTGACGTGATGCATGATGATTACTCTCGTGGAAAACGGTTCGGACTCTTAAGGCAAGTGGTGGACTTAGTGTTGGGCTGGCACTGGCAGTGGCGGCGCCGCGGCAGGCTGGCCCGCAGGCGGCGCACCCGGAGCACTCGGTTTCGCAGGCGCCTGTTTCTGAAGCTTCTCAGCCGAGACGTAATAAGCAGTCATATCAAAGCGAGCGTCGACAGTCTTATTCTGTGACTGCTTGTCCATCTGCTTGATCTCGAAGTTCGTGATCGAGACGATCCGCTGATAGTGAGACATCTGTTCAAAGAAGGCCCTTAGACCGGCAAAGGAGCTGGTGACGCCGACTTCGATATTCTTGCCGCTGTAGAAATCCTGCTGCACGTCCTCTTTGGGCGTAAACTTTCGCAGCGAGAGGCTGGTGTTGCGCGCCCGGTCCTGAACTCCCTGCAGTACGGTAGTGAGTTCGCGCTGCTCGGGCAACAGCGATTTCAGCTCTTCGTACTCTTCCTGTCGCGCCGCGTAGATCTTGCGAAATTCATTCAAGCGCTGCTGAGCAATTTGCGCCTGGGCATTTCGCGGCAGCAGGGCGGCGATCTTGTCGTTAATCTCTTTGGTGTCGTTGCGTTTGCCTCGGGTGATCAGATACCAGAAGCCGCCATAGATCACGAACGCAACGGCCAGAAAGGCAACGAGCCGAACGTACCATGGTAGTGTTTGTAACTTTCCTGTCTTCATGTCTTGTCCTTCAACTCTTCAGGAGAATCGAAATCTGTGGGACTGACGGCAAAATGCAGCCTGGAAGGCTCATTTCTTTGCCAGTTGGGTTGCAACTGCGTTTGCTTGGTTTGCTTGAGGAGCTTGATTGGGTTGCTGCGGCGCAGCCGTGCCCTTCGCGGCATTGTAGCTGCACTTAACGGTGAAAGCGACAACCTCCACCTGCTGCACCATGGCGTCATCGGCCGGTGACGGACTGCCCTGTTTTGCGTCGAGCTGTGCTGGTTGGCGTAGTGTCTCGATACTCAGATCGCCGAACAGGCCCGACGAGAATTCCAGGCTTTGCCCGAACTTGGTGACTGACGCTTCGTTGGGTGATTCACCCCTGATCACCAAATCACTGCCTTTTTGCTCAATGCTCTTCAGATACAATCCGGGAACGCTGTCAAAGCGGGCCTTGATTTCTCGCAGGACGTTGCCGGGACCTTGCTGTGACGCTTTGAGCTTTTGGATGGCGTCGATGCGGACCTGAATATCGTTGGTCTTCTTTTGGAGCTCTTCCTGCTCCTTGTTCACAGCAATCATCTGCCGCTCAATGCGCTGCTGGTTTTCCAGTTCCCGCTGAGCCGCGGCATGCGCGGAATTAGCGCTAATGTAATCATAACCGGCGCCCAGGGCCAGCAAGCCAAACACCGTCAGTCCGAGCAGCAGCGTTTGCACGCCGCGGCTGGCTACTTTGTCTTCGACCATGGCCACGCCGGTGGGCCTGTCGGTAACGGAATCAAGAAGATTAATCTTAATCATTGCGCGTCAACTCCTCTCAGCGCGAGACCAACAGCCACGGCCATCTCGGAAACAACTTCGCGCATGTAATCCGGATCGAACCTTCTCTCGTCCACGTCGATTTGCCGGAAAGGATCAAAGAACTCGACCGGTATCTCGAACCGCTTTGACAGGTAATCAGACAGGCCCGGCAGTTTTGCGCCGCCGCCGGAGAGCAGAATCTTCTGTATCGATGATTCGCCGTCCTCAGCAGTCGCGCGATAGAAATCCATCGTCTTTTGAATCTCCAGTGCCAGGATGTCCGACACGGTTTCAATGATCGGCTGAATGGGGCGGGGCTCAATGCCTTCCGGCAACGGCATGCCGCGCTTTACGCCTTCAGCCTGTTCAAAGCTGAGGCCCAACTCTTTTTGCAGCAGACTCGTATACTGGCTGCCACCGACCGAAGCGTCGCGAGCAAACACCGAACGAGTGCCGTTCAGGATGTTGATGTTCATCGTCGACGCACCGATGTTCAGTAAGGCAACGACCACGCCCGGGGCCGGGCGATAATTAACTTCGTAGCAGTTCTGCAAGGCGAAGGCGTCAACATCGATAACCACGGGGTGCTTGCCGGCGAGTTGAATCGCCTGCTTGACGTTGGCGATCTTGTCGCTCTTGCACGCAGCCATCAGTACCGAAAGCGCATCGTCGGCGTTGCCGGTAATCTGATAGTCGAGATTCACATCCGCGATATCGAAGGGGATGTGCTCTTCCGCATGCCAACTGAATGACTCACGCAACTCTTCTTCACTCATCTTGGGCACCACGATGTTCTTGACGATCACAGAGTGGCCGCTGACTCCAGCAGCGACCTGGGTCGTCCTGATCTTGTGCTCGCTGAAGATGCTCGAGATCACGTCGGACACATTGTTCAATTCCATGATCTGGCCATCGACAATCGTGTCCGAGCGAAGGTTTTCGTATCCCAGGCTCGCGAGCTGCAGGTTGCTACCCTTTCTTTGCAACTCCACCGCTTTCACGGAGCTTGAGCCGATGTCCACACCAACCAGATTTTTGACTTTGCCTTTTCTAAACATGATCTATTTGATCCTCGAAATAAGCTGCGAGCGCATGCGATTGACTCGCCGGAGACGAGCACGAGCCTTGCGCGCTCTCGAGATGCGGACCTTTGCTGTTTTCAAAGGCTGAGAAGTGTTTTGTGTGTTCAAGGTTTTATCCTGTAGCAGAACGACTACAGCAACAGGTGACGCTCAGTTTCAGCGCACCACTACTTCAGCGGGCACGGGCACTTCAACCTTATGCTGTCAAGAGCGAAAAAATCTGACGAGATGTCATGGAAGAAGTGAAGCCTATGTTCGGTAACCCAGCCAAGTTGGGACTCTAATCTGCCCCAACTCCCGTTGGCTTTGCGACCCCCGCTCACGCGAAGTGTGCCGTTTATCGATTAGGTTCAAAGAGAAGCGGAGTAAACCCGACTATCGGTGCCGCTTAGGAGGTTTCGGGGCCGACAGCCCCTATGCGGAAAGCCAGAGCCCTCACGCGATTTCGAGAGTACACCCTGCGCATTAACGTTGTCAACTTGTATTTTCTCTTGTTTAACTGCTCATTTACTTGGGGATACGCACCGCGCTGCGGCGATTAGGTGTGTTCCGGGGCGAATTTTCTGGAAGGATGTGGCGTCAATTTCCAGGAAAAGGGCGGGCGATTCCAGCATCCGAGCCGATGATTTCGGCAGCGTGTTTTCCGCAAAGGCTAGTCACCGCTCGCCCGAGCGATGACCCCTGTTTTGACCTTGACTGTTTTGGCGGGTACTCCAACTTTGACGTGATAGGCTTCGATATCTTCGGTGGCAATCGCCCCGCTTCCCAGCATCGCATGATCACCGATTTGCACTCCTGCCAGGACCGTTGCGTGATAGGTGATGCGAGCATGGTTGCCGATACGCGTCGTGCGATTGTAGACCCTGGCAATCTCGTCGATGTCGTGGCTGTGAGAGTAGATGTTTGCATAGTCTGAGATGGACACGTTGTTGCCAATCTCAATACCGCCGCGGTCATCGAGCAGCACATGACGATGAATCACGACGTTGTCGCCAAACGAAAGGTTGTACCCATACGACCATTCGACAAACTGCCAACACTTAAAGTCCTCACCGACACGACGAAAGATAAGCGGCGCCAGCATCCTCCGGAATTGATGGCCGAGCAAAGCATTTTGTCCGAGCGGCGATCGATCGAACATCTGCCACAGCCAGATAAACGGTTTCCGTTCCAGGTATGCCGGGGCGTCGATGTCCGCATAATACTCAGGCTCGGTAGTAATGTTGCGCGGATCCAATGAATGGACCATCGCGCGAGCCGCCGGCGACAAGGCGTCGAACGACGCCGGGCGGGAACCGTCGCTCGCGAAAAATATCCCGTACAGCGTATCTCTGACAACCTCGTTGGGATCTCGCTTCCCGTCGGTCAGGGCGGTCCACAGGCCGCCAACGAACTCGCTGAAGTCAGCCTGGGCTTGCGGCTGCGCGGTTAACTCACGATAGGGCATTTGCTGGTTTCCTTTAAGGCTCAAAGTATCACAGCGAAAAGGATGCTTCAATTGCTTCGCTGGATTGTCCTGCCTCAAACTCGGTTGGCTTGCCAGTGATCGACGGTTGCAGTTACAGTTCACGACAAGATGAAGAGGCTTATCCGGTTGCTCGCCATTGTCCTCGTTCTTCTACTCCTCACGGCCGCATGGATCTGGTGGAACCGTCCAAAGAAGGTCGACATGGCTGCTTACGTGCCGGCGGATTCCCTGGTTTATCTCGAAACAAACAGCCTGACCGAGGTTGCCTCTGCGCTGCTGGAGACTGAGGCGGGGCGTAAGCTGGGCCCCTCGATTGGGATTAGATCTGAGGCGCGCCGCAACAGTTGGCTGACCTCGCTGGCGAGAGTAACCGGAATCGGCTCAGCTCAAAGCGTGATCGCCGCACGAGCGCAGTTGGCGCTCGTGATCCTGGATCTGAATGCGACTGCTGACGAGACCACTCTGGATTTCAAACCACTCGCCGCCCTTGTGGTAGAGACGCATACCTCAGCCACGCGTATCAAACCGGCTGTCGAGCAACTCATCGGCGACTTCGCGCAGAGAGCCTATGGCCGGCCGGCAATCGAGCGGGTCACAAAGGACCAGGGTGAATTCGTTAAGTGGATCAGTCCCGATGGAAAGCGACAGATTGTCGTTTCTATTGATGGGACTGTCGCGATTGTCGGTAACAACGAGCAGGCCGTGTCCGCCTGTCTGGCGGTACATCGTGGACAGAAACCCAGTCTGGCGACTCAACCCGGTCTCGAAGAAATGCGTGGCCGAGTGCGGGCCCGCGACTCTATGGCTTTTGGCTACGTATCGTCGGCCAACGCTGCGCGGTTGCTGCCTGAGTTGGCGCCCTATCTACTGCTGAACAGGCTGCCCGACATAGTTAAGAGGTGCATCGCACTGAGTGCGCCGCGGATGCTGGGGAGCATCGGTTGGAGCGCCCACGCCCTGGCCGGCCGGATTGAAGACGTCTACTCGATCTCATTGATGAACAATACCCTGGGCCGCTTGCAACCGGGATTCAAAGGCGATGCTCCTGGTCAGCGTGAAGGAGCATGGGAGTTTCTGCCCGCTGAAACAGCCACTGTAACTAATTACAACTTTGCCGCTCCTTCCATGGTTTGGGCGGCGATGAATAAGGCCATTTCTGCCGAACAACTTGATGTCTTGTGCGCAATCGGTTTCAAGGAAGTCTCTACAAAGTTATTGGTGCCTTACGGTATCGACGACCCTGAATCGTTTTTGCGAGCGATCAAGCCGGTGCTGTTGACTGCCAAGCTCGACGCCGACTCTCCGCGTTCGGTAATCATCACGGGCGTCGCCGACGAGCAGGTTCTGAGGCAATTCGTCGCTCGCACCTTCGGTAAGAAACTGCGCACTGAACAAGTCGACGGGTCGGAACTATTAGTATCGGACGATGATCAGACTGGAGCGGGTTTTGTCGATGGCTATTTCCTGCTGGGCTCTCCTGAGGATCTTCGACGCTGCCTCTCCGGTGTGGCGAAAAGAAAAGCATCTGGTCCTGCCGCAGGCTGGGACAAGCTTATTGACCACACTGCGAATGGCGCAGGATACGTGATCACTCACGCCCAGGATCGCGAGCGCCTCCGGGGAATGGTAGCCGCTGTTATGAAATTTCGCGGACGAGACTCTTCAGTGAACTCAGGCGAAGAAGTGGAGCGAGTGATCAAGGAGCTGCCTTACGCAGTTACCGAAACCAAACTCACAGAGTATGGATTCGAGCGCAAGACGCGCTCGCCGCTCGGGCAATTCAGCACCTTCGTTTCACTGCTGTCGCCGGAGCAGGCGCACTAGTCGGGACAGGACCGTCGAATCGATCCTCTGACGATTCTGTAAAAGGCTTTGCACAAAAAATCGGCGGTTCCAAGCGGACGAATGAGTGTCTAGCTCAGCATGGGTTCGTGTTGCTTCGTGAGATTTCGTGTAATTTCGTGGATCGTCTGCTTAGAATCAGGAGCCATACGACCCGCTAAATCACACTAAACTACACGAAAGAACACGAAATAAGAGTTTTGGGCAAAGCCATTCTGTAATTTAGCACAACAGCATTCTTCATGAATCGAACCACTCTGCTCGACCTCCTGATTGCGACGGGAAACGTTGGCAAAGTGGCGGAGATTCGCGCAGCGCTTGGTGACTTACCGATCAAACTGCGGACGCTCTCCGACTTCCCTGGAATTGAAACTCCGAAAGAATCCGGCAGCACTTACGAAGCGAACGCTGTGATCAAGGCGATGGCTTACGCTCAGCAGACCGGACTCTGGGCCCTGGCAGATGATTCCGGCTTTGAAGTGCAGGCCCTTGGCGGCGCTCCGGGAGTCTTCTCTGCTCGCTATGCCGGAGCCGGTGTTTCAGGCGGTGATCGAATCGCGTTTCTCTTGCGGCAGCTCGATCAAGTGAACAGTAGCGAACGCGGCGCACGCTTTGTCTGTGTCGCCGCCCTCGCCGATTCAACGAGTGCCATCGTCAGGGTCGAGCAAGGGATCTGTGTGGGGACTCTGATCGAAGAACCGCGCGGCAAGAATGGTTTTGGTTACGATCCCATCTTCGTTCCTGAAGGCTTTGATCAGACGTTTGCGGAACTGCCGCAGGATATCAAGAACGTGATCAGTCATCGCGCCAGGGCGCTGCAAGCGATGCGTTCATTTCTAGAACAAGTGGTTGGGCAACTGGTGGCGGCGAGTGATGAAGCCGGTTGACCACTCGTATCCCAGCCCATAGAATGGTCCGCCCGCTGATTTGGCGGAAAGCACTCTTGTCGGGGCGTAGCACAGCCTGGTAGTGCGCTCGGTTTGGGACCGAGAGGTCGGAGGTTCGAATCCTCTCGCCCCGACCAATAACATCATCCACTTACGGCTGCCAACTTATTGGCGGCTGTATTTGTTTTTGTAGATCGTGTTTGTGAGAAACCGGGCGGCTACTCGCTTCCCTCGCCTACCTGAATTGTCGGCCGGCAGTGGACCAGAAAATTGACGGAGTTGGCGATGAAGCAGAGATGATGCGCTCGCTCATGCAGCCGCTCGGCCAATGCCGCATCTCCTTCAGCCGCTATTAGCACAGTCGGTCTGAGCACGACTTCATTGAAATGGCCGCCGCCATCGGATGTTTCCACCATTGTGCCCGTAGCTTGATCCGAGTATTCAAGCACGACGATTCCCGCTTCGGCCGAGAGGTGCAGGTACCACAATAGATGGCACGCTGACAGCGAACTGACCAGCAAATCTTCCGGATTGTAACGCGCCGGGTTTCCGCGAAAGTTGGGGTCTGATGAGCCGTTGAGGACGGGCTTACCGATCGCCGAGATCTCGTGATCTCGCGAGTAGCCACGATAAGTACTCGTTCCCTGCCCCAGGTTTCCTGTCCATTTCACCTGGACCGCATACGAATGTGCTTTCTGCTTGCTGACGCTATCTTCCATCTCAGTTCCTTTCCACGTCGATGTTTCGTTTCTTGTCAAAACCAGGCAGCCGCGTCGCCTGACCGGCGGCTGAAAGAAGTGGCATCAATCACTTTAAAACCATCCGATCCACGAAATCACACGAAACAACGCAAAAGAACACCGATAAGAGCTTAGCTATTTCGTGTGCCTTCGTGCTGCTTCGTGTAGTTTCGTGGATCGTAATCACGTCGTCAGCAGCCTGCTAGTGTGCTGTCTCTAAAGTTCGCTGACAAAATCTAGCAACACTTGCGAGGATTTCGTCAGCAGTTTTGGTCCAAATGAACGGCTTTGGTGCTTCGTTGTGAATGTCGATGTAGTTG
>Ga0179594_10000424_pt1 | contig 9989 bp, 10 predicted proteins | sample CZOMad1_1_08_16f_FD_148625 | JGI IMG/M metagenome (GOLD analysis project Ga0179594, IMG submission 148625) | Vadose zone soil fungal communities from Angelo Coast Range Reserve, California, USA - CZOMad1_1_08_16fungal (Illumina Assembly) | ecosystem: Environmental > Terrestrial > Soil > Vadose...
AGACGACTCCGCTACGCTCCGCGCGGAAAGACAGCGGGTTCACTCCACTTCAACGCATGCAATCGCGATTGCGGCAATTCCTTCTCCGCGTCCGATCGCACCGAGGCTTTCGTTTGTAGTTGCTTTGACGCTAACATTCGATTCAGAGGCGCCGATCGCGTCGGCAATTTGTCTTCGCATCGCTGCAATGTGTGGAGCGAATTTTGGTGCTTCGGCGAGAATCGTTGCGTCGACATTCACTACTCGTGCTCTTTTTTCCGCGAGCAGTTTGGTCACACGCTTTAAGATCTCGACGCTGCTGATGCCGCGAAGTGAGTCGTCGGTGTTTGGAAAATGTTGGCCGATGTCGCCGGCGCCAATCGCGCCCAGCAAGGCATCGACGATCGCATGCAACAGCACATCAGCATCGGAATGTCCTTCCAGCCCGTGCGAGTGTGCAATCTCGACGCCGCCCAAAATCAGTCTTCGTCCCTCGGCGAGACGATGCACATCATAGCCGATTCCACATCGAATCATGGCTTCGCCACGCTAAATCGTTGAACCGTTGAATCGTTAAATCGTGAATTCACTGTCACAATTTGAGATCAACGATGCCATTGGACGCCACAATGCTGTATTTGTCTTGCATATTTTCGAGCGGACGAAGATCGACAATTCCACCAGCATTTTCAACCAGAAGCCAGCCCGCTGCGATGTCCCACAAGCTGATTCCCGTTTCAATGTACGCATCGAACCGTCCACATGCGACGTAAGCCATGTCGAGCGCTGCGCTGCCGAGCACGCGGCATTTGCGCACGCGATGAATCATCGCCTGGAGCAACGGGAAATTCGCATTGATCGTTTCTCCAGTCTTGGCGAGCCCGACAGAGATAACGGTTTCCGCCAGGTCCGCGCGATCGCTGACGCGAAACGGGCAGCCATTTAATTTCGGGGCCTCGCCTTTTTGCCCGGCCCATATCTCTTCGCGAATTGGATCATAGATGACGCCAACCATGATCTCGTTGCGTAGTCGGAGCGCAATCGAGACGCAAAAATGAGGGATGCCGTAGAAATAATTGACTGTGCCGTCGAGTGGATCAACGACCCACTGATGCTCGGTGGACTGATCGCCAGCAATTCCTTCCTCGCCGTAAAGCGCGTGGCCGGGAAATTCTTTGAGAAGTAAGTCCGTAATCAACTCCTGCGCCCGAACATCGATCTCCAGTTTCACATCATGCGCGGCGACGGCGTTGACGCGCTGGTGCCGCCCGAAATTATCGCGAAGCAACTTTCCCGCCGCACGCGCGGCCTGTTCGGCGATATCGAGATAGTGTTTCACCGCGAAAGATTAGGTCGCACAAAGAACACGCGCTGCACAGCAGAAAACGGAAGGTGTCATCCTGAGTGGAGCGAAGGATCTCGTACCAGTTCATTGATCACACTTGATGAAAGTACGCAATCGCTCCGACTGCGAGGTCCCTCGTCGTCTGTCGCGACTCGGGATGACCAGGAAATAAAAAAACCGGGAGGAAAATAAATTCTCCTCCCGGGTTGAAGTTAGGAGTTGTGACTCCGAAGAAATTCGGAGCCGTTAATCAAGCGTAGGGCTTAATGCCTCTTTTTCTTCGCTGATTTTTTCTTTGCTGCTTTCTTTTTTGCCATCGACTAATTCCCCCCTTTCAATCCGCAACACGCGGAAACGGTGAGTTGGGAATGACTTCACTTAATTGCGTTCAGTAATCATCACATTGTTTTTGTCAAACATTTTTGTTGCAGAATTGTGAAAAATTCTTACGAACTCGCGCGCGATAATTTTTTTTGGCGCGCGCGAAATTCTCTGTCGCTCGCCATTTCGAAAGAGAATCGTCACTTCATTTTCGTCGCTTTCCAATGCTGATTTTGCGCTGCTCACGTCGTTGGCGATGATGATGTCGCAATTCTTTTCGCGCAGTTTCTGCGCGGCGTTTTCTTCCACGTGATTGGTTTCGGCAGCGAAACCGACGAGAAGGAAACGTCGATCGCTTTGGTGGCCTAACGAATCGAGAATGTCGCGCGTAGGAATTAATTCGAGTGAAAAATTTTCGCTGCGCTTTTTGATCTTTACCGGCGAAACTTTTGCCGGCTTGTAATCCGCCACGGCGGCGCACAGGACGCACACGTCGCATTTGTCCGCATGGCGGTGCACGGCATCGAACATTTCGTCACTGGTGGAAACAGAAATCAATTTTGCGTTGCTCGGTGGCTCGAGCTTGACCGGACCGGAAATCAAAATCACATCGTGCCCGGAATCGAGCGCCGCCTCTGCGACGGCATAGCCCATTTTTCCCGATGAACGATTCGAAATGTAACGAATCGGATCGATCGGCTCGCGCGTCGGCCCGGCCGTAACGAGAAATCTCACGCGATCAAATTATCCTGCCGCGCAAGCAGGAACTCCGCGCGGAACGCGATGTCATTCACTTTCCAGAGCCTGCCAATTCCCTCGTAACCGCACGCCAGCATTCCTTCTTCGGGACCGATAAATTCAACGCCGCGCGTTTGCAATTTTTCCACATTCTCCACTGTCGCGGGATGCTGCCACATTTTTCCGTTCATGGCCGGCGCCAGCAAAATCGGCGCGCGCGTGGCGAGCGCGATCGCCGCCAGCGGGTGACCGGCCAAGCCGTGTGCTAGCTCCGCGATAATATGTGCGGTGGCGGGCGCAATCAGGAGCAGGTGCGCGCGATCCGCGAGATCGATGTGACCGGGTCGCCAGCTTTCTTTTTCGTCGTAGAAGTTCGTCGTCACCGGATTTTTGGAAAGCGTTTGCAAAGTGAGCGGCGAAATGAACTCGGCCGCATCCTGCGTCATCACGACAAAAACGTTGTGGCCCTGTTTGACGAGCACGCTGGTCAGTTCAGCAGATTTATACGCCGCGATGGATCCGGTGACACCAAGCACGACTGATTTTTTTCCAGCCGCAATGCGCACTACTTTTCGAGAGCTGGTCTTATCGCGTTTGCCTCTTAACTCTTTTTCCATGTAAGGCCGATGATTTAATCGCGGATAGTTGTGGCGGTCACAGCGGGCGCAAACGCCGGCTCAAATAACTTTCTGCAGCCATGATGTCGCGGAATTTTTGCAGATCTTCCTCAACTGATCCACTGACAATAGTGTAGCGGTAATCGCGCCATAATTCCATTTCTCGCACCGCGGTGTCGAGCCGACGATTGATCTGCTCCTCGGTTTCGGTGCCGCGTTTGCGCAGACGTCGCCGCAGTTCGTCGAGATCGGGCGGCGTAATAAAAACGTCGGCGAGGGCCTCGCGAATTATTGGATCGTCGCAATTGCGGATGGTGGCGGCGCCCTGCGTGTCGATATCGATCAGGACATCGGCTCCATTCTTCAAATTGGTCAACACCGGCTCCCGCAATGTACCATAATAATCTCCGTGCACCTGCGCGTGTTCCAGAAAATCGCCGGCTTCCAGTCTCGCGCGAAAATCTGCATTCGAAAGAAATTGATAATGTTCGCCGTTAATTTCACCGCCACGCGGCGCTCGTGTGGTGCAGGAGATGGAGTAAAAAAGATTGGCAGTCTTTCTCAGCGCTTCGACCAGCGTGGTCTTACCCGCGCCAGATGGCGCGGAGATAACGAAGAGAATTCCGTGGCGGCTGAACTGGTTACTCAAGGTTTTGAACTTGCTCGCGGATCTTCTCCAAGTCGGCTTTGCAGGCGATGACGCGCTGTGAAATGGCGGCGTCATTCGCTTTTGCACCCAGGGTATTGAGCTCGCGAAAAATTTCCTGCGTAATGAATTCCAATGTGCGCCCAACCGGCTCTTTACTGCGCAAATGATGAGCGAATTGAGCAAGGTGACTCTCGAGCCGCGTCAACTCCTCCGACACATCAGCGCGATCGGCAAAAAAGGAAATTTCTTTGAGCACACGTTCGTCCCCGCTGGCAATCGGCAGCCCGGCTTTTTGAATTCGGTCGAGGAGCGCGTCACGATATCTTTTCACCACGTCGGGGTGAAGCGCGCGAACCTCCTTGAGCTTTTTCCGGATCGCTTTGAGGCGATGAATCAAATCCTTGGCCAGATGTTTGCCTTCGCGCTCTCGCATTTTGATTAAATCTGCCAGCGCGGCGCGCAGCGCCCGTTCGATGGCGGACCAAGCTTCTTCCGCGTTCACGGCTTCTTCCGGGAAGCGCATGACGCCGGGCGCTTGAAGAATTGTGCTGATCGTGATCTCGCCCGGCGCGTTTAGTTCCTTCTGCAACGCGCGCATCGCTTCATGATACGAGCGGGCAAGTTCCGTATTGAGCGCCAGGCTGCGCGCGCCGTTTGTGCCGCTGTGCAGCGTGATGGTGGCATTGGTCCGGCCGCGCGAAATATTTTCGTTGATCGTCTGGCGAATGCGCGGTTCGAGCTCGGCCAAATCGCGCGGCAAATTGATTACGATGTCGCTTTGCTTTCGGTTCACCGAGTTGAGCTCGACGCTAAATTTCGTCCCCGCGTGATCCGTCTCGGCGCGACCGTATCCAGTCATGCTTCGCATACGCTTGATGCAAGAGGTTATCGCAGACAAACGGTGAAGGTTCAACGTCCAAGGTTCGGCTCGGTGGCGAACATGATCGTGGTCGAATCAGCGCGCGATCACATCCAGGTCGGTTTTTGGGATTACTCGCGGTTTGGACTTCCCATCACAGCTTTGACGACCGCTGCCGGCGTGATCGTGCTGGTTCTTTTGCGCTGAGAAGATCGACAATCACGCGAAAAGAGCTTACTAACGAGAGCCTGCGTGGCGCGGCGATGCGGTGAAGGCATCGGCACACGATCGATGGATTCAAACCATCGCTGCTTCGCAATAGCTGCCTTCGGCGCTGGTCGACGATATACAAGCAACGCGATCCGATGATTTGTGAAGGGAAATATCGATTTGTAAATTGGTTGTTGATTTGCCGGACTCGTTTGCAGCGGCGGCAAAATCCACATGCCGCGCCACCGGGCGGCTGATTGTTCGAGCAGAACCTTGCCCTGACGGATAACAAACGCGTGCTCTTCGATGAGTCGCTTTGTGCGCGACCGAGATTGCCTGACCGGCAGAGTTTGCGGATTTTCCGCGCGACAGAATCTCTTCACCGGGCAAATTGCGCATTTGGGTTCGCGCGAAACGCAGACAAGCGCGCCGAGATCGATGAGTGCGGAGTTAAAAATCCCGGCGTTCCTTTTCGGAAGAAGCTTCGCTGAATGTTGCCAGAGCGTCGCTCGTCCCGCGTGAGAGTCGATGGATTCGCGAAAATCGAATAGCCGTGTCAGCACGCGAGCAGTGTTTGATTCAACGATGGGGACTGATTGATCGAACGCGAAACTGGCGACGGCGTGCGCGGTGTATTTTCCGATTCCTGGAAGTTGCTGCATTTTCTCGACCAATCTCGGGAAGCGCCCACCGTGCCGATCTACGACGGCCTTTGCAGCGGCGTGAAGATTTCGCGCGCGAGCGTAATAACCGAGACCTTGCCAGGCGTGGAGCACATCATTTTCCGAAGCTCGAGCGAGCGAGGTAAAATCGGGGAAACGGCAAAGCCACTCGTTGTAATAAGGGATCACGGTCGCGACCTGAGTTTGCTGAAGCATCAACTCGGAGACGAGGATTGCGTAGGGATCGCGGGTGTCGCGCCATGGCAGGTCGCGGCCACTTCTGCGATACCAATTGATCAGCGCGCGACGGAACTGAGTTTTTGGAAAGACCACAGATGAAGACGGATTAACACAGATGAATGGCAATGTCTCGCCAGCTGATACGGCATGCATGCAGACTGTGTTTCATATGTGGTAATCTTTGGCTCAATGAATTCGTACACTCACGCGCTGACGAAAGAGCAGGCAGCAAAACTTCGTGCGCTGCTTGAACAGCTCGGATTCGAATTTTCGCCGAAGGAATACACGCTGTTCTTCGCGCAGAAGAACAAGTTGAGCGTGGCGGTTTACGAGAAGGGGCCGAAAGTGCTCGTCCAGGGAAGAGATGTGGAGGAATTCGTCCAGTTCGAGCTGGAGCCGAAAATTTTAGGCGAAGCGAAGCTAGGATATGAAGAAGTGCACTCGCCAGAGATGTTCGAACCGCATTTCGGGGTGGATGAGAGTGGAAAGGGCGATTTCTTCGGACCACTGGTGATCGCGGGGATATATGTCGATCGCGGGATCGCGCGCAGACTTCTCGATGCTGGCGTCGTGGACAGCAAGCGGATAGGGTCCGATGCGCGGATTCGCGCGCTGGCGGACACGATTCGGAAGCATTCGTTGGGTTTGGCGGAAACAGTTTTGATCGGACCTGCGAAATACAACCACCTTTACGAGAAGTTTGGCAATCTGAACCTGCTGCTGGGCTGGGGTCACGCGCGCGTGATCGAGAATTTGCTGGCGAAGAAGCCCGCATGCCCGCGGTCGTTGTCGGACCAGTTTGCGGATGCGCGGGTAATTAATGCGTCGTTATTGAAGCACGGGCGCAAGATCACCATTGAACAGCGGCCAAGGGCGGAATCGGACATTGCGGTGGCGGCTGCATCGATTTTGGCCCGAGAGGCGTTCATCAACTGGCTGGAGCGCAAGAGCAAGGAGCTCGGTCTGCGCTTAGAGCGCGGAGTATCGGCGAGCGTAAAAGAGACCGCCAGAAAGCTGGTGGAACTGAAAGGGCCGAGCGCATTACGCGAAGTGGCAAAGGTGCATTTCCGGACCGCGCACGAGACCGCGCCGAATGATTATCCGGCCCCGCCCGCACGTGAGAAATGGGCAGCGCGACGCGATTCATTAAAGCAGTAAACGGGTTCGCTACCCAAACGGTGTAGCGCCGCAAGGCTTCAAAAATCGCGTTTTTATGTTTCAGTAGCCACCGCCAGAGCCACATGGAACGATTAGTAAATTAGATATGTCAAAATTAACGAAGCGCGACATTGTCGTCTCTATCAGCAATCAAACCGGCATGGTCCAGCACCAGGTCTTCGACGTAGTCCAGCGGACGCTTGATAAAATCACCGACAGTCTGGCTAATAATATCCCGGTTGAACTCCGCAATTTTGGCGTTTTTCAGCCGCGCCTGACAAAGCCGCGAGTTGGCCGAAATCCGAATCAGCCCGGCAGCAGTTTTGTGATCCCACCGCGCGCGACCGTGAAATTTAAGGCTGGTAAGATCATGCGTCAGCGCGTTGAGAAGCTTTCACGACAATTAAAAGAAGCGGCAGAGCGAGGGACTAAAACAGAAACCGACGGGCAAAGCAGCGGGTAGGAGAGCGCGGCGTCACTTTTGCTGCCGCCTCCGAAGCGCTCACGAGAGCAAAGTCTGGATCGTTTTTTCCAGGCGCTCAAAATTAATTGGCTTGGTCAGATGCTCAGAGAAGCCTGCCTCTCTTGCCTGGTTTACGTCTTGTTCACTACCAAAACCGCTGAGCGCGATTCCGGGCAAGTCTTTGTTGAGACGCACTTCACGCATCAATTCGTAACCGCTGCGGTCCGGCAATCCGATATCGCTGATGAGCAGATCGAACTCCTCGGTGCGGACTTTCTCGACTGCCTGTTCAGCCGAGTGGGCCAGAGTAATTTCGTAACCGTGGCGCTCCAGCATCCTTTTCATACCAATGCAAGTGTCATGATGGTCGTCCACCAACAAAACGCGCCGGTGCTTTGAAACTGCCTGTTCTGGTTCGCGATCTACTTGCTGATCTTTCCTTTCGCCGTCGCGTCCGATCGGAGCGAGCACTGTATTTAGTTCCACCGAAAAGGTGGCCCCCTTGTCCTTCCCGGAACTTTGCGCAAGGATTTTTCCGCCATGTGCGTCGATTAATGCCTTCGAAATAGCCAGGCCGAGTCCGAGACCTCCGAAACGGCGCGTAATATCGGATCCCTGTTCGAATGCGTTAAAGATTTTATCGATCTTTTCCTGTTCGATGCCGATCCCGGTATCGATAACGCGAGCTTCAATTTTATCCGGTCTCAGATTGAGCGTTTCGATGGTGATTCGACCTTTTTCGGGAGTAAATTTGACGCTGTTCTTGATCAGATTCCAAAAGACCTGTTGCAAGCGCGCCGGATCGCCGTCCACGTACGTATGGTCCGCGCGAAGACGAAATTTCACTTCGAGATTCTTTGCCTCAATTTCTTTTCGGCATATCTCGTAAGCGCGCTGTAGAGTTTGGTGGATGCAAATTGTCTCAAAGCTTAATTGCAGCTTACCTTTTGCTATGCGGGTAACGTCGAGCAAATCGTCAATTAGCCGCGCCTCCAGCTCAACGTTGCGGCGGACGACCTCCAGCGCCTCTCTGACAGGCTGGGAATCCGGCACCTCGGCTTCCAACTCCCCAACCATGGCGATGACCGGCGAGAGAGGACTGCGCAGCTCGTGCGACAAAAGGGCCAGGAATTGGTCCTTGGCAGCGTTTGCGGCAATCAATTCCTGACGCAATGTGACGTCGCGCGTCTTGTCGTCCACGAGATAAAGCACGCCTTGGACGGTTTCCTGTGCGCCTTGTAGCCGGAGCAGATTAATATCCAAGAAATGTGTCACTCCCGTCTTATCTTTCAACGGGTGCTCAGTCAGTTGAAACGGCGTTCCAAAGGTAAGCACTCTGTCAATCGCTCCCGGAGGCGCAATGTTCACATCATCGCAGGGGATCTCCGTGATATCGCGGCCCGCCGGCAGGTCTCCAAAACGCTCCGCCATGCGCGCAAAGGCGTCGTTGACATGAAGAAAGCGGCGAGAAGCTGGATCGACAAAAGCGATTCCGCTGGGCATATTCGCCAGAATTTTTTCGTTGAAGATCACTTCGCGCTCCAGCTGCTGCGTCGACTCGATCTGGCGCTGATAGAACCTGCTGCCCAGCCACGCGAAGACGGCGGTGAGTGCGATCAACCACGCTGCCAGGATCGTCATTCGACCCAGAAGATCGTGAACCGGTTTGTATGCGAGGCTCTTCGGCTGCTCCACTACCGCTACCCAACCGGTCGGCTCGATCGGGCTGAAAGAGTAGAGGTTTCCATGCTCCTCGAAGTGTCCGGTTTTGTTTTGGCGGATCTCATTAATCAACAAGCCGCCCTGCGGTGTAACGCTGGGATTCGGTTTAAAGTCGTTTGCGAAAAGTGCGGCGCCGTTTTGATCGAGGACCTCGAAGAGAAACCGGTCGGAAAATTCGATGGTGGACAATCGCCTGCCAATTCTTTCAACCAACACCGAGTCGCCAATATACCCCAGAATTGTCCGGTCGGGCGCGCGGACTGCAGCCACGATATCTGTGACGAGCCGATTATCCGACAGCCGCGGATGAACTGGCGACACAACGGCTTCGTCGGAGGCAGCTGCTTGCTCCCGCCAGTGACTGGCCCCAAAGTCCTTCCCAATCATCTCCGGCGCAGTCGGAATCGATGCAATCAACGCGCCATCGGGTCCAGCAAGGAACATTCCGTCGATGTTTGGATGCGAATAGAAAGCGGAGTTAAGCCATTGCTGGGCGGTAGGCCCTGGATTTGGTCCGCTAAGAATTGTCGCGACTTCGGGAAGCGTCTGGTAGTAGTTAATGATGGCACTGCTGAGGCTGAGATCGTGACCTACTACATGGCCGAGAAGCTGGATCAATGTTTGTCGGTCGCGCAGGATTCGTGATTCAAGGGTGTCCCGCAGGATGGTGTAGGAAACAATAAGCGTCAGAATCGAGGGAATCCAACCAGCCAGAAGAATAGGAAAGATGATCTTGAAACGATCGAAACGGTCGCCCCGTCGTTTCGTTCTTATGTGTCCCAACTGCATGCCTAGCTCTTGCGAAAAATTCGAGTATCACGGTCAACCTGCTGACCGCCTCAGGCAAGCGCGAATGTGGCACAGATTCATCGGCTTTAGGCCGGCGCAAATGTTTCGACAGACGCTATGCCACACGGGGGGCTTTAGAGATTACGAGACTGCTCGTTCCTGCAATTACGAACATCGATAGGAGACTGCTGTGTATCAACAGAATGTGAACGCGCTTTTTGGATTGACGCAATCGTT
>Ga0179594_10000425_pt1 | contig 9987 bp, 9 predicted proteins | sample CZOMad1_1_08_16f_FD_148625 | JGI IMG/M metagenome (GOLD analysis project Ga0179594, IMG submission 148625) | Vadose zone soil fungal communities from Angelo Coast Range Reserve, California, USA - CZOMad1_1_08_16fungal (Illumina Assembly) | ecosystem: Environmental > Terrestrial > Soil > Vadose...
GCCTGCTTGATTGCGGTCGCCAGCGCCTCGCCGATCTGATTCTGAAATGCGCGATAGTCCTCGGCCGTGGCACTCGGCGGAATCATTGTGAAGACGGCGTCGACGCCGGTGAAAGCGCGAGTCAAAAACTCTGCATCATCCAGCGATCCGACCTGAGCTTCGGCGCTGAGCTCAATCAACGATTGCAGGCGCTCCTCGCTGCGGCCGATGGCGCGCACCCGATGTCCTCGACCAAGCAACGACTCGGCCACAACTCTGCCGATGTTTCCTGTAGCTCCAGTTACCGCAAATGTCTTGATGCTCATCCCCTTGCCTCCCTGTGTTGATGGATTCACCTGCACCTGAAAGTTAACGCGTTGACTATTCACTGCTGAACCATTAAGCCAAAATTTTTTCCGCGCCCCTATGCGCAGAGCTGATCGAGAAGCTTAGTCAGTTGCTCACGATCGCCAGGCCGCAGGCATTTGAGCAGGCCTTCCTCCTGATCCTCAAGAATCTTTGCCCCAGCAGCATAACGCTGTCGCCCTTCATCGGTGATTTCCGCCCGGATGCTGCGTCGGTCCGCGGGGTCAGAGACGCGGCGCACCAAGCGGTCTGCCTCCAGGCGATCGACCAACTGGGTGATGTTCGACTTGACGCAACTGATTCGATCGGCGAGCCGCCCCAGTTGCAGCGGCTGGTCGGTCTGTACCAAATGGTGAAGAATTGCGAGCTTTGTCAGCGACAGACCCGAGGCCGCGAGTGCGGTTTCGACTCGCATCTCCAGGCGCTGAGCTGCTCCTAAAAGCGTTCGCACCAGTGGATCCGAGCCGATATCTTCCAAGCCGCAGATTTCATTCACCAGTGAACTATACTGGCCTGAACTAGATCCGTCAAGCGGGCAGTGACTTGGTTTCGTTTAGAGGCGGGCGTTGCCCGGGAGCGCGGGCATCCTGCCCGCATTGTATTGAAGAAGACGGCGAGCAGGATGCCCGCGCTCCCGGCAACGCCCGCCTCTCTAAACGAAAAATCGAGTTCAAATCGGGGCACACATTAGTCTCAACCGGCTTGCCGTCTTGAAGCGATAGGTGGATACTCAACGCCGCTAAGCCGAGGTTGCGCATCGTCTGGGAGGACTGGAAGATTGAAATTAGCACTCAAGTACGGCTTGTTGATTACGGCGGCCATTATCACCTGGGTTGTGTTTGCCCATTTGCTGGTGCCAAATCCCTGCTCGGCTGTTCATGTCGTCGGTCCGATAGCCTTCTTCAATCTGTCGGAGATCGCGGGCATTTACCTCGGCATGGTCGCGCGAAAGCGAGAGGCAGTCGATCAGTTGCCGTTCAAGAGCGGATTGAAATTCGGGATGGGGATAGCCGCCGTTTATGGAGTCGGCTCGTGCTTGTTCTTTGGAATCTTTCTTATGGTGCTTGGCTCTGGGGTAATGTGTCCCCAACCCGGAATGGAAGCGTTCCCGCTTTGGAAAGTGGCGGCGTTTGCTTTTGTGGCTCAGTTCGCCGGAGCTGTCTTTCTCGGGCTCATCTACTCAACGATCATCGCGTTTGCCCTGGCGACGAGGCGGCGGGGTGCTTGAACTGAATAGAGGCAATTCCCCTTACTCTACGTGAGTGGTGCTCTTCGTTTTTCAGCAGCCTGTGAGAGGCGGGCTCTACCCCACGTTTTCGAGTTGCTATTGAAAGCTCATCCACGGCCCTGTCGTCGTACCGGCGGGCAACGCTTGTCTCTAAACAAACCCACTGCTTTGTGCCTTCTGCTTACAGCCTTCTGTTTTACGGCACCAGCACGACCTTGCCGATATTCTTTCGCGCTTCGATGTAAGCGTGCGCATCCCCAACCTGATCGAACGAAAACGCGTGGTCGACATGCGGACGCACCCAGCCTTCGTTGACTCCATCAATCAGAGTGCGCATCCAGTCGGCCACTTTCTCGCGCTCGTGCCACATGTGACCAAGGTTCAATCCAAACACGCCTTTGTTCTTGTTGATGATGCCGAATGGATGAAACCAGGGAGTCTGGAAAGCGGCTTTGAGCAAACCCCACTTTCCCTTCCATCCCGTCGCGGACGCGGTCGACACACCGAACATCCCCAATCTACCGGTGGCTCTCAAGGCCTGATAACTCTTCTTCCAATGACCGCCGCCAATCGGATCGATGACCAATTCAACACCGCGACCATCGGTCATCTCCAGCAAAGCGGGAAGCCAGTCCTGATTGCGATAGTCAATCGGAAAGTCCAGGCCGCGCGTCCGCAGAAACTCGTGTTTCGACGGGCTCGCCGTTCCATACGTGGTGGCACTGAGCCGTTTGGCAATGTCGAGCGCCGCCAGGCCCACGCCCCCGCCGGCGTTGTGAATCAAGACCGCCTCGCCCGGTTGCAGCGAACCCATCACCGCCAGCAGCGCGTAGGCGGTTAGGTAGTTGACGGGGATCGCCGCCGCTTGTTCAAAGCTCAGCGCGTCAGGCTTTGCAAAGATTTGCGCAGCCGCGACAACCACCTGTTCTGCCTGGCCGCGAAAACGAGTCAGAGCCACGACGGATTTTCCGGTGAGCGATTGGTCCACACCCTCGCCGATCGCTTCGACCATTCCGGCCACTTCATAGCCCATCACGCACGGCTTTTTGGGCGCATCCGGATACAAACCCTGGCGCGCGAGGATGTCGGCGAAATTCAGACCGGCAGCCTTGACGCGAATGACAACCTCACCCTTCCCGGGTTGCAGGTCAGGCGTCTCTTCGACTTTGAGTACTTCAAAGCCGCCGTTTCGCGTAGTGACTATCTGTCGCATCGGACAATTGCTCCTGCCTTCCAATGTTTTGTCTTGAAGGCGATGATACTATCTTATGCATGCTGATCACGCGAATCATCTGGAAGGAGCGATTCATTGAAAAGCTGGAAAAGAAGCATGGGGTATCAGTGACCGAGGCTGAACAGGTTCTTGAGTCGAACCCTCACATTCGAAAGATTTAGCAAGGGCAATGTGAAGGGCGAAAATGTTTACGCCGCTTACGGCCAAACTGGGAGTGGGCGCTACTTGATGGTCTTCTACATTCGCAAGCGAGCCGGTGCGATCTTGCCGATCTCAAGTCGCGACATGGATGAGGCTGAAAGGAAATACTATGGAAGACAAAAGCAAAAGCGTTGATGATTTGCCGGATTCATTTGTGACCGAGGAAGCAGCGGGAGATTTTTGGGATGCCCACAGCACTATCGACTACGAACAGTTTTTGGAGGGCACAGACGACGTCGTCCAGATTCAGGAACGAATCTTTGAAGTGCAGATCGCCGAAGACGTATTCCAAAAACTACGGCACGAAGCCACCTCACTCCACCAGTCGATCCCGAGAGTCGTCGATCAGATTCTGCGGAAAGAATTGCCGTAGCCTCAGTTCGTCACCGTTGCTTGGCATGAATCAGTGCGGCGTCACAGTAGAGTGGATAGTAGGTCATGTCCTTCATTCTGGATCATCTCGTAGGATCTCATTCACACCGTGGCTTCAGCCCGGTGGTCAGCACCCAGTTTAGAAATGATGAACCGTTTCAACGGTTTCCCCTACTGATTGCGGGGAAAGCCGTTGAAACGGCTATCTTAGTCTCAAGCAATGCTGATCACCGGGCTGAAGCCACGGTGTGAATGAAAGACGAAACTGCAGCAGCGCCAAACCACGTTACGAACTTGTCGTTGTCCCCGCGACGGCCGTGTCGGTCTTCACCTTGTTTGGTTGCGGCGTGATTCGTAGATAAGGTTTCGGAGCCTTCCAACCCGCGGGGAACTTCTCCTTAGCGGCCTCATCGGAAAGTGCCGGCACGATGATCACGTCATCTCCATCCTTCCAGTTCACCGGTGTGGCCACGCTGTAGTTCGTAGTCAACTGCAGCGAGTCGATCACGCGCAAAATCTCGTCGAAGTTGCGACCGCAGCTAGCCGGATAGGTGATCATCAACCGCACCTTCTTGGCCGGGTCGACAATAAACACCGAACGCACCGTGAACACGTCGCTGATTTCCGGATGGATCATGTCATAGAGTTCGGCAACCTGATGATCGGGATCGGCGATTACCGGAAAATTCAAAGCACTGCCTTGAGTCTCCCGGATATCCTCAGCCCATTTTTTGTGGGAATCAGTTAAATCGACGCTGAGCCCGATGACCTTCACGTTGCGTTTATCAAACTCCGGTTTGAGCCGCGACGCCTCCCCGAGTTCAGTCGTGCAAACCGGCGTGAAATCCTTTGGATGCGAGAACAGACAGGCCCAACTATCTCCAATCCAGTCGTGAAACTGAATCGGCCCGTCGGTTGTCTCTGCAGTGAAATCTGGAGCTATGTCGCCTAAACGTAGAGCCATGGCTTTCTTCCTTTCCTTGGAAAAACCCGAGACCTCGGCTCGCACTGAGAAATCGGGAAGAGTTGTCTTTGGATTTTGTCTGGTGGATCTTTACAACTGTTATGAGCTGAAAGTCAAACGCGCGCCCAATCAAGTAGTGCGCCAATTTGAACTCGATTCTTCGTTCCTCGTTTAGCAGGGTGCTGAAAACAAGGTGTATAAATCAAAGAATCGATACGATCCACGAAGTCACACGAACGAAAACGAAATAATACTAAGAAGACCGCACAGTTTTCGTGTGACTTCGTGCTGCTTAGTGTAATTTCGTGGATCGTAATCACTTTTCAGCAGCCTGTTAGAGGGAGGCGTTGCGCGCCGGCTCAAGGTTAATAAGAACGCATTCAATTTCTCCTGACAGACTGACTAGGAGGGCTTTGTCAGTACCACCTGCGGTAGCGGGTGGGTTCTTAACGTTGCACTCAGTTGAGACGCACGGACCCGCCCGCTACCGCAGGCGGTACTGACCTCATGGTCAGTGAAGTATGTAATTTGCCGAAATCAGGGTCACGACTCCCAGTCAAACCTCAAAGCCGACAACCCAGGAGTCCGGCAACTCGACCTTCAGTAAAAAGAAACAAAAACAGAACTTCTCACAAGGCTCGGATCGTTTCGCCAAAGTATGAGGCATGGTATGCTTTGTTCACCCTTAACTCCCCGGAGAGATTGCCAGAGTTCCCCCAGAAATTTCGGTGCCTATGTCCAGCTCGGTTCAGAACCAGCAAGGTTTATCGCCCACATTGCTCCCGGATCTCCAAAGTCCTGACCTCTACCAGCAGATTTTTGCTCACTCTATTTCCGCGGTCGCAATCATCGACGAAGACGGCTCTTACCTGGCTCAAAATCCTGCGCACGCAGACCTCATGGGTTACACAGATGAAGAGTTGCAGGGCAAGACTCCGGCGATTCACATGGGCGAAGCGACGTTCGCGGCCGTGGCCCGGGAACTGGCCGAGAAAGGTGAATACCGCGGCGAGATCACCAGCACAACGAAGAGCGGAGACATCAAGCAAATCGAGCTTTCGGCTTTCGCAGTCCGAAACGCAGCGGGAGAGCCGGTCTGTTACGTCGGCATCAAGCGCGACATCACCGGGCGCAGGCAAGCCGACGAAGCTTTGCTGCGCAACGAAGCGGAACTGGCTCAACTCCTGTTGCGCGAACGAGCCGCGCGGGCTGAGGCCGAGCAGGCCAATCGCCTCAAGGACGAGTTTCTGGCCACGGTCTCGCACGAACTACGCACTCCGCTGAACGCGATCATGGGCTGGGCGCGCATGCTCCGCTCCGGCCAACTGAACGCGGGCAACAGCCTCCATGCGCTGGAAGTGATAGAACGAAACGCCCTGGCGCAGAAACAGATCATCGAAGACATTCTGGACGTGTCGCGCGTGATCACCGGCAAGCTGCAATTGAACCGCGCGCCGATCGATCTCAAATCGGTAATCGACGCGGCTTTTGATGCCGTACGTCCCGCTTTTGAAGCAAGGCAAATTCGCATCACCAAACAGATCGAACCGGCGAGCAGAATCATTTCCGGAGACGCCGATCGGCTGCAGCAGGTGGTTTGGAACCTCCTGTCCAACGCTGCCAAGTTCACTCCGGAAAGCGGCGACGTAGTCATCGACCTGCGCCAACAGGGTAACTATCTGCGGATTCAGGTAAGCGACAGTGGACCAGGCATCGATCCAGAGTTTCTGCCATTCGTGTTCGAACGTTTCCGTCAGGCTGATGGCTCGACAACGCGGATGCATGGCGGACTCGGATTGGGACTGGCGATCGTGCGCCATCTGGTCGAACTGCACGGTGGCGCAATCAAAGCTGAGAATCGCGAAGAAGGCCACGGAGCGATCTTTACCGTCAGTCTGCCGCTGCCGAGCGGCGAGTTGCGCATGGAAGACGTACCGGGCGTTTTTTTGAAAGACACTACTGCGTCGACTGAACGGCCGAATCTTTCGGGCTTTTCAATTCTGGTGGTTGATGATGAGAATGATGCACTCGATTTGATCACCCTGGAGTTGACCAGTTGCGGAGCGGCAGTGAGCGCGTTCCTTTCCGCCGAAGAGGCCTTGGAAGCTCTGGAAGCCACCCAGTTTGATCTGCTGATTAGCGACATCAGCATGCCGGAGCAGGACGGTTATCAGTTCATTCGCAAGATACGCGCCCAGGAAGCTACAGCTCAATCTAGGAAACTGCCGGCCGTGGCCCTGACCGGACATGCGCGCGCCCAGGATCGCATGCGAGCTCTGATTGCCGGCTACGACACTCACGTGGCCAAGCCGATCGAGACGAATGAATTGCTTACCGTGGTTGCGAGTCTCGTCGGCCGGCTTGTAAAGTAAACGTCCATGTGGAGTGCGGTGACAGAGCGCAGATCGTAAATCGTAAATCGTGAATCGTAGAAAAGGAGCGTTTGCCTATTTACGATTTACTATTCACGATTTACGGCGTTACTCCACATCGCTGACTTCAGGAATCGAATCAAATGATCACACGTTGCAGTTGGGCTAGAACTGAACTCTCAATTGCCTACCACGACAAAGAGTGGGGCGTGCCGCTGCACGACGACCGGGCACTGTTCGAGTTTCTGATTCTCGAAGGCGCCCAGGCCGGGTTGAGCTGGGAGACGATTCTGCAAAAGCGCGACAATTACCGCGCCGCTTTTGATAACTTTGAACCGGCGCGCGTCGCCCGCTATCGCGAAAACAGGACGGAAAAGTTGTTGCGAAATCCGGGCATCGTCCGCAACCGTTTGAAAGTTGCGTCAGCAGTACAGAACGCCCGGGCCTTCCTCGCGGTGCAGAAGGAGTTCGGCAGTTTTGATGCTTACGTCTGGCGTTTTGTGAATGGAAGTCCGAAGAAGCGGCGGCCACGGCAAATGGTGCCGGCACAAACGGCGGAGTCTGAGGCGTTGAGTAAGGACTTGTTAAATCGTGGTTTTAAGTTTGTGGGTCCAACAATCTGTTATGCGTTTATGCAGGCTGTGGGGATGGTCAATGATCACGATCCGAAGTGCTTTCGCTATCACGTGGAGCTCAAATCCGAGAGCTGATGATCTGAGATCTCAAATCCGAGAGTTGATGATCAGACATCAGAGATCAGAGATTTCAAATTTGAGATCTGAGATTTGAGATCGGAGCTCCGTCAAAAGCCAGAACCCGAGAACAGATGATGGGTATGATTCACGACCAACACAAAGACTGCACCCATTGCCGCCGACAAAACAAAGGCCAGGAGCGAACTGAGCATACTCAAAGTTCGCAATCCGCCATTCAGTTTTCCCATTGTGGTAGCCTCCCCCGAACGTCGGTTTATGAGAATCAGTAATCTGTAATCTGTAATCTGTAGTCTGTAATCTGTAATCTGTAATAAAGACTGTGTCGAACAGCAAATTGTTAACAACAGCCCTTTGGAAATATCAGCCCTTTGGAAATATCAGTTTAGACACCCGGAAAACCTGAAGGTTCCCACCCATTCTTCTCTGCCAGGCGCGCCGCCGAAAACTGGGACCGCGGGCGTCCCGCCCGCTTACTTGGCATTCACTCTCTGCCGACGGAAACAGTATTGAGAATCAGTGTTTCCAAATAACAGCCCGTCTCTCCCGCAATTGCGGGCGAGACGCCCGCGGTCCCAGTAATAAAGTCCCGGTAATAAAGTCCCGGTAATACGTCCCGGTACTAGGTCCCAGTTATCGGTCCCAGCATCAAATGGTCCCAGTATTAGATTGACGAGTGCTCACCTTCAGCACTATCGTTCGCATTACTAATCGCAGGAAAGACGAAGGAGTCCGGCTATGTTCAGGTACGGATTGACGGCGGTTTTGCTGTTTGTCGGCTGCGGCGCGCTGGCCTGTCAGCAATACAGTCAGGGTCTGGAAAAAAGCGTCGCGCGGGCCGACGAGGTCGGTGCGATTTCTGCGCTACACACAGTTGTGCTGGCCGAGCGCAATTACAGCCTTTCCAACAGCGGAGCGTATGCAACGTTTCAGGAACTCGTCAAGACGGGTGCTCTCGATCAGCGCTTCGATTCGGAAACGCCAAGGCTCAACGGCTATTTGCTGCTGATGACCGTTACCAAGGGGGCCGGAACCGTGCCTGACTCTTTCACGCTGAGCGCCGATCCGGAAACGCCGGCGACAAAGCCCGGTCGTCATTTCTTTGTTGATTCGCAGGGAATGATCCATGCCAATCCTTCGCAGCCGGCAACTGCCACTGACCCGCCGCTCGGTCAGTGAGGCTGAGACGTCTTCGATTGCGGCAAGTGAGCGGTAAACTTCTAGTGTGGTGTTTCTAAAGTTCGCTTAAAAATGAATCCGTCAATCTGGGCTCCTGCTTTCAGTCCCAGAGGGACGAAATATTTATAGAACCAGCATTCGAACCGAACCATCTCAGCTCCGGAGGAGCGAAATATGCCTTTCTCGGAACAATTTATCTCGCTCCTCCGGAGCTTCAGAGTTCTTCTTGAACTCGGCTCTATAATATTTCGTCCCTCTGGGACTGAAAACCGAACAACCATTTGTTACACGAACTTTAGAAACACTACACTGGCAGGACTGCTGAAAAACGAAACTTGGAGCGCGGCGGCAGCAACGCCGCTTTGGATGCGGAAGCGGTACACTCAAAAACATCAAAGGAAAACAGTTGATCCAAAGCGCTATCGCTGCCGGCGCACTCCAAATTCTGCGCTCCTACTCAATGGAAGAGTTTTTCAGCATCCAGATCTCAAGCAGTTATCAGCGGAAACTCCAACACCTCGAATTTGATCCAACGGACGGTGACGATGAAGCAATTGATTCTTCTCCTGATAGTCTTCCTGTCTGGTCAGGCGATTTTGGCTGTAGGCGGTGACGATCGTATTCGCGACTATCGCCGCTCGCGCGAGCACGAATTGCTGAGTGAATTCGTCAGTCTGCTTTCGCTTCCCAACGTGGCTTCGGACCACGAGAACATTCGCAAAAACGCCGCGTTCATCGCGCAGATGATGCAGCAGCGAGGGCTGACCCCGCGCCTGCTCGAAGCAAAAACGCCGAACGTTCCGCCGGTTGTCTATGCCGAGTGGCAGACGCCCGGCGCCACGCAAACCATCATTCTCTACGCTCACTATGACGGCCAGCCTACCGATCCGAAACAGTGGACAGGCACGCAGCCATGGCAACCGGCGATGCGCTCGGGAACGCTTGAAACCGGCGGCCAGATAATTCCCCTGCCCGGAGCGGCTGACGCCATCAATCCCGAGTGGCGTCTGTTTGCGCGCTCAGCTTCCGATGACAAGGCTGGCGTGATGGCTATCCTGACCGCTTTCGCGGCGCTCAAAGCAAACGGCATCAAGCCGACTTCAAACATCAAATTCTTTTTTGAGGGCGAAGAAGAAGCGGGCTCGCCGCACCTCGGAGAGATCATCGACTTGCACAAAGAACTGCTCCAATCCGACACCTGGATCATCTGCGATGGACCAGTGCATCAATCGGGCCGCAAGCAGGCGGTCTTTGGCGTGCGCGGCGATACCAATGTCGACGTTACCGTTTATGGAGCCAGGCGTCCTTTGCACAGCGGCCACTACGGAAACTGGGCGCCCAACCCGGCGGCGCTGCTGGTGCGCTTGCTGGCCTCGATG
>Ga0179594_10000428_pt1 | contig 9967 bp, 6 predicted proteins | sample CZOMad1_1_08_16f_FD_148625 | JGI IMG/M metagenome (GOLD analysis project Ga0179594, IMG submission 148625) | Vadose zone soil fungal communities from Angelo Coast Range Reserve, California, USA - CZOMad1_1_08_16fungal (Illumina Assembly) | ecosystem: Environmental > Terrestrial > Soil > Vadose...
CCGAACTTGCTCACCCCAAGTCCCATCTCGATCGTGCCGGGCCAGCGCAATTCGGCGCGGAAGTGCATGTCGAGCCGCACCATGATCCAGGCCAGGCCCTCCGGCATCAGCCCATAGCCGCGGTCCTTCATCAAGGTCACGCGGCCGGTCTCGAAATAGGTCGCATAGACCGCGTTGTTGACATGCTGATTGGGATCGAGATCGGCGAAGCGCACATTGTCGGTCAGCCGATAGGGGAAGTCTTCCAGGCGCGGCGTCGCGTCGGGACGCAAGGGGGCATTCACGGCGGGCGGTCTCCGAAAGGTTTCATGCCCTTACAGCCCAGTTGCCGGGACGGGGCAAGGGTCGCGCAAAGGGTCGCCATGGTCGTTGCCGCCATACCGTCAGATTATGGCTTTCCTCCCGCAACCGCGTTGGCTAGACAGACGCGAGCCTGTCCGCGCCCAATTTGTCCGGGCGCCGTCCAACCGAAAAGAAGCGATATGAGCGAAGCGATCAAAACCGATGTGCTGATTGTGGGTGCGGGTCCTTGCGGGCTTTTCGCCGTCTTCGAACTGGGCCTTCTGGATATGAAGACGCACCTCGTCGACATTCTCGACAAGGTCGGCGGCCAATGCGCCGAGCTCTATCCGGAAAAACCGATCTACGACATCCCGGGCATCCCGTTCGTAACGGGCCAGGGCCTGACGGACGTGCTGATGGAGCAGATCAAGCCGTTCAACCCGACGTTTCATCTGGGCGAGATGGTGGAGAGTATCGAGAAGATCGGCGATCCGGCATTCCGCGTCACGACCGATGGCGGCAAGGTGTTCGAGTGCAAGGTCGTGGTGATTTCGGCGGGCGGCGGCTCGTTCCAGCCGAAGCGCCCGCCGGTGCCGGGCATCGAGGCCTATGAAGGCACCTCGGTGTTCTACGCCGTGCGCAAGATGGAGCAGTTCCGCGACAAGAGCATCCTGATCGTCGGCGGCGGCGATTCCGCGCTGGATTGGACGCTGAACCTGCATCCGGTCGCCAAGCAGGTCACGTTGTTGCATCGGCGCGACGATTTCCGCGCAGCGCCGCACAGCGTCGAGCAGATGCGCGCGCTGGTTTCGTCCGGAAAGCTGGGTCTGAAGATCGGCCAGGTCACCGGGCTGCAAGGCGAGGGCGGCAAGCTCTCGGGCGCTACCGTCAAGGGCAACGACAACGCGATGTCGAACGTCGCGTGCGATACCATGCTGGCGTTCTTCGGGCTCACCATGAAGCTCGGGCCGGTGGCGAATTGGGGCATCGAGCTTGAGAACAATCTGGTGCCGGTCGAGACCTCGGCGTTCGAGACCAGCGTGCCCGGAATTTTCGCGATCGGCGACATCAACACCTATCCCGGCAAACTGAAGCTGATCCTGTGCGGCTTCCACGAGGGGGCGTTGATGGCGCAGAAGGCGCATCGGTACGTCTATCCGGACAAACGGCTGGTGTTCCAATACACGACATCGTCATCGAGCCTGCAGAAGAAGCTTGGCGTCAATTGATCCCTTGCGGAATCGTTGCGCAATGGACGCGCCGTGCCCATTCGCCAGGCATTGGCCTGATGCCGGGTACTGGAACGATCCTCGAAATGGCCGTAGTCTGCGGCCATTCATTTTGACGGATTGATCAGGTGATGATGATGCGGATTGCGATATCCAGATTTCGGCTCGCGCTGCCGTTCTTAATCGGTCTCGTATTCGGGGTCGCCGTCGTGTCGTCGAGTGCACAGGCGGCGGAGCCGTCGGCCGCGGGTCTGTGGCAGAAGGTCGAGGACGACAAAACGGTAGGATGGTTTTTGTTTGTCGATCACGACGGCGTTTTCGAAGGCATCATCGTCAAGACCTTTCCACGCCCCGGCGATGACCCCAACGAGATCTGTGCGAAATGCACCGACGACCGCAAAAACGCGCCGCTGCTCGGAATTTCCTTCATCAGGGACATGAAACGCGAGGGATTGAAATACGACGGCGGCAACGTCCTCAATCCGCGGGACGGCAATATCTACAAGGCCAAGATGACTGTCAGTCCGGACGGACAGACATTGATCTTGCGCGGCTTTCTCGGGATATCGCTGTTCGGCAAGGACGAGACTTGGTCTCGTCTGCCGGATACGTCGATGGCGCAGGTCGATCCCGGCATCATCGCCAAATATCTGCCGGCGCAGGCGGCTGCGGCAAAGCCGCCCGCGGCCATGAAGAAGGGTGCTGTTCCCGCGCCTGCCCCTGCGCGCTAAGCCGCGCGATCCGTCAAAGCCCGCCTAAAACGCTCCCGGTTACGCCAACAAGATAGGCGTAACCGGACAGCGCATCGCAGGATACTGAGGGGATCAGTTCGCCGCGAACCGCGGGGAGGTGCAGCCACCGCAAACCCATGGCCACGACCAATCGGCGACCTTGCCCTTGTTGGCTTCCACATAGGGGCTCCAGGCTTTCGGCGGCAACGCCTTGCTCTTGTAGACGATGCTGAACTGACCGTTGGCTTGCACTTCGCCGATCATCACCGGTTTTGCCATGTGGTGATTGCTTCCCATCACCACTTCGAAGCCCGACGGCGATTTGACCTTCTGCCCGATCATGGCCTGACGGACCGCTTCGACATCGGCGGTCCCGGCCTGCTGCACTGCCTGGACCCACATGTGGAACAGGATGTAGGCCGACTCCATGGGATCGTTGGTCACGCGCTTGGGATTCTTGGTGTAGGCGCGCCACTTCGCGATGAAGGCCTTGTTCTCCGGCGTGTCGACGGACTGGAAGTAGCTCCAGGCCGCGAGATGCCCGACCAGCGGCTTGGTATCGAGGCCTGCGAGTTCTTCTTCGCCTACCGAGAAGGCGATCACTGGAGTGTCGGTCGCCTTGACGCCCTGGTTGCCGAGTTCCTTGTAGAACGGCACGTTGGCATCGCCGTTGATGGTCGAGACCACAGCCGTTTTCTTGCCGGCGGCACCGAACTTCTTGATCGCCGCGACTTCGGTCTGCCAATCCGAGAATCCGAACGGCGTATAGTTCTCCATGATGTCCTCGTCCTTGATGCCCTTGGTCTTCAAATAGGCGCGGATTATCTTGTTGCTGGTGCGCGGATAGACATAGTCCGTGCCTTCGAGCACGAAGCGCTTCACGTCGCCACCGTCCTTGCTCATCAGATATTCGACGGCAGGAACCGCCTTGTTGTCGGGCACGGAGCTTCCGTAGAAAATATTGTAGGATGCTTCCTCGCCTTCATATTCGAGCGGGTAGAACAACAGCCCGTTGAGCTCCTCGAACACCGGCAGCACCGATTTGCGGGACACCGAAGTCCAGCAGCCGAACACGGCCGCCACCTTCTCCTTGACCAGCAGTTCGCGCGCCTTCTCGGCGAACAGCGGCCAGTTGGACGCGGGATCGACGACGACCGGCTCGATCTTCTTTCCGAGCAGTCCGCCTTTCGCGTTGATGTCGGCGACTTCCATCAACATCAAGTCTTTCAGAATGGTCTCGCTGATCGCCATCGTGCCCGACAGCGAGTGGAGAATTCCGATCTTGATGGTGTCTTCAGCCCTCGCGGTCCCGGCGCCCGATGTCAAGGCGACTACGACAGCGGCTGCGGCGTAGAGCCAGCTATGTCGAGCTTTTCTCATAAAATCTCCTGTTGGTTGGCGTGATCGAATTGCGTCCCGGTCTGAGCCCTCGATGCTCGCACGCAGGCCAAAGGGCACTGAGAGCCACCGGTGGAAAATGCAATGGCTCCATCGGCCGACTTCACGATGGGCGCGGATTTTCTCCGCTTGCTCAGGAGTTAGACGGTCGCGCCGGATTTCGGGCAGCTCCTGCATGGGCCGTAGGCAACGACCGGCGTTGTCGAGCCGAGATGAGGCCAGTTGCTGGCAAAGCAGGGGAGCCAGTTCGATTCATCGGATAAACTGGCTGACACGGCGGAAAAACCAGTCAAAGATCGAGGCTGGTGGAAAAGCAACTGGCTCCTTCCATTGCTCGGGCGGGCCCCAACCAGCGCGGCGAACATGCAGATCTCGGTTCTCCTGGATCGATCGCGACCGGAGTCGCTGACGGCTCAGATGGTCGATCAAATTCGCGAGGCGATCCGCTGCGCGCGGATTGCACCTGGTACGCGCCTGCCGTCCTCGCGGCGGCTGTCCGAGCAATTGGCGATTTCCCGCAACACCGTCGTGCGAGCCTACGACCTGTTGTTGATGGAGGGGATCGTCGAGTCACGTCCGGCGTCGGGAATTTATGTGGCCGAGCAGCTTTCGCGCCAGCCGGTGCCCGTGCATGCGACATGCGATCTGCTCGATCATGGCTTGCAGACGCGCATGCCGATGCCGCTGCGGCAGGCGCGCGTGCAGCATTCCCCGCATCCGACCCGCAATCGTCTGCTGTTCGATTTCTTTCCGGGCCGGCCGAGCGCGGATCTGTTTCCGCTCAAGACGTGGCGGCGTTTGTTGCAGGCCAACCTTTCGCACGGCGGCGCGGCGGGTCTCACCCAATATGGCGATCCGGCAGGGCTTCCGGCCCTGCGCACGGCGATTGCCAACCATCTGGCTACATCGCGCGGCATCGTCGCTGACCCCAGCCGTATTGTGATCGTCTCCGGCGTCCGGGAAGGGCTGAATATCGCGGCGCGGCTGTTTCTCGGCCGCGGCACGCTCAGCGTGGTCGAGGATCCGTGCTACCGGGGCGCCGCCCTTGCCTTCGAGTCTGCGGGAGCGGAAGTCGCAAGCGTGGCCGTCGATCAGGACGGCCTCATCGCGGACATGCTGCCGAGGCGGACGACCTCGTTGCTCTATTTGACGCCGTCGCACCAATATCCCACCGGCGCGACGCTTTCGGCGGAACGGCGCGGCGACATCATCGTCTGGGCACGGCGACATGGCTGCTACGTGCTTGAAGACGATTATGATTGCGATATCCGCTATGAGGGCTCGCACCTTCCACCGATCGCCGCGCTGGCGCCGGATTGCACCATCTATCTCGGGACGTTTTCCAAATCCTTGGGCGGCGGATTGCGCCTCGGCTACATGGTGGTCCCCGAGCATATCGCCGAAGCCGTTCGCGCCGAAAAATGCCTGCTTGGCAACGGCAATGCCTGGCTCGAACAGACAACGCTTGCCGATTTCATGCGGACCGGCAGCTATTCCGCGCATTTGCTGCGCCTGCGTTCGCACTACCGGGAAAACCGCGACTGCCTCGTTGACGCGCTGCGCCGCAATTTCGGCGACGTCCTCGTCGATGGCGACCTCGGAGGTTTGCATGTCGTCTGGCACCTTCCACCTGGCATCCCCGATGCCGTAACGGTTGAGGCGACAGCGCAGCGCGCACGGGTCGGCGTCTATTCTTTTGCTTCCGCCGGCGTGCATTTTCATAGGCCGACGGCGCTCACCGGCCGGTCCATCGTGCTCGGCTATGCCGCGCTGTCGCGAAAACAGATCGAGAAAGGTATTGCTCGCCTGTCGGACGCGATTGACGACGCGATCGACGATCCCGCGACCGATATGACCGCCTATTTCTCCCAGCAGTCCAGCGTCGCCAAGGCGCTGCCCCGACCGGCGCGCCACCTGTCGCCGCGATCGCTGGCACCAAGACTTAGGCAGCAACCGGCTCTACGTCGTCCGTCACCTCATCGTGCACTCTTGGCGCCGATGATCGCACGACAGGGTGGCGCGCCAATGCCGGTTCTGAAGAATATCTATCGCTATCCGATCAAGGGATTGAGTGCGCAGCCGTTGGCCCGCGTGGTGCTGGAAGCAAAAAGGCCGCTTCCGCACGACCGCATCTTTGCCCTGGTGCGGCCCGGGGCCCCGTTCGATACCAGCGAACCACGATGGGGCAAGAAGGGGCTGTTCGTGATGCTGATGCTGGAAGAGGCGCTGGCGCGCGTCCGGACGACGCTCGATGTCGAGACGTTGCAGCTCACGATCACGCAAGACAACCATCAGCTCATGGTCGCCGATCTCAATGACGACGACGCGCGCGCGAAGGTCGAGGAATTCTTTTGGCAGCTCGTTCCCGGCTTCCGGGCCGCGCCGGCCCTGGTTCGGGCGCGTGACGGGCATTTCATGGACAAGCCGGACAACGTGATCTCGCTGATCAACTTGGCCACCGTGCGAAGCCTGGAGGAGCAGTGGGGATACACAATCGATCCGCTGCGCTTTCGTGCCAATTTCTATATCGACGGCGCGAGACCCTGGGAGGAATTCGAATGGGTCGGCAGCGATATCCAGATTGGCGAAGGACTGTTTCGGGTGGACCGGCGCAATGGCCGATGCGGCGCAACCAACGTCAACCCCGAAACGGGGCGCCGCGATCTCGATCTGCCCGCTTCGCTGCGCGCTGCCTTCAGCCACAAGGAACTCGGAATCTATCTCATTGCCCGGGAGGGAGGGTGTGTCGCCGCCGGAGACTCGGTCGTGCTTCCGACGACAATTGCAGGGAGCGGGGCTGCGCGGCTGCCCGCCGCCCTGCGCCAAATCAGTCGCCAGCTCTTCATCTGCGGCGGCTGCTATTTCATCTATGACCCGTCCGCGGGACTTCCCGATCAATCGATCCCTTCCGGCACCTCGTTCGCTGCCATCCCATCGAACTGGAGATGCCCCGATTGCGGAACCGAAAAGACTACATTCCGGCCGCATGTGGAGCCGCAGCGCAAGCAGACCGCGGGCTGAGTGGTACCGGTGGCTTCGATGATTGGGTATGCGCCTGGTTCAGCGCGTGCCCGGTAAAATCACGGAGGGCGCCGGTCGCGAGATCACCTCCGGCACGGCCGCATCAAGTTGCAGCACCGCGGCCGCCGCCGGCAGCGCCGCGTCCGCCATCACGGCGTGCCCCTCGGCGGAAGGATGCACCGCGCCGCCATAGACCGCCGACAGCACGCCCCAGGTTGCGTCATGGATGTCGTCGGGCTGCATCGACGAGGGCAGGCCCTGCGGGTAGGTCATCGCCGCGAAATAGCTGTCATTGGCGTCCCTGATCCAGCGCGCGCGCGGAAGGTAGGGGCGATATTCTCCGGCGCTGCGGCCGCAGAGCATTGGCTGGTTGGCGCTGGTGATGATATCGGGATCGAAGCTCTCGCCCCTGGGCGAGAAGCATTCCCGGTCGAACTGCGGATCGGCTTCGCTGCGTGCGCAAAAGCCGTGATCGGCGAACGCGGCCTGATGGTTCTCGACGAAGGTCATGCGATCGGCGGCCGGATCGCGGCACAGCACGCCCGACTGGCACTGCGCGAGCGCCTTCAGTTGCGGAAGAAATTCGTTCTGGACATAGCCGACGACGTTGGCGAGTCGCTGCGGATCGGCGTTGAAGGACGGATGAATGTCGAAGCCGGCGCGCCCGCCGGGGCAGGGGGCGCCGCCGCTCGCCAGCGCCGGATTGGCGTAGGATACATAGACGACGTGTGCGAGGTCGCCGACCAGCGGCCGCAGCGCGTCGCGGAGTTTGTTGAAGCCTTGCGGCAGATCGCGCGTCAGCGCCGCGCGCGAATCGTCGACCGACGAGACCACGCCGGTGCGCCGGAACAGCGCGCGTTCGGTCTTGGTATCGACGATCACGTCGGCGACCAGGCCCGAGAAATAGATGTCGTTGGCGCCGATCGACAGCAGCACCAGATCGAGCTGGCGGTCCGGCTGCCGGCGTTTCGCCGCGGTCACCGCGTCGCGCAATTCATCGAGCTGCCCGTTGACGCCGGCCGAACAGCTCGAGCTCGATTTGCTCGGCGGACATTCGCGCGCGCGCTGGCCGCCGAACAATCCGTCGGCGATCGTGGCGCCGGTGCAGGCGAGCGGCAGATAGGTGACGGCGATGTGCGGATATTGCACGGCGAGCGCAAGCGCGGTGCGGGTCTGATAGCTGTACAGCGAGCGGTGGCAGGCGGAGTTGAACCAGAGCGCGGCATTGCGCTGCCAGTTCGGCAGCGTATCGGGCGCTTCGCAGGCCCGTCCGCCCTTGTAGCCGGCGCGGCTCGGCCGATAATACTGCGCGGCCGCCGTTCCCAGATAGGAGCGGAAGCAGAACCCGTCATCCGAGAGCGAAATCGGACGATCCGGATTGCCTTCGCCCGAGGCGATGCTGTCGCCGAGGCCGGCGATGAAAATATCGCGAACCCTGATCTGGGTGGCGACGCGCTGCGGCGTGTCCGGCCCGCTGGACACGTCGACGGTCGCAACCGTCGGGCGGCCGTAGCGGACACGAAGGTTGACGGGCTCGGCGCAGTCGAAGGTTTGTTGCCGCGGCGGGCCGTCGCCGTCGTCGAACGACCAGCCGCAGGTGGCGCCGACCGGGACCGCACCGGTCAGTTGCACGACGACGGGGTGATCCGCCGGCGTCAGGTAGCTTTCCTTGACGTTGTCGCGTGTGCAGGGCTCGTTGACGCGGCCAAGCAGATCGATGCACAGCCGGTTGACCATGTTGCGCGCCCAGCCGCGGCCGTCGCTCTGCAGTTCCAGCGCCTGCTCCGAGGCGAGAATGCTGCGGTCGCGCCCGCGCTCGGCATGCAGCAGAAAGTCGCGCTCCTCGCGGAACAGCCGAAAGCGGTTCCTGACTTCCCAGGCAATCTGCAGCGGCGCGTCGACGGCTGTCTGCGCCGCGGCGAGCTGGGTCGGCGGTGCAGCCATCAGCGCAGCCGTGAGCAACGTTGCGGCGAGGATTGAGCCAACAAGGATCGAACGGGAGCGAAATCGGATCATGGTCGGCGCTTTGACGTCAGAGTTGGGGCGGAAGTAAGGGGCCCGCGCAAGCCCTAAATCACGTAACCGCTATCTGCAGCGCTAAAGCGCGATGGGATTGGTTGAATCGCCATCGCGCTTTAGGTCTTTGATGGAGCATGATCTTTTCGGAAAACCGCTTCACACTTTTCCGGATCATGCTCTAGCCTTGCGACTTCCGGCGTTTCATCGGCTGCGGAACCGCGGCCGTGGCCGGCGCTGGTTCGGCGGTGGCGGCGGCGGAACGCGGGTAGTTCCCGTTCAGCCGGCGGCGCTTCTGCCAGGGTCGGAGGACGCTGAGCCAGAACTCGCGCACGCCCATGATGGAGATGGCCAGGGTGAAGGGGATCACGAAGTACAGCACGCGGAACACCAGCAGCGTGGCGAGCAGTTGCTCCCGCCCGAAGTCCGGCAACGCGACCAGCATGGCCGCGTCGAACACGCCGAGGCTGCCGGGCGCGTGGCTGGCGAACCCCAGCAGCGTCGCCAGAATGAACACCACGGCGAGTGACATGAAATCGATGGAGGGTTCCATCGGCATCAACAGATACATCGCCATCGCGCAGAAACCGAGATCGACCACGCCGATCAGGACCTGCACCAGCGTCAGCCGCGCCGACGGCAGCACCACCTTCCAGCCGTTCTGTCCAAGCTCGCGCCGGTTCTTGCCCATCACGAGCCAGACGAAATAGGTGCCGATGCCCGCAAGGCAGCCGATCGCGATCAGGCGGTTCATGGCCGGCGGCAGCAGGTCCATCGCCGAGGCAGCCTGCGGATGATAGGCCATGCCGACCCCGAGCACGACCAGATTGCCGAGCCAGAAGGTCAGTCCGGACAGGAAGCAGATCTTGGCGACGTCGATCGCGTTCAACCCATAGTCGGAATAGATCCGGAACCGGATCGCGCCGCCGGTAAAGACCGTGGCGCCGATATTGTGGCCGATCGAATAGCTGGTGAAGCTCGACATCGCCGCGATGCGATAGGGCACGAGCTTCTTGCCGATGGTGCGCAGCGCGAAGAAATCATAGAAGGTGAGGGTGCAGAACGCGCACACCACGCACAGCGCCGCCAGCGCGATATGGCCCGGCGGTATGTCGGTCAGCGCAGTCAGGATCACACCGGTATCGACGCCCTTCAGCGTGCGCACCAGGGTCGTGATCGCAAAGGCAATGATGAGCAGACTGGCCGCGACCCCAAGCCGCTTCCAGCCGATCCATTTCTTGAAACCACGCCCCAGCGCAGTCAGCAGTCCTTGCATTCATCCTCCCGGCG
>Ga0179594_10000429_pt1 | contig 9930 bp, 10 predicted proteins | sample CZOMad1_1_08_16f_FD_148625 | JGI IMG/M metagenome (GOLD analysis project Ga0179594, IMG submission 148625) | Vadose zone soil fungal communities from Angelo Coast Range Reserve, California, USA - CZOMad1_1_08_16fungal (Illumina Assembly) | ecosystem: Environmental > Terrestrial > Soil > Vadose...
GGAGCGCTCGTTGTCGCAAACGAAATTTGCTCACGCGTCAGCGCTGCTGCTCGAACCACCACTCTTTGAAACTCCGTTTAGACAGGGCACTTGTGCCCGCTGCGACGGCGGACAAGTCCGCTATCTAAACAGAGATAAAGGATGAGTCGTTTCACCCCGGAATCTGTTCGTCGCAGCCGATCTAACTCGATCACTCCTGAAAAACCTCTTGAACTTACTCGCCAACTACTCTATTGTACGGTGTATGCAGTCACCCTACACTTTGAGGAAAGCTCTTGTACATTACCATTGATGAGACTGACCGGCGGCCTTTCTACCGGCAGGTGGTTGATGAAATCAAGGCTTTGATTGCTCGAGGGGAATTGCGTGAGGGTTCGTCGCTGCCGCCGGTGCGCCAGGTTGCGGCGGATCTGGGAGTCAACCTCAACACCATCGCTTTTGCCTACCGCACTCTGCAAGCCGAGGGGCTGATTAAGGTCAGACACGGCTCTGGAGCCGTTGTCACTTCCAGAGTCCTGGGTGAGCAGGCCAGCGAGAGCCTGCGCGCTCAATTGCGGACCGCACTCACACACATGGTTTTGGGAGGACTGAAACGCTCCGAGATCAAGACCCTGGTCGAGGACGAACTAAACGAACTCCTCAATAGTAGGGGCCGGGAAACGCGCTAATAAATGTTGTGAAGGTGACTTGTACTTTCAGCGGTTTCGTCGCCCGGGTTCCAGCGTCGGCTCGCTCTTCCGAGCAGGCATGCCACCGCCCGGATCTCGGGTGGGCGGAGTTGCTGGAGGATTGACCCGAGTACCACCGCTCCCCGACCCCGATGATCCGGTCCCTCGAGTGCCTGTCCTTGTTGGGCCTGAGTTGGTTGTAGAGCTGGGGCCGGTGCCAACACCCATGCCTACTGCGCTTGTCGGAGGTCTGGTAAAAATCCGCCCGCCTCCTCTGCCATATCCACCACAACAACCGTAGGGACCGAAATAATATGTGCTCGGGTAACGGTCGCCATAGGGCGAGCCCCAGCCAAAGAGAAACGGAAGGAAGCTGAAACAGCCGTACCTGCCGTCGTAGTACCAGATTCCCAAAGAGCGTCCTGAAAACTGAGACGACCAACTGCTACGGTCCGACAAAAAGGTATTTACGGTGCGGGCCGAAATCCGTTGATTGGCCAGGGCCAGCGTCCCCGCTCGTTGTTTGCTCCAACTCTCAAAGGCGTCTTTCTGCTTGTCAGCGCTACGGAGTTTGGCTACGGAGAAGCTTGTGCTGTTGAAGACCACCTTATTGCCGCTGTTAATCCTGGTGTGGCTGTCAGCCAGCAGCACTCGCCCCTTTCGAACAATCAATTCGGTGGTGTTGCCGGGAACGACGTTAACGCGATAGAGGCCGCGCCTGACGATCACCATCTTGGCGTGAGGGGTTGTAATGTTGATTGCCAACTCCGTCTCTTCGCTGCCCGTCGCTTCGATGATTCCAGTACCCCGCAGCAGCTTGATCTCAAGCGATTCGAGCGTGTTGTTTGTCAACTGGAACTCGGAATTCTCGGCCACTCGCAGGTAGGCGCCCGGATTTAGAAGCATCTCCACCATGCCGTCCCCGCCTGTGCGTACAAAATCCCCTGCCCTGAGGTCATCGGTGACATTCAATAATTGCCAATCGGCGCTGGGAGCCGATCGCGTTTCGGTTCTGCCTGAGATGGCATTGACTCCTCCAGCCTGAGCTGAAATCACGAACTTGTCTCTAGTCTGCGCACTCGCGACCAGGGCGGTGGAGAGGACCAGCGCAACAGCAACGAGAAAAAGTGTAGATTTAGAGAAGGCACTTTTCATGGGAACTCTCCTTTGAAAGAGGTATGTTCACCGACGGACTTTTAGTCCCGACTTGGGAGAGGCCATCATTATAGACCGATCAAGTGGATTTACAAGCGGCATTTACAGAGTGAACAGAGTTAGGTGCATCCAGCATGGGTACAAGGATCGGCCCACAGGAATCCGCATCCCGAACTCGTCTGATGACGACCTTCACCGCGACGGTCATCCACACACCAATTATGTTCGGCATTGCAATCACAGTCTGAACTCAATTGGCTCTTCATCCCGAGAATATGGAGGCTCCGCACCGCCACTCTGCAAAGCAGTTTGGTCTCGAAGCAATCAATGAACTCTTTCCGAAATCAACAACTCGTAGTAAATAGATAAGCCAAATGGAAAACCTGAGATCAAGATTGCTGCATTCAGCCCTCGTTCTGTCACTGCTCCTGCACTCGCCAGTACTGCAGGCGAACACGTTTGCCAGGGCTAATCGCAGGACGACTGAGCCAAAGCTCAACGTTGGCAGTCTCCGCGCTGAGTACAAAGAAAACCCGCTCGGTATAGACGCGCGCGAGCCTCGGCTAAGCTGGCAGTTGCACTCTGACGCACGCGGCGTTCTGCAGACGGCTTACCAGGTACGCGTGGCGTCGAGCGAAGCTGACCTGCGCAAGGCCACCAATCTGGCCTGGGACTCGGGCCGGATTAGTTCGGACGAATCCACGCACTGCCCTTACAAAGGAGCGCCACTGCAGTCGGGCCGTCATTACTACTGGCAGGTGCGCGTTTGGGACAATGGCGGCAACGCTTCGGACTGGAGCGAGGCTGCTTACTGGGAGATGGGTTTGTTGTATGCGGCCGATTGGCAAGCGAGTTGGATTGAGCCTGACTCGCCGGAGGATGTAAAGAAACCCCACCCCGCTCCCCTGCTCCGTCGCGAGTTTCAGTTGCATGGAGTGGTCGACCGGGCGCGTGCTTACGTTACCAGTCACGGCCTTTACGAAATGCAATTGAACGGGCAGCGTGTCGGCGATCAGCTATTCACTCCGGGATGGACCAGCTACAACAAGCGTCTGCAGTATCAGACCTATGACGTGACTAAGCTGCTGAAGAATGGAGCGAACGCCGTCGGCGTGACGCTGGGCGATGGTTGGTATCGCGGCAATATCGGATTTAGCGGACAGCGGAATTACTACGGCGAACACGCGGCGCTGCTCTTACAAATCAAAGTCACTTATCAGGGTGGGCGCGAAGAAATCATCGGCACTGATGAAAAATGGAAAACTGCGACGGGTCCGATTTTGATGTCCGAGATTTACAACGGCGAAACTTATGACGCGCGTCTGGAAAAGCCGGGTTGGACCAACGCGGGGTTCGCTGACGCTCAGTGGTCTAGTGTGCACATCGCCAATCACCCGAAGGTTAATTTGATTGCTCCGGCCGGCCCACCCGTCAGAAGAATCGAGGAACTCAAGCCCATCAAAATCTTTAAGACTCCGGCAGGCGAGACGGTGGCGGACCTGGGCCAAAATATGGTCGGCTGGGTAAGGCTCACGGTGCAGGGAGCGACCGGCACGACCGTGACCCTTCGTCATGCCGAAGTGTTGGACAGTGCGGGCAACTTCTACACCGCAAACCTGCGCGCCGCAAAAGAGACGGTGCAATACACACTCAAAGGCGGCGGCGTGGAAATCTTTGAACCGCATTTCACTTTTCAGGGCTTTCGCTATGTGGCCATCGAAGGCTATCCGGGCGAGCTGACTGCCGACAGTATCACCGGCATCGTCATTCACTCGGACATGGCGCGCACGAGTGAATTCGAAACTTCAAAGCCGCCGATCAATCAACTTCAGCACAACATCATTTGGGGGCAGAAAGGCAACTTCCTCGATGTGCCGACCGACTGTCCGCAACGTGACGAGCGGCTGGGCTGGACCGGTGACGCGCAAGTCTTCTCGCGCACCGCGGCGTTCAATATGGACGTGGCCGGCTTCTTTACCAAGTGGCTCAAAGACGTCGCCGCGGATCAGTTCGAGACGGGCAGCGTGCCGTATGTCGTGCCGAACGTGTTGGGCAACCGTGCCTCCGGACCACCGGGAGGTTCGGCGGCGTGGGCTGATGCGGCAGTGATCATTCCCTGGAATGTCTATCTGAGCTACGGCGACACTCGGGTGCTGGCGGAACAGTACGAGAGCATGGCGCGCTGGGTGGAGTACGAACGGCGGCGAGCGGGTGACGACTACGTTTGGAGCGGCGATTTTCACTTCGGTGACTGGCTCGCTTTCGCAACCAATCGCGCGGACTATCCGGGAGCAACAACCAGCAAGGACCTGATCGCGACCGCGTTCTTTGCGCATTCAACCGACCTGCTGCAACGCACGGCCCAGGTTCTGGGCAAGCGCAGTGATGCCGCAGCGTATGCCGATCTGCTGGTGAAAATTAAGGCGGCTTTTTGCCGCGAGTTCGTGACGGCGACTGGTCGCGTCGGCGAAGACACTCAGACCGCGTACGCACTGGCACTGCAGTTTGATCTGTTACCCGAAGATCTAAGACCGGTAGCAGCCAAACGTCTCGCTAATGAAGTACGCACGCGCGGGCATCTCACGACTGGCTTTGTCGGCACGCCGTATTTGTGCCATGTGCTCAGTCGCTATGGCTATCTCGAAGAAGCGTACTTGCTGCTCAATCGCGATCAGTACCCTTCATGGCTGTATCCGATCAAGCAGGGCGCGACGACTATCTGGGAACGGTGGGACGGACAGAAGCCCGACGGCTCGTTTCAGGATAAGGGCATGAACTCGTTCAATCACTATGCCTACGGCGCGATCGGTGAGTGGATGTACCGCGTGCTGGCCGGCCTCGAGATTGATGAAGCACAACCAGGGTATAAGCACATCCTGATTCAGCCACAGCCGGGCGGAGGTTTTACGAGCGCCAGGATTTCTCATCACACGATGTACGGTCCGGTCAGTTCCAAGTGGACCTTGAGCAATGACAAGTTCGAACTCGCGGTCGAGATTCCTGCTAATACTCGTGCTACGGTGCGGCTGCCGCGTACGCAACTCGCCAGTGTTGCGGAAGGAGGCCAGACGCTGACTAATCTGCCTGGGATAAGCAATGCACGGCAAGAGGGAGAGTCTGTCATTGTTGAAATCGGCTCAGGCCGTTATCTCTTTACGTGTGAGTTGAGGAAGCCCGGCCAACCATAATATGTGCCGGCGGCGATCGATGGACCATATCGGGCCGCGCCAAGCCGTGATGGTCCAGGATCAGCAACCCGGATTGCCTATTGGCTGAGCTGGAGCCTTTGCAAGTTTGCGCCTCACTAATAATCTTGGGAGAGAGAAGCTGTCGTGATTGAGTCAGGTTTGCCGTCACTTGTCTTCTGATCGGTCTATGCAGATCACATAGCTCGTTCTATGCGTCTGCATAATGTTAACCAGTCAAACATAATCTATCCTCCTGAACTCAACCGAACTCCGGGCGCATTGGCGGCCACGAGGGTTACCGGGAACCCTCGTCGAGAACGCGCTTAATCCCTCAACTAAAAGGAGAGAGAAAATGAATTTCAAGCCCCTCAGTATTTATTGGCTCTGCTCGTGGTTTGGGTTTGCGCGTCGAGTGCCGAAGTCAACGTGTTGGCGCAGACTGGTGGTGGTGGATCCATTCAGGGAACAATCACCGATCCCGGAGGCGCAGTCGTCTTGGGAGCGACTGTCGTCGCCACCAACGTCGCCACCAGTGTCGAAACTACCAACAGACCAATCGGCGGGAAGCTGACGCTGACGAGCAAACTTGGCCAGGGAACGGAATTGCTCGTCGAAGTTCCGTTGTAGATCCAAGCGAAACCGAAAGACAATCCGTTTAGAACGCTGCTGAAAAACAAGGCGGATAGACCAAAGAATCCCACGCGATCCACGAAGTCACACGAACGAACACGAAATAACACTAAGAAAACCACATCTTTTTCGTGTGACTTCGTGCTGCTTCGTGTAATTTCGTGGATCGTAATCCCTTTTTCAGCAGCCTGTCAGGGAGCGGACTTTCCGCCTTTGTAGCACGGCGCTCATCTGCGCCAGATAAGGAAAGCACGATGACCGACACCGAGAAGATCCGCGTCATGATTGTTGAGGATCATTTCGTCGTGCGGGCCGGACTTACCTCCATCATCAATAGTCAGCCCGATATGGAGATGGTGGCTGAAAGCCGGGAACGGCGCACAGGCGGTTGAGCTATTTGAACAACTCGAGCCGGACGTCACCCTAATGGATCTGCGGATCCCTGCCTTGAACGGAATTGAAGCAATCGCTGCCATCATCAAAAAGTTTCCGCGAGCAAAGATCATTGTCTTGTCGACTTACGGAGGCGACGAAGAGATATTCAAGGCTTTGCAAGCAGGCGCGCGCGCCTATTTCCTGAAAGACGTCAAAGGCCGGATTTGATTAATGCGATCAGGGCCGTACATGGCGGACAGCGTCCATTGCCGCCGGAAATAGCATCTCGACTGGCAGAGAGAATTCCGCGGTCTGAATTGAGTCCTCGTGAGATGGAGATCCTGCGGCTGATTGCCCGAGGCGGATCAAATCGCGAGATCGCTGCCGCGTTAGCCATCAGCGAGGGAACTGTTCGGGTTCACGCCAGCAATATCTTTGCGAAGCTGGGCTGTAGCGATCGAGCGCAAGCAGTCTCTGAGGCATTTCAACGGGGCATTATCCATATTGATTAGCCACGGGCGCGCGTTTGACTTTGCCAGGCCGCTCGACCTCAAGGTACTGGCTCAGTTTGGTTTTTCTCTGCGTGAACTCTGCGTGCTCGGCGACTCCGCGGTGGAGAAAAGTGTGAACATCGGTGTGCTCTCCGGGGCGCACGAAATTGGCCTTCTACAACAGGCGCCGGCGCCGCACACGCACTTGCTGCCGTCAGTCGCAGAGTTGTTGACCCTCTAAATGAAATGCTGCAGAACCACTAGTAATCTTGGGTGAGAGAACTTGTTGTGAATGAGTCAAGTTTGCCGTGACTCGTCTTTGCGTGCTTTGCGCCTTGGCGTGAGACGTTCCGTTCCGTAACGCAAACTGTTAGTTTGCGGCGATTGAACGGCATTCAACGCGCGCGCAAGCTAACAGCTTGCGTTACGGAAAACCAAACTAAGACACTACTCAAAAATTGGCCCAGTTCGACGTGGCCACAATAACACTGTACGATAGCGTACATAGGAGTGCTCGAGTTTCCTTGCGCTCCATCTTTCCTAAGGGGACTGAAGTGACGTTTTGGAATAATGTTCGGAATCCGTCTGACCACAAATTATTTTTCACCAGAGACAATAGTTTTCAGGTCGAGCTGAGACGCAGGGTGGATGAATACTTTCGCCACACCGGCCGGCGTCAGCGTGACTGCCCGCAGATGTACCTGAAAACCGGAATCATCCTAACTGCCTTTTTCGGACTGTATCTATTGCTGGTGCTCGTCGCGGCAACCTGGTGGCAAGCTTTGCCATTGGCATTTCTGCTGGGGCTATCAATGGCCGCGATCGGGTTCAATATTGAACACGACGGGGGACATCAATCCTATTCGAACCACAGTTGGGTCAATCGGCTGATGGCGATGACGCTGGATCTGATTGGCGCCAGCTCCTATGTGTGGCACTGGAAACATGGAGTGGTCCATCACACCTATACAAACGTCACGGGCCATGACGCAGACATCGATCTCGGATTCGTCGGTCGTCTGACACCCCATCAACAGCGACTCAGATTTCACCGTTGGCAGCACTTTTACTTGTGGCCGTTATATGGAGTGAACGTCATCAAGTGGCATCTGTACGATGATTTCCGTGATGTGATCCTCGGGAGGATCGGTTCACACCGGATGCCGCGGCCAAAGCGCTGGGAGCTGGTGAGTTTCATTTGCGCGAAGGCGCTGCTGCTGACGATGGCCTTTGCGGTTCCGCTGCTCCTGCACCGCCTTTGGATTGTGTTTTTGTTCTATGCCGTGACGGTGACCGTGGCGGGTGTGGTTGTCAGCGTTGTCTTCCAACTCGCTCACTGTGTCGAGGAAGCAGAATTTCCCCTGCCCGGGGAAGGCTCCGGCCTGGTCGAAAACTCCTGGGCGATTCATCAGGTCGAAACCACCGTAAACTTTGCTCGGCGCAGCAGGGTCGAGAGTTGGCTTCTCGGCGGGTTGAACTTTCAGATCGAACACCACCTCTTCCCCAAAGTCTGCCACGTCAACTACCCGGCAATTTCAAAACTGGTGGAACAGACGTGTCGAGATTTTGGAGTGAAGTACAAAGAGCATCGCACGTTCAGGGCGGGGATCGTCTCACACTTCCGCTGGTTGCGGCGCATGGGGACACGGCCGGCGGAAGTTTGATCGTTCGCGCCAGCCCTTCCACGATTTTGAGCCTTTGTAGTCCCTGCCCCGCGATAGGCTTCGGGCCACTGGCAGGGACAAGCCCTACCCCTACGGTTCTGTTCGTTTACTTCCGGGCCAGCACATCTATTTCGCTGTAGAACGTATTGCCGTATTCATCGGCAGTTTCCGCGACAAACATATCGAAAAGGAGATAGCGGTACTTGCCCAGCGAACCGCTCGCATCGGCGATGTTCACGGCATACTGACCGCCCTCTTCATCGCCCTGCTTTGGTCGCGTATCGACGATCGCAATCAGTCGCCAGCCGCAAGTCGTCGGATCGATCTTCGCTTTGGGTTCGGGGTTAAACTTAGGATCCAATCCTTCACTGGCCCAGAGCTTATACACCTGCGGTCCGCGTGTGTTTGGGTGCCACGAGTAAGTGTTGACCTGCGCGATTTCCATGGCTCTGCCTAGATCAATCCGGAGGCGACCGCCACCAGTGCCCGCATTGAAGAAGAGATTCTTTTCCGGCTCATCCTCCTGGGTCGGCAAGACGCCGTCGGTAAGCGCGGACAAGTCAGCCCCATTGCCATCGAGCTCGCCTTCGATAAGCAATAGCTTCGCCGCGGCTGCCGCGTCATCCTTCGCCGGCGAGGCCACCTGCTTGAAGGTGAAGGAACTTTTTGCGGCTGCTCCGACATTTCGGTCGACGGTGACTTTGACTTGCGCCTGAGCGGCCAGCGTCAGACACAACAGCGCTGCAATTGTGAATATCGTGCCCTTTATCTTTTGGGTCATTCGGCGCTCCGCATTAGCATTAGACGCGTCGGCGCTCCGCAACTGGTCTTTTGTGGAAAGTACGATGGGGCGAGATAGGCTAAGCAGCGTCGCGCTGATCATCAGTTGCGGAAACAGAAATGGCAACACTTTCAAGATACAACGTCTCTGGACTGATGTCCTGTTCATGCGACCATTGGACAGTGCCAAAGGCGAGCCTGACCTGCTTAAAGTATTCCGAGTCTTTCAATTCGCGGAAAACATCATATTCAAGGTAGGGCTTGGCATCAAATCTCTTAACAGTCCCATCGTTGAACTTCAAATCCAGGGAGAAATCGTCATTAGCTGTCACTGCGATGACCTTAATCATACCTCAGCGTCTCCTACTTCTGATCGTTCGCTTCAGTACCAATCGCTGCTTGCATCACGGATTCGGGCGTCCATTCGTCGATCGCCTTTGCCGCAGAAAGCCGCCCGCGGCTCATTACCGCCAGTCGATCACACATCCCAAACAACTCCGGCAAGTAGGAACTAATCATCAGCACCGCCCTGTTCTCGGCCGACCAACGCGCAATCGTTTCGTAGACCTGCACTTTGCTGCCGATGTCGATGCCGCGAGTCGGTTCGTCGAGCAAAAGCACATCGGCATCCTGATGGCTGAGACGGGCCACCGCGGTCTTTTGCTGATTGCCGCCGGACAAAGTGCTCACCGGCTGCCGGCAACTGCGCGCCTTGATGCTCAACGTCTCAATCAAACTCTGCGCGAGTTTGCGTTGTCTTAAGAGATCGAGCCAGCCCCAGTGCGAACACGATGAAAAACGAGTCAGGGTGATGTTGTCGGCGATGGAAAGGTTCAGCGCCAGACCTTCGCCCTTGCGATCCTCACTCAAATAGCCTAAGCGTTGCGCGAGCCGCTGCGCAGGTGCGCCACCGCGCGCGGATAGCGTCTGGCCTCTCAAGACGATCGTTCCCAATTCGGGCCTCTCGAGACCGAAGAGC